>WNFF01021510.1_pt1 | contig 10993 bp, 8 predicted proteins | sample 5400441 | NCBI WGS metagenome assembly WNFF01 (sample SAMN13153345, study PRJNA577476) | soil metagenome | isolation source: 120 cm saprolite under Douglas fir tree site 2 hole 3 replicate 1 | place: USA:California | collected 2015-04-18
TTAACACTGGCATGAATTTTGGCACGCCGGTCTTGGGCACAGGAACCCTGCCCGCGACAACCGTGAGTTTCACTGCCTTCGATCCTCATTCGCCCGCGCAATACGTGCAACAATGGAATGCTTCGGTGCAAAAGAGTCTCGATACAAACACTTCCGTCGAAGTTGGCTATATCGGCTCGCGTGGTTTCCATTTGCAGCGCGCACATCTGATCAACAACACGCTCCCTGGACCCGGCCCGCTCGGACCGCGCCGCCCATTCAAAACTCTTACCTTCGTGCCGGACACCACTTTGCCCCCCGGCAGCACCGATGCCGTCATTCAGAGCACGACTTTCCCGGTCAGCACCATTAACCTGCTCGAAAACAGCGCGCAGAGCTGGTACGACGCGGGTTATGTCAACGTCCGCCGCCGTTATTCGCACGGCCTGAGCTTTCTCGCCAACTACACCTTCTCGAAGAGCCTCGCCAATGCCCCGGATTTCCGTTCTGCCATGGACGAATCATCGATCCCGCAAAATAACAATGAGCTGGCCCTTGAGAAAGGGCTTGGATGCGATGTGCGCCACCGTTTCGCGCTAAGCGCCGTCTACGCCATCCACGCCTACAGACGCGCGGAGTTTACCCGCTTGCTCACACAGAATTGGACCCTCTCGACCATCTACCAGGTGCAGTCGGGAATGCCGTTCACGATTTCTGTTTTCGGCGATACCGCAAATTCAGGCACTGTCCTCGGTGAAAACCCGATTCGCGCCAACGTCACTGGCAAGCCTGTTTTCGGTCCCGGAACGCACACCGCGGACGCGTGGTTTAATCCAGCGGCCTTCACTACACCGGCAGCCTTTACTTACGGCGATGCTGGTCGAAACACTGTAACTGGGCCGGGCATGCAGACGATGGACATCGCTGTGCAGCGTGCTTTCCGCATTACGGAAAAACTTAACTTTCAGTTCCGCGGAGAAGCTTTCAACGCCTTGAACAAGGTCAATCTCGGCACGCCGAACCGTTTCGTCAATACGCCGCAGTTCGGCACTATCACCATGGCCATGACTCCGGGCCGCGAAATCCAACTGGGCGCCCGGCTTTCGTTCTAGGATCTCTATTATTTCCAGAGCGGATTGGTTTGAACAGACGTCGAAACCCAGTACGCAAGAGTTGCGGCGACAAAAAGTAGACTTCCGATTTCGTTTGGTGTTTCCTGACCTTTGGAAACACTTTGAGTTTTGCGGATTCGATGTTCTTGCCTGAATAGCCAGAAACCCTCAGAATAGTCATTCTAACTTGGGTGCAAATGAAGCGAAATGCGAAGCGCGCCGTGCTCGCCGCGCCTGTCCACCGATGAGGTAAGAGTTGACGCCGCAAAAACGTCTGGTTGCCTATTTCACAATGGAAATTGCGCTGGAGAACGACATGCCGAGCTATTCGGGAGGCCTGGGTGTCCTTGCGGGAGACACCATCCGCGCGGCAGCCGATATTCGGCTGCCGATGGTTGCGGTGAGCCTGCTGTATCGCAAGGGATACTTCACGCAAGTGCTGGCGGACGACGGCTCGCAGAGCGAAGAACCGGTGGAGTGGAAAGTTGAAGATTTTCTGACGGAAGAGCCGGCACGCGTCACCGTGCCGCTGGAAAATCGCCGCGTGGAATTGCGCGCGTGGCGGTACGACGCCAAAGGCGTGCGCGGATTTGAGGTGCCGGTTTATTTTCTGGACGCGGATTTGCCGTCCAATGCGGAGCGCGATCGTAATCTGACCGGCAGTTTGTATGGCGGAGATCCGTACTACCGGTTGTGCCAGGAAGTGTTGCTGGGAATAGGCGGCGTGCGCATGCTGCGTGCGCTGGGCCACACAGAGCTGGCGCGATACCACATGAACGAAGGGCACGCGGCGCTGTTGACGCTGGAGTTACTCGGCGAAGAGGCGGAAAGAAACGGACGCGAATCCATTCGCGGCGAAGACATCGAAAAAGTACGCAGCAAGTGCGTGTTCACGACGCACACTCCAGTGCCCGCGGGTCACGACCGTTTCCCGATGGAATTTCTGACGCGCGCGTTTCCGGAGCAGCGGGATTTCCTGGATTTGCAAGACGCATCGTCCGCAGAATTATTGCGACGCGTGTTGCAGGCGGAAACGAATTTTCCGGGCTTGCAGGAAGCCGCGAAGCGCGGCGCGTCGGTGAACATGACGCACCTGGCGCTGAACATGAGCATGTACGTCAACGGCGTGGCGAAAATGCACGGAGAAGTATCGCGGCGGATGTTTCCGCAAGTGCCGATCGAAGCCATCACCAACGGCGTGCACGCGGCGACCTGGACCGCTCCGTCGTTTCAGGCGACTCTGGATCGCTACATTCCGACTTGGCGCGAAGATAATTACAGTTTGCGCAGTGCGCTGGGATTGCCGCAGGAAGAGGTGTGGTCATCGCACCTGCTGGCCAAGCATGAACTTTTTGAAGAGGTCCACAAGAAGACCGGCCTGCAACTCGATCCCGATGTCTTCACGATTGGGTTTGCGCGCCGGGCGACCGGGTACAAGCGCGCCGATTTGATTTTGTCGGACTTGGACCGCTTGCGTGAAATTTCCAAGAACGCCGGAAAATTTCAGATTGTATTTGCGGGAAAGGCGCACCCGAACGACGGCGGCGGAAAAGAATTGATCCGGAAAATTTTCCGCGCGAAAAAAGCGCTGAAGAAATCAGTGCAAGTGGTGTTCCTGGACAATTACAACATGGAAGTGGGCGGAAAAATTACCGCAGGCGTGGATTTGTGGCTGAACACGCCACAGTTTCCGTTGGAGGCGAGCGGTACGAGCGGAATGAAGGCGGCGCTGAATGGAGTGCCGAGTCTGAGCATTCTGGATGGCTGGTGGGTCGAAGGGCATATTGAGGGAGTGACCGGTTGGGCGATTGGAGAATTGCGGCATAGCGGAGACGAAAGCCTGGACAACGCCGCAGACGCGGAATCGCTGTACGACACATTGGAACACGTGATTTTGCCGATGTTTTACAACGAACGGCACAAGTATTTGACCGTGATGCAGCACGCCATTGCGATCAATGGATCGTTTTTTAATACCCAGCGCATGGTGCAGCAGTACATCACGGACGCGTATATCCGCTAAGAAATCATTGGAAAATAATGGCTTACGCAAAAAAACAGGAACTATAGTTCCTGTTTAGTGGCGAACGCTTGGAGATCACTATTCTGTTTTCGGAGCAAGTTGGTTGCTGCAGCCGAATCCAAAAGCGGAATTTTCACGGCATCTTGAATGGACGTTAGCCGCTTTGCATGCCCAACGCGGCGCCAGCCAGCAACGGTTCGAGCGCACGGCGGATCCGCCGTGTGTTCGATCCCGACAGATAGACTCCGAGCACGCTCTGCTCGACTTCCGGGCTGCTGCGCCGGTAGCACGGCACCAACCGGGCTCGCGGTACTTCCACACCAACCGTGCCCGTCCGCAGCGTCAGCCGCCGTCTCTTTCGCCCGTGCCGGTAACCGTTCCGTCCTGCCACACGCCGACTGCGGGCGCACCCAACGCCGATTCCACTTCTTGCTCCAGGGCCATCTCAATGATTTCCCGCGCGCGCTCTCGAATCGACGCCTCCAAACCCTCTCTTAGGGAACCCTCTTGGCCCACTTTCCCTCTCAGTGCCAGTCTTCGCCAGCTGAGCACGAATTCCAGCGCGCCATCGCATTGGATCCCAATTCCGTGGTAGCCCACCATTGGTATGCCACGTTTCTCATGGCTCTGGGCCGCTCTCAGGATGTATTGGCGGAAATTGAGAAAGCCCGGAAACTGGATCCAAAGTCCTCTCCGATACTCGCAGACAAAAGACTCATTCTCTTCTTGGCAGGCCAAACAAATCAGGCGATTGGGCTCTTGAAGCAGATCGAGACTACGGAGCCCGCGTTTCTTTCGCCCACGCTTATTTGGCCGAGGTGGACCTCGATGCCAAGGATTACAAGGACTATCTTTCGGAATCCAGGAAAGCTGCGCTTATCCTGCAGGACCAGAGCCGGCTCGAGATCGTCGTGGCAGGCGAGAAGGGATTCGCTGTCTCCGGAGGCGCCGGTATGCTTCGCGCCATGCTGAGTGCCCAGAAAGAGCTCTATGCCAACGGAAGGATCGACGCGTATGACTTGGCCTTGACCTATTGCTTATTGGGGGACAAGCAGCACGCGCTGGATTTGCTGCAAACTGCGGTCGCAAAGCACGAGGCGGGGGCCACATCTGTTCGTGTTGAATACAACTTGCGGTCCCTGCATGACGATCCCTCTTTTCGCAAGCTGGTCGCGCAGGTCGGCCTGCCACCACTCGAATGAGTGCCATGAAAAACGGAGTTGCCATCTCGCGCCGCGCAGTGCCCATTCCGAGCTAGCGCTGGGCGGAGGGGATGTGTTTGGTATTGTTGAGTTCGGCTTCGAAGTCGGCGATATTGCGCTTCGAGAAATAGTCGAATAAGTGCCAGGAACCGTATTTTTTCTTCATTTGCGGCAAAACGGCTTCGACGAGAGATGCCCCGGTGTCGCCGTCCTTTTTTGCAGCGGAAACCCATTCACGCAAATCGGATAAGTAGCCGCGGAACGCCGCGACGTCGGCGGAGTTACCCGGATCGCCGTGGCCCGGAATGAACTGAATCGGAGAGACCGCGGCAAATTTGGTGAACGTGGATAAAGTTTCGATCCAGGGAAGAGTGGAAGCGTCGATGAGATTGGGGAGAGTGTAATTCCAGAAAAGATCGCCGCAAAAGATGACCGCGGATTTCTCCTGCTGCACGATTACGACCGAATCGCCTCCGGTGTGGCCGGGGAAATGCTGGACGTGAAGAGCCATGGCACCCAAGCGAAGTTCGGTTTCGGAATCATAGAGCATCGTTGGGGCAGCTAGATTTTCGACCTGGGATTTTTGTTCAGGCGTAATGTCCTTGCCGAAGAATTTAAGATTTTCAGTGTGAATCCAGGAGGGAACATTGCGATGAGCAACGATCACTGCTCCTTCTTTGGCAAAGACGGCATTTCCCGCGACGTGGTCGAGATGGTAGTGGGTGTTGATAACGAATTTGATGGGAAGTTTCGAGACCATGCGAATTTCGCCGAGCAAGGCCTGTGCGGCGGGCTCGTTTTCGAAAGTGTCAATCACCGCGACGCCGTCGTCACCTACCACAAAGCCGGCGTTGGCGCCTGACTCACCTTTGGCATTGTCGATGGCGGCGTAAATGCCGTGGCCGAGTGGCTTAAGGGTGAAGGGCAGTGCGGCGTCGGGCTTGGACGCGAGAGAGCTGAGATCGGCTACACCAGTGTATGAGGTCTGAGAGGGCTCCGAGGCGGGATAGGAGTGTGTATAATCACAGCCCAATATGACTCTCAGCCCTGGTTTCAAGTTAGGCCCCTACGAAATTGTTGAGTCCATCGGCGCGGGTGGGATGGGCGAGGTGTATCGCGCCCGCGATGCGCGGTTGGGACGTGACGTGGCGGTGAAAGTATTGCCAGCGTCGCTTTCACGGGACGCGGAGCGATTGAAACGGTTCGAGCAGGAAGCACGCGCGGCGAGCGCGTTGAATCACACCAACATCCTGAGCATTTTCGATGTGGGGTCGCACGAAGGTGCGCCATATCTGGTGATGGAGCTACTAGAGGGCGAGACGCTGCGGGAGCGGCTGAACAATCACGCCGGACGCAAGAGCAAAGGGCGAGTACAGGCGAGCCAGCCAACGCCGGGGAGCGGGGCGACAGGAAGTGGAGCGCCGGGCGCAGGCTCTGGTGGGGTCGACGCAGCAAGCAATCCGCAGATGGGAATAGTCCTGCCCGCACGGAAAATCACCGACTACGGAATCCAAATCGCCAACGGACTTGCAGCGGCGCATGAAAAGGGAATCGTGCACCGTGACTTGAAGCCGGAAAACATTTTTCTGACGCGCGACGGGCACGTGAAGATTCTGGATTTTGGGTTGGCGAAACTGACCGGGCCGCAGGGTAACGGACAAGCGGAAGGAGAAACAGTTTCGCTGGCGACCGATGCGAACGTGGTGATGGGGACGGTCGGCTACATGTCACCGGAGCAGGTGCGAGCACAGGCGACGGATCACCGGTCGGATATTTTTTCGTTTGGCGCGATTTTGTACGAAATGCTGACTGGGAAGCGGGCGTTCCACAGAACTTCGAGCGTGGAAACGATGTCGGCGATTTTGAAGGAAGAGCCGGAGGAGATTACTTCGAGCAATCGCAATGTTTCGCCGGCGTTCGAACGAGTGGTGAATCATTGCCTGGAAAAAGATGCGGCAGCACGATTCCAGTCGGCGAGAGACCTTTCGTTCGCGCTGGAAGCGATTTCTGGAATTTCCGGAGCGACGGGAGCGCAGCAAGCGCTGAAGCAGGACGCTGCGGCAACCGGAAGCAAACGATGGAGAACCTTGGCACTGGCGGGAGTAGCGGCGGGTCTGCTGCTCGCGGCGGGCACGTATTTTGTGGGCCGAGGAACGGGGGCTAGCAGGCCGATCAATTTTCAGCGACTGACGTTTCGGCGAGGTAGTCCTGGCGCGGCGCATTTCGCGCCGGATGGGCAGACCGTGATTTATTCCGCGCAGTGGGAAGGTGAGCTGCCTGAGGTATTTTCGGTGCGGCCGGGCGCAGCGGAGTCGCGTTCGATGGGGCTACCGCCGAATACGGACATTCTGGCGATCTCCTCGACGGGACAAGCGGCAGTCTTGCTGGATACGAAGCGCGCCAGCGCGTTTCAGACACGAGGCACGCTGGCGGAGATGCAGTTGGGCGGAGGCGCGCCGAGGCAGATCGTGAAAGATGTTGCGGAAGCGGATTGGTCGAAGGACGGCAGCCAATTGCTGGTGGTGCGTGTTGAACGAGGCAAGGAGATTCTGGAGTATCCGATCGGGAAAGAGATTTACGACACGGACGGATGGATCGGGAATCCGCACATCTCGCCGGACGGAAAGCAGATCGCGTTTGTGCAGCATCCGATTATCAGCGACGACATGGGCGTGATCACAGTCACGGATTTGTCCGGGAAAACAAAAACGCTGACGAAGATGTGGACCAGCGCGCGGGGAATGGCATGGTCACCGGAGGGAGCAGAGATCTGGTTCACGGCGAGCGACACGGGATCCAGCCGGTGGCTGCATGCAGTAACGCTGGACGGGCACGAGCGAGTGATTGCGGCGGTGCCGGGCGAAATGATTCTTTACGACACGGCGAAAGGCGGGCGCGCGTTGTTGACGGAATCGAGCGAGCGCGTGGAGTTGGCATCGGTTTCAACAGTCGAAGCCGGAGAACGCGAGTTGAGTTGGCTGGACTGGTCGCTTTTCGCCGACCTGTCGCCCGACGGGAAGACCGCGCTGTTCAGCGAAGCGGGCGAAGGGGGCGGCCCGAAATATTCGGTGTACTTGCGGAAGCTGGATGGTTCCCCGGCGGTGCGCCTGGGAGACGGAACTGCGATCGCGCTTTCCCCCGATGGGGAGTGGGTTGCAGCCTTCGACACGCATCGTGATCCACCGATTCCGACTTTGTTGTTGCCCACGGGTGCTGGGCAGACGCGAAAACTGACTGCGGATAAGCTGGACTGCCGGAACGCGGCGTGGCTGCCGGACAGCAAGGGTCTGTTGATCACCGCAAAAGAAGGAGGAAAAGGTGTGCGCGTATTCCTGCAGCCGATCGACGGAGGAGAGCCGCATGCACTGACGCCAGAAGGATATGCCGCGCCCAAGAACGTGGTCGCACCGGATGGCAAGACTTTCGTTGCCCGGCGACCTGCGGATGGGAAGAGATTCCTGTGGCCGATCAGTGGTGGGGAGAGTGGACAAGAGATTCCTGGATTGGAGCCGGCAGATGTGATGGTGCGTTGGTCCGCGGATGGGCAATCGATCCTTACCTATCAGGGTGCCGACAGGAAAACCCTGTTGATCACTCGAGTTGACGTGACGACGGGGAAACGCCAAGTGGTAAAAGAATGGACGCCGGCTGACCGCGCGGGCGTGACGGGCTATGACTCAGCGGGAATTTCGGCAGACGGGAAGACCATTGTGTATAGCTACAACCGGGTGGTGGGGGATTTGTATTTAGTGAACGGCTTGAAGTGAGTCCCTCCGCTTGAAACACGGGACAGTAGTGCTTGCGAAAGTGTCAGCAGGGCGAAATTGCAAAAAAGTGAAGAGAGCCGGCTCATTCTTCAGGGAAATGAGCCGGCTCTCTTTGAATCGTAGTATTACTTATGTCCGTGCTCGGTGTTGTGTTGCTGCACGGGGCGATCAGTCTTGGAGTTGTGCTTGTCGTTGTAGATTTGCTTGCTGGTATTGTTTTGCTGGTGGTTGACTTGGGCGCGTTCCTGCGCTGTGGGTCTGCCGCCGTTGGCTGCGCGATCGTTGCGCACTTCGTGGTTGATTTTGGCTTCGCGATTTTCCAGGTGACTGGTTTCGCGCGGAGTCAGTTGGCCGGACTTCACGCCGTTCGCGATGCGTGCTTGCTGGTTGACTTCACGGGTGTTGACGCGGCTCATTGCCGCCGTCGCCGGCCTGCCGTGATTTTCGGAAGCGAAGTTGGCGCGATTCGAACGAGCCAGATGCTCGTGCGAAGTCTGCATGCGGGTGGCTTGAATGTGCGATTCGTGGCTGGCTGAAATTTCTTCGCGACTCGGCCGTGCGCTAATTCCCCCCGGTCCGCCGCTGAAGCTGGTGCGATTCACGGTCGTATTGTTCACGATCACCGTTTTATTGACGTAAGTGTTGTGGATCACGGTGCGGTTCACATTGACGACCGCGGTGTTATACGCGAAGCGCCCACCGCGCCATTCTCCGCCGACGAAACCGACGCCGCCGTATCCGAATCCGTAATTCACGCCACCGTAGAAGCCGATGTGCGGACCCCAATAGCCCGCATGGAATATGTATACGCCTTCATTCCAGCCCCAATAGCCGGGCGTCCAAAGAACCCCAACGCGTGGCGGAGCGACCCACACTCCTGGCACCCAGTAGTACCCATCGTCGCCATAAGCCCAATATCCGGGGGTCCACATGTAGCCTTCTTCTGGACACGGCGGCTGCTCGTACACCGGCAGCGCGGGCGGTCCTACGCGAATCGAAACGCCCAAAGAAACCTGGGCACGCGAGGCGGCAGGCACAAGAAAAGCCAGCGCGGCCAGAAACAAAATTCGTACTGATAAAAACTTACGCATGACGGATTCCTCCCAAGTAGTCCTTGTGCCCACACCGCATCGAAGGCAAAGAAGCCAAGAACTTATTTCTCTAAAAGCGTTGTCTTACGCCATTACTGCTGCTTCCAAGTAAACACCTTCGCGGACGAGATGTTGCGCTTCTCGAAGGCCAGTATTGAGTTGTACGAAAGGACAGGGAGGGACAGGTGGGGGGAAAATTTGCTGGGGGGGGAGCGAATGGGAGGGCCATACGGCTACAAAGAAAAGCGGCAGCTCGACTGTCGAATTCCAAAGCCGGGTACTACCTTCAGAGCGTGGTGGCCGGTCACTACGAGGATTCGAGGTTTTCTGCAATTTCCAGCATTTTGGTGACGGAGTTCCAGTTGCGGCCGGTGCCGGGTGTGTTCAGGATTTTGTGGATGCGCGGCCAGGGGAGCTTGGATTGACCAATGCCGTTAGGGAAATAAGTGTAGAGTTCGCAGCCGATCGCGTGGAGTTCTTCGGGCGCGAATTTTTGTTTACGGAGAATTTCGCGCGCGGGGTCGCCGGGATCGCTGGCCAGGAAAGTGATCAGGAGCTTGGCGGGGTCAATGTTTGGCTGTTTTGCGAAAGGATTGTTCTTGATGACCGAGCGCAAGTCGTCGGCAGTGCGCAGAATGATTTCCGGACAACAAGCAAATTTCTTTTCAACTGATTGTTGGATGCGTTTTGCGATCAGCGCGAGATCTTGTTCTTTGCTCTTGAAGACAACGTTGCCGCTCTGGACATAAGTTTGCGGATTTTCGAATTTGAGCGAAATGTACAATGCACGCAGGGCGTCCATCTTGATCTTGTTGTGGCCGCCGACGTTAATGCCGCGCAGCATGGAAATGAGGACAGGCATAGGCAGAAGTGACTGGATTCCGTAACTAAGCGTTGGCGACGATGAGATTACTACAGTGATGGGTAGCGCAAAACAGGTAAAAGCCTTTATGCTGCAAAGTTTTTCCTATCGTCATGCGGGTGCGGCAAGCAAGCGCGAATGGACTCGCACGAGAGCAGTCCGACTAAGAGCAAATGAAATTGGAAGAATGCGCCAATCCGCGGGAATATTTACACGTTGGTGGCGATGGACAGAGGAGGAGATCGCCGGATGCTGTAGTCAAGAAATAATTTAGCTTTCGAATATCTTTGGTACGTCCCGTGCATTGGTTTTTTTGACCGCGCAAATGAAGGTTGGAAGTTGGACCGCCCTGCAACCGCGACGAGAGAAGTACGTTTAGACCAGCCGCATCTCCCCAACCTCTACTTTAGCTACAGGAGTTTACCTACAGACACTTTGCTAGCGACCCTCCGCAGGTGCGCACGGAAGGGCTGGTGCGTTTATGAAATCAAAAAGGGAAGCGGCAAGGCCGAGCGGTTGCTGCCGCGCAGTACTCGCTGTGAGCTGCGCTGTCGCTGCTGGCTGGACTTCAACAACACAAGCGCAAGTTTCGAACTTCGCGCCCGCTTCGATTAAGAAAGAAGCGAGAGTCTCGGTTCGGGAATTGAAGATTCCGTCAAAGGCGAGAGACGAATTTTGAGCAGGGCTTGCGACGGCTGGCAAAGCGAGATACAGCGGGAAGTCTGGAGCATTTTGATGCGGCGATTCGCGTATTTCCCGGTTACTACGAAGTGTACTACCACGAAGGAATCGCCCAATTGCAACTTCGCAATAACGAAGAGTCGCTGCGCTGCTTTGAAAAAGCCATCGATTTGAGCGGGGGACGGTACGCGGGAGCGGAATTTGGCTATGGACTGGTGTTGCTACGGGAAGGAGAGGCTGAGGAAGCGGAACGCGTGGTGCGCCAGGGCCTGGAAG
>WNFF01026942.1_pt1 | contig 10992 bp, 5 predicted proteins | sample 5400441 | NCBI WGS metagenome assembly WNFF01 (sample SAMN13153345, study PRJNA577476) | soil metagenome | isolation source: 120 cm saprolite under Douglas fir tree site 2 hole 3 replicate 1 | place: USA:California | collected 2015-04-18
GGCAACCATCAGTTCAAGGTCGGTGTCGATTTGCGGCACGCGACTAACTTGCGCATTCCTTCGGACGCGAACCGCACTGGCATCCTCAACTTCAACCACCTTGGAACTTCGGATGGGAATCCAAGCGCCACGGGTGGGTTGGACATCGCTACTTTCCTGTTCGGGGAAGTAACCGCCTTCGACCGGTATGTCGGTTCGAGCACCGAATTGAACGCGATCGAGACGCAAAACCGGTACTTTTTTTACGGACAGGACACTTGGCGCGCGACCCGGAAACTTACGCTGAACTACGGTCTGCGCTGGGAGTTCTATACGCCGGAGCGTGTCAACTCCAAGGGTGCCGGTGGCTTCGCGGTGCTGCCGGAAGGCGTGATTCGCGTGGCCGGTTACGGAAGCATCAGCAGCAACGGAAACACCGCAAACAACTACAAACTGTTCGCCCCACGAATTGGAATCGCCTATGAAATCAACCCTAAGACGGTGGTTCGCATGGGATACGGGCGCAGCTTCGACATCGGCGTCTTTGGATCGCTGTTTGGACACACGGTCACGCAGAACCTGCCCGTGCTCGCCCACCAAAACGTCAACGGGCCTACCAACGACAACAAAACTCCCGCATTCAATTTCACGGTCGGCCCGCCTCCAAACGAGTTTCCTGTAATCCCCGCAAACGGGATCCTTCCGTTTTTCGGGCCTTGCGCGGCTGGATCAACTGGCACGTGTCTAGCGCTTAACGTGGGTCCCCACATTCGGCCAGACAAGCTCGTCGCGCCGACGGTAGATGCATGGAATTTTACTGTCCAGCGGCAGCTTACGAACAAGACCAGCGTGGATGTCGCCTATGTCGCCAATCACGGGAGCCACGTTTTCAAGGGCAACGGTCCGGGCTACAACCCGAATCAGCCGACGATTGTGGGTTTCGGAACCCTGTCCTTCAACGAACGGGCGCCCTACAACGATGCCTTTTCCACTCCATACACCGATGCGAACGGCGTAACAACTGACGTGCATTGCTGCTCGGGGTATGGCTTTGGCTATACCGGCAACGACGGAACCAACTCTTACAAGGCGTTGCAGATTAAGGTGGACCATCGCACCGCCGCCGGCTTGACGCTCAACGGGTCTTACACCTACTCCAAGGCCTATGACAACGATGGCAGCTACCAGCCGGACCTGCGTCAAGGGTACGGGCGTCAGGACTTCAACCGTGACAGCGTTTTGATTATGACCTCGCTCTACGAGTTGCCATTCGGCAAAGGCAAGCACTTCCTGGGCAATATTGGCCGGGGAGCAGACCTGCTGCTCGGGGGATGGCAGTGGAACGCAACCCTGGTCATCGGCAGCGGTCTGCCGTTCTCCCTTGGCTATAACGAATGCAACTCCGACCGGGACACTGGACCGTGCCGTCCCAGTATGAACGGCAGCTTCCACATGGGGTCCGGCAGCTTCAACGACATAACCAGGCAGGTAGTCTACTTTAAGCCGGTGGATCCGCTCGCCACCAACGGTGCTGTCAGCGGACCTTTCGTTCGTCCACAGGTCGGGGCTTTCGGCAACACCCGTCGCAATCAGTTCACTGGGCCGGGAGAATTCCTGTCTGACATGTCGATCTTCAAGAACTTCACCATCACAGAGAGGGTCAGGGCGCAGTTCCAGGCGGAGTTCTTCAATGTGTTCAACCATCCCGTCTATGGCAATCCCAACACCTGTGTTGATTGCAGCGGAAATGGCATTATCAGCAGCCTGGAATCCAACAGCCAGATGCGGCAATTGCAGCTCGGCTTCCGGGTTACGTTCTAGGCGCAACTGATAGTTACGAACCATGTGGGGGAGCCGACGGGTTCCCCCAGTTTTTTTGTGCAAGAGAACCTGGTTCGAATCAAAGCAAGCCCTGAAATTTGGCGCTCGTACTTGGATATAATTCCCTTACTGTAGTGCTCCTCATTCCGAAACCAACGGTGTCGCATCCCAGACCTAGCCTCGCCGCCTGCCTTTTAGCGGCGTTCCTCATTTCAAGTCCTGGAGCTCTAGGACAGGCACAGTCCTCCTCGCGTTCAGCGGCACGGCTCGCCTATCAGCGCGGCCAAGAGGCGCTTCGGAAAGGCAACATCGCGTCCGCTCGCACTAATTTCGAAGAGGCGGTGCGACGCTCGCCCGCGAATGCTGAGGCGCAGGCTGCTCTGGGCTGGGTCTTGTCACAGCAGGGGGAACTTGAGCCTGCGGTGAAACATCTCAAAGCAGCACTTAAACTCAGGCCTGACTTCACGGATGCCCGGCTAAATCTCGCCGGCATTTTCATGCAGCAGGGACATCCTGCGGAGGCCGAGACCGAGGCGCATGCGGCAGTGACGGGGGCTCCAGCGAACGCGGAAGCCCACCGTGCCCTCGGGCGCATTCTCAGCCAGCGCAATTCGCAAGCGGAGGCTGCCTCCGAATTGCAGCGCGCCGTGGAGCTCGCTCCCCAGCGTGCCGACCTCCACGACGATCTCGGTTCAATCCTGGCGCAGCAAGGTCAGCTTACCGATGCAGCGGCCGCTTTCACAGAAGCTCTCCGCCTGCAGCCCGGCCTGCCTTCGGCACACTTTCATCTCGGGGTTCTCCGCTCACAACAGCATCAACTCGCAGAAGCCGTCACCGAGTTACGGAAAGCAATCGAACTTTCTCCGCGCGACGCCGCGCCCCACTACTACCTGGCGGAAGTTCTCGCCGAGGCGTCGAACCCCGCAGAGGCTCTGCAAGAGCTGCACACCGCCGCGAGGGTGAAGCCCGATTGGTTTGAGGCCCAGATCGCCCTCGGTCTTGGATGCCAGCGTGCAAGCGATGCGGACTGTGCCGTTGCAGCGTTCGAGCAGGCTGTAAAGCTGAAGCCGACCGATCCCGAGGCTTTCAACGATCTCGGGCTGGCTCTCATTCAGAAGGGTGACGCGGAGAGTTCCATCGCAAGATTCCGCACGGCGATTCAACTTCGTCCCAATGACGGAGCGTTTCGAGGGAACTTAGGGATTGCGTTCCTGCAACGCGCGGACTTTGATGCAGCGATCGTGGAGCTTGACGCCGCGATCCGGCTCGCGCCCAACGACGCGTCGCTACACTACAATCTCGGCCTCGCTTATAAACTCAAGGACCAGCTCGACAAGGCGGTCGTAGAATTGCAAAATGCCCTCGCACTCCAGCCTGATCTTGCCGACGCGCACTACACGCTGGGGGTACTTTTCTGGCAGAGAGGTGAGTTTGAAAAGGCGACCGAACAGCTCCAGCGTACCATCCAGGCGCAACCGAACTACGCGGAGGCGCATTACACGTTGGGCACAGTCCTCAAGCAACAAGGAAAACTGCCGGAGGCCGCTGCTTCGCTTCGTGAGGCAATTCGTCTGCAACCCGATTTTGCCGGCGCTCATACTACTCTGGCCGCTGTGCTGCGCCAGCTCGGCGACTCCGCTGGCGCGGCGGAGGAGGCTCGGGCGGCATCCGGCATTACGACTGCGAGCAACAATCTGCAGGCGGCAACATTTGCGACGAATTCCGGAAAGCACATGCTCTCCGCCGGAGACGTGGACGGCGCCATTGCACAGTTTCGTGCGGCGATCAAATTGGCCGATCAGTACGCTCCGGCTCACTACCAGCTGGCCCAGGCTCTGAAGCAGCAGGGGAATACCCAGGAGGCAGCTCGGGAACTCGACCGCGCCAACCAACTCGATTCCCATCTTAGGTAGACGGGATGTAACGGCACAGATACACGTTGGTACCCGATGTTGCTTGTGCTCTAATTTTCAGGACAAGACTGCCAACCCGAACCGGCCGCCGCTCCCGAGTTCGCGCAGAGTCGCAAGCTGATGCAACAGGGCAAGCTCGATGACGCAGTCGCCGAACTTCAGACCCTCGAAGCCGCCAATCCCACGATGAAAGGACTCGATCTCGAACTCGGCGCGGCGTACTACAAGAAGAGCGACTATCCGAAAGCGATTGCATATTTGAAGAAGGCTACTGTTGCGGATCCGGGTAGTGGCGAGGCCACGCAACTACTTGGGCTCTCCTACTATCTCGGTGGACATCCCGCCGACGCGATTCCCCTGCTCGAAAAGGTGCAAACGTGGTATCCGCGGGCGAATGTGGATGCTTCGTACATCCTCGGCATCTGCTACATCCAAACCAAAGACTATCCGCAGGCGCGCAAGGCGTTCGCGAAAATGTTTGACGTGCCGCCCGACTCCGCCGCCAGCTATTTGTTCACCGCGCGCATGCTGCTTCGCCAGGAGTTTGATCCCGTCGCGGAGGAATATGCGCAGAAGGCCGCAGCGCTCGATCCCAAACTTCCACTCGCACACTTTTTGCTGGGAGAGTTATATCTCTACAAATCGAAGGTGCCGGAGGCGATTACAGAGTTCCAGAAAGAGCTCGCCATCAATCCCGGACACGCTGCCGCCTACTACAAGTTGGCCGATGCCTACTCGCGCATCCAGAAATTCGAAGATGCCGAGCGCCTGCTGCAGCGCTCCATCTGGCTCGACGCGACTTCCACCGGCCCCTACATCCTGATGGGAAAAGTTCTGGAGAAAAAAGGCGAATTCGACCTTGCTGTGCGCGCACTGCAACGCGCCGCGACCATGGATCCGAACAATCCGACGACGCATCACCTTCTGGGCCAGACCTACCGCGACATGGGCAAGAAAGAAGAGGCTGAGAGCGAATTGAAGCTGGCGGAACAACTCCAGACACGGCAGAACTCGAAGCCGTAATCTGGAACAGGAAAGTGAAACAGCTCGCGGCAAATAGAAGATTCCTCGTCGCTACGCTTCTCGGAATGACAAGGGAACTTGGAATGGCACGGAAGAGATACACCGTCGTTGGTCTCGGCGAACTCCTCTGGGACCTTCTTCCCACGGGCAAACAGCTCGGCGGAGCCCCGGCGAACTTCGCCTACATCACCGGCCTGCTCGGCGACCAGGGTATCCCAGCCAGCCGCCTCGGCGACGATCATCTCGGCCATGAAGCAATCCAACGTCTCACTGATCTTGGCCTGCCCACTGGATTCATTCAACAAGATACGACTCATCCTACAGGGATGGTGAAAGTCGAACTCGACAGCGCCGGTCAGCCACGCTACGAAATCTGTGAGTCGGTTGCGTGGGACTATCTCGAGTGGACTCCGCCATGGCAGAAGCTTGCCGCCGATGCCGATGCTGTCTGTTTTGGATCCCTGGCGCAGCGGTCGGAACAGAGCCGCTCGACGATCCGGAGCTTTTTGCAGACCACTCGCCCGGATGCGATAAGTGTCTTCGATGTGAACCTGCGGCAGAATTTCTTCACTGCAGATGTTCTCGCCGATTCGATGAAGCTCGCAACCATCGTCAAACTGAATCATGACGAGCTGCCGCGAATCATGCAGATCTTTCAAGAGAAACATCGCGGCGAAGAATCCTCAGCGCGCCGACTCATCGAGATGTACGGCCTGAAACTGGTTTGCATCACCCGTGGCGACGACGGCAGTGTGCTCGCAACCGCGGACGCTTGCAGCGTGCATCACGGATTTCGAGTCAAGGTAGCCGACACCATCGGCGCAGGCGATGCCTTCACCGCGGCACTCGTTCACGAACATCTTCACGGGGCGCCGCTCGGTCGCATGAATGAAGTTGCGAATCGGGTGGGCGCCTGGGTGGCCAGCCAGGTCGGCGCCACGCCCATGGTCAAGCCGCTTGAGTTGAAGACGATCCTGGAAAAGTAGCGGCCGGCACCCTGCCGGCTCTTGCGGTGCACCCTGTCCTCGCGTCGGCGGGCGAGAGCTTGCCCTCAGCGAAGTCAAAGGGACGCTCGCCGGACAGCCGCCGGGACGGCGGCGCTACTTCGCGGGCAACGGTTGCTCTTGTTCCTTGGCCAGGCGCTCGGCCATCTGCGTCGGCAGTCCGTGCAGCAACTCCAGGAAGGCTGCGTTGGTCCAGCCGAAGCCGACCACATTCATCTGGTAGCCCAGTTCGACGTGAGCTTCCGACGATCGCGTCACCACGTTGTACTTCTCGCGAATGTTGCCGTCGCGGCGAAAGTTCTCGGCGACCATCGAGAGGAAATTGTAGGAAATGCGGTCGGCGTCGGCATTGTACCCATATCGTCGCAAGCCGTCGATAGCGATCATCTCGATATTTCCCCAGCCGTAGGGAAGATCCCACTGCGCGCCGGTCTCTTCCGTGCTCATCGGCAGGCCTCCGGGCTGCTCGAACCCCTTCAAGTTTCCGACAACGGCCTTGGCTTGTTTCGGAGTCGCGAGCCCCGCCCACAGCGGATAGAAAGTCGATGCATACCGGTAGGTTGATCTCTGAGCGGCGGGAAAACGGTAGTCGAAAAATAGTCCGTGCTTCGGATCCCAGAGATATCGTGAGATCAACTTCTTACGCTCCTCGGCGCGCTTGCTCCATTTCGCGGCGTCCGCCGTGCGTCCCAGCCAGCGGCTGATCTGCTCCATGTCCTTCTCGTTTTTGTAGAGAAGACTGTTCAGGCAGACGGGAGCATATTGGTGCGTCGCAGCACCGAATGGGCCAAAGCGAAAGCTTACGTCGAACCCCGACTCGCGCATGGAGCGGTCGCCCTTGTAGTAATCCGAACTAAGCTTGAACTCGTGGGCCTTGTCGCACTCGGGGCGAACCATGGTGTTGGGCACCTCGCAGACCTGCAACGAATAGGCCGACCCGGCCACAGGCTGCTTCTGTCCCGTGTTGCTCTCGACGATGTAGTCGTCCGCCTGCGCAGGATGGAAGAAGAAATATGTCGATACTTTTCGATAGAAGCCGGTCTCGTCCTGAACGGCTTCCGCAGGTGGTCCGTCACCAAAATCATAGTAGCGTGACAGCCCTGACTGTCCGGCGAGATGCGGATCCCGCGTCCACATTCCGTAATCTTTGTCGAGATCGGCATAGGCCTTTTCCAGCCAGGCTTTATCGGTATGCCCGTCTTTCTGCATCGCCTCGTAGACATCGACAAACATGGAACTCACAAACGGAGGCTGGGAGCGGGTCAGGTAGTACGTACGGTTGGCGTTCAGCATCGCGCCGTAGTGCTCGATTTCGAAGAAAAAATTGTCCACCATGCCGCGCGCCAACTCGACCCTTCCTGCGCGCAGCAGTCCCCGGATGATGAAGTAGCTGTCCCATCCGTACATCTCGTTGAAGCGGCCACCGGGCACGACGTACTTGTGTTCGAGATACAAGAGACCGTGCGGTTGAATCTTGCTGGTATCAATCTCACCCAGATGATGGATTTCCTGCGGCAAGTGCTCGATCCGGACATTGCACTCGCTCGCCACTTTCTGCACCGCAGGAGGTTCGGCAAAGTCCGCCGGAAGATACACTACGGGCGCCACTTTCAGCTTTGGATCAACCACGCTCTGGCACTCCGTCATCGAGCGAGTAAGCGTATCCCAGGCGGAATCGATGTAGGTGAGAATAGGTTTAAGTCCCGGCGCTTGTGGAGGCGTCGCGAGTTGCGCTGCGGGAGGCTGCGCGAGAGTTACGTAAGCGGTTGCAACAACCAGAATGGTCGTTGAAACAGGCCTCAGGTATCGGCGAAGCTTTTTCGAAAACGGAATGTTCATGAATTTTGACGGCAGGTAGTACGTCTAATTCTAATGGAGCCGCTAAGACCTTCAAAATGAATTCGATGGGAGGAATTAAGGGCAAGAAATTATTGCCTGGAACCCCCACTTGCGGTGCTTTTGGTTTATTCTAATGAGTTTGGCTTTTGCAGCGTGAGAGGGCGCAAGTGATCCGAACTTGTCTGGTAAGAAGTGCGTCTGTTTGGGTGCTAATTTTCCTTTCTCTGGTCTCCATCCAAGCCCAAGTTCCTGAGAATGCTTACCAGGAATTGCATTGGCGAATGATCGGTCCCTTTCGCGGTGGGCGGACGCGCGCCGCAGCCGGTGTCCCCGCTCAGCCGAATGTTTTCTATGTCGGTGCCGTAAACGGCGGCGTGTGGAAGACCGATGACTACGGCCGCACCTGGACTCCCATTTTCGACGATCAACCAACGCAATCCATCGGCGCCATCGCGGTCGCTCCTTCCGACCCGAACGTTATTTATGTGGGTAGCGGCGAAGGCCTGCATCGGCCGGATCTATCAGTCGGCGACGGCATCTACAAGTCCATCGATGCCGGCAAGACTTGGACGCACCTTGGTTCTGCAAGAGAAGGATTGCGCGACGGCCAGCAGATCCCCGCGCTGGCAGTCGATCCTCGCGATCCGAACCGTGTGTTTGCCGCGGTGCTCGGCCATCCCTACGGGCCAAGCGCGGAGCGCGGCATCTATCGCTCCCTTGACGGCGGACAATTCTGGCAAAGAGTGATTTCGAAGGATGAAAACACTGGCGGTTCCGATGTGCAACTCGATCCCGCCAATCCGGACATCGTGTACGCCTCGATGTGGGAAGCGCGCGAAGGCCCCTGGGAAGACAACAATGAAGTCAACGGAAGCCATGGCGGCCTTTTCAAATCCACTGATGGCGGCGGCACCTGGCATGCCCTCACCAACGGACTCCCGAGAGACGGCGGCGACGACTATCAGAACCTGTGGATCAATCCCAACGACGGGCGAATTATTCTTCTCGTCAGCGACCAGGGCGCTCTTGTAACCGTAAACGGCGGCGCGACCTGGAGTTCCTGGTACAACCAGCCCACAGCGCAGATTTATCACGTCTCGGTCAGCAACACATTTCCCTACAAAGTCTGCGGCGGCCAGCAGGAGAGCGGCTCGGTTTGCATTAACAGCCGAGGCAATGATGGAGCGATCACGTTCCGAGATTGGCATCCGGTGGGTGTGATCGAGTACGGCTACGTCGCGCCCGATCCGCTCGATGCAGACGTGGTCTATGGTGGTGGCCGCAGCGAGGTCTCGAAGTTCCACTGGTCCACCGGCCAGGTGCAGGATGTCACGCCGATTCCTTTGCGTACTCCCCAGTTCCGCTCCAACCGCACCGAGCCGCTGATGTTTTCTCCGGTCGATCCGCACATCCTCTACTACGCAACCAACGTCCTTTTCAAGAGCACCGATGGCGGAAACTCCTGGCAGACCATCAGTTCCGATCTCACGCGTGAGAATCCGGGCGTGCCCGCGAGCGTGGGAACGCTGGTTCCCAATGGAGCCGACAAGCAGCGCGGCGTCATCTATTCGCTCGCACCATCACTCAAGAGCGTGAACACGTTGTGGGCGGGCACGGATGACGGCTTGGTGTGGATTACCCAGGACGCGGGCAAAAGCTGGAAGGATATCACTCCACGTGACCTGACTCCGTGGAACAAGGTCACCCAGATTTCAGCATCACACTTCGATGACCAATCCGCGTACGTCTCAGTAAGTCGCTTTCGGATCAATGATGTGCATCCCTACATCTATCGTACTCACGACGGAGGCAATAGCTGGAAGCTGATCACCGCGGGCCTGCCGGACTTCGGTCCCGCCGATACGGTCCGCGAAGATCCAATGCGCAAGGGGCTGTTGTTTGCCGGCACGGAGAATTCCGTTTGGGTCTCATTCGATGACGGCGATCACTGGCAATCGCTGCAGCTCAACCTTCCGCACACTTCCATGCGCGATCTGTGGATTCATGAAAATGACCTGATCGTAGCGACCCATGGACGCTCGTTCTGGATCCTTGACGACATCGCTCCTCTGCGCGAAGCCGCCGGGTCGCTGACCCAGCCGCTGGCAAAGACTGAGGCTCATCTTTTCACGCCCGCTCCGGCTTACCGCGCGCCCCGTGACACCAACACCGACACGCCTCTTCCTCCAGATGAACCTGCAGCAGCGAATCCACCCGATGGCGCAGTGATTGACTTCTACCTGCCACGTGGAGCTTCCGGTCCCGTCAATCTCGAAATCCTGGATGCGAAGGGCCAATTGATTCGGCGCTATTCCAGCACCGATCAGCCCGAGGTTTCCGAGGCTGACTTGAAAAAGCAGTTGATTCCGCTGTATTGGCTCCGCACACCGAGGATTCTGCCGACGACGTCCGGAATGCACCGCTGGGTCTGGGATTTGCAGTATCCACCGCCCACTTCTGCGCGGCACGACTATCCCATCGCAGCCATTCCTCACGACACGCCGCGATTCCCTCCCGGTCCAACGGTTCTTCCGGGAGAATACACGGTACGGCTCACGGCAAATGGCAAGAGCTACACCGCGCCGTTGACAGTGAAGATGGACCCACGGGTAAAGACATCGCCGGCCAGCCTCGAGAGAAAGTTTGCGGTCGAGACCAAGCTGGCCTCAATCGTCAGTCTGACCTCTGCCGCCGTTCTCCAGGCCGGCTCGCTTCGAGACCAACTTCAGAAATTAGCGGAACAGTCCGATGCTGCACACAAAGACGCCATCGAAAACTTTCAGAAGAAGCTGGCCGAGATTCTGGGGGCTTCGTCAGGAACTTCCGCACCTCCGCCGGACCAAGTGACTCTCTCGCGAGTTAATGCGCAGGCTGGCACACTCTATGCTCAAATTTGGCCAACTGATGCCGAGCCTACATCCTCACAGATGGAGGCTCGTGCCGTAACCGAACGTGGAAGCGAAACTGTGATAAAGCGCTGGGACACTTTCAAAGCGACGGACCTGCTTGAGCTCAACCGTGAATTGCGCGACGCACAATTGCCTGAGATCCGTTTGCAATTAAACCCGCACCAGGAAGAATCGCAAACCGACGAGGAGTAATGCGCCAGGTGGCTTAAACGAGCCGGCTCTGCCACACACTGCTGTGCGCTCGCGAACGGAATTCCATCTACGTCTGAGGCTGTCACTATTAACTAGCGGCTATAGCAATAATCTCGCCCGAAAGTGAGTGCCGCTTTCTGCAGGCGCTGCGTTTCCTTGTAGTTTCCGAGGGACGCAGCGCCTGAAACATTTGTGGCAGCTCTCGCCTGGCTTGCACAGGGATTTTGACTTACCCGGCTTCCGCTGTTCAAAGGCCTTGTTTTCACGAAATGTGCGTCGCGAAATCCTCGGAAACGCTCAACTTATTGCGAA
>WNFF01012849.1_pt1 | contig 10991 bp, 12 predicted proteins | sample 5400441 | NCBI WGS metagenome assembly WNFF01 (sample SAMN13153345, study PRJNA577476) | soil metagenome | isolation source: 120 cm saprolite under Douglas fir tree site 2 hole 3 replicate 1 | place: USA:California | collected 2015-04-18
CGATCGTCCTCGCCTCGGGTCTCTTCGATAAACCCGTCGCAGTCCCGTGGTGGAACGGCCGATCCCTCCGCTTGGTCCAGTAGCGCTCGCCAAGCGTCCCGTGTTAGGCCAATTTCGTTCCGTGGAAATCCAGGCTAGCGGCCATCCGAGCTTTTGACTTAGGTAACTTGCCGTCTCCGTCTTGCCAGAGCCGATTCGGCCGGCAACCACTATGACTCCGTCCGTCGCCAATTTCGCTTTGTTCAAAATCCTGATGCCTGACTTCGCAATCATGGTCGAAGGATAAAATTTGCGTAGGCAAAGCTGTGACCAATACTCGAAATCCGCAATGTCTAATTTATCCTTTGACAGGTCAATCCATCCAAGTCCTTTTATTGAAGAATCGCCCTTTTCCAGATGGCGGGCCGACTGCCAATCGGGCAGCCAAACGCGATACACTACTGCAACATGGCGCCGACCTACTTCGGAGGAATCGTCGTTCAGAATGCCCAGCCGCTCCAACGGCGCTCTCTGAAACAAACGAACAGTCGCGCGATTCGGAATGCGAGCATTTGTAGTAGAGCCCATGCCCGGTTCAGGCGTTTGTGCTGACTCGACCTCCGCGTTTGGCAGATACAATTCCTCCATTAGCTCACGCCGAGCGCATGCTGATATGCCTTGATCGTCTAGGGAAAGAATATCAAAATCCGCTTGGCTCACGTGTCCGCCAAAGCCAACGCACTTTGAGCCGCGAAGAAATTCTGCGGCGCGGCTTAAATATGAACGCTTGAAGAAAAGAAGGCGCTGGCCACACTGCACCAAGACATAGGTGACGAATTGCTTCGCATCGTTTCGAACTTCTGCTTCAGAACGCGAGACATACTCGACGCTGTCGTCTCTCAACAATCGGTCAAGAACCGGAGTTGCGTCAGTGTCAATCCCTTGAAACGTAAGAACCTCTCCAAAGGCATCTTGGGATGTGCACAGGACCTCCTCTTTGGGGGTCGTGAGCACCCTCTTCTCAGCAACGTATTCGCCACCAGTCGCGTTGGTTGCGTGGGAGAGCTTCGCACGAAGGTCGAACCGACCGCGCTCAGTTCTTAGGAATTTTGATTGGCTAGCTCGATTCAAAATGTCCATGCTGAGTCGAGCGTGCATCGACTTCTCGGGGGTGCGGCTCAAGACGTGGTCACCGAACAGACCGCGCTCGATACCCCGGTCAACGATTTCTCGCGCCTTCAACGGCGATAGCGCGCTTGCGAGCACAATCTCGGCAACGCGAAGGTAAGTCTGATGCTCGCCTTCACTCGGTTCGTCCGGCTGATTGTGCAGGGTATAGGTTTGCATTTCGTTACTGTCGATTGCCCAGCGCCTCAAGCCGAAAGCGCCAACGTTGGAGACTGTCCCCGTAGGGATCGGAAGGTAGCATGCTGGGCAGCCCGAGGTAATCCAAGCTTAGGTAGCTTGTCCCGGACTTAAACTGTCCTTTTGACCGAGGACGCGTGGCGCCACGCGCTTTGCCACATCGAGCGCTGTCGGCCAAGCTTATGCGACGTAACCCACTTTGGGAGCTGGTCGGTACATCTTGGCCGATACATCTGTCACATTGATGGCCCGATCACGGCAGCCACATCTCTTCGCACTTGGAAAGCGGCGCGAAGACCGAGGCCCGGGATCGTGGAAACGACTCTCCGACAAGCCCGCTCGGGTACATAGGCGAGGGGACGCGCGAGCGCAGTTGTTGCACGCCCCATGAGCGAGTGCAGCGATGGCGCTTATGAGACAGAGGCTGTGGCCTGGCCGGCGGCGACCCTACTTGCTTTCCGCTTTAACCAGAGTCAGCAACGAGTGCATCATCACGAGCCGACGACGCCCAATCGTCGTCGTATCGAGTTGGCCTTGGCCGATGAGCTCATAAAGCTTGGTGCGCCCCAGCCCTGTGGCCTCGCAGGCTTCCGCTACGGTGCATGCGAGGCGTTGCGCAAACGGAATGGCGCCGCGCGTCACCGCCGCGGATTCCTCGACTGGCGGCTGCGGTGATCGACGGCGATGTTTCCTTGGTTCGAGAGGGCCGAAGGAGTGCGGCCCATCTCGGCGATTGCCGCGGCCGTTGTGCGCGATCATCGCAAGTGCCCTCCCCATTTCTGCTCAGAAATGGATTCGGCTCGGCGCGGCGTCAATAGAATGCGGCCAAAAGCTGCATCGTGCAAAAAAGAGCGATAGCAAACAAACGGTCGGCGCTTCGAACAACGTCGCGGTTTCGGCAACAGCGGATTTTTTTTGTCGACCTTGGAATCTGCATCGTGACGATTCAAAAAGAACAAACTGTCCTAAAGAATGTCATGCCCTATGAGCGCCGAATCTAAACTTGGCCGGTGATGACGGCCGGTTTGAGCGAAAAGAGTGCTTGCGTGCCGGCATGTACGTCACCGCGTGAGGCGATCGATACCAGCCATGCCCGGCACGGCCGATGAAGGGTGCGACCATGGCTGAGAGGACCAAGCCGGTGTCGATCCGCCTCACCGGCGCCGAGATCGAGCAGCTTCAGGCCCGCGCCTATGCGGTGTCGGCGACGACGACCGGAATCGCCCGCGACCTGATCCGCGGCGGCCTTGCCGGTGGCGACAACAAATCGCTCGGCGATCGCCTGATGCGGATCGAACGGCGGATGGCCGCCCTGGAACAGCAAGGCCACGACACCAACGAACGCGTGCAGGCGATCGATCTCGCGGCGCGCGAACTCTTGGCCATGTTCGAGGCCCTTCTCAAGGCGCTTACCGGCGACAGTACCGGGAGGGCCGCATGATCCGGCATCTGAAGATCACCGCGCTTGCCCTCACCCTGGCCGGCTTTGCTGCCATGACTGGCGCCTATCAACTCGGCTTCGCGCTGTGGCCGCCGCAGGCCATATTGGCGAATGGAACGAGCGCGCCGTTCCGCCCAGAGGACGTCCAGGCTTGCTTCAAGGCGCGGGCGCGGGCGTGGGTGGGCGATCGTGGTGGCGACGCCTTTTGGACCTCCTGCCGGCAACAGCTCATCGCCGACCGGGCGCTCGGGGCCTTCGATTTCCGCACCATGGCGGTGATGGGCGGCGCCCTGATCGGTGTCCTGGCGCTGCTCGGCTTTGCGGTCGCCATCCGCACCGAGCGGCCCGCCGCGAGGGTGGTACGCGGGGCCCGCCTGCACGCCGGCGCGGCCGGGCGCAAAGCTTTTGCCCGGGCCTGTGCGGCGGAGTGCGAGGTTCACGGGCGCGGCGTCGCGCTGGTGCCGTCTATTCCGCTCAGCCGCGACCGCGAGACCCGGCATTTCCTGATTCTGGGCAGCGTCGGTGGGGGTAAGACCCAGACCATGCTGCATTTGATCGCCGAAGCGATCTCGCGGCGCGATGGCGTGCTGGTGCTGGACACCAAGGGCGACATGATGGCGGGGCTGCCGGGCGATCCGGGACCACTGCTCATCGCCCCCCATGACCGGCGCTCCCTGGTCTGGGACGTGGCCGCCGACTGCCGCGTCAAACAGGATGCCCGTGAACTCGCCGCGCGCTTCATCGCCCCGAGTTCCGACCCGATGTGGTCAGAGGCCGCCCAGGAGATCTTCGTCGCCTGCATCGTCCACCTTCAGGCGACGAAGGGCAGCAATTGGGGCTGGGCCGATCTTGAGGCGGAAGTCACCGCCGATGTCGAAACCCTGACTGAACATGCCAGGAACCACAACCCGAACGCCCTGCGTCTCCTCAGTCAGCCCGACAGCAAGACCACGCTGAGCATCCTCACCACCTTCCAGACCCACATGCGGAGGCATCGATCTCGGCCCGGGGCAGCGCCAAGGCGGCGCTTGCGTATTACGAACATCTCGGCCGGGATGACTACTATGCGCGTGGGGGCGAGCCGCCCGGCCGCTGGGCCGGTGCCGGCGCCGATCGCTTGAGCCTGGACGGACCTGTTACCCAGGCGGAATTTGCCGCTGCCCTCAGCGGCCTCGATCCCAGCTACCGGGTATCTTGAACGGACCGCCGCCTGGGCGCGACGCGGCAAAGCCGGGGCCGTCCGTCAACCGACCGCGGGGCTCTTGATGGCGCAATTCGATCACCACACCAGCCGAGAGTCCGATCCGCAGCTTCACACGCACTGCTTCTTGTTCAACCTCGCCCCTCCGCCGCGAACTCGCCAACGCCCTGGAACGGCAGGGCCATCGGCTCGACCGCCACAAGGATAGCTTTCGGGTATCAGCGATTCCCCGCGCGGTCGAGCGCGCCTTTCTCGAAGCGGCGCCAGGCGATTGAAGCCGCCGCCCAAAAACATGGGTACCGAACCCCGAAGGGAATGGAACTTGCGGCGCTGCGAACCCGCCGCCCCAAGCGCGACGCCAAGCTCGAGGAGCTGCGGAAGCACTGGCGGGCGGAGGCCAAGGTGCTCGGGTTCGAGCTGGACCGCGACCGGCAGCACGGGCGCGGGCCTGCCGCCCCGGACAGATCGCGCCTCGCCTGGGCGGCCGACAGGCGCGATGCGAGCGCGTTCGTACGGCCCGCGTCGGTCCCTGCGCCCGCCTCCCAGCAAGCCGCAACACAGCTTGGCCAGCAACTGGGCCGGGCTCTTTCCGTACTGGAACAGCCATCCGGCATGGCCGGCCTCAGGCTCAAGCTCCGCGACAAGGATCGTGACTATGCGCAGGAGTGAAGATTGCGAGCGATCGAGAATTTGGGGAAGCCGCGGCCTGCCGGCGTCACACGCGCTACCGAATACGCCGTCATGCTCAGCAAAGCACTGCACCGAAATTGATTTTGCTTCGGGGCTTCAAATCGTGTCAGCGCTTGGACTGCGAGGTGTAACCCGATCTTGGTCGCAAAAGCTCGTTGCGGAATAACACGATAAGGCGAGGCGCCTTGCCGAGCGTCAGCACCGAAGGTGCATAGGGTGTGAACCTCCCTTCCTTGCTGCCCGCTTCCCCTCGCGGCTGCTTCCTTGGCTTCACTTGGCCGGCGGTTGCTTCGGTCGGTTTCTCAATACTGCGATCCGGTCGGATTGGTACCGTCCGCGCGCGATGCCCTGACGCTTGTGATGAGCCACCATCCTGAAGCGGAGTGCAGATGCCGCGCATCCAAATGCCTGACGGCAAAGGGCGTCGACGGTCGGTTTGGCGGCCTGGTCGTTGCGGTCCGGGCACTGCCTGAGGTCAGGCTGGCCACCCCGCGGCCCGCCGTGTCACTGCGGAGCGGGCACCGGAGGAACACCGTGCTCGCGGTTCAACATGCGCCCGTCGATGACGCAGGTTTCAGCATCGCGGCGCCGCCTGCGGACGCTTAAATCCGATACCCTTCAGTGGGGCTCGGATGCAGGCGATACGCCGTGACACTGCACATGGGTGAACCGTCGGCCCGCAAAGTCAGGGGCAGGCCGGGAAGCGAGGGAGCGCTTTACGATCGATAGACCGAACGCTGTATCGCCGTCGGTGTCGAGCTCGGTGAGCAGCGACGTGGCGGTTCCGGCGGGCGAGCAGCTTGATCACGGGCCAGAAGTCGATCTCGTCCGCAGCACCCTGACGGCCGCCTGACGGCGGCCGTTCTCGATCAGCTGTGCTCACGCGAAAGGGGTGCCTATGGAGCACCCCCGTCGTCGTCCTTCGGCTCAGTGAGAACGATGCGGCCATCGAGCGGCAGGGTGTCGAGCTGGAGCGTGAAGCCTGTCCCGCTGCCGTGCGGCCAGGCGGCGCCGATCCGCGTCCAGATGGCTTTCTGTCCGTCGCCGCGCTCCTTGACGGTGTAGGCGATCAGGGTGGGTTTCTTGCTGCTCATGATGTGTCCTTTCGTAAGTTCGGAGCCGCACACCACGCGCGGCTTCGTGGGGACACCAGGCCCGGGCGGAACAGCGGGACGTTCAAAGGCTGCGTGCACCGCGAAGCGGCGCGGAGCTGCAGGAAGCTTGCGACCGAAGCGAGCGGCCTTGAACTTCACGCGCGGGCAGGCGTGATCCCCACGTCAGAAGCCGTGCCATGATGGTGATGCGGCACCATTCGAAAAGGATCAGCTGAGCGGTTCCCACGTCGCCGGAGTCAGGAGCGCCGGATTGCCACGGGGCACGGAAGTATCAACGGCTCCGCTCCAGCACGGTGAACAGGCTCGGCTCGCGATACCGCTCGGCCGTGTCGCGCTCGCCGACCGGCCGGTGATCCTCGCGCAAGGCGAACAACGCCGACTGCTGCGCGGGCGGCGTAGCCTGAGCGTGGCGCAGCGCCACCAGGTCGCGCCACAGATAGCGGCGGCCGTCGATCTCGATGAAGCGGGGCAGGGCCATGGTGGGCATGCCTCCGATCAATACTCGCTCGGCAGCAAAATCACCCCGTCGGTGAAATACAGCGCGATCTCCGGCAGCGGAAAATCGGTGTACGGGATCGCCTTGCTGTAGACGGCGTTGCCGTTGCCGTCCTCGCAGGCGAGCGTCGCGGTGTGGTCGGCATTGACGGTGAGCTTCCATAGCTGGAACGCCTCGCCGGCAACGCGTCGGTCGCCCCGCTGCGCCAGTGCAATCTCGTCGAGCAGCCAATACGCCCGGGCCTGGTCGGCGACATACTTCGCCCCGTCGGTGAACAGCACGTCCCGCACGATGCCGTGGCGATGCCATTGCTCGGTGCCGGTGAACTGGCGCAAGTCCGCCGCCGTGAGTGTCCTGGAATCCGTCATGATCTCCGCCTTTCTGGTTGGCCTTAGGTTGCAGCTGCTGCTGCAACCCTGGCCGTCGCCGAGACCGGGGGTAGCAAGCGCAAGGAGGCTCCGAACGCGGCCCGCCGAGGGGCCCCACGAGGGGCCCCGCCCTGCGCGGGGATGCGGCGAGACGGGTTGGGATGCCGTGCGCGCGCGAGGGGGCAGCGCCCCTTCAGGAACCGCGGCCGGCAGGCCGCCACCAAACAACGGCATATGGGCGGGAGCGTCAGCGGAGATCCATTCGCCAGCCCCGAGACCGGTCAAAAGGGCACCCGCAGGAGCGACAGCATAGCGCGCCGTCTTCGGCGAAAAGCGGGACCGAGTGCCCCCGGCGAGGGGTGCCGCATGGGCGTGAGGGATTGAAGCCGAAGGCGGAAACGCGCTCGCGGTTCCGTGCACGAAAGCCCGGCCTCCGGACCTGATCCGGGGGGCACGCCAAAATCCGAGTTTCAGGAAAAATGCGTGGCGATCGCCAAAAACACCCGCGTAGGAATGCCCGCTGGTGCGTTATTTCGGGCGGGCGCTATCTCAGCACCCCCATTTTCGGATTCCATTCATCGGCGAAGTTGATCGCTCCGGCCTCGATCGCGCCCGCAGCGCCGGCACGACAGCAGTACCCCAGAAAGCGGCCCCGCCAGCCGGCGGTCGTGGCTTCCGCCTTGGGCCATAACCGGCCGCCAACCATCATCGGGACCTCAGGCTATCGGAAGTCCCGCCTTGCTCAGGCCGTCGGCGAGATGTGCGACGTCTCTTCGATCATTGTAGGGCAACGCGCGAACCATTTTTTCTACCGTGACGCTAGGATTCGCGCGCAGGGCCTCTGTTAGCGCAGCTTTCGCTTCCTCTGGCTGTCCGAGTTGCGCATGCGTTGCCGCGAGAAAGGCGGATACAATGCAAAGCCCTGGACCGGTTATTCCGGCTGCGTACCGGTGTAGCGGCACCAGCGCCCGAGTATAGCGTTCAAGCATATAGCAGGCCTGTCCGAGGTATAGATGCGGAATTGGCCACCCAAATGGATCAAGATCGATGCTGGTCTGAAGCACGTCGATAGCTCTTGCCGACTGTCCTGCCAACACAAGCCCAAACCCAAATTGGTAGTCATTGTCATTACGATTGAGAGCGAAAGTGCGATCAAATTCTGCAAGTGCTTCGTCCTGGCGGCGCCTGAACAACAGAGCCAAGCCGAGTTGAAAATGACCGATGGGCAAATTGGCGTCGAGCAGCACTGCCTTCCGGGCCAATTCGTAAGATTGATCGATTCCGGCGGAGCTGAGATAGTCTTGGTCTACCGGGTCCCAAAAGGTGCGCACCCGCGTGCGCGCCAGCCACGCGTACGCATGCGCGTGATCGGGGTCGCGCGCCTGGTCACGATCAGCCGTCAGGGATTGCTGTAGAAGGTTCCGTGCTTCGCAGATCGCCACGCTCGCCGGATCCAGAAGATGCGCGCGATAGGCCTCGACCCCAAGCAAAAAATAATCGTAAGCGTTGCGCGCCACCGACACCTTCAGCAGCCCACGCTCCGCTTCGGCCTTTTTCACATGTGCGGCCAACGTCGTAACAATTGCGCGCGTGATCTCGTCCTGAGCCGCAAAGGCGGTGCTCACCTCCCGGTCATAACGTTCAGCCCAGCGATGTACGCCTGTCGTGGCATCGATGAGCTGTGCGGTGACACGGAGACGATCTCCTTCTCTGCGGACACTACCTTCGACGACATAACGCGCGCCGAGTTCTCGCCCGATCTGCCGAGCGTCTACAGCCTTCCCCTTGTATTGAAATGATGAATTGCGTGCGACCACGGAAAGTTCCGAGAACCACGACAGCTCCGTGATGATGTTCTCCGCAACTCCATCGCTGAAATATTCCTGTGCCGGATCGCCGCTGAGATTAAGGAACGCCAGCACAGCGATAGCGGGCCGACCGAATACCGCTGGTTCGTGGGCAGATGAACATCGGAACTGGTCAGCAAGCACGAGCCAATCGCAAATGTTTGGCTAGATTGCAATGCGCCACTTTTCGTCAGCGGCGACACTGGTGCCGCAAATCTATAGCCTCGGCGCGAGATCGTCCTGATGATTGTTTGATCGCGATCGCCGATGGCGCGACGGACTTCGCTCACACAATGCGTCAACGATTCGTCCGCGACCACCACATTCGGCCAGATGGCATTAATCAACTCGTCCTTCGTCACCAAACGGTCGGCGTTTTCGACAAGATACAGCAGGAGAGCGAATGTCTTTGGGCGCAACTCAACCCACGCTCACCGAACCGCAGCGAGCCGCGGCCAACATCAAGCGTATAGCCGTAGAAGCGAAACATTCTCGGTACCATGACACCACTCGTGCCCGCCGCGGTGTTCGCCGGCAATGCTGCGCGCTTTTTTTCCGCCGATTGGCGCCTTTCGTCAGGGAAATTACACTATTCCATCAGGACAAAACATCAGCCTTACAGCAAGGTGGCAACCCAGTTCCCAACTTGCTGAACGGAGAACATCATGAAACTTGCCCGCCGCCGATTACTGCAGTTTGCAGCGGCCGCCGCTGCGCTCCCAGCCCTGCCGCGCGCCGCGAGCGCACAAGTCTATCCGTCGCGGCCCGTTCGCATCGTCATTGGATTTGCACCGGGCGGCGTTTCCGATCTGTATGCTCGTCTGGCTGCTCAAATGTTGTCAGAGCGGCTCGGACAGCAATTCGTTGTCGATAACCGCACCGGTGCCGGTGGTAGCATAGCAACCGAATCTGTCGTAAGGGCGGCGCCGGACGGCTATACGCTGCTTCTCACCGGCGCCAACGATGCGTTCAATACTGCCCTCTACGATCGTATCAGTTTCGATTATCTTCGCGACATCGAACCGGTTGCAGGCCTCGTCCACTTTGAGGGCGTGCTCGTGGTGCACCCAGCATTTCCGGCGACAACAGCACCTGCGTTTATTACCCAAGTAAAGGCAAAGCCCGGCAGGGTTACCATGGCGTCGGCCGGGGTCGGGAGTGCACCTCATATCTTCTGGGAACTCTTCAAGAGCACGGCCGGGATCGACATGGTGCACGTGCCTTATCGCGGCGAGGGGCCTGCGCTCCTCGACCTCCTCGGGGGGCAGGTGCAAGCCTTGATGGCAACGATCCCGGCATCAATCGAGTACATTAAGGCGGGCAGACTTCGCGCTTTGGCCGTGACCGGTGCCGCTCGTTCAGAGGCACTGCGGGATGTCCCGATCTTGGCCGATTTTGTTCCCGGTTATGAGGCCGGCGGTTGGCTCGGTATTGCGGCGCCGCGGAACACACCGATGGAGATCGTCGAAAAGCTAAATAGCGAGATCAATGCCGGTTTGGCCGACACTAAGATCAGGTCTCGAATTTCCGAGCAAAGTGCTTCTGTGTTTATTGCTTCTCACGCGGAATTCAGCAAATCCGTTGTCGAATACACCGATAAGTGGGCCAAGGTGATCCGGGCAGCCAACATCAAGGCGGAGTAATTTGGTGGCGGACCCAGAGACCTCTGCTTACAGAACTGGGTTTCGCAACTCACCCTAAAATGCATATGCTCGCCAGGAGCGGCACTGTGCAGCCAAACGAAGTCTTCAATGAATGGTACGGTTGCGTAATCTGCCTCAATCGCACGATATCTCCACAAGTGTACCAATTCGTGCTATTCCTTTCTGTTCTACAGTGCTGTCCGAGGAATTCATGTCTCGTCTCCTTTTCCTTTTCTTCTTGCTTGCGTTTGGCACCACCGCAAGTGCCGAGAACCGCTGCGGTGCCAGCTCTGCGGCGCCAATGTGGCAGGGCGGCGGCGCCGTGGTCGTGACAAAGCACCCAGCGTTAACTCAAGTTGTTTTCACGTCGAGAGTGGATAGCCCGGAAGCTCGGAAGACCGTGGAAAACTGCCCGATGGAGCAGTGGAACGACATTGATATGAGTTCGCTGGTTCCTGAAGGGGCAATGGCTGTATTCGTCCAAGGACTTTTGATTATTACTCATGGTACAACCCAAGAGATATGCGATCTGGTAATATCGTTCCGACTGCCTGGCGACGATACGGGCGATCCATCAGGGAATTACATTGGCCAAGTTGTAGAAGCGAATTTAGGCGGCGGTCAGCGTTCGCCGTTCGCGAGCTGGGTCCCGATTTCGTCCACTAGGCATTTAGAATTCTGGTGGAAAACAACCCCAACGACGTCTGGCTATTGGCCTTGTGTCACGAGTAACGCCGGTCCACACGGCGATGCGTAACTGTACGAGAGATGAAGGAAGGCCCTTCGAGTTCGGCAATCAGGTGCTGATCTCAAGCCACCGCAAGCTGCTGTCGTCAAAAGCGATGG
>WNFF01011328.1_pt1 | contig 10987 bp, 7 predicted proteins | sample 5400441 | NCBI WGS metagenome assembly WNFF01 (sample SAMN13153345, study PRJNA577476) | soil metagenome | isolation source: 120 cm saprolite under Douglas fir tree site 2 hole 3 replicate 1 | place: USA:California | collected 2015-04-18
AGACGCCAGGGAGAGCGCTCGGGCCAATGGCGCAAGGCTTCAGTGGCCCAGGCGGTGGATTTGTCCGTGTGACAGGACGTGCAGGGATTCGGGATTTTGTACTTGTCCGTCGTGCCCGGGGAGATGAAGGCGAAAGTGTGAGCGTGGACATCGACGTCAGCAATGGTAGTCTCGATCTTCGGCATGTGGCAGGAGACGCACTGGCTTCCGGGCGTGCCGGTCTTGTGATGCGTGTGCTCCTCGAGCGTGGCCGTGCGGGGGCCGTCGAGAGACATGGGGCCGTGGCAATCGAGACAGAGCTTGTCAGCCGGCTTTCGGAGCTGGGCGTAGTTATCGGTGCCATGAACATCGTGGCAAGTGAAGCAGGTAATCCCCCGGCGATACATTACGCTTTGAACGAAGTCATTGCCCTGCATGCGATTCTTGTGAGCGGTGCCATCGGGGAAATGCGTGAAGGTCGTTTCACCGAGGGTGTGGTCTTCGAGCTGCCAAAAATCGCGGAGGTTGAGCCCGACGCGATAGCCGACCGGCCAGTCGTAATACTTCCCTTCAATGGGATTGGTCAAAGGGCGTCCTTGTGAATGGCACTGGATGCAGGTGTCATTGGCTTGCACATAGTCCATGCGCGCGGGATTCAGAATGTTGCCGCGCGAGGGATGGGCGACGTGCTCGCTGCCTGGACCATGGCAACGTTCGCAGCCTACGTTCCACTCCAGGACCATTTTAGTGTGAATGTTGTAGTCGACGGAGTGGCAGCCATCGCACGTGGGGCCGGTAGGGCGCTGCATGTTGTCGGGAGGATAGAAGGGTTCCCACCAATCCGCGCCCTTGGGAACGAAATAGGGGCGCCAAACGTGGTTGGTAACGTCCCACTGCGCGGGTTCGGGAAAGTAGTCATCGCCGATTTTCGTGAAGTAACGCTGCTTCCAGAGGCGGCCGTAGACGAGCGCTACCTGGTCCTTCGTAAACTTAGCGAGGGGATCTGTGGCGAGGTCGGGAATGATGGCCTCGGGATGCTCACGGGGATCGCGGACGACATTGGCCATGGGTGTCTTCTTCCAGTGCTCGTAGACTTGCTGGTGGCATTTTTCGCAAGCCAGCGAGCCCGTGTAGTGCGCGGAAGCGGCCGTCGCTTGCTGCGCCGATTTCTCGTCGGCTGATAGTTGGCGCAGGTCGCGGATGAACAGAACAAGTTTCCAGCTATCGTTGTCCTGTTCTTCGTGTGGATGGCTCCAGGCGGGCATGCCCGTGAGACGGACACCGTTCCTGATGATGTAGCGGATCTGGCCGTCGGTAAGGTTCTGCGTTTGGGGCGCGCGCAAATCAGGCGGCTTGGGGTAGAGATTCCGGCCATCCTGAGTCTGGCCGCTGCCGTCGCTTCCGTGGCAAACAGCGCAGCGGTCCGTGAAGTCTTCGCGGGCCTCTCGCAAGATTTCCGGAGTGGCTTGCCAGGGGTTCTCCTGGTTGCGTGCCTTGCGCGGAATCGATAGATTTCGCACCGTGCGGGCGACGATCTTCTCCAAGGTGGATGGTTCTTCGGCTGCGCTGAAGCCGCGGCGAACCAGGGCGGTTCCGTAGATGGCAACAGCGATCGCGACCGCGAAAACTGCCAGGAGAAGTGCTTTCCAGCGTTTCATGTCTTTCTCTCATCGGCTGAAGACCGAGGCCTTTCCTTTGCTCCCTGAAACTCATGATCGGCGCCACCTATTCCGCCTAATCCGGATTTCTCACCGCGAGAGCGCGTACTCTCAAGGCTGTCCCACTCCCATTGTCATCCTGAGCGAAGCGAGGGATCTCATCTGATCCACACGTCGGCGCCGGCACTTTGCTGAGATCCTTCAAGTCCGATTTCGTCGAGCCCTCAGGATGACAGTCTTATTCTTGGATGTTGGCGGAGTCTGGAAAGATGGGAGCGTGAGAAATGCGAGCCAATTCGAAGCTCAGCCTAAAGCGGTCGTGCTAGAGGCCGCGGGATTCGCGGAAGGTTCGGACGACGGCGGCGGCGTCCTGGTGCTGGGCGTCGACGGCGTAGTTGAGGCGGCGGATGTCGGCAGCGGAGAGTTTGCCTGAGAGATCGGCGAGGGCGGCTCGAAGCTGCGGAAATCGTCCGAGGGTGGATTGGCTGACGATGGGGACGGCGTCGTAGGGCGGGAAGTAGTGGCGGTCGTCTTCGAGGGCGACGAGGCCGAGCGAGTCAATGAGGCCGTCCGTGGAGTTGCCGGCAACGATGTCGACTTGATGATCGACGAGCGCGCGGTAGATGAGGCCGAGATCCATAACTCTTGGAGATTCGGCGAAATGGAGATGGTAGCGATCGCTCCACCCGCGGAAACCGTCCGGGCGCTCGAGGAATTCGTAGCCGACGCCGGCGCGCCATTTGGGGGCGATGGGAGCGAGATCGGACAGCTTTTGTAGCTGGAGGCGCTGCGCATCGTCGCCGCGGATGACCATGGCGAAAGTATTTTCGAAGCCGAGCGGTTCGGTGACTTCGAGGTGGAAGCGATCGGAGTAGAGCTGCTTGACGCGGTGGAAGACGGCGTTCGAATCGCCTAGTGGGGATTCATTCAAAACCGTGGTGAGGGCAGTGCCGGTGTATTCGACGTACAGGTCTAGCTCGCCGGCCTGGAGTGCTTTGTGGACGAGGAGCGTGCCGCCGAGGTTCGTCTTTCGAATGACGGGGATGCCGGTGCGAGCTTCGATGTGCTGCGCGAGAAGTTCGGCGAGGATGACTTGCTCGGTGAAAAATTTGGAGCCAATAGTGATTTTAGATTGAGGAGGTTTCTTGCAAGCGGAAACGAAGTAAACGAAGGTCAGGAGAAGAAGGAAGCAAAGAAATCGGAGTGGAGCGAGGCGCATGTTAGGTGAGAGTGCTCATCGGACAAGCGAGGAAAGAATTTAACACAGAGATCTCAGAGAAGACAGGAAACGCAGAGAAGAAAAGAAAACAAGAAGGCCGGGCGGAAACGCAGCCCTACGTATGCCTAAGAGACTTTGAGGCGGCGCTCTAGTAGGCCGAGGAGGAAGTCGGCGAGGAGAGCGAGCAGGGCTGCAGGGATGGCGCCGGCGAGAATGAGGGCATCGCTGACGAGGGCGACGCCGCGGAAGATGAAAGTGCCGAGGCCACCGGCGCCGATGGCGGCGGCGATGGTGGCGACGCCGATGGTGATGATGGTGGCCGTTCGAATGCCGGCGAGAATGACGGCGAGCGCGAGCGGGAAACGGACACGGAACAAAATTTGCGCGCGGGTCATGCCCATGGCTTCAGCGGATTCGAGGACGGCAGGATCGATGCCGGTGAGGCCGACGTAGGTGTTGCGCAGGATGGGGAGAAGCGCGTAAAGGACGAGAGCGACGATGGCGGTGCGCTTGCCAATGCCGCCGATGAAGGGAATGGGAATCAGGAAACCGAAAAGGGCGAGGCTGGGAATAGTTTGAAAGATGCTGGCGATGCCAAGCGCGATCGTGCGCAGGGCGGGCCGTTGCACAATGAACATGCCAAGCGGGACGCCGATGAGGATGGCGATTGTCATTGCGATGACCACGAGGGTGAGGTGATCGAGGGTGGCGCCGAGGATTTCGGCGCGGTGATCGGCGAAGAAGGACCAAGTGGTTATTTGGGGGCTCATGCGGGGGCTCCCGGTGTCACAGCGAGAGATGAAGTGAAGGCGCGAACTTCGGGGTGGTCGAGGCGAAGAAATTCCTGAGGCGTGGCGCTGGCGACGATGCGGCCGGCTTCGAGCAAGACGATGCGCGAAGCGAGAAGAAGCGCTTCGCGCAGATCGTGAGTGACAAAGACGATGGTCTTGCCGAGGCGGCGGGCGAGGGCGCTGAATTCACGCTGGAGCTCGGCGCGGGTAACGGGATCGAGCGCGCCGAAGGGCTCGTCCATCAGAAGAATGGGGGGATCGGCGGCCAGAGCGCGCGCGACGCCGACGCGCTGACGCTGGCCGCCGGAAAGTTCGCGAGGGCGGCGACGCGCGAATTCGCGAGGATCGAGCCCGACGAGCTGGAGCATTTCTTCGACTCGGGCGGCGGTCCGGGCGGCATCCCATTTTTCCAAAGTAGGAATAAGGGCGACGTTTTCTGCGACGGTGAAATGAGGGAAAAGACCGGCGTCCTGAATGACATACCCAATGCCGCGACGGAGGCGGATGGGATCCCAAGCGGCGGTCGAGCGGCCCTGGATGAGCACTTCCCCATTTGTGGGAAGGAGCATTCCGTTGATCAGCTTGAGAAGAGTGGTCTTGCCGCTGCCGCTGCGGCCGAGGAGGACGAGGGTCTCACCGTGAGGGATTTCCAGGGAGATGCCGTAAACGATTACGCGGGAACGAGTATCGTCGATATGAAACGAAACATCGCGAAACTCAATGGTCCTTGTTGGAGGGGGCGCCGGTTTCGTATTCATTTCGATTGACATCAACAAATCACGGAGCGACCATCATAATGTACCTTACCTCCCGACGCCGAATTTTGGCGCATCCTTCGCGTGGAATTTGCATCCAAGGGAAGGGGAAAAACGCCATGGGAGCTCTCGCCACAGCTGTCCGCATCAGGCACGACTTTCACACCAGACTGCTTGACGCTCGCGCGCGAACCGACGAAGTATTTCGCGTGGTCCGGGAAGAAGCCATTTACGACCGGCCGATTCCCGAAAGACACCGCATTATCTTCTATGTGGGGCACGTTGAGGCGTTCGATTGGAATTTGCTGGCGGGACGCGCGTTTGGGTTGCGGTCTTTCCAGCGGACATTCGACCACCTGTTTTCGTTTGGCATTGATCCCGTGGATGGGGGATTGCCGTCGGACACGCCGGCAGATTGGCCGGCCCGCGAAGAAGTCGAGCGTTACAACCGGCGGATACGCGAGGAACTGGACCACGCGATCGAGCATGCCCTGGAACGGCCCGCGGAAGGGCATCCGCAGCTGATCGCGATGCTGGAAGTGGCCATCGAACACCGGCTGATGCATGCGGAGACGCTGGCGTACATGCTGCACCGGCTGCCGAGCGCGAGGAAGAATTGCGCGCCGGAGCAGGCGGCTTGGAAATCTCACAGAGTGAAATCGCATCTCGTGGATATTCCGGCGGGCCGGGCAACATTGGGCCTGAAGACCGAGACGGGAAATGTTTTCGGCTGGGACAACGAATTTGAGGCCCATGAAGTCGAGGTGAACGAGTTCGCCATCGACAACACCAACGTAACGAATCACGATTTCCTACGGTTTATGCAGGCGGGGGGTTACGAGAGCCGTTCACTTTGGAGTGACGAAGCCTGGGCCTGGAAGGCCAAGGAAGGCGTCGAGCATCCGATGTTCTGGAGGCGCGAAGGCAACCTGTGGATTTATCGCACGATGTTTGGCGAAATACGTTTGCCGCCGGAATGGCCGGTGTACGTGAGCCACGCCGAGGCCACCGCGTATGCGAAGTGGCTGGGACGCAAACTGCCGACCGAAGGGCAGTTTCATCGCGCCGCGTATGGAACGCCCGATGGTGCGCGGGAGCGCAGCTATCCGTGGGGCGAGGAAGCCCCGAGCGCGTCCAGGGGAAACTTCGATTTCAAATCGTGGGATCCTTCGCCGGTGGGCGCGCATCCCGCGGGAGCAAGCGCTTTCGGCGTGCAGGATCTTGCCGGAAACGGGTGGGAGTGGACGCGGACGGAGTTCGCGCCGTTTCCGGGGTTTACGGCGATGCCGTTCTATCCAAGCTATTCCGCGAATTTCTTTGACGGCAAGCACTACGTGATGAAGGGTGGCTCGCCGCGCACCGCTGCGTGCATGCTGCGGCGGTCGTTCCGAAATTGGTTCCAACCGCATTATCCGTACGTCTATGCAGCGTTCCGTTGCGTAGAGGACTAATCAAAGCCAGGCCCTGGAGATCCCATGCTGACCTATTCCCTTCCCGAACAGCACGTGTCTGAATTCGCGACCGACGTGCGCGAAAGTCTAGCAAAACCTGGACAGAGAGAACTTCCCTCAAAGTATTTGTACGACGAAGTGGGCTCGGCGCTGTTTGAAGCGATTTGCGTTTTGCCGGAGTACGGACTGACGCGCGCCGACGCACGACTGCTGGAAAAGTATGCGGGAGAAATTGTGGGCAGGCTGCCCTCGCCGATTCGCGTGGCCGAGCTCGGCAGCGGCTCGGGAAAAAAGACGCGGTGGATCCTGGAGGCGCTGTCACAACGGCAGAAGACTTATTACTACCCCATCGAGATTTCGCCTTCGGCCTTGGCAGCGTTGACGAAGGAGCTCGGACAGATCGATCTGGTCAGCATCGTCGGCCATGAACAACCATATTTGGAGGGGTTGCGCACCGTCGCTGGAGGGCGGGGGGAGCGGGACCATTTGCTGGTGCTGTTTCTGGGCAGCACGATCGGCAATTTCGATCGCGATGCAGGGGAAGAGTTTTTAAGCGAAATGAGGGAGATTCTCCAGCCGGGGGACGCGTTGCTGCTGGGCACGGACCTGGAAAAGAGCATCGAGCTTCAATTGCTGGCGTACGACGATCCCGCGGGCGTGACGGCAGCGTTCAACCTGAATTTGCTGGCGCGCATGAACCGGGAACTGGGCGCGGATTTTGATTTGAGCTGCTTCCGGCACCAAGCACGCTGGAACAGGGTGGAACGGCGGATCGAGATGCATCTGAGTTCAACGTGCCGGCAAACGGTGCACGTTCCAGCCGCCAGCCTGAGGTTCATGCTGGACGACGACGAAACCATATGGACGGAAAGCTCGCATAAGTACCGAGCAGAAGAAATTCCAGAGATGGCGGAGCGCACGGGATTCCGCTGCGACGGACAGTGGATCGACCGCGAGTGGCCGTTCGCGCAAAACCTGCTGATTGCGGGATGAGGTGACTGTAGATTGGTGACTCGTGACTGGTCACTGGTTTTGTCCGCGGCTTGGGCTCGTGTCTAAGGACTTCAAGCGAGTGTAGTCTCCAAGGCTGCAGGAGGTACCCCACCCCCGGTTTTTTGTCGAAGAGTGCGTAATCCAATGAAAAGAAAAGAGTTGTGATTTTTGCGAGTGCAAAAAAGTGCAGGAGAGTGTGCAAGAATATGAAAAGACAGGGGATAGGGTGTATGAAATAGGGGATAGTAGTTCCGAAGCGTCGGGACCCCCTGCACCCCCCATCAATGATGCATGAATATCAAAAGAAAAGACTTGCAAAATTTGCATTTCGTAAATGATTGATTCTAAAGAGCGTGTTTTTGGTTGATCAAAAAGAATAAAAACTGAATATGTAGCCTCAAAAAGAAAAGCGGCAGCCCTTCGGCTGCGCTCAGGGCAAATAAGCTGCCGCGCTCCGGATAGAGTTTTCTATAACATCAATTATACCATAGGATAGTGGGAAGTCAAGGAAAGCCTTGNNGAATTACTTCCGGCTTGCCGACAAACCGCTCACAATGCGGCGGAACCGGGGCAAGGAATCCTAAATGCAAAGCAGGTGTGTTCGTCAGCGGAGTGTAACCAGCCACCTCAGCCAGGTCTCCGCAAAGATGTGTCCAGGAAGGCTTCTATCAAGCGCTTGCGAGCGCGCACCCCAACCACGTTTCGTCAACCTGCGACGGCATCGAACAGAGTCATCGCCATGGCGAATGTCACCTTCCAGTGCTTGCTGCCCTGCTCCGCTATAATCGGCTTATGGGCGCGACCAAGTCTCCTTAATCAAAAGGGGCAGGTCGTGTATCCAATCGTCCTTACTTACCCCGCCAGGATAGATAACATGGGCCAGATTGTCTTTGGTGTACGCGACAACAAAATTGGAGTGTGCAATTGAATAGTTACCGTTGTGGGGCTCTGTTTTGTGGGTCGGAGGAACCCCCGCAGTCTTCTGGACGGCCTCGAGAACAGCTTCGGTTCCCGTGAGGCCGACAAAATGTTTATCGAAATTGTCGAGCCACCGGCGCAATTGCACCGGGGTGTCGCGTGCGGGATCGGTGGTAACAAAAACGAGCTGGACCTGATCGGCAATACCGGAGGGCAATTTCTTCAGAGCCACGCCAATATTCGCCATGTGCATGGGACACTGATCGGGGCAATAGGTGTAGCCGAAAAAGAGGAGCGTGACCGACCCCAGAGTTCTGTTCCAGAAATCAAACGGAGCACCGGAGGTGTCCGTGAGAACAAATCTCGGTTTCGGCAGGGGCGGTGCCACTAGGCCGCCCCGGTATGTTGCTTCAGGGCGCTCGGCGTGGGTCGGGTCGCGTTTCGCTTCTTGCCCCGACGCGACAGAGGCAAGATCGCCCAATGAAAGGGCGACGATACTCAAACAGACAAAGCGCAGATGTTTCTTGGGGCAGCTATGGGTGAACAATGACCGTCCCTTTCATGCCGAGCTGGTCATGAACGGCACAGATGTAATTGAAAGTGCCTGGAGATATGAAGGTCACCCGAAAACGCGTTACACCCGGAAGCGACTGGGAGAGCCCTGCCCTATCTTGTGGTGCAGGAGACAAAAATCCCGAGTTCACGCTGTCCGCAGGTGAGCCTATTACCGCCTGCCTAGCCCCGTCCGAGGTCAGTAGCACATTTGCCGAACGTGGCCGCGGATCCGCAGGTTCCACCCCAAAGGTCACGGTATGATTTATCGACGGGTCTAAGCTCGTCCACTCAACCGTGTCCCCAACCCGCACGACTATCGTTTCCCGCAGGAAGCGCATCAGCGACGCAGTCTGTGAACCTCCTCCCGTAGTGGTCACGATTTCGCCGACGCCGGCGGCGATGTCCTTGCTCTCCTCTCGATCGTCATCGTCGGAAGTTCTCCGGCCCTCCCGGCCAGAGGCTTCAGAAAACAACGCCGCTTGCTCGCTCTGCGCCTCACGATCATAGAAGTCCTGGTAGTGGGGAAGGGGTACAGACGCGTCAATAACATTGACTATGCCGGTCATATCCGCGTGAACAAGGCACACAAACTTGAAGTTGCCGGGAGCGGGGAAATTTACGGTGTAGGTTAGCGCGCTTGCCCCCGGCCCCGGATCTTCACCCAATAGCAAAACGCCCGTCGTGACGCACGCGGTACCGTCAAAGCTGGATCCATCAGGTGTAAGCCCTGGGCACCCTACGGGGACGCCGAAGATGGGACCAAAACCAGGCGGTCGCGTCTGGCCGGGCTTTAAGAAGGTAACTGTATGGCGCTCATGCGTGGGAAAGGTCCAAAGGATGCTGTCGCCCGCATGGACCCAAAGTTCATTCGGCAAGAAGGCCAGCGCTTGTCTTCCCCGATTGGGGCTCTCCGCGCCCACACTTACCTGCCACTGGGCTTGGGCCAGCTGCGGGATGATCAAAACCGACAGCGCCAACGTCCAACGGAATATCGCTGAAAATCTGGTGAAATTGAAAGCAATCATTGTCCCTCCCAAAGGCACCTGCTTCGCCCGGCAATTCAAGTTGAAAAAGTCAAAGTGCGTTGTCCACAGCCTCGCGTTGCCCTTTTTCTCGCGGGCGTCGCAGGATGGGGACTCGCGGCACGATAGGACCCCTTGGGGGGCTCCGTCAAACGGCAATGCGCAGAATTGGAGCCGTGCCTCTATTTACCGTTGAATGCTGTATATTGCCGTCACCTAGCTGACGACGTTACAATTCGGGTTGCCCCCGACAGCCGCGGAAAATCAGGAGAGCGCGATGCGCGAACCATCCCCAGGCACAGCGCCATCCGTGAGACCGCCCGAAGACCGGCTGAATTCCTGGAAGGAAATCGCGGCCTATCTCAACCGCGACGTGACCACCGTGCAGCGCTGGGAGAAGCGGGAGGGAATGCCCGTTCACCGCCACCTGCATGACAGAATGGGCTCGGTCTACGCGTTTCGCGCGGACTTGGACGCGTGGGTGCGCAGCCGGAATGTTGCATCAGCGCAGGAGGACGAGGACAATGCCCCCTCACCCAGTTCCCCTGCACCGCCGCGCTCGGCGATATGGACCTCGCTAACCAGATGGACGTTCGCCTTGCCGCTGGCAGCGGCGGGGGCCGCTCTGGCGATTGGCGCAAGCGTCTGGTTTCAGAGGACGGAGTACTTCTGGCGAAACCCCATCGCTGACGCACGATTTCAGACAGTCACGGAATTCGATGGAGTGGAGCAGGCCGCTGCGGTGTCACGCGACGGTCATTTCGTGGCGTTTCTGTCGGACCGGGACGGACAGATGGACGTCTGGGTTACGCAGGTCGGTTCCGGACAGTTCCACAACTTGACCCGCGGGAGCGCGCCGGAACTCGTCAATCCATCGGTCCGCACCCTGGGGTTCTCGCCCGACGGGTCTTTCGTCATGTATTGGGTTCGCAAACAGGATGGCTCGAGCGGCGGCGACATCAGCATCTGGACAGTGCCAACGCTGGGCGGACAGCCGAGGCCATATCTTGAAGGCGTGGCCGAGTTCGACTGGTCGCGCGACGGCTCCCGACTCGCGTACCACACGCCCGGACCCGGAGACCCGCTGTTCGTGTCAGACGGCAGCCGGCGAACGGAGGGTCGGCCCATCTTCACTGCGCCTGCAGGCCTCCACTGTCACTTTCCGTTGTGGGCGTTCGACACGTCATTCATCTACTTCGTTCAGGGTTCCCTACCAGACAAATTGGACATCTGGCGCATCAGTCCAGCCGGCGGGATCCCTGAACGGATCACGTCGCACCAGGGGCGCGTGAGTCATCCGGTCCTATTGGATCGGCGCACGCTGATGTACCTCGCAAGCGATCCCGATGGTTCGGGGCCTTGGCTTTATAGCGTGGACGTCGAGCGCCGCATTCCCCACCGGCTGACCTCTGGCCTTGACCGGTACACGTCACTGGCGGCCAGCGCTGACGGCCGGCGTCTGGTGGTCGCGCTCGCAAGTCCGAAGAGAACACTCTGGCGCTTGCGGATCGCTGATTCACCCGCCGAGGTGTCGACGGCTGCTCGAATCCCGCTGACGACAAGCACGGGGTTCTCCCCACGACTGGGCCCAAATTATCTTCTGTATGTTTCTGCGACCGGCACAAGCGAGAGTATCCGGAAGGCCG
>WNFF01012190.1_pt1 | contig 10987 bp, 5 predicted proteins | sample 5400441 | NCBI WGS metagenome assembly WNFF01 (sample SAMN13153345, study PRJNA577476) | soil metagenome | isolation source: 120 cm saprolite under Douglas fir tree site 2 hole 3 replicate 1 | place: USA:California | collected 2015-04-18
CAAAGAGGGGCGTTCCTGTTTCAGCATCGGATAGGTGGATTGTTGCTCATAGCAAGACAAGCCCTTCCCCTCTTGCTCATACGCTCTTTTGCGTTTTTCAAGCAGATGGTTATAGAGCCAACGACACTCATGAAGTGCTTCGTTGAGCCTGGTTTGCTGCTTCTTCGTTGGGAAAATGCGGTACTGAAACATTTTACGCATACTCACATTATGCGCTTAAACGCAACGGTTGTCAACAGGGCAAGAGCCACCCACCCCTTGCCCCAAATAAGGAACGCGCCTGATATCCCCATGGTTGAAGCCAGGGGCTTTACGGCGCGGTTATGGTAAAAGTACAAGGCGCAGCAGCAAAAAGATCAGAAACATCGCAGTGTTTCTGATCTTTTTGCTGCTGCGCCTTGTACTTTTTGGGAGTACCGGTCAAATATATCTGTTCAGATGTAGGATTTCTCTGGCCTGGGTGGGGGTTGCTATGGGACGGTCTAATTCCTGGGCGATACGAACAATGCGGGCCACCAGTTCGGCGTTGCTGCGGGCCAGCTGTCCCTTGCGATAGTAGATATTGTCTTCGAAGCCGACGCGCACATGACCACCCATGGCGAGAGCTATGATACCGAGCGTCAATTGGTGGCGGCCCATGCCGGCGACACTCCATGTGCTACCTGGGGGGAGAGAGCGTACCATGTGCATGAGGTGGGCGGGGTCGGCTGCGATGGCTCCTGGAACTCCCATTACAAAGTCGAATTGTATGGGATCGCTGATCAGTCCCATGCTGCGCAGGCGCATGGCTTCCTCGAGCATTCCCAGGTCAAAAATCTCAATCTCCGGTACAATACCATGCTCACGCAAACGGCGCGCAAAGGTTTCCACCAACTGGCGATTATTCATAAACACGCCTTCGCCAAAGTTGACTGTTCCTGTGGTAAGCGTAGCCATATCGGGCTGGCACTCAATGCTCTGGAGGCGCTCCCCGGCACCCATCCAGACTGCACCACCCGTCGATACCTGGGTAATCACATCACAACGGAGACGAATACCTTCGACGACTTCGCGGAAGAGCTGCGCGTCTTGTGTGGCGTTGCCTTGAGCGTCGCGCACATGAATATGAATAATGGCGGCACCAGCCTCATAACATGCGACGGCAGCCGAAATAATCTCTTGTGGAGTTGTTGGTAATGCTGGTTGTTGCGTCTTCGTTACTTCTGCACCAACTATTGCCGATGTAATGATTACTGGCTGCATAGGATACTCTCCTCTCTTCTTGACTCCTCACTGCCTGCCGGGGGTTCGCAGTGAGGAAGAGTTACTCCCTGTGCTTACTGTATGGGCTAAGAGGAGATTATGTCAAGAGTGTCCGAGATATGTTGCTAATCCTTGCCATTGTCCTGCTGATCCAGCATCGCACACCTTCCACAAGTGCAGGATTTTGCGGAACAGGCGGTAGTTGCATTTACAAATGCGCAGATGTACCAGAGGGAACGGGTGGCTTAGTTTTATTTTAGGAAGCCTGGAATTTTGTGATATGATAAAGCATATCATGCGAAGAGATCGGACCTTCTATGTCCGTATCATAAAGAACCAGGAGGATTTTGATGAAAGCCGTAAAAACCCACGTTGGGCGCTGCGATACGTGTGGCGAACCAGCCGCCTATGCGCAGCTTTTGGCGGGAGGCCGTACCTTTCGCTTTTGTGAGCAACATGCTCCCCTGCTCGTAAAAAAACAAGCTGAAGCGACTTCGGTCGCCACGGAAAAAGACAAGAAATAGTTTTTCAGAGAACAAGTGCGGGCGGTTTTTTCTCCGAAAAAACCGCCCGCACTTGTTCTCTGAAAAACTAGGGATGTCTTACATAAGACAAAGAGAGAATCTTCTCTATATAGCAATACAATAGGGGGTGAGTTGTTCTGGTTGCGCATAGAGAGGCGTGGGAGGCTTGATTATCATATAAGGCCGGGTGAAGCCATAAAAAAGGTTGAGTAAAGTACCTGGGAGTATACTGTTATCAGTGGTAGAGGGTGGTCGTTGGGGTGCCAATTTGCTCTGTTGAGCACTACGCCAGGCATGGCCTGTTGAGTGCTACTCCAGGTATGTTTTGTTGTAGCGTTTGCTCCAGACATGCGCTGTTGAGATGTACTCCGGGGGTGATCTGTTGTAGGTTCTGCTCCGGACATACTTCGATCATCGCTACCACTACAAGACACCCCTTTCCTTTCCCCCCCTCTTAAAAAGAGAAGGTGTGAAGCGATGCAGTCGCTCCACACCTTCTCTTTTGTTGGCATGGGAAGGCCGTAAAAGAGCGCATGCGCTGCATGCGCTCTTTTACGGCCTTCCCATGCCAACAAGTTCTTCTGGATTGAAAAAGCAATTACGCATCTACCTCGGCTTCGATCTCTCTTGTCTGCTCCTCTTGCGCTATTCCTGGTTCGCGGATGTCGATTTCGAGTTGCCCTTCGAAAGCTTTGACGTGGACTTCGCCTCGTTCGGGGATGTTGGCGAGCAGGATACGCAAGCTGAGTGGCACGGTTAAGAGACGCTCGATGGCGCGGCGCAGGTGTCGCGCTCCCTGAGTCTGGCTGAAACCTTCTTTGCAGAGCAGGTCGATGGCACTATCGTCGGCGTGTAAGGTCAGCCCTTGCTCCAGCAGGCGGGCACCGAGTTCGTTCATCTGTAGGCGAGTGATGGCGCGGGCCTGTTCCTGCCCCAAAGGATGGAAGATGACGACTTCGTCAATACGGTTGAGGAACTCTGGACGGAAGGTCTGGCGCAGGCGTTCAAGCAAGCGGTCACGCTGCATTTCTTCCGCGGTGCCTTTGATGGTGGCACGGAAGCCGCTCGGCATTGAACGGCCCAGCATGTCGGTACCGACGTTGGAGGTCATAATCCAGATAGCGTGCTGGGCATCCACGGTATGACCCTGGGCATCTGTGAGACGGCCAGCGTCAAAGACCTGTAGGAAGAGATCAAAGACTTCTGGATGGGCTTTCTCTAGCTCATCGAGCAGCACGACAGAATGTGGACGGCGGCGGAGTTTGCCGGTCAATTGACCCTCCTGGTCGTGACCGATATAGCCGGGAGGGGCACCGACCATGCGCGAGACGGCGTGCTTCTCCATGTACTCGGACATGTCAATGCGAATCAGGTGTTCGTCAGAGCCAAACATTTCAGCGGCCAGGGCACGCGCCAGCTCGGTTTTGCCGACGCCTGTCGGGCCCAAGAAGAGGAATACCCCAGCAGGGCGATGACGCTGCTTCAGGCCCGCACGGGCCACTTGAATGGCCTGCGTGACACGGCTGACGGCTTCGTCCTGGCCGATGACTCTTGATTTGAGGCGCGACTCTAGATTTAGCAAGCGGTCCCGTTCTTCGCGACCTGGTGCGGTGACAGGTATACCTGTGCGGTGTGAAATCACCTCAGCGATCATGGAAGGGGTAATCACTGGCAACTCACGTCCCCCAAGTTCATCAAGGTTTTCATCATCTCCCTGTTCTGACAGGTCGGCGGAAGCGTCCTCCATGGAAAATACGCGGGCCTGGGAGCAGGCTTCATCCAGGACACTACAGGCTTTATCGGGGAGGCGCAAATTCGGCAAGTACTGTACAGAAAGATGTACCGCCGCGTGAAGGGCTTCTTTGGTGATGCTGACGTTGTGATGCTGTTCATAGAGATCGCGCATACCCGTGAGGATAGCCAGGGCCTCTTCGGTGGTGGGTTCTTCGATCATGACGGGGCGCAGGCGACGTTCCATGGCGGCATCTTTTTCAATCATGCGGTATTCTTGCGGAGTGGTGGCTCCAATGCAGCGCAGGCGTCCGCCAGCGAGTGCTGGCTTGAGGATGCCTGCGGCATCGATGCTGCCATCGGCGGCGCGACCGGTACCGATGAGGAGGTGCATCTCGTCGATGAAGAGAATAATATTGCCGCTACCCTCGGCCTCTTCCAGTACTTTTAAGAGGCGTTCCTCGAATTCGCCGCGGTACTTGGTGCCGGCCACCAGAGAGCTGGCAGAGAGTTCGATCAGGCGTTTCCCCCGCAACTCTGGTGGGACTTTGCCATCGACGATGCGTTGAGCGAGGCCGCCAACGATGGTGGTCTTGCCGACCCCCGAATCACCGATCAGAACGGGATTATTGCGATCCTTGAGCATCAGGGTCTGCATGAGCAGGCGAATTTCTCTATCGCGTCCAATGAGCGGCGTTAACTGTTTCAGACTGGCTTGCTTTGTTAGATCGCGTCCTAAACGCTCAAGCACCGAGTTGCCGCCCTTGACGGCGGCATCGGGACTGATGCCTACCGGGAGTTCAACAGGTGCGGCGGCTGGATTCGCGCTGACGGAGGGAACCAGTTCGAGCAAAGCGCGAGCATTGCTGGCCAGGATCAGTTCGATGAGTTGTGTTGGATTAATACCGAGCTTGGTGAGCAATTCATGTGTCACGCCATCTCCTTCGCTCAATACGGCCTGCGCGATGGCTCGCTCATCGATGGTGGCTGAACCGGAGTTCAGGGCGTTGCGTTCGGCTGTTTGTAAAATCTCTTTACAGCGGCGAGTCGGCAGAATGGGAGTATCGCTGGTGGCTTTGCCATTGCCGAGGGCAAGGCGAATGACATCACGTACCTGCCTGGGAGAGAAGCCAAGGGTGCGCAGGGCATCTTGTGTGCAACCGCCATCAAGCTTGGTGAGGGCGATGAAGAGATGCGGCGTTCCCAGATAGTCCTTATGCATCCGCCGGGCCTCCATGAGGGCAAGGCCAAGCACTTCCTGTAGAAAGCGGCGTTCAAGGGCATTAGAAGAAGGGATAATGGGTGAGATCATGTGACTATCATCAAAGGCATCAAAGCGGGGCTCATTGGCACGCTCTTTGCTGGAGGCTGAGGCGGTCACCAGCCGTTGAGTGGGGTCGCCATAGAGTACGAAGGACATCCAGGAGGTATCTTCTGGGCGGTGCTGCACCATGCTTGAGCGTGCGCGGCGCATGGCTTCGCCAAGTGAAAAGCCATCGGCTACTTCTTGATAGAAGAGTACGGCGAATTCGCGCGTGCGCTGGGTGTTGAGAGGCCAGCGCAAGGCTAAGACGGCTCCAGCACCGGCTGCGAGCAAATTACTTGCCAGCTTCTCCATGGCCTCTTCTCGCTCCTGCTGACTCGAAGTTGAGCTACCATTGCGATTCTGACGCTCGTCTTCATGGTAACTGAGGAAGACCAGGGGGCGACGAGGCAGGGATTGAAATAATTGCTCGACGGCACCTGTATCTAAACGAGAACTTCCTCCCAGTGCTAAGACAGGTTCTCCGTCAGGTGTAGTAGTGGGCAACGGCCCGGTATAATGCAGCACATGGGGCTGCTCGGCACTCATACGCATGCGCATCTCCAATTGGTTTGCCTGCTGACGATAGAGGATAATGCGCGACACCGATTCGGGTAGGGTTGTGCAGAGCGTGGCAACTTCTTCTTCCGCGAGTGGCCGATCACCGGTAGGGTTCACGAGAAACAGCACTGAAAGGCCCTGTGATTCCCGGCGTCCGATTTTGCGGGTAGAACGATCTGACATGGGGAGGCGATGGGCTGTCCCATCGCGCCCACTGGTCACCTGACGACCAATACTGAGGTGCTGGCACAGGAAACGGCCCGCCAATATTTTTTTATTTTCGTTCCCTTCAAAGACAAGTTCCCAGGGGATTTCAGAGGTATTGGTATTGAAGATAAGGGCGGTATCAAGGCGGCGCAGTGCATCTTGAATGGGGGGAGGAAGGATGGTATCAAAGAGGAATCGTCCCAGGGTGAGCAATGAATCGTTGACGACGCCCAACTTCATGGTCTGGCGTTTTATATCGGTGAGGGCCAGGCTCTGCATGTGTTGTGTCGCCGCTTGAAGTGTACGCCGCAAGCGTTCACGTACCTCAGGAGTGAGTTCGCTCACATACTCCTGGCCCCCCTGTGGTGGCCCATCGGGAAGATCAAGTCGAAAGCGGTAGACGGTATCTGTACGTATAATAGTTAGTAAGGCTGGCTGTTCCATAATTCTTCTCTTCCCACTCTTCTCACGCTACCCAAGATGCGTCGTCCTGGCAACCGCCGCCTTGATCATTTCCCGAATGCGGCTGAGTCGTCACTACATTTCGGTACAAAACGGAATTATCCTTGCGGTTGCCAGGATAAAGTGCTGCAAACACGTCTATTGTACCATACCTGGAGAGGCCCTGAAAAGTGGAAATGACAATTGCCAGACATTTGGAGATAACGCCTGTCACCCTGAGCGAAAGCAAAGGGTCTGTCTGCTCCCCTGGAGTGTCACCCTGAGCGAAGCGAAGGGTCTGGCTCGGTGGGCCGGGAGATGCTTCGCTGCGCTCAGCATGACAGGGCTATCCTTATATCCCCGGTTGGGGGTAACATCTGTTTCTGGCATGGTTGCCAGGCGGCATACTTTTTAAGGAGAAGGTTGTGTCTTCTCCCAGGATATCATCAAAGTAGAGGCTAGCCCCGCTGTTGCCGTGGCCCGCGCTTTTGAGCGCGTCACAATTGCCGGGGGTTGGCAGAATAGTGAGAGCCAGTTCGGGGAATGTGCCGGACTGTCGTTGCACCAATAGCGAATAGGGAGTGGTATTTCCCTGCGGCGGGACATACCAGGAGAGCGTTACAGTCATGGTGCAGTTTTTAGGGACGATCACCCAGCCGCCGAACATCGCTCGTCCGGGTTCATCGCTGACAAGATTTGTGGGTGGGCCTACCGTATCAAGTGGATGCCAGTGTCCTCCGTCTTCATCCGCAATCGAGGGTGCGGCTGCCCCTGGTTGAAATTGGCCTGGAGGACAGAGCAATTCATCTTTGGGGTAGACGTCGGTTTGTCGGGTGGGGGTGCAAGCTGCTAAATAGGCTCCGCAGAGTGGTATGCCGGTATCAAAGCCATCTCCCCATAGGTATTTGCTCGTAGGCGGCACGTAGACACGAAGATAGTCATGGTAGGTATCATAGCCATAAACTGGCCCCAACTGGTTATAGACGAGGCGTATTTGCATAAGGTGGGTGGCACCACCACTGCTATTGAGAGTAACGGTGTCGTGGATAATGGTGCGTACATACTGTGAGGCTTTACTTGCACTGACATTGGCCTGTACGACATACACAACCTGCAAATCTTTGGTTTTCAGATCGTGCAGCATCTGGCGAGCGATGGCGATAATCTCGTCTGGTGGAGCGTGCCGGACTTGATCGATTAACAGGTGGGCCAGCAGCGAAGTAAAACGCTTACGGCTGGAGGTGGCAGTATCTCCTGGTTGATACACGACCTGCTTAGCGAGGCCGGAATTATCCTGCTGGTAGTAATGCAATCGTTCCTCAAGATTCTGGGCTGTAATCGTGTCGTTATAGCCAGGTACTTTGATCGGGCCGACAACTTGCAGAATATGCCCGATTAAGAAGGGAGTAAACATAATCACTCCATCAACCTGGTGCCCGACCTCACTTTTGTATTTGGCGATGGCAATCTGGGCGGAGGTAGGAAAGTCGGCGGAGAGATTGGAGTCGCGTAGACCCCAGTTAGCGAAAGGCCACCAGGAGCGATACTGTGGAAGTGCCGTGACCCCAAGCGTGGGGCTGTTATCAACATATTCTACCAATGAGATATCTTTGAGAGCAAATGGTGCGACGCGACCGCCGTTAAGTGAGAGTTCGCCAAATTGCCCGGTAAATCCTCCCGTTGGGCGAAGTTCTGCACGATCCATGGTCTGGACAAGAAATGTGCGAGGCTGATTGACACCAAGCATCCAGCCGGCGGCATCGAGCAGATCACGTACCTGCGTCAAGTCCGAGGCGGCCTGGGGAATAGCCTGGATCAACTGGAGTAACTGGTCGCGCTGGTGGGAACTTAACGGCAGTGCATTGAGCGAAAACAGGTGACTCTGTGCTTGTATGTCGCTCAAGAACGGTAAAATATGGTTAATGGTCGCGCGAATGAGCTCAAGCATGGCAGGCGTGACGAGCGGCTGGCGTGCGCTTGCATCGTTGAGAAGTGGGCTACGAAAGGTGGGAGCAAGAACTGTTGCAGTATTTATCAGCTCCTGCCCGATATTGGCTACATCGATGCCGATCTGGCTACCAGCGCGGGCCGCAGTGATCTGATGGCGATACTGAGGTAGATATGCCGTGACTGTGGCGATAACGGGAGCGTGATCGAGCGTAAATTGTACCTGCTGAAAATCCTTGTGAGCCGCGAGAAATTCTTTCTGAGCAAGATGCAATTTATTCACGTCGAGAAAACCTGTAGGATGGGTACTGAGGCCGGTGAAGACCGTTTTTACAGAGAGTAAGTGCTGGGCGCCATCGTAGGCCTGGCTGCGCAGCGTTGTATAGGTCGCATAGGCGTTCATGGCATAGCTGACAGCCATCATAGCAGGAATAATTGTTCCGACCAATGTCAGCACCAGCAGAGGTAGGGCTATAAAGAGAATACGTTTAGTATGTCGAGGACGAGTAACAGGCATAATTGGCAGTACAGGCGTTACCGCAGTCACCGGCTCAGTACCACCATCGCCTAAAGGTTTGATGGCGGCACTTTTTTCAGTCGAGATTGCATCATCAGAGGTTGGCGTCGTTTCGTCGTGGGGACCCGATTGATCGCGCCCAAGAGAAGACGCCTCTTTCAGTTCGTCCTGGTCGGTTGGTATGTGGTCAACCGTGTGATCCTCAAGCGGTGATGTACCGATGGGATCACTATTTGTTAGCGTGTCGGACATCTTTTACCCCCGACCGATACGCATAAAGTTACAGAGAAAATATCACACCCCCATGTTGGCATTCGCTTCAACTTAAGCAAGGAAATAGTAGAAGAAGTCTTTGCCAATACTATTACGTTCTGGAACGGTTTCGCGTTACACTAAACTGCCTTCTTGTTAATTGTACCGAGATGTGTCAAACGCTGCGATGGGTGAAGGAATGGAATGTTCAGCAGATAAGCGCAGCAATGTGGCCGTTTGACTAAGTCAAACGGCCACATTGCTGCGCTTATCTGCTGAACAGTTGGAATGACATACACCTATTTGAGACGGAATTGTGTCTCACCGATAACCGTATGCCAGTCGGTATTAGAACCGGAGAACTGTGTGGCCATCCAGATGTTGTCGGTACTGAACCCATCATACGAGGTGGCTTCAAAGTCTCCCCAACGGCTATCGCCGGTTGGTTTAATGCCCTTCTGGAGGAACTTGCCTGCATCGTGGAAGAAGCCGAGTAGGAAGGTTGCACGACGGCCTGTATAGGCGGCACTTGGATTGAGGGTGCTGCTCATGGTGTCATACACCATAATCAGGTCGCCATTATTATCGGTCATCATTGCTCCAAAGGAGGCATCCTGGTCGCCCTCAAAGCCGAAGTAGCCACTCTGAAAGATGAATGCACCCTTGAGGTGCCCATCAGCTATTTGAGGAGTCACCTGACCCCACAGGATAGCGGGTACAACTTGCGTCTTATTCTGTGCTCCAGTATCGATTGACCACGATATTGTCCCATTGCTGAACACAGGCGTACCAGTGATACGCGTATCAATCGTCTCAATGCACTGCGTACATCCAGGCTGATCGGCATTCGGAGGACTGATATACTGCAAGGTTTTGATGACGATGCCCGACAAAGAAGCATTACGAGTGCCGGGATTCGTCATAGCCCAGACGACGATACCTTTGCACGAGGTAGTGAAGCAGTCATGGGTCCCGTCCCCGTTCATATTAAAGGTGTTCACAAACAGTCCAACAGCAAGGTTTTCATTGGTAGGTACCTCGCTCTCGACCGGCTGCACGGTATCGACCAGCACACCATTCGCTTTCAAATGGGTAAAACCAAAAGCGGTGACGGGCTGACCGGACTCCATTTTAGCCTTGTTCGCGCCAAAGAGCTCGTCATACTCGTACGCCGTGCCGGCCTGGTTGAACATATTGGCATTGAAGTAGATGGCATGAGCATCAAAGCCAAACTGTGTGTAGTCGGCACCATTGGTTGTGCCAAGTGACATTTCAAAGGCGAAGACGTTCCATGCGCCATTGGGATCACTGGTCTGGCTGACTGAAATCCAGTAGAGGCTTTGGAATGGACATTTGGGAGCGATACCAAAAGCCCCTTCAACCTGAAGTATCGCGGTCCAGAAACGCCCGTTGTTTGGGTCAAAGAAGGCGCGTGGATCACTCAGGAATGGCCCATGAGGATCACAGTTATTAGGTGGGTTTGGCACATTATCGAACTGCTGTGCATTCTTTGGCCACCCTGGCTGGATATTGCCATGCGTATCAAAGACGGCAAACGAGGTGTTGACCCCCTGTAAGACAAAATTTGGTGAGGCAGCGAGGGCCATGTCGGGAGGCTGGCATCCGCCAAAAAATGGGCAGATGGAGGCGGAGTCGGCCATGCCCAGGAATTTTGAGGTTGTGGGAGGCGTATTGGGATTGACACTATCGCTCGACGTGGCAGGAAAACCCTGGAAATGGGGAGCGTTCTTGTTAAGTGCCGCGCCTGATTTGTTCACATTATGGAGAAGCGGCATTAACCCTGGTGAATGAGTCATCGCGCCGGGTGACTCTGCCGGAACATTGTGCATGTTCACGGTAAACTGTGCTACCACATTGGAGGTAGCAGAATTGGCGGATACCGCAGATGGAGCATGAGCGATATGGTTGTTCTGCCCTTTGGCAAAGGCGAAACTGGCGCTAAACATGCCGATGAACAGTGCGGCAATCGCGAGGAATGGGAGGAAATAGATTCTGTACTTCTTTTGCATTGGTCACCAATCTTCTTAACTCACATCGATGTGAGATTGAATTTGACAAAGTACAACGCTACAAGACGCTATAGTGACTACCAACTGTAGGATATAGGTTCACTTTTTTTGTTCTTGTGAAATTCCTCCTTTCCACTCAAGGTGTATCGAAGCAATGTTACCATAGGTAACATCAATGAGTTCGAATCAAGGAAAAGCAGGCTGGCAAGCGATTTTGGCCCCACACAAACGC
>WNFF01032695.1_pt1 | contig 10985 bp, 4 predicted proteins | sample 5400441 | NCBI WGS metagenome assembly WNFF01 (sample SAMN13153345, study PRJNA577476) | soil metagenome | isolation source: 120 cm saprolite under Douglas fir tree site 2 hole 3 replicate 1 | place: USA:California | collected 2015-04-18
AAGGCTCAGGCCCGCGTGCTCAACAGCAAGCGCCTCATTGACCACGATGCGGTTTTCGCGCTCAAGTCGCAGGCGCTCGAGCTGATCTTCCGCGCAGCTCCGCAACCGCGCGGACTCGCGGCATGGCAGCAGAGGCAGGGCCGCGCACTCATCGCCTTCGCCACGTTCGATGCGCTCGCCGAGGCGCACGGCGCGGCCTGGCGCAGCTGGCCGTCATCGCTTCGGTCGCCGCGGGCCAAGGGCGTCGAGCAGGTGCGCGCTGAGCTCGCCGAACGCGTCGCCTTTCATAAGTGGGCGCAGTTCCATCTGCACCAGCAGCTCGCGCGTGCCGCGCGCGAGATAACGCTCATCGCCGACGTGCCCGTCGGCTTTGCGTCGGACGGCTTCGACGCATGGCGCTGGCAGGACCTGCTCGCGCCGGGCATGCGGGTCGGCGCACCGCCTGACTATTTCTTTCCAGACGGTCAGGACTGGGGCATGCCGCCGTTCGACCCATGGAAGCTGCAGGCCGCGCATTTCGAGCCGTTCATCGACGCCGTGCGGGCGACGACCTCTCACGCCAAAGGCCTGCGTCTCGACCATGTGATGTCGCTCTTCCGCCTGTTCTGGATCCCGGAGAGCAGCGGGGCGGCGGCGGGCGCGTATGTCCGCTATCCGTCGAATGCTCTGCTCGCGGTGCTCGCGGCTGAGAGCCGCCGCTCGGGCTCGTTCGTCATCGGCGAGGACCTCGGGCTCGTGGAGCCGTCGGTGAAGGCGGCACTTCAGCCGGTCGGTGTGCCCGGATACCGGCTGCTCTGGTTCGAGACGGAGCCGATCGAGAGCTGGCCGCGGCAATCCGTGGCGGCGATCGGCACGCACGACCTGCCAACTGTCGCGGGCATCTGGCGCCGCACCGAGCCGGACCACCGGCAGCATCACCTCCGAAGCCGGCTGGTGGAGGCGACCGGGCTGCCCGACGAATCGGACGCGCTTGACGTCGCGGTCGCCGCCTACCGGCGGCTCGCGACTTCGAAGTCATGCCTCGTGCTTGCCTCGCTGGAGGACGCGCTGGCGGTCGACGAGCGGCCGAATGTCCCGGGCACGACCACGGAGTGGCCGAACTGGCGCCTCGCACTGCCGGTCCCGTTCGAGGAGATCGAGCAGGCGGAGGGACCGCGACGCATCGCTGAGGTGATGGCCGGAGCGAACAGGTCGCCGAAGTCGCCGCACTAACATTCGATCTGTGATCGCCGGCAAGCGGCTCGCGGGGACCGAAGTCGATTTCTACCCGCTGGCCGATCTTTCGAAGGGAGGCCTCGGCGATCCGTCGGGACTGCCGGTCACGGTCAAAGTCCTGCTCGAAGGCCTCGTCCGGCTCAGCCGGTCGGGGACCACCGCCGAGGCGAACGTGCCGGCGCTCGTGGCCTGGCCGGCGCCGCGGTCGAGGGACGCAGAGCTGCCGTTCCTTCCCGCGCGTGTGCTCATGCAGGACTTCACCGGCGTGCCCGCGGTGGTGGACCTCGCCTCCATGCGATCGGCGATGCAGCGCGCCCGCAAGGATCCGGGCAAGGTCGACCCGCTCGTCCCGGTCGACCTGATCATCGACCACTCCGTCCAGGTCGATTCGTTCGGCATGCGCGACTCGTACACGCGCAACATCCAGAAGGAGATCGAGCGCAACCGCGAGCGCTACGCGCTCCTGCGCTGGGCCCAGCAGGCGTTTCACAACTTCTCGCTGGTCCCGCCTGGCATGGGCATCTGCCACCAGGTCAACCTCGAGCACGTCGCGAAAGTCGTGCAGGTGCGCGACATGGACGGACACCGGACCGCGATCCCAGACACGCTCATGGGCACCGACTCGCACACGACGATGGTCAACGGCCTCGGCGTGCTCGGATGGGGCGTCGGAGGCATCGAGGCCGAGGCGGCCATGCTCGGCCAGCCCACCTACCTGGCCCCGCCGATCGTGGTGGGCGTTCGCTTCAGCGGCGCGCTGAGCGCGGGCGCCACGGCCACCGACCTCGTGCTGACGCTCACCGAGATGCTGCGCAAGCATGGCGTCGTCGACAAGTTCGTCGAGTTCTGCGGCGACGGCCTTTCGACGCTGTCGGTGCCCGACCGCGCGACGCTCAGCAACATGTGTCCGGAGTACGGGGCCACGTCCGCGCTGTTCCCGGTCGACGCCCAGACGCTGCGCTACCTCGAGACCACGGGCCGCAGCGCCGACCACATCGCGCTGGTCGAGCGCTACAGCAAAGAGCAGGACCTGTTCCGGGTCGACGGCGCGGGGACGCCGCGTTTCAGCGAGCTGCTCGAGCTCGACCTCGCCAAGGTCGAGCCCAGCCTGGCCGGCCCGAAGCGTCCCCAGGACCGCGTGTCGCTGCCGAACGTGTGGCAGAGCTTCACTGGCGCGTTCGGCAACGGGCCGAAGCCCGAACCTGACGCGATTTCGCGCCTGTCCGAAGAGGGCGGCCCGATCAACGGAAGGGCCGCGGTCGCGGTCGCGCCGAAGCCGGCGGCAAAGCTCGAGCACGGATCCGTCGTCATCGCTGCGATCACGAGCTGCACGAATACGTCCAACCCGTCGGTCATGGTCGCGGCCGGCCTGCTGGCGCAGAAGGCGGTCGAGCGTGGCCTGACCGTGAATCCCTACGTGAAGACCAGCCTCGCGCCCGGCTCGCGCGTCGTGACCGACTACCTCGACACCGCGGGCTTGATGGAGCCTCTGGAAAAGCTGGGCTTCTTCCTGGTCGGCTATGGCTGCACGACGTGCATCGGCAACTCCGGCCCGCTGGCGACGCCGGAGGTCGAGGCGGCTGTGACCAGCGAGAACCTCAGTGTCGTCGCCGTGCTTTCGGGCAACCGCAACTTCGAGGCGCGCATTCACCCGCTGGTGAAGGCGAGCTATCTCGGATCACCTCCGCTCGTTGTCGCGTACGCGCTTGCGGGCACCGTGAACATCGACCTCAGCAAAGACCCTGTCGGACACGACCGCGATGGCAAGCCTGTGAAGCTGTCGGAGCTGTGGCCGTCTCAGGAGGAGGTCAACGCGGTCATCCAGCGATGCGTGAAGCAGGAGATGTTCAAGCGCGAGTATTCGCGCATCTTCGAAGGCGACGAGCACTGGAAGACGATGTCCGCTCCGACGGGCCCCATCTTTCAGTGGGATGCGGGATCGACTTACGTTAAGGAGCCGCCCTACTTCGAGGGCTTCCAGCCCAAGTCTGCCCCGCTGACCGACATCGACGGCGCACGCGTGCTGTGCGTCCTCGGCGATTCGGTGACGACCGACCACATCTCCCCCGCCGGCGCCATCCCGGCCGACAGTCCCGCCGGCCACTACCTCATCGAGCATGGCGTCGATCGATTCGACTTCAACAGCTTCGGCTCGCGGCGCGGCAATCACGAGGTGATGCTGCGCGGCACATTCGGAAACATCCGGCTGCGCAACGCACTCGTTCAGCGCGAGGGTTACTGGACGCTGCACATGCCGGATGGCACGGAGATGACCATCTACGACGCGTCGGAGCGCTATCGCGCCGAGCGCGTGCCGCTCATCGTGCTCGCGGGCAAGGAGTATGGGTCGGGCTCGTCACGCGACTGGGCCGCGAAGGGGCCGCTGCTCCTGGGCGTGCGCGCGGTGATCGCCGAGAGCTTCGAGCGGATCCATCGTTCCAACCTGGTCGGCATGGGCGTGCTGCCGCTCGAGTTCGGGCCCGGCGAGAACCCGAAGACGTTGGGGCTCACCGGGCGCGAGAGCTTCACGATCCGCGGTCTCGACGGCCTCGCGCCGGGGCAGCCCGTGGACGTGGTCGCCGCAACCGGTGGCGGCGAGAGCACGACGTTCACGACGCGCGCGCGCGTCGACAACGACACCGAGATCGGCTACATGCACAACGGCGGCATCCTGCCGCTCGTGCTCCGGGAGCTGATCGGCTGATCACCGCCCCCACCTAGCCTCCCCGCTCGGCGGGGAGGGACAGGGGACTCCCGCCTACGCTGCGGTGGTCACCTCGATCGGCCGGCGCCGCTCGTACCCACACTCCGGACACTCGTACAGGCCGACCACCGTGTCCGGCCGCGACGAGTCGGAGTGCATCGAGCGCAAGCGCATCGGCACTTTGTCCTCATGGCGCTCACAGCTCGGAGCGTCCTCGTGGTCCATGACACGAGTTTATGCGCTTCCTGGTGCGGTCCCGTAGTGCCGGCGGCACAAGCAAAACCGGGATTTGCTTGTGATCTGCGCACAGCGGTAATCTCTGTTGCAGATGGCACGCAGGGCCGCCGAGGAGCTCGCTGCAGGGCCGCCGAGGAGCTCGCTGAGCCCAAACCGACGGTGCGCGAGGCGATGCGCATGGGCGAATTCGCCAACGCCCGACTGCTGGCGGGCGAGAACGGCCTCGACCGCCCGATCGAGTGGGTCCGGCTGATGGAGACGCCTGACATCCAGCCTCGCGCGGGCGATCTCCTGCTCACCACGGGGTTCCCCATCAAAGACGACCGCGCCGCACAGATCAGGCTCATCAGCCGCATCGCCGAATCCGCGGGCGCGGGGCTGGTGGTCAAGCCACATCCGTACCTGCGCAAGCTCGCGCCCGAGATGCTCACCGAGGCGGACAGGCTCAATGTGCCGCTTTTCACGGTGCCGGCAAACGTGCAGCTAGTAGACGTCATGGCTCCGCTGCTCGAGCGGATCATCAACGCCGAGCACTCGCGGCTGAAGCGCTCCATCGAGATCCACCGCCGTTTCACCGAGCTGGTGCTGGACGGCAAGGGTGTGAACGAGATCTGCAAGACGCTCTCCGACCTGCTGGAGAGCGCTGTCGTGATCGAGGACGCGAGCTTTCATCTTCTCGCGCACGCCGGGGGCACCGGCGACCCGCACCGCAAAGAGACGATCCAGCGGCAGGGCACGCCGCAGCGTGTGCTGTTCGACCCGCAGATCCAGCGGATGCTCCGGGAGATCGAAGCCAAGCGAGGGCCGATCAAGGTCCCGCCGTTCCCGCATGTCGGCATGTCCAAGGAGCGATTGATCGCGCCGATCCTGGCGGCCAACCAGGTGCTCGGCTACATCTCGGTCATGGACAACCATCCCCATAACGAGGAGCTCGCTTTCCTCGCGCTGGAACAGGCATCGCTCGTGCTGGCCCTGTCGATCGCCAAGGAGCGCGAGCTGGTCGAGGTCGAAGGGCGGGTTCGCGGAGAGTTCCTGGGCGACCTTCTGTTCGGCACGTACGGCGACGACGCCGCGGCGCAGCGGCGCGCCCGCCACCTTGGCTATCCGCTGCACGGGCAGCACATCGTGATGCTGGTCGACATCGACGACTTCCGCGGCTTCAACCGCGCGCGCCAGATATCCGAGGACGCGATCCAGGCTCTGAAGCGCGAGTTCCTGCGCCGCGTCACCGCGGTCGTCCGCGCCAGCTACCCGCGCGCGCTGGTGCAGGGCCGGTCCGACAGCGTGGTGTCGCTGCTGCCGCTCGGCACCGAGCCTGGCGAGCACCAATCGCGCGTGCACGCGCTGGGCATGCAGGTCAGACAGTCGATCGCCGACTGGAAGCCGGGCTTCACCGTCTCGGTAGGGTTCAGCGGCCCGGTGGAAGCGCCCACCGGCGTGGCCGGCGCCCAGCGCGAGGTGACCTCGGTGATGGACTCGCTCGCACGCTTCAAGCGGTGGGGCCAGGTCGTGGCTGTGCCCGAGCTCGGACTTACCGGACTACTCGCTGCGGTCGCGGATGAGCGCCTCGTCGATTACGCGCACCGGCTGCTCGGTCCGCTCGTGGAGCACGACCGCGCGCGCAACGGCAGCCTCGTGTCGACGCTGCGTGCGTACCTCGAGACCGGCGAGCAGCAGGAGGCGGCGAAGCGTTTGCGCGTGCACCCCAACACGCTGCGTTACCGGCTCGACCGCATCCGCGAGATCGGCAACTACGACCTCGAGGAGGCGGAGACGCGCCTGAATCTCGCCGTCGCGCTGCGCGTGCAGGCGCTCCTGGGCATGTGATGGCGGCATAAGCAACCGCGCCGTTCTTTGTCAGCGCCGCACTAGCTGACTTGAACCGATCAACGATAGGCTCTCGATCAGTGCCCCCCACCATCCGTCAAACACGCCTTGCGTGGGCCGGGGACTTGCCCAGCGCACGCGCGGCATGCGGCATGGGCTTCGTGTCCACGCCCGAGCTCGGTCACGCCGCAGTTGAGCTCGGAGCCCGCGCGCTGGCGCGGCTCGCCCACCGCGGTGGACTGGATGCCGACGGCAAGAGCGGCGACGGCGCGGGTCTCCTGATCCAGGTTCCCAGCCGCCTGCTCGGTGGCGAGATCGCTGTTGTGTGCGTGTTCGAGTGGGACGAGCGAGCGCTGCCGCTGATCGCGCACGCGATGGGCAACGCGGGCATGCAGCTGCTCGAGTGGCGTCGAGTGCCGGTCGACGCTTCCAGCCTTGGCGAACGTGCGCGCGAGACGATGCCCGGCATCTGGCACGGGCTCATCGCGACGTCCGATTCGGACGCAGACAGGTGGGAAGTGCGTCTCTATCGAGCGCGCCGCGCCGCGGAGAGGCAAGCCTCGGCCAGCGGCGTCCGCATGTACATCCCGTCGTGTTCGAGCCGGACCCTCGTCTACAAGGGGCTTATGGCGGGCACCCGGCTCGCCGACTTCTATCTCGATCTGCAGGACCCCGATTGCGAGAGCAGGCTCGCCGTCTTCCACCAGCGCTATTCGACGAACACCATGCCCGACTGGCGGCTCGCGCAGCCCTTCCGCCTGCTCGTCAACACCGTCGGCGCCAATCGCGCGTGGATGCGCGCGCGCGAAGCGGAGCTCGAGCCCGAGCTGAGGCAGGTCGTGTGGCCCGAAGGGTCGGACTCCGCATCGCTCGACAACGCGCTGGAGCTTCTCGTCAGGCGCGGGTGGGAGGCCTCGGAGGCGCTGATGAGCCTCGTGCCCGACGCATGGGAAGGCCGCGGCGACCTGGCGCCTGCTGTGCGCGACTTCTACCGCTATCAGTCGACGAAGTTCGAGCCGTGGGACGGACCGGCCGCCCTCGCCTTCAGCGACGGCGTCGTGGTCGGCGCGGCGCTCGACCGCAACGGGCTGCGCCCGCTGCGCTGGGCGCGCACGCGCCAGGGCATGCTGGCCGCCGCCTCCGAGGCGGGCGTCGTGACCATGGAGCCGTCCGACGTCGTCGAGCGCGGCCGGCTGGGACCGGGACAGATGCTGCTCGTCGACACGCGCGACAACTCGGTCCTGCGCGACGCCGACGCGAAGGAGCGCGCTGCGTCGAGGCACGACTACGGCTTGCTCGCCGACCGCGTGCTGGTGCCGGTGCCCCGCCGCCACATCGAGCTCGAGCCGCTCGCCGACCTCGGCCGGCTGCAGCGCATCCACGGCTGGGGTTTCGAGGACGTGAAGATGGTGGTCGAGGTCATGGCCGACACCGGCGCCGAGCCGGTGTACTCAATGGGCGACGACATCCCCATCGCACCACTCGGACGCACGCCGCGCCGTCTGTACGGCTATCTGCGACAGCGCTTCGCGCAGGTGACGAACCCCGCGATCGACCCGCTGCGCGAGAAGGCGGTCATGTCGCTGCGCACGCTGCTGGGCGCGCGCTCGCGGACCCTCGAGCCGGAGGGCGGCGCCGAGTCCGAGCTGAGCCGCCGGCACCATCCGGCGGTGCCTCAACACTCCCGGCTGCTCGAGCTCGAGTCTCCCGTGCTCGGCGCGGGCGAGCTCGCTCGAGTCCTCGAAGAGGCCACGGTCCTCGACGCGACGTGCGCGCCCGACCGCTCCATCGCTACAGAGCTCAAGCGGCTGCAGCTGGAGGCAGAGCAGGCCGGCGGCCTCATCGCCATCAGCGACCGGCGTGCCGACCTCGACGCCACGCGGGTGCCGATTCCGATGGCGCTGGCCGTGGGCGCGGTGCACGAGCACCTGCTCAGCACCGGGCGCCGCATGGCGATCGACATCATCGCCATCGCCGGTGACGTCGTCGACGTGCACGACATCGCGTGCCTGGTGACGATCGGCGCGAGCGCGGTGCATCCGTACCTCGCGATGGCCACGGCCGGGCCGGAACGCGAGGCCGCCTACCGGAAAGCGCTCGAGGCCGGGCTTCTCAAGGTGATGGCCAAGATGGGTATCTCCTGCGCGGCGAGCTACCGCGGCGGGCTCGTGCTCGAAGCGCTCGGCCTCGGCGCCGAGGTGATGCGCACGTGCTTCCCGTCGATGCCGTCGCGCATCGGCGGCGCGGACCTCGCTGACCTCGACGCGCTGGCGCGCTCGCGGATGGCCGAGGCGACGGCGCTACCCGACCACGGGCGCGTGAGGTTCCGAAAGACAGGTGAGCATCACGCGTACAACCCGCTCGGCGTGCGTACGGCGCAGAAGGCGGCCGCCGGTGCGGACGGCGATCTGTTCCACGAGTGGCTTCGGACATCGCACATGGACCGGCCGCAATCGCTGCGCGAGCTGCTGGTGCTGCGCGCGTCGGTCTCGCCCGCGCCGGTGGACGAGGTCGAGCCCGCGAGCGAGATCGTCAAGCGATTCGTGAGCACGGCGATGTCGCTCGGTGCCCTCTCGCCGGAGGCGCACGAGGCGCTCGCGCTGGCGATGAACCAGATAGGCGCGAGGTCCAACTCAGGTGAGGGTGGAGAAGACCCGGACACCTACGACGACGCTGCCGTCAGGCGCGACAACCGCGTGAAGCAGGTCGCCTCCGCACGATTCGGCGTCACGCCCGCCTACCTGAAGCGCGCTGACGAGCTCGAGATCAAGATCGCGCAGGGCTCGAAGCCAGGCGAGGGCGGCCAGCTCCCCGGTCTGAAGGTGACGAGCCTCATCGCGCGGCTGCGCCACGCGCAGCCCGGAATGGCGCTCATCTCCCCGCCGCCGCACCACGACATCTACTCCATCGAGGACCTCGCACAGCTCATCTACGACCTCAAGACGGTCAACCCGCGCGCCCGAGTCGGCGTGAAGCTAGTGGCCGAGTCGGGCGTGGGGACCATTGCCGCCGGTGTCGTGAAGGCGCGCGCCGACTACGTGCTCATCTCGGGGCACGACGGCGGCACGGGCGCGTCACCGCTTTCATCGATCAAGAACGCCGGCGTGCCGTGGGAGCTCGGACTCGCGGAGACGCAGCAGGTGCTCGTGGCGAACCGGCTGCGCGAGCGCGTGAGCCTCCGCACCGACGGGGGCCTTCGCAGCGGTCGCGATATCGTCGTCGCGGCGCTTCTGGGCGCTGAGGAGTTCGGCTTCGGCACCGGCGTGCTGGTCGCGCTGGGCTGCGACATGGCGCGGCAGTGCCACCTGAACACGTGCCCCACCGGAATCGCCACGCAGCGCGACGACCTCCGCGCCAAGTTCACCGGCCGGCCCGAGCACGTCATCAACCACCTGTTTCTCATCGCCGACGACGTGCGCGAGGAGCTGGCGCGACTCGGCGCGCGAACGGTCGATGAGATCGTGGGACGAGCGGATCTGCTTGCAGCGTCGCCCGAATGCGCGCTGGACCTGTCCCTGGTGCTCGAGCATGCGAGCGACGGCGCGCCCACCCGGCGCGTGTGGAAACGCAACGGTGAGGTTCCTGCGCCTGCTCCCGAGTCAGGTCCCATCGACAACTCGCGCCGGACCGTCGGCGCATCGCTTGATCGCGGCGAATCGCGCGCGTACTCAGGCAGCGCCGGCCAGAGCTTCGGCGCGTTCATCGACGTGGGCGTGGAGGTGTCACTCGATGGCGAGGCGCAGGACTATGTGGGCAAGGGCATGGGCGGCGGGTCCATCGTGATCAGGCCGCCGCACGGTGATTTCGCGACCGATCCCGTGCTCGCGGGCAACACGATCGCGTACGGAGCGACCGGTGGCCGGCTGTTCATCGCCGGTCGCGTCGGCGAGCGCTGCTGCGTGCGCAACTCCGGAGCCACCGTCGTGGTCGAAGGGGCGGGCGACCATTTCTGCGAATACATGACAGGTGGCGTGGCCGTGTCCCTGGGCTCCGTGGGCTGGAACGCCGGCGCGGGCATGACCGGCGGCACCGCGTACGTGATCGACTGGCGCCAGCTGAACCCCGACAGCGTCGTCGCGCGCGAGGTCCCGACCGAGGACGAGCCAGAGCTGCGCGCGCTCGTCGAAGAGCATCACCGGCGCACGGGATCCAACCGCGCGGCCGCGCTGCTTTCGAATTGGGCCGGCAGCGTCTCGAAGTTCAGGCAGATCGTGCCGGTCATGCTTGCGCAGCCGGCCACCGCCCCCGAGCCGGCGGCCGCGCAGGAGAACGTGACGCCGTCGTCTAGAGTGGTTTAAGTGCGACGCCTTATCGCCGTCGCTGTGCTGCTCGTAGGTTGCGGGATCCTCCCAGCCCACGCGCAGACCATCAGCCTCGCCTTCAAGCAGGGCGAGCAGTTCAAGTACACCCTCCACTTCACCGGCACGTTCTCCGCTCAGGTTGGCAACGTGTCCCAGGACGTGAAGATCGACGCCAAGGCCAGGGAGACGGTCTCGATCACGACGGTCGAGTCCGACGGCACCGCCGATATGACACTCACGCTTTCCGACCTGACCATCACGATCACGGGCAAGTCGGCCGATGGAAGCACGACCACCAGCACGACGAGCCAGACCAGCGCCATCCCGCCGCAGCAGCTCAAGGTCGCGCCCGACGGCCGGATCCTGAGCATCAACGGCGAGAGCATCTCTTCCGCTTCGCCATTTGGAGTCCTCGCCGGCAGCTACCTCGTCTATGCGGTGCTGCCCGACACGGCGGTGAAACCAGGTGACAAGTGGTCGAAGTCGTACGACCAGGCGCAGCTGGGCGGCAGCAGCAGCGTTCACGTCATGACCAACAGCACCTACCTGCGAGATGAGAGCTTTCACGGAGTCAACGCAGCGGTGATCGAGACCAAGAGTGCTGCGGACTTCACGATGAACCTGTTTCCGCCGCAGTCATCACCGCCCAGCACGCCGAACGGCGCGCGGGCCGGTCCGACCCCTGGTGGATTCGGCGCGAT
>WNFF01004837.1_pt1 | contig 10982 bp, 7 predicted proteins | sample 5400441 | NCBI WGS metagenome assembly WNFF01 (sample SAMN13153345, study PRJNA577476) | soil metagenome | isolation source: 120 cm saprolite under Douglas fir tree site 2 hole 3 replicate 1 | place: USA:California | collected 2015-04-18
TGAACGAGTGGGGTGGCATCGACATCCTCGTCAACTGCGTTGGAGGATCTGATACTCCGAATGGAGGCTACGCTGCTCTGACGGAAGAGCACTGGCAAAGCGCACTGAACCTGAACTTCATGGCTGCCGTGCGTTGCAACAGGCACTTTCTGCCGGGAATGATCGAGCGCAAGAGTGGTGTGATCCTGCACATTTCGTCCATCCAGCACCGGTTGCCTCTCTATGATTCCACTCTGGCCTATGCCGCAGCTAAGGGAGCACTGAGCCCTTACAACAAGGGCCTCGCGAATGAGGTGGGGCCTAAGGGCGTGCGCGTCAATATGATCTCGCCCGGATTTATCGAAACCTCCGGAGCTCATGGCATGATCGTCGCTTTGGCAAAGAGCAGAGGCATCAACGAGAGCGCGGCACGGCAAGCCATCATGAGCATGATCGGCGGAATTCCGATTGGCAGGCCTGTGCAGCCGGAAGAAGTGGCTGAATTAGCGGCTTTCCTTGCATCGGATCGCGCCGCATCGATCCACGGTGCGGACTATGTAATCGATGGCGGAACCATGCCGACCACAACTTGATGTCATAGTTGGCGAATAGTCAGCCAACCGGAAGCTATCCATAAACGGGCTTCTGGGAAGCGCGCCAGATCGGGACCGACAAGTCGGCTTGTTGGTAGCTTTTCTAGGAGTACGGTGGATCAAAGAAAACCGGAAGTAATTTGGTCTCTGACGTTTTGACAAACATATGCGGCGCCGATTCGAAGAATTGGCGGGAGCGACGGGACTTGAACCCGCGGCCTCCATGACCAACGCCCCCCCACCAGCTCACTCTTCTGTCGCTCGTGCTGAATCACATCTCCGAGCGACCCGAATCCAAATCCAGTTTCAAGTCGTCCAGGGTCAGGGGTCCCCCGATCTGCTGATGATCGTAGTGGTGTTCGTACACAACCCTAGACTCCTTCCATCTTCGAATGGCGTGCCATTTCAAAGTGCACCGTTTCCCTCCGATACCGGTGAAGTCGATTCTCCATGCGGAATGCGTTTCGTTGGCGGTGTCTCCAGGAATCGCAGTTTGTTGAACTGATACCGACAATCCGGCAACCTCGGCCATTATGTGGAGCGGCACCAGGAAATTCAGCAGAAAAGGACGTACTCTCGGCTTTCCGCTGATTGTCTTCCGCGAATCTTCACTACTGACCTCGACATCGTCGGCGTAAAATGTCTCAAATATCTCCAGAAACTCTTCGTAACTCCTGGCGATTTCGGCGCTCAGGATCGCCGTGTTCAGGGCTATCTCCGCGGCCTGCGAGCGTTTGTACACGTTGCCATCGAACCGGCCAACGGCTGCGAGATTGTGTTCATTGATCATCGGAGTCCTCACTTGGGCTCTCGTCAGCGATCATTCCCTGACCTTGCATAGGCCCACTCCTCACAGCTTTTGGCACCGCCTTCTTCGAAGGGCGTCACTTGATCGCGCTCAGAGACGGGTTGCTGCGTACGTCCCAACCTCCGCCAAGTGCGCGAAAGGTACGCACGGCCGCACGGGAGGCATCCGCTCGGGTGCTCTCCACGTCGTTTCGAGCGACAAGAAGTTGACGATCCGCGTCCAGAACATCCGTCAATGGAATTGCACCTGCCTTGTAGGCCCGCTCCGAAAGATCGCGAGCGCGCGTAAGCGATCTAACTTCACCCTGCAGTTCCTCGAGGCGCACCTGCGTTTGTGCAAGCTCCATCAACGCGTTCTCCACATCTTCGGTGGCTCTCAAGGCGGCTTGCCGATACTCAGCAAGCGCTTCGGCGTAGGCCCCGCGCGACTGCGCGACCTCGCCTGCGACCTTTCCAAAATCGAAGAGCCGCCATCGCAGCGCCCCCGTCCCAACCGGCTGAAACGCCTTCCCGTTAAGAAGAGTGCCCCCGTTGATGCTGTCGAAACCAAGGGCGCCGGAAAGCGAGATCTTCGGGTAGTAGTCCGAAATCGCAACACCGATTCGATCGTTCGACGCGGCGAGCCTGCGCTCGGCCGCAATGATGTCAGGCCGACGGCGCAAGACATCCAGAGGTTGGTCGGCACCAGAGATTGCAGGAATTCCGGGAATCGTGCCAGGCTTGGAGAGATCTTCTGCGTACGTTCCCGGCTGAGCACCCATGAGGACGTCGAGACGGTTCAGCTGCGCCTCGAGGGCCACACGCAAGGAGGGCACCGTCGACTTGGCTTGCTTAAGAAGTGCTTCCGCCTGGGCAACTTCCCGATCGTCCGCGACTCCCACCCGTCGACGCACTTCGACCAGCTCTAGAAGATGTGTATCGGTATCTATGAGTTGCTGCACAACGGCAAGCCTCGCCTGATACTCCCTCACCTGAAGGTAGGCGTCCGCGGACTCGGCGACGACGGTGATTCGAGTCCCGACCTGATCGGCCTGCGCAGCCTGGAGTTCGTCGGCAGCCGCAGCTTTGCCTCGGCGCAATCCTCCGAAAAGATCGATTTCCCAAGTCGCCACAGCTCCAACTGTGTACTCCCGCTGATCGCGGCTGTAGCCGGGAAAACTATTCGCGACAGAACCAAGCGGACTTACAACACTCTGGTGCAGAGCTGTGCCCGTCGCTCCCAAATCGGCTGTCGGGAGAAGTTGAGCACCCGCAGCCGCAGCCGCCGCTCGGGCTTGTTGCACGCGTCCAAAGGCAGCGGCAAGGTCGAGATTCTGTTCTAGAGCTCGCTGCACGACAGTGACAAGCGTCGGATCATTGAAGCCCGTCCACCAACTCTCGAGAGCCGGCGCCGGACGTTCCGGCTTCGTCGCACCCACGCCGGAGAGATTATGAAATGGAGCGAGATTCGTGGTGGGCTTGGCATAGCGTGGACCCACGGCGCAGCCAGCCAAACCAGCGCTGAGCGCAAGAACCATCGCCATCGCTTTGCGGGCGCTGTGACTCATATGCGTTCCTTACGGCCCAGGTTGCGGATAAAGGTGTAAAAGGCCGGTGTGAATAGAAGACCGAAGCAGGTCACGCCCAGCATCCCGAAGAGCACGGCCGTGCCCAGAGACTGCCGCATTTCGGCGCCTGCTCCCCTCGCGACCGCCAGCGGGGCAACGCCCAAGATGAACGCGAAGGACGTCATCAAGATCGGGCGGAGCCGTGTGCGTGCGGCATGCACAGCTGCCTCCGCGGCAGTTCCGCCCTCTTCTTCCTTCTGGCGCGCGAATTCGACAATCAGGATCGCGTTCTTGGCGGCCAAGCCGACAAGTACGACGAAACCGATTTGCGCCAGGATATCGATCGGCAACCCGCGTGCGAGCAGCCCGCTTACCGACGCGAGCAGGCACATGGGCACAATCAGAACGATCGCCATCGGCAACTTCCAACTTTCGTATTGCGCTACCAGCACAAGGAACACGAAGAGGGCGGCGGCGCCGAAGACAAGGAGCGTGGGAGTTCCGCGCTGCTGCTCTTGGAAGGAGAGATCCGTCCACTCGAACCCGATCCCCTGCGGAAGAACCTGGTGGGCAAGCTCCTGCATGCGGAGCAGCGCCGTGCCGGAGGCCACACCTGGAGCAGCGACCCCTTGCACCTCGGCGGCCGGAAAAAGATCGTAGCGTGGTACGCGATACGGGATCGTATTGTCCTTCAGTTGTGCCACCGTCCCGATCGTCACCATCTCACTGGATGCGTTGCGAACTTTCAGGCGCGTGATGTCTGGCTGGTTGCGCCGGAATTGCCCGTCGGCTTGCACGACCACTTGGTACGTTCTGCCCAGAAAGTTGAAATCATTCACGTATTGGGAGCCCAGATAGACTTGCAGCGTCGAAAACACGTCAGTCGGCGTGAGTCCAACCTTCTCCGCTTTCACGCGATCGATGTCTGCGTAGACGGAGGGTGATCCCGTGTTAAACAACGTGAACGCCCCGGCGAAATTCGGATCCTTGTTCGCAGCAGCAACGAGATCGTTTGCCGCCTTGACAACCGCGACCGAACCAAGCCCGGCACGGTCCTCCAGCATCATCTTGAAACCGCCGGCACTGCCGAGGCCCTGTACAGGAGGAGGTGGGATGGTCAGCACACGCGCATCCTTAACCACCGAAAGACGTGTACGCAGGTCGGCCAATACTGTATTCGCATTTACGCCAGGAATTTCGTGGTTATAGAGCGACGGCAGGCTGGAGAAAATGGTCGCGGAATTGGACGCTACCGTCGATGTCGTCGCATCGAGACCCGCGAAGGGCGCGACGTGCTCGACGCCGCGAGTATTCAGGATGATATCGGTCGCTTGTTTCACTATCTCTTCAGTCCGCGCGAGCGTCGCTCCGGGAGGAAGCTGAACTACGGTGATGAGGTACCCCTGGTCCTGCTCCGGAATGAAACCAGTCTGCGCTCGCCTGAACTCCAGCCCGGCAACTCCGACCAGCGCGACGTAGATCACGAGCACAATGGCCACTCCTCGCACCAGCCGGCGGGTCACATTCCCATACCCGTTCGACGACCTCTCAAAGCTCCTGTTAAACCAACCAAAGCCCGTGCGAAGCAATCGACCGAGGAGCCCGCTTGAAGAGACACTTTCTGGATCGTGCTCCTTGAACAACACCGCGCAAAGAGCCGGGCTAAGGGTCAGCGAAACAAAGCATGAGATGACTGTCGATGCTGCGATCGTGACGGCGAACTGCCGAAAGAACAGTCCGGAGATTCCCGAGAGGAAAGCAGATGGAACGAAAACGGCGCACAACGTGAGTGCGATCGAGATCAGTGCTCCACCAACTTCGTCCATCGTCTTGTGAGCGGCATCGGACGCCGACATGCCGGAGCGCATGTTGCGCTCGACGTTTTCGACGACAACGATTGCGTCGTCGACGACGATGCCGACCGCCAGAACCAGGCCGAAAAGCGAAAGATTGTTCAGCGATATCCCGAGCGGATAGAGAACCGCAAACGTCCCGATGAGAGACACCGGAATTGCGATGACCGGGATAATCGAAGCCCTCCAACTTTGAAGGAACAGGAACACGACGCCGAGCACGAGAAGGATTGCAATAAAGATTGTGATGACCACCTCGCGGACCGATTTGGCGATGAAGGTCGTCGGATCGTAAATGATTTTGTAATCGACGCCCTGGGGGAACTCCTTCTGGATATCTTTCATCGCCGACAGGACTTCCTGTTCGACCGCGAGCGAGTTTGCTCCCGGCTGGGCGTAAATCAGGAGCGCGGTAGCGTCGCTGCGATCCATGTAGGCAGTTGATCCGTAATCAGCGGCGCCGACCTCGACGCGGCCGATGTCGCGCACCCGTGTCACCCTTCCCTGCTTGTCGGATTTGACGACAATGTCGCCAAACTGGTCGGGCGTGGAAAGCCTGCCGAGTGCCTCGACATTGATCTGATAGGCCTCGTGCCCGGGAGCGGGCGGCTGATTCAGAATCCCAGCCGAGACCTGGAGGTTCTGGGCGCGTAATGCCGAGAGCACCTCACTTCCGTTGAGATCGTTTGCCGCAACCTTGTCGGGTTCGAGCCAGATACGCATGGCGTACTCCCGGCCGCCCTGGAACTGCACATCTCCAACACCTTCGAGGCGCGCGAGAATATCCTTCACGTGCAAGGTTGTGTAGTTTGAGAGATACAGGTTGTCGCGCGATTTATCCGGCGAGTAGAGGTGAATGGCCAGGAGTATGCTCGGCGTCGCTTTCCTGACTTGCACACCGAGGCGCTGAACGTCTTCCGGCAACCGCGGCAAAGCGTCCTGGACGCGGTTCTGCGTCAGCATCTGTGCCACGTTCAGGTCGGTGCCAATTCGGAAGGTAACGGTAATGGTGAGCCTGCCGTCGCCGGTCGACTGACTGCCCATGTAGAGCATGTTTTCGACGCCATTGATCTGCTGCTCGAGCGGCGTCGCCACGGTGCGAGCCACAGTCTCCGCGGAAGCACCTGGGTACACCGTCGTGATCTGGACTGTGGGTGGGACGATCTCCGGATACTGCGCGACCGGCAGGATTGCGAGCGCACCGAGCCCGATGAGCGTCACGAAAGCGCTCAGTACGGTCGCGAAACGAGGGCGGTCGATAAAAAAATGTGTCAGGCGCATGTTTTTGGCTCGCTTCTAGTCCCGACTGCCGTCGTAGCGGATTGTGCCGTCCTGAGTCGCGACTTTGATTCCGGGCGGGGCGTGCAGGAGTCCGCCCACGATTACTCGGTCGTTCGGTGCGAGCCCCGACGGGATCACTCTCAAACCCCCGCGGATATCTCCTACCTCGACTTGCTTTGGCGCCACGATCCAATCCGCGGAGACCGTCATAACCGTGTGTTGCGATTGGTCAGGCAGCACTGCGGTATCCGGTACAAGGAGTGTCGGTGAAGGAGTCGCGACGACTACTCGAACAAGAGCGAATTGGCCAGGCGTCAAAATAAGATCGGAATTCGGCACAGTGGCTCTGGCGCGAATCGTGCCGCTTGAACGGTCAAGTACGTTGTCCAGGAAATCGAATACGCCCTTCCGCGTGTACCGCTTGTCGTGGCCAAGCGCCACCTCAACGTTTTGGACATGCGCTCCCTTGAGGCGTTCGCGGTACGTGGAGTAAGTCAGGAAATCGGACTCGCTCATGTCAAAATCGAGGTAAATCGGATCAAGCGACACAAGTGTGGCGAGCAATGTAGTCGGACTGGTCGCGGTGCGACTGCCAGCAATCAGATTGCCCACGGAAACCAGATGCGTGCCCATGCGCCCTGTGAACGGCGCCGTAATCCGGCAATGGTCGAGGTCGAACTGCGCATCCCGGATACGGGCCTTCGCGTCCTCGACCGAAGCCCGGGCTGCACGTCGATCGGACGTGCGCTGGTCTACGTTTTCCACGGTTCCAGCGTTGCTCTGTTCCAGATCCTTGGCACGGTCAAGTTGTCGGTCGGCCAGTTCCAGTCGAGCCGACGCAACATCGAGCTGGGCAGTCGCCTCGGCGAGCGTAATCTCGTAGGGGCGAGGATCAATGGTGAAAAGGAGGTCCCCCTTCCGCACGATGTCCCCGTCCTTGAAAAATATTCCAGTGAGTGTGCCGCCTACCTGCGCCCGCAGCTCGACTTGCGAGACCGCCGAAAATTGACCAAGGAAGCCCAGCCGCGTGTCAAGGTCCTGCACCAGCGGCTTGCTCACCACGACTTGTGGAAGTGCAGCAGGCGGAGCAGCGGCGGAACTTCCGTTCGCGCCAGGCGAATACTTGAGCCATGCACCCAAAATGACTATTCCGGCTAGGCCAGCGGCAACCCATAACTTGGCCGACGCTCGTCGATTGGTTGGCCCTCCCTTGCTTTCCGCCCGCTCGTCCGACGTCAGTTCCGTTCCCGTCACCATTTCCTTAGTTCTCCTAGATGTATTGTTCTTATTATCTGCACAATTAAACTCAAAAAAAGTTAGTGCGGCTTTGCCCGGATCTGATCAACCAGATCTGAAAGGGATATTTTCGCGAGTGATCGCTCGAAGCTGTACTGAGCTTGGGAAAGAACCCCCGACATGCACTCCTTGAGGTTGCGGCTGACCGGACACCTCTTCTCGACCGGATACGAATGAATCGCAAAGGCCGGTGGTGCGGCACTGGCACGATATATGTCCAACAGCGTGATCTTTTGCGGCGGACGCGCAAGCACGGTAGCTCCGCTCTGGCCCCGCTTTGTTTCGACCAATCCCGCTTTCGAGAGCTTGGAGAGCGACTTTCGAACAAAAGTGGGATCTGCGTTCACGCTGTCTGCCAGGGTCGCCGAGGAGATTTCCTCGCCGCGGTAGTAACCGAGAGCAGCCATGATGTGCGCGGCAACCGTAAACTGGACGCTCTTCACTGACATGGTTTCTTCCTTCCCGGTATGTGATGATAATCGTCACAGTTGGTTTCATATTTTTTCTTTTCGCATACGTTTCCGTTCTTGCTGGGCGGAATCGGCTCAGCTGGCCCTTGGCACTTTGAACCGATATTTGTTGATTTTGAACCGCTTGATTTTCGAATCGAGCGTTCGAGCCGGCAGTCCTAGTTTTGTGGCTGCGCCTAACGGGCCCGAGACCCGTCCATAACATTCCGTTAGTGCGGCTTCAATCATTTCCTTCTCCTGCCGCGCGAGCACGCGATTCAGAGCACTCGGTCGGCTTCGGGCCACTGGGAGTTCGCGCCGAAGCCAGGTTTCGTCCACGGAAAAGGTCTCGCCATCGCACAGGATGACGGCGCGCTCAATTACGTTCTGCAGTTCACGAATGTTCCCGGGCCAGTCGTATGCCTGTAATAATCCAAGACTTTTCTTATCGATCGTTTCGAATTTCTTCCCAGCCTTCTTGCCGAACCGGTCAATGAAATACTCCACCAGCAATGGAGTGTCAGCTACGCGTTCGCGTAACGGCGGCACATCGATAGGAACTACATTCAATCTATATAAAAGATCTTCACGAAATTTGCCGTCGGCTACGAGCGCGTTCAAGTCACGATGAGTAGCTGCAATTATCCTGACGTCGATGGGAATGGCCTTATTACTACCCACGCGTTCGATTTCACGCTCCTGCAGCACCCGTAACAATGCGACTTGAATCTCGGGAGGCAAGTCGCCAACTTCGTCCAGAAAAATTGTCCCGCCGTTTGCCGATTCGAACCGTCCGAGGCGTCGTTGGGTTGCACCGGTGAAAGCGCCCTTCTCGTGACCGAAAAGCTCGGAAGCAATTAGCGACGGTGGGATGGCAGCGCAATTCACGCCGATGAATGCCCGGTCCGCGCGATTGGATCGCTTGTGGATGCCGCGAGCTATCAGCTCTTTTCCTGTACCGGTTTCGCCGAGAATCAAAACCGTCGAATCGGAAGACGCCAGTTTCGTAACTTGGCGTAGAACTTTACGTAGCGCTTCCGAGGAGCCGACGATGTCCTCGAACATCGAGTCACGATCGATTTGCTCTCGCAACGCCAGGTTTTCATTGCGTGTCCTTTGCTCCGCTCGGACACGGTCATCGATGTCAGTTCCGGTTGCGTACCAGCGAGTCACTTGCCCCTGGTCATTTCGGAAAGGATTGTAACGAATGAGAAACCAACGATATTGGCCGTCTTTCCGACGAGCCCGTTGTTCAATTTCGAACGGAACTCCCCGACTTAGAGCAGACTTGCGCTCGTCTCGTAATCTCTCCAGGTCGTCGCGGTGGAAGATTCGTTCCCGAAAGTGCGGAGCAATCACATCTTCCGCCGCCAGACCGGTGTAGTCGAGCGTCGCTTGGTTGGCGTAGATGGGGGCTCCCGACGGATCCTGGACGACAATCGCCTGCGGTATTAAGTCGGTGATGCGACGAAGTTCGCGTTCATCTTCTCGGAGCTTCGCTTCTGTTTGCTTGAGGGTTTCGATATCGGTGCACGTTCCGTACCATCTAATAATCTTGCCGGTCTCGTCCCGTAGCGGCTCAACCCTCATGAGAAACCAGCGAAACACCCCGTCATGGCGACGGAGACGCGCTTCCATTTCGCCGGGTTCACCCGACGCCAACAGGCCCTGCCATTTCTGCAGCAACAGGACTCGGTCCTCTGGGTGGATGGCAACTTGCCAACCCGAACCATAGGACTCTTCAGCAGAAAGTCCCGTGTATTCGTGCCAACGTTTGTTAAGGAACTCGTTCGAACCATCCGGCAGAATGGACCAGGCCAGTGTCGGGATCGTATCGATCACCAGCCGAAGTTTCTTTTCCGAATTTCTTAGCTCCTCAAGTGCTCTCTCGAGTGCCTCTTGCGATCGCTGGTATTTCACAGAAGCCATCGCGGGATTATAAGTCATCTTTCCTGATCAAAAAGGAATTCCTGACAAATCAGGACGGTATGGAAGTCCAAGTTAAACAAACACAGGCTATTGCGAATGGTCTGCGAGTTGCACTGCCGTCATTGTCTCCGGAGCCGGTAGAAAAATGACGCTGCGGATTGAACGGATCCAAGGGGGATTGCGGCTCAGCGGTGAATTTCGCGTTGGGCAGCTGGATCAAGTCAAAACCGAAATCGACCGCTGCAAATCGCCAGTCGTTTTGGACTTGGAGGAATTGGATCTCATCGATCTCGAAGGTGTTCGTTTTCTCAATGCGTGTGAAGCGAAGGGGATTTCGATCCTGCATTGTTCGCCTTACATCAGGGAATGGATGCTGCAGGAGCGAGGTCGGCAAAAAGAACATCCAGAGCCGTAAACGGAGGCGACTCACCTCAATGAAGCACAAAATAGCCGATCGCCTTATAGAAGCCGGTGTCCGTAAAAGGAGAAAGGTAGAACAAAATGAAACCTAACGGGAGAAACGTCATGACGAAGCTTTATGCCGTTGCTGCACTTGTCTTTCTGCTGATGGGTGCGACTCTGAACGCTGCCGCGGCGGGCCCCGCCCCGAATGGCATCAAGAACGTGGTCTTGGTGCATGGTGCATTCGCCGATGGCTCCGGCTGGGAAGCCGTCGCGAAGATCCTCGAGAAGGATGGCTACACGGTGTCGGTTGCGCAGCCTCCTGAAACCTCCTACGCCGACGACCAAAAGTACACGAAGGCCGCCATCGACGCCATGCGCGGGCCGGTCGTGCTGGTCGGCCATAGCTACGGCGGGTCCATCATCAGCGAAGCCGGCAATGATCCAAACGTTGCGGCACTGGTCTACATCGCCGCATTTGCACTCGATGAGGGTGACAGCTGTGCGTCGATCGAACAGGCCCTGCCGCAAGCCTCCAAGGCGTTCAAGCCGGATGGCAACGGGAACTGGTGGATAGACGGGACGCATTTCGCGGCCGACTTCGCGGCGGATATTCCCCCCGCCGAGTCCCACTACATGTCGATATCGCAGGTGCCGATCTCCACCGACTCGTTCACCCACAAGGTCACGTCGCCCGCCTGGAAGACCAAGCCCACTTGGTACATGGTAGCCACGGCAGACCGGTCGATCAATCCGGACCAGGAGCGCATGATGGCCAAGCGCGCCCATGCCAAGACGGTCGAAGTGAATGCCAGCCATGTGGCCTACATGTCTCATCCGAAGGAA
>WNFF01006341.1_pt1 | contig 10980 bp, 11 predicted proteins | sample 5400441 | NCBI WGS metagenome assembly WNFF01 (sample SAMN13153345, study PRJNA577476) | soil metagenome | isolation source: 120 cm saprolite under Douglas fir tree site 2 hole 3 replicate 1 | place: USA:California | collected 2015-04-18
CCCAACTGTTCGAGGAGCGTTTCGAGGTTGGAATCGTCGACCGCGACTTCGGCCTCCGGCTGGCCTTGAGCGGGAGGCTTGACGACGCCTTCATCAAAGGCCTGGAAGAGGCGCATTTTGGCCACGGCATATTCCTCGCTGCTGGAGAGCGGGCGGCCGTTTTGTTTAGCCCAGGCTTCCATCGCGGATTGGTGGACGAAAATTTTGAAGCGGAAGGCGGTCTGCCGGTCGACGGAAATGGCATAGGTAAACTCGCCGCCGGGGCTGCCATTGCGCTGGGCGCGGTTTCCCTCGAAGAAATAATACTGGTAGACGTAGCCATCGGCGGCGGAGTAGCTCTTGACGCGTCGGACAGCATCGGGACGAGGCATGCAGGATTATTTGTTGGCGGACGTCAGATGTCAACGCAGGAGAGGGGACGCGGGCAATTCCGAAATGGGACTGGAGTGGGGGAGGCACGTTCCGGATTGGGACAGGCGGCGAAGAGTTCGTAGGTGCAAGAATGGTTTCTGAAGAGACGAAACGACGCACCGAACCGGCACAACTCCCAGATTTACATGCGATTACGCAGACGGTTCCTTCCGTTCGGCTGACTTCCTCGTAACAGAAGGGATCACGTTTTTCGCTGGCCCTTCGCCTGCTTTGCGGAGGGTATGCGGCCCCTCTCGCCATTCGAACGAAAGAGATTCCGGACTGCAAGAATTTTTCTATGTGTTCTACCCGCGACGGGGGCGTGGACGATCGGCTGCGGCGGAGGAGGCGCAGGCCTATCCGTGCCCCCGCCTCCACCTCCTCCATCCATCGCGGTAACGATTTCACCGAAAAGCGGATCGGTGATGCTCGGGAATGCGATGCCGTTCTCCGCGCAGGTAGCGAACACGGCGGACACTGCCGTGAGTTGGTCCGTGAACGGCACTCCGGGCGGCAACGCAGCGTCGGGAACGATCACACCCGATGGCGTGTACACCGCACCCGCGATCCTGCCGGCGTCCGCGACGGTGCAAATTGCGGCAACGAGCCACGCGGACGCAACAAAATCAGATAGCGCCGCTGCGGAAGGCGCTCGAAGCGAAAACACAATGACGCATTTTGGATCGGAGACGAAACCATGAATAAAAGCACCAAGCGGATTTGCGCGCTAACTCTCGCGATTTTTTACGGAGGATGGGCCGCGCCTGCGGCGCAAGCTTATGCGTTCAACATGCTGGTCCCCGACGTGAGACAACCCGCGGCGGTTTCGGGCGGCTCGGCTTGCCCCGTGCGCGCGCATCAGCTGACGACGGCGGGAAGCCTGGCGGTGCGTTGGAGTATGGCGCTGAACACCAATCCGGTCACCGTATTCACACAGAATCAGACGGCAAGCGGGCGGCTGGCTGAAATCGAACTGCTGATCACGCAATCGCTGGCGGCATGGACGGGAGTCAGCGGGACGTCGCTGGCGCCGGCAACGCTTGCTCCGCTGGCGCGAACGGTTTACGCCGGGTGTGGTGGCGTTCACGCGGGTGATCGCAACGGATCGGATTGGAATGCAGGTCGGCGGCAGCGCCGTTGCGACGCAGCTGGGGCAAATCCTCGACGCGGACATCTACTTCAACCCGAGCGGTTCTCCCACCACGTATGCCACGCCGCAAGCGCTGGCGTCGAATCCCACCGCTTACGATCTGGAATCGGTACTTACCCACGAACTCGGGCACACGCTTGGTTTCAGCCATTCGGCCGTCTGGAGCGCGATCATGTTTCCGTTCGCGGCCGCGCCTGGGACTTTCAGCGGGATGCGGCCGACGGCCCAGCAACCCGATGCACCTCTCGGGGACGACGATCGGACAGGGCTCCGCGTACTCTATGCCAACCCGGCGGATGCGCTGCATGCCGGATCGATTCGCGGCCAAATTTTTCCCGCGAATCCGCTGGCGCTGCCCGCTTCACCGCCGGGAGTGACGGGAGTTTTTGGCGCGCAGGTCGTTGCCGTGGATGTGGCGAGCGGCGCAGTCGCGGGTTCGACGATGGGCGGATGGAGTTGCGCGGGGGCAGGGCCCGTGCAGTTTGACGGCAGCTACGAGATCGACGGACTTGCGGTTGGGCACAGTTACATCGTCTATGCAGAAGCGCTGAATGGCGCGGTGGACTCGTCGAGCATCAGCAATGCAATCGTTACACTTTGCCGAAATGCCATGACGGATCCGGGATGGCCGCCGTTGCAGGGATGCGTTGTGCCGGCAGTGAATACCAGCTTTACAACGCGGACGCGATCGTGACCTTGAAGATGCAGTTGTCCGTGTTTCGTGTTTCGAGTTTAGTTTGGTTCTTGGATTCGACCCCGATCAAGTTGTAGGACTGACAAGTCCATCGTGGGGAGTGAGCCAGCCTCCGCCGAAGAGGAGGCCGGGACCGAGAGAGGCGAGGAAAATCGGCTTGCGTTCGTCGCGCGGTTGTCTCGCGGCGGCCTGCAAGCAGGCGTGAAGTGCCGCGCCGCACATGGACGAGCCGAGATTGCCGGAAGTCTTCGCGATGGGAGGAAAAACCTCGGGGGAAACGCCACACTGTTTTGCGAGGAGCGCAACGAGACGCGGATTCGGCTGATGCGTCGCGAAACCTCCGACGGCGGCTCGCGGGATGCCACTGCGCAGCTCCACGGCGGTGAGCACTTTTTCCATTCGCGTGATGGCGGCGCGAGAAAGAGCTTCGCCGTCAAATTGCACGTCGAGGCGTCCGTCATGGGAACCCGTGACCTGGATCGCGGAGGCGTAGTGGCCTGCGCAGCCAAATAGAAAATCGCCAAGTCGGAAGCCATCGCTTTGCCCGCCGACGGCGCGGCGAAGGAGGAAAGCGCTGGCGCCGTCGCCGAAGAGTCCGCCGAATTCGCCCGCCACGCGGTCCGGCGTAAGCGTGCGGCTGTGAACGTCGGCGGTGACGACGGCGATGGTTTGGGCTCGCTCCGATGCGAGAAGCGACTGCGCGACAGCAAAAGCATTGATCAGGCCGAGACAGGCGCCGCCGACATCGAGCGCGCCGCAATCTTCGCGGACGAGCAACCGGGAATGGAGCTGGGCCGAGAGCGATGGATAATCGTGGTGCGTTTCACTGGTGGCGATGATCCAGTCGAGCTGTTGTGGTCCGCAGGACGCAACGCGCAAGGCTTCGTGCGCGGCCCTCGCGCCGAGCGCTAGTTCGTTCTCTCCTGCGGCAGCATAAGCAAGCGATTCGATGCCGGCGCGGCCGCGCAATTTGCCGGCGGGCATCCCGAAGGCGCGGTCCACTTCCTCGGAAGGAATGACGCGCGAACCCGTGGCGGCGGAACTTCCGGCGATGAATACCGGCGCTCCATTTTTGGAAACTTGATGGTCTGAGACATCGCGGCCCGGTTCCGGAGCGCGAGATCCACACTCGTGCAGCGCAGCTAGAATGGCGCCGAGGCTTGCAGAACGATTGTTGAGATCGGAGCCGAGCTCGCCCGCCCCGCTGGCCGATTCGACGGTTCGGAGAAAACTGACCCAAGCCATGGAATCAAGAATTCCGTTCTCAATCAGGTCCACGTCGTCTCCGGGGATCGGCGCGGAAAAACCGGCCTCGCGGCGAAAGCACTCCCCCAACGAGTCGGCGCAAGTGATCCTTTCCTTCGGATCGAGGATCGGGGAAGCCGGTCATCAAAACTCCTGGAGCCACTCCGGCTTGGGCAGCGGGAACAAGGTATCCAGCATGAGCCAGCAGAGATCAGCGGCGGCGCGCCTTGCCAAGCAGGCGAAGAATTTCAAGATACAACCAGATGAGCGTGACCATCAGCGCGAAGGCGCCGTACCACTCCATGTATTTCGCGGCGCCATTCTTGATGCCGGTTTCGATCAAGTCAAAATCAAGCACCAGGTTAAGCGCGGCAATGATAACCACGAAGAGACTGAAAGCGATGCCCCACGGCCCGCTTTCATGGATGAACGTGACCGGGCGATTGAAATAGCGAAGAACCATATCCACTAGATACAAAACCGCGATGCCTCCGGTTGCAGCGATGACGCCAACCTTGAATCCCTGGGTGGCGCGGATGATTCCGGACTTATAAGCGAGCAGCAGAACAAAGAGGGTACCGAAAGTCAGTCCCACGGCTTGAATCGCGATGCCGGGGTACCTGAGCTCAAACATGGCCGAGATGCCGCCCAACGCCAGGCCTTCGAGGAGGGCGTAAACGGGGGCGGTGACTGGAGACCACTCTTTCTTGAAAATGGTAACCAGTGCGACGACGAATCCACCGAAAAGACCGCCAATCATCCAGGGAATGGCCGCTCCCGGACTATTTGAGTGCGACAAGCCCCAGGTCCAAGCGGCCGTGGCCACGACGCAGAGCAAGAGCAGGCCCGTCTTGTTGACGGTGCCCTGCAGCGTCATCGCTTCTCCGAGAGCAACTTGCCCTTGGAGGGCCTTCTCATTCAGCGCAGGATTGGAGGTGCGCATCAGGTTTGCCATGTCAACAATTCTCCCATGCGAAGAGATTCTAATCTTTCGACGTTCCGTGCATCTAAATTCTACACTCTGGATTCCGCCATTGCCAAAGTGCTCGGCGAAAGAGGAAATCATTCAGGAGGATTTTGGTTCGCCGGCGATCTGGCGCTGGACCTGCTCTCGGAATTCCAAGGGCCGGGCAATCTGCGGAAAAACTTCGGGCGTCCCGCCTGTGCCCCTCACGATGACGGTTCCGTAGCCCAGGACCCTTCCGAGCGCAGGTTCTTCGACCGCGATGCTTTCGATTCTTGGCAAAAGAAGCTCGATGGTGCGGCGATTGACGATCCCCGACTTTACGATGACTCTTTTATTGGTGACAGCCATCTCCGTGGCGCTGCGCCGCACGAAACCAATTCCGAAAAAAATCGCCGCCACCAACAAACAGGCGATGCCCACCCATCGCAGCGCGCCAGAATAAGAAGCAGTTCCGGTGTTTACGGAGCTTGCCGGGACAAGGAGGGCGGCCGCACCCACCAGCGCGAGGACGGCGGCGATCAGAGTGTGCCCCACCATCACGATCCAGTGCAGCCGGGTTTCATACTGCACGGTTTCGCCCGCGATGAGATGCTTTTCGGCGTAGCTCAGGAGGACTCCTTGAAAAAAGCGCGATGAAAATTGCCGCTGGGGAACCTGCTGCGGATGATAGCGGAGGTCGGGGACCGCCAAATGCCATCCGGCGCAAGGCAGAAAAACCCGGAACTAAGTTGGTAGCGCTAACGGGAATCGAACCCGTATTTTAGCCTTGAAAGGGCTACGTGCTAACCGTTGCACCATAGCGCCACTGCCGATGCGGCCACGACCTAATTAGAATACGGGAAATGGCGTGCGCGAACAAGCGCGGCTGCTGGATTTCATTTAAGGTCCTCTCGCTTCGCTACTGCATCGTCAACGTATGTTAGGTCGCCCTGACGCGAGATTTGGACGTACTTGCCATTCTCGAATTTGAGGGTCTCTAATCCATTTACTTTTCGCACTCGTCTTGAGGCAGCCGCGTCAGAAACCGGAAGGTCCGTTCCCGAGAGTTTCAATTCTAGGTCGTAGTATTCGACCTTATCTTTGGGGACGAAGGTGACAGTCCGGCGATTCGCGTAACATGGCAATCCTCCGCTGGAATCGCACAGACCTTTGTCGTCATCAGCAACAATTCGCTCCAGACCGAGATTTACCGTGCCGTTCCACGGAATCAAGAGTTGTAGCACCGCGGTAGTCTCACCGTTTCCTTGGCCTACATCTATGACTTTCACTGCCCGGCGGTTTGGCCCGATTTGCACCAATTGGATGTCCGTCGGCGGTCTCCCCCACTCGCCAGCAAATGTGACTGCTCGGTTGGACGCGTCGATCGTCCACTTCATTCCCTTCTGAGAAAAGACGGCCATTCCAATTGTCGGGGCGCAGGCGTGACAGTCATAGGATTCATCCCTGGCTGGAACAGCGTAAGTGACAAGCAGGAAATTGTGTGCGCCAGCATCACCGCTGAAAGCGTGGAAAAGCGGTCTGACAGTCATTTGCTCTTCACCAGCAGCGGGAAAACTACTTTTCTCTTTCGGAAGCGACGCGACCGACGTTTGCTTTTTCACGTCGTAATTCCCGTAGAGCATCTTCATTGCCTGCGCAATTTCGAAGGCTTCCTTCGTCTCGGATTGTTCCGGGGATAACTCGGTACTTTGCTTATGACAGCCTGATGCAAAGATGAGCACGGCGCAAGCAAGGCTGAAGGACATTTGGTTCGCAAGGGGACCATGTGCCACTAACCCCATAAAGATACAACAACTTCTCTTCTGTCTCCTACCTTCGCCCGGCTTAGCGGACATGTAGTTGGGTAACCGGAAACTGACCCACCTACGGGATGGCAGCACTTGCCGGGAACGGTCATTTCTTGCAGGCCCGGAACGTCCGATCGCCTGCCGATGGCCGCTCCCGACAAGGTCGGGGCAGGCAGGACAGGCACGCCTTGTCTTTTGCCTGGTTAACAATAACGCGACCCCCTTCCCCTATATTTATTATAAGTATATAGTTCTAAATAGAGTTAAGAAGTGATTATGCGCTTAACACAGAGTGCATAATCACCGTTAAAGTGGTTTGTTTTGATAGACTTTTGCAAGTGTTGATTCTAAATGGGTTACAGGAATTATCGGACACATCCTTGGGGCTCGGTCTGACGGCCTCGGCAGAGTTTTACCAGACTTAAATATACCACAATCGGTATAGAGTTCAAGTGGAACTTGTGGCAGGGCTTAGCCCTGGCGGTCCAGGAATTCCTCGTGCCAGGCCATCTGGATGGCTTCGAGCTTGGATTCGTTGGAGGTCGCGGGATCGCCTGAAAAGCCGGGGAGTTCAGTGATCCACTTGTGCATGTCGGTGAAGCGGACCGTCAAAGGATCGGTGTCCGGATGTTTGTCGGCCAATCCGATGGCGATGTCTTCAAAATTATCCCAACCGAATGATGGCGGCATTTCCACTCCAGAAAAAGATTTAACACCGAGGCCACAGAGATCGCAGAGAAAAGATGGCGGGATAAACCCGCCGCTACAACAGAATTAATGATCGAGTTCCTTGGCGTAATTCTTGTTCCAATCGGGAATTTCCACCACGATGTCGGTGGTGCCGTCGGGGACGGTCTGGCAGCCGAGGCGCGACTTCGGGGTGATGCCGGGCGCTTCGTCGAGCTCATCGAGCTCGGCGTCGGTGGCTTCGTTGCAGGACTCGAGGCCTTCGCGCACGATAACGTGGCACGTGGAGCAGGCGCAAACGCCGCCGCAGGCGTGGTCGAGGCCGGCTTTGAGTCCCTCGGAAATATCCAGGATGCTGCCGGGCAGACCATTGTGGCCGTAGGGAATTTTTTCCGGGTCGACCTCGATGGTCTTGCCGCTGGGAAGAAAGGTCACTTTATATTTCTTCGTGGCGGGCTTGTATTTGACTTCTTCGATGTACGGATTGCTTCCGCCCATGGTTTATCCCCCAAAAGATGGCGGCATAAAGCCGCCGCTACGATTCGTGATGCTCAATCTGCCTACGACGGATCACGCCGCGGGTTGTGACAGTTTGAACAGGCTGAAGCCTGTTCCACTAAAACCTTCAGACTTCAGCAAGCTTGCGGCCTTCGAGCGCTGTGGATACTGCTGAATTCATGAGCAATTCCGCGAGATGCTCGGTCGCGTGATTTAGTTCATCGATGCGCTTGCGGATGAGCTTGTAGTCGCTGCCAGCGGCGGCTTCTTTCAACGCAGCAAGGCTGGCGGCGATTTTCGCGCCTTCTTCCGCGGACAAACCGGCGACCTGCGAATTTGCCAGGGCTTTCGCGGTGGCGGTCAGTATGGATTCGGATTCGGTGCGCGCTTCGATCAGCTGACGCTCGGCAAAATCCTGCTCCGCGTATTCGATGGATTCCTCGAGCATGCGCTCGATTTCGGAATCGTTGATGCCGTAGCTCGGCTGGACTTCGATGGAGTGCCCTTCGCCGGTGCGCAAATCTTTCGCGGCAACCTGCAGGATGCCGTTGGCGTCGATCAAGAATCGCACCTCGATGCGCTGCAGGCCCGCGGGAGCCGGCGGAACCTTCAGCGTGAAGCGCGCGAGGGAACGGCAATCTTTTGCGAGCTCGCGCTCGCCCTGGAGAACGTGAATGTCAATGCCGGTTTGGTTGTCGACGCCAGTGGTGTAAAGCTCCTGCGCGCTGGCGGGAATCGTGGAGTTGCGCGGGATGATTTTTGCGACGGCGCCGCCGTAGGTTTCGATGCCCAAAGAGAGCGGCGTGACGTCGAGGAGCAGCATGTTGTTCACGCCGCGGTCGAGAATGTTGGCCTGGACGGCGGCGCCGAGGGCGACGACTTCGTCGGGATTCAATTCGGTGTGCGGCTTGCGGTCGAAAAACTCCTGGACCATGCGGCGGACCAGCGGGGTGCGCGTGGTGCCGCCAACGAGGACAACTTCCTCAACGTCGGCAGGCTTGAGCTGGGCGTCGGCGAGGGCCTGCTTGAGAGGCACGATCGTGCGGTCAACGATGGGGCGAATGAGCGCCGCGAATTCGCCGCGGGCGAATTCGCGCACGAAAACGCTGCCGTTCGGCAGCGGGAACCGAAGCGTGGCGGTTTCGGCTTCCGACAGCTGATGCTTCAGGCTGATCAAGGCTTTGCGGAGTTCCTGTGCGAGTTCGCCATGGGGCGAAAAATCGATTTCATCCTGCTGCAGGATGAGTTCGTGGACAAAAGCTTGCAAGAGATTGTCGATGTCGTCGCCGCCGAGGTGCGTGTCGCCGTTGGTGGAGAGCACTTGATAGATGTCGCCGTCACTGGTGGAAATGAGTTTCAGGATGGAAATATCAAACGTGCCGCCGCCGAGATCGTAGACGGCCACGCGGCCACGCTGTTTTTCATGCAGGCCGTAGGCGAGCGCCGCGGCAGTCGGCTCGTTGACGAGGCGCAGAACCTCGAGGCCGACGATTTTGCCGGCGTCTTTGGTGGCCTGGCGCTGCGCGTCGTTGAAATATGCGGGCACGGTGATGACCGCGCGATCGACGGCTTCACCGAAGAACGTTTCCGCCCAGTTTTTCAGTTCGCGCAGAATGAATGCCGAGATTTCCGGTGGAGTGAAGATTTTGTCGCCCAATACCACGCGAATCACGTTTTTGCTTGATGGATCAATGCGGAACGGGAAAAGCTTCAATTCGTCTTGAATGTCCGAAGGGCCGCGCCCCATGAGGCGCTTTACGGAATAGATCGTGCGTTCAGGTTGTGTAAGCAACCGGCGACGCGCCGGTTCGCCAACGATAATGCCTCCATCGGGATCGAGGCTGACGACTGAGGGGCACAGCGTCACACTGTAGGGTCCTGGAATACACTTCGGCTGGCCCGTCTGCGCATCCGTGTACGCGACGAGGCTGTTCGTGGTGCCTAGATCGATTCCGACGATTCTACCCATGGTGAAAACCCGCAGGGGCTAAAGCCCTTGCGCTACAAAAGCTCCTTCTGAACATTGGTGACCAAATTCCGGATGTAGGAGCGGCGATTCAACAATTCGTTGAGTCGCGCCATGATTTTCTTGCGAGTGGCGGCATCACCGGCCAGAGCAGCGTCCCACTCGCGTGCTGCGGACTGCAGTTGCCCGTCGACTTCGACGAGCTTCTCCTGAAAACTGTCTCGGGCGGCCTCGAGACTTACTCGCAAGGCGGTCAGGTCGCCGCCAGATTCCTTAGCTTCGCGAAGCTCGTCCAGCGATTCGTTTAGCTCGAAAACCTCTTTGAGAAGTTCCGAGGGGGCCTGCTGCTTTTTCTCACCTTCCTTGCGTTCGCCTTCGATGCCCAGGAGATACTCGACGCGACCGACGGGATCGCGCAGGGTGCGATAGGCGTCATTCAATTCGGAGCTGCGCTTGAGGGAAAGTTCGCGCTCCATTTCCGTGGCGTTCACGAAGTTGTCGGGATGGAGCTTCCAGCTCAAATGAAGAAATTTTTTCTCCAGGCCGTCCATCTCAATCCACAAATTTTTCGGCAATTCGAAGAGCGCAAAATAATCGAGCGACTGCGGAATTTGCTGCAGTTTCCCGCAACTGGAACAGAAATGCGTGCCCCGGGTGCGCTCGTGGCAGTTCCAGCAGACGAGGGGCGGATTCGTGGATGTTGGCGCGGTACTCATAAAATGTTCTTCAAGAAATCCCCAGAAGGCACAAAAAAAGTGGCTGGCGGGTGCGGCTGCCAACCACTGGTCAGACTCGCCTGCGTTCTTCCCCCCACCGGAATCGAATCAGAGGCAAAGAGCACAGGCTAAAGCCTGTGCCACTTAGGCCGTGAAGGAGCTGCCGCAGCCGCAGTTCCGCGCCGCGTTGGGATTCTGAAAGACAAATCCCTGGCGCATCAACGTCTCTTCGTACTCCAGCGTGGTGCCGTTCAAATACAGGAAACTCTTGGGGTCGACAAAGAGGCGCGCACCATGCTCTTCGAAAACCTTGTCGCGGTCGCGTGCCTGGGTGTCAATGCGCATGGCGTAGGAGAGACCGGAGCAGCCGCCGCCCTGGACGCCGACGCGCAGGCCGCCAACATCCAGAGACACACCTTCCTTTTCGAGCAGCATGCGAATCTTCTTCGCGGCGTGCTCGGTCAGGTGGATCTTCGCGATATTCGGACTTGCGACTTCAGTAGCCATATCCAGTTGTCCCTGCAGCGGAATCCCGCTCAGTGCGAAGCCTTCTCGGCAACCGGCACTTCGATGCCGTGCTTCTTCTTCCAGTCGCCGATGGCGGCCTTGATGGCGTCCTCGGCGAGCACAGAACAGTGAATCTTCACCGGCGGGAGCGAAAGCTCGCGCACGATGTCCGTGTTCTTGATGGAGAGCGCCTCTTCGACCGTCTTGCCCTTGACCCACTCGGTAGCGAGCGAAGAGCTGGCGATGGCCGAGCCGCAGCCGAAGGTCTTGAACTTGGCTTCTTCAATGACCTGCGTCTCCGGATTGATCTTCATCTGCAGCTTCATGACGTCGCCGCATTCCGGCGCTCCGA
>WNFF01024027.1_pt1 | contig 10969 bp, 8 predicted proteins | sample 5400441 | NCBI WGS metagenome assembly WNFF01 (sample SAMN13153345, study PRJNA577476) | soil metagenome | isolation source: 120 cm saprolite under Douglas fir tree site 2 hole 3 replicate 1 | place: USA:California | collected 2015-04-18
TTCTGGTTCTGGGGCACTACGACACGGTGTACTCCACCGGAACGCTAGCCAGGATGCCGTTCCGCATGAAAGGCGGCAAGGTGTACGGCCCGGGGACCTTCGATATGAAGGCTGGAATCGTTCAAGCACTTTTCGCACTGCAAGCGCTTCAGCACGCGGAAATACCGCTTCGCAAACGCCTCGTCTTCCTCTGGACTTCGGACGAGGAAATCGGCAGCGAAGCATCCCGCAAGTTCTTCGAGGCGGAGGCGCGCCGCAGCGACGCCGTTTTCGTCCTGGAGCCATCCTTCGGGCCGAGTGGTCTTCTGAAGACGTCCCGCAAGGGAGTTGGCGAAGCCGAATTGATCGTCCATGGCCGCGCCTCGCACGCCGGCCTCGCACCTCAGGAAGGCATCAACGCCATCCACGAACTGGCGCGGCAACTCGCGCGCATTGAGAAATGGAACGATCTTCGCCGCGGCGTCACCATCAACGCCGGTGTCATCGAGGGTGGAACGCGCACAAACGTCATCCCGGAACGCGCTCGTGCCGTTCTCGATCTCCGCGCGCTCCGCGTTTCCGACATGCGCGGCCTGGAAGAACGCTTGCGCGGCCTGCGCCCCTTTCAGAGTGGTGCTCGTCTGGAAATCACCGGCGGCTTCGACCGCCCGCCGCTCGAACACAGAATGAGCGCGTCGCTTTTCGCACGCGCCCAACTAATCGCAAAGCAAATGAATCTCTCTTTGGGCGAATGCACCGCCGGCGGTGGCTCCGACGGAAATTTCACTGCCGCGCTCGGCATCCCCACGCTCGATGGCCTCGGCGCCGCGGGCGATGGTGCTCACTCCTTAGGCGAGCACGTCCTCGTCAACACCATGCCCCAGCGCGCCGCTCTCCTAGCTGCCTTGCTTGCTACCACATAGCTCTCGAATCGCGGACTACACGCAATGATTTTGAAAGGAAGTAAGAACCTATCTGCGAGGACTGGTTTCACCGTCCGTAGGTCTTCCGCAAATATTCTGCCGTGGATTGCATCAAATCGTCGTAATCGCTGCGCAACACTTCCTTCAGCGACGCTTCGACAGCCATCCCCGCGCCGATGCGGTCGAGGATTCGCTCAATGTCGCCCATCCCATCGGCCTGCACGATGTATTCGACGTTTGCCAGGGCCCAGGCATAGGCGTAGCGCGCCCCGTCTCCGCTCATGTTCAACCATGAACCTTCGAGGCGGCCGAGCGGGATGGCATGGCCGGCACTGTAAATCTGTTGCAGAACTGCGGCATCTTCTCCGCTGCGGTGGCCTTCGATCCATTGCGCCAACCCTTCCTGAATCCACGTCGGCGCATGAATCGCGCAACTGGCCGCCAGCCCCATACAGGCGCTGCGCGTTTTCTGCGCGATGAAGCTGTGCGTGAGCTCATGCTTCAAGACGCGCGATAGTTCTCCGTCCACGTGACCCAGTCCCTGCACCGGCACGCGAATACGCCCATCGTTCAGCGCCCCAGCCCACGAGGGTGCCTTAGTGATGTCGCTGAACGCGTCTTGCGTGTACAGAATCACGCCGATCGCTTCCGGTGGCGTAAAGTTCAGCTCGGATTCGATTGCCGAAAAGTGCCGCTCCAGCGTTCGCAGTACGTCCCGCGCCAGCGCCGGCTCGGCTGCACCGCTGTAGCGCAGCTTGAAGTGGCTGCTCTCGTTTTCCTTGTAGCTTTCTTCTTCCTTCTTATCGGCTAGCGCTTTGTCCAAGGCCACCCGCACCTCTTTGTCCGGGTGCATCGCCAGCGCGCGCTTCCATTCCGTAACCGCCTCGTCCAATTTGTTCAAACCGTAGTAGGCCCAACCCTCGAGCTTCGGCACATCGGCGTTGTCCGGGGCAAAACGGTGCGCGCGTTCCAGATATTCCAGCGACTCCTTGAACTCACTCCGTCTCAGAAGCAAGTAGCCTACGTTCAAGAGAAACACCGGCTCTTCCGGCGCGTAAGTCAGCGCCGTTCGCGCATCAGTGAGCCAATTCAAAATTTGCTGCCACATGATGTCCCAGTGCCGCGCTCCGGTTGGCCTGCTCCCCGCCCGAGCGGGCTGCGCTCTCCAGTTTCGCGATGTAATTCCTGTCGATCGCTCCGTCGTGGACCGCGCCGTGTTCAAGCTCGGCGACCGCTCCGCTCGCTTCGATCGATGGGGGGGCGATGGCCAGATTTGCAGCATCAGCTCCCGGCGCGCCGGACATGGATACCGCGCCACCCTTCTCAATGTGATCGACGATGGATTTGGGCAGGCTTAGTTCGCCGGCGGAGGTCAAGTATTTAACCTTGTCGCCTTCTTCAACCGCGCTTAAAGCGACAATTCGCCGCCCGTTCTTCAGCACGATCGTATCCGCCGCCGCCCGACCGCTCAGAAGAAGGAGCGCGAGCCCCAGCAAGAAAGTGCGATTTCGGGAACCTGGAGTCATGCAAGGTAACTTCCTATTTTAACGCCTCGCCGCAGGCCTGCGCGCTCCGCCTTGTCCCCTCATGCCGAAAGTGACTACACTTCTTGTATGAGGGTGGGGGCAATCTTTTTCGCGCTGTGGTGTCTTTTCGCACCGGCCGCTATTCCAGCCACGGAAAAATCGCCGCATGAATTGTATGATGCGATCAAGGCTCTGCGCGTCGATCCCGCCAATGTCCATCGCATCACGCCCGCAAATCACATTCAGTTACGCCGTGGCGATGCCGTTCTATCCTTCGAGGAAGGAATGTTTGCCTTTTTTTCTCCACTCGATGGGCAGATTACGGGAGTGGTCTTTTCCGGGCGCGGTCACGTTCTGGCCGTCCCGCGCGATCCAGTCGAAAAGCAGCAAATGGGACGTTTCCTCGGCGCTCCCGTCCTCGACCAAGAATTCATCAATGGTTATTTCCGCTTCACGGACGACACCGCCGGCGAACTGCTTCGCCAATTCCAATCCTCTAATCTAACAGTCCAGACGGATACATCCGTCGGAACGCAATGGGATTCCGCCATAACGCAACTCAATCCCGCCTACACCCTGCGCATTCTCTTTGACCGGCTGTCATCCAATCCAAAGCCCTGTTTTTATGGCGACCTGGAAGGCGCAGCCACCGGTCAGTTCGATGTCGTGCTGGACGCGCAGCATGATGAGCAATTTCTCCTCGGACAAGTTCACAAGACCGGCGGCAGTTCCCTTTATGATGTCTGGAGCTCGCATCGGATTTCGGACGCCCCGTATCTTCCAGCCGCGTTTCACGCCTTGCACTACTCGCTTGAAACTACGATTTCCTCTCACAATTCTCTCGATGCCGCCGCCAGCGTGCGTTTGCGCGCGGAAACCGGAACCGAGCGCGTTCTTGCTTTTCAGCTTTCACGAGCCTTGGCAATCGACAGCGTCTCCGGCGAGCGCGGTGAAACCCTCGCCTTTTTTCAAAACGAAGGCATGACCCTCCAGGAACGCAGCGTACGCGGCAATGATTATTTGCAAGTCGTGCTTCCAGAAGCACCCGCGAAGAACCAGGAATTCACCCTTCACTTTCATTACCGCGGCGACGTCATCCATGACGCCGGAAATGGCGTGCTGTTTGTCGGGGCCAGGGAAAGCTGGTATCCGCACTTTGGAGACAGCGCGGAATTTTCTACCTACGAGTCCCTCTTTCGCTGGCCGCGCAAACTTCGTTTGGTGGCCACGGGATCGAAACTCGACGAGCACGAAGAAGGCGACTTCCGCATCGGCCACTGGAAAACGGACAAGCCCATATCGGTCGCGGGTTTCAATCTCGGCGAGTATGCTTCGACCTCCGTCGCTTCCGGATCTCGTTCCATCGACATATACGCCAATCGTCAACTCGAGGAAGAATTGCAGAAACGCCTCGCGTCACAAGAGGCGGATGCTCTGGCGATCTCTTCCAGGCCTTTCGGTCGTGCCTCGACGGGGCACTCGGTTGCGCCGCCGCCTCCCGCTCCGAGTCCGGCCGACGCGCTCAAGCAACTTGGCAAAGAGATCGATTCCTCGATCCACTTTTATGAAGCATTCAGCGGTCCCTTTCCATTCCACGACCTCAGCGTCTCCCAGATTCCCGGAGCCTTCGGGCAGGGCTGGCCGGGGCTGCTCTACGTTTCCACTTATTCCTTCTTGCCTTCGGCAGCCCAGCAGCGCGTGGGGCTGAGCAGGATGGGCCAGGAACATTTCACGGAGCTGGTCCCCTACCACGAAGTCGCGCATCAATGGTGGGGCAATGTCGTCGCCTGGTCGAGCTATCGCGATCAGTGGATTGATGAAGCCATCGCGAATTATCTCGCACTGCTCTTCGCCGACACCAAAAAAAACCCGGACCATACCCTGCACGTCTGGCTGGCGCGCTACCGCCAGCAGCTAGTTGAAAAATTACCGGGCGCCGCGGAGGCCCCTGGAGACATCGGCGCTTTGACTCTGGGCACGCGCCTCAACTCCTCGAAGTCCCCTTCGGCCTACGAAGAAATCGTCTACAGCAAAGGCTCCTGGGTCATTCACATGCTACGGGAGATGCTGCGCCAACCCGGCGCAAAAAATCCCGACACGCGGTTCATCGCGCTCCTGCAAACGCTAGTGAAAAAGTATGCGTACCGTTCGCTCTCCACCAACGACTTCCGTCGCGAAGTGGAAACCGTCATGACGCCCGCCATGGACCTTGAAGGAGGCCGTTCCATGGAATGGTTTTTCGAAGAGTGGGTGCGCGGGACGGGGGTTCCGCATTATCGCGTGGAATTTACGGCTCACCATACGGAGAAGGGCTATGAGATCCGCGGGAAGCTCTTTCAGACCGGTGTGCCGCGTTCATTTATCGCCAACGTTCCGCTCTATGCCGCTGGTGCGGGACACGGCACGTTCCTTGGCGCGGTAGTAGCGTCCGGGCCGGAAACGCCGTTCCACTTCGTTGCTGAGTCTGCTCTTCGGAAAATTACTGTCGATCCCCAGATGACGCTGCTCTGCACTTCGGAATAAATGGGAAATCAGCTCAGGGTCAGAACAAGCGAGATTAATTGCGAGGCTCAGCTTGCTTGTATCGATCGAGTAGCAACTGCTGTTCGAGAAGCGGGCTGTCCAGGTTCAACTCTGCTTTTCCGTCTTCGCCAAAAACGTAAGCGAATCCCAGGGGGTCTCCGGGAATTCCGCGGATCAGCCCGGCCTGGACCAGATCGTTCATGCGCGCCGGGCGTTTCCCGAAACGTCTCGCGTATTCGCTCGCGAGCGCATCGATCTGCTTACAGTCTTCCTTCGCTTTCAGTAATTGCAGATGCTGCAACGCATTTTTCTTGACCGAGGGATCGACCGTAGAGTCGCAGATGTCCTTCCACAAGAACATCGAAGTTTCGAAGGACTCGCCTTCGGCGGCTACCCTGGCAGCCATCACCTTCATCCACAGTTGCGCGTTGGGCTTCTTGCTTCCCTCCAGAAAAGCTGCCGAGGCCTTCTGGTAATCCTTGAGGTCGAAGTAGTAGACGAATCCCAGGTCTTCATAGAGGCGCCAGTACTCCGGATTCGCCTGGATGCCGCGCTCAATCAGTTGCACCGCCAGATCCGGCCTGCCAGCCCCGGAAGGCGCCGCTTGGCTGAGGAACATCGCACCGAAGCGGTAGGCAATGAGCAGATTCGGATCGAGCGTCGTAGTAATGTCCAGAAGCGGCCAGAGCAAATCGAGATTCGTCTGGCCTCGCACCCGTTTGTTTCCGTAGTATTGCACCACGCGCGTCCAGTAAATATCCGCCAACAGCGGCGCATATTCCAGGCTCATCACTTTCACGAGCTTTCCCGAGCGCAGCAGGACGTCGTCGCGCTCCTCGCTCAACGATGCGCGCTGCGCGTCGATCTTGTGCTGCAGCTGCCAAATGCCTGCAAATCCAACCGGCAGGACCAGCAACAGCACAAGCGCGATGGTTTTTTCCAGCTTCATTTCAGATTCCGCCGCGAAAACACGGCGGCCGCTGCCGTTAGAACAATGGTGCAGTAAATCACCGTGTACAAGGTGTTCTGCAGGATCAACGCCCCGGGAACCGCTCGCCCGTGAGCGGCCAGGGCCATTACGTTGAAATTCTCAAAATTCGGCAGCAGATACGAAAGCCATCTGGTAAGGGCGGCCATCACCGGAGTCATCACCTCCACCGGCAGATTGCGCAATTCCTGCACGTACAAACCGACGATATACAGGCCCACGGTGAACAGAATCGCCAGCAACGGCGTAGTGAAGCAGGAAAACAGCAGCGCCAGCGCAACAACCAGCGCCAGCTTCAGCCAGATGAAGTACACCGCGACCAGCACGGCCGCGTCGCCCCGCTCCAGTGAATGCTTCACGTAAAACATCACGAGCAGCAGTCCCGCAGCCATCGCCGCCGTGTTCACCGCCAGCGTCAGCACCAGCCCGCCGAATTTTCCGAGCAGGAATTCCCAACGCCTCACCGGCTTCGCCAGCAGAGCGTAGAGCGTACGCTTGTCCATTTCCTTGGAAACCAGCGCGACGCCGATGAATATCGAAATCAGCAGCCCAATCACCGAAATCGCGCTCAAGCCCAAGCTCACGATGACCGTCTGCTCGATGCCGATGGAAATCTGTCCCACGGCGACAGCCGCCGCCATCATCAACAGAGCGAAAAATACCAGGTTGTACAGCACGCGGTCGCGCACCGCCTCGCGAAATGTATTCAATGCCACTGCGCCTGCGCGCTTCATTTCCCGCTCACCTCGATCGCCGATGCCTGCGCGCGGTCCGCCTCCACCAGATTCATGAAAAATTCTTCCAACGTCGCTCTCACTTGTGAAACGGAGTGAATGCGCGCGCCCGCCTCTCGCAATTGCTCGATCGCCGCGTACAGCTCTTCCTCAGCCACCTGCAGACGGTAACGGTCGCCCGTGCGCGCCGCCTTGGACAAGAGCGGCGCAGTACTTGCTCCCGTCAGCTCCGCGTCGGAGAGAATGTGCGTGGAAAACATCACCGTTTTTCCACCTTTCTTTAGCTCGAGAATAATGTCGCGTACCTCGCGCCTGCCGACCGGGTCCAGCCCTGACATGGGCTCATCCAGAATCACGACTTTCGGATCGTGTAAGATCGCCTGCGCCAGTCCCACGCGCTGCAGCATGCCCTTCGAGTATTTGCGGAGCTGTATTTTCCGCGCCGTCTCGAGCCCTACTTTCTTCAACATCTGTTCCACGCGATCCTTGCGGTCGACGGCGCTTAAATCGTGAAACCGCGCAAAATAGTCGAGCACTTCCGCCGCTGTCAGGTAGTCATAAAAGTAAGGCTGTTCGGGCAGATACCCTATGTCCCGGTGCATTTCCACGTCGCTGATCGGTTTGCCGAGGATTCGCGCATTTCCCGCTGTCGGGAAAATCAGCCGCATCAGGAGCTTGATAGTCGTTGATTTGCCGGCGCCGTTCGGCCCGATAAAACCAAACACCTCGCCCGTTTCCACCTGCATGTTCAGCCCTTCGAGCGACGTTTTCTTCTTGAGGTGAAGAAACCCGAAGGGATATTGCTTGGTCAGATTTTCAATCTCAATCGCTGGACCTGTCATGGGTTCATTGTTGGCAAGACAAGGCCGACCGTCAATCGCCCAGCCTTACGATGTGCACGGAGAGAAAATACAAAGAAAGAAACATCCGGAAACTTAGCTGCACGTAAATCAGGAATCGTTGCGGACCTGCCCAATCTGCACCAGTTCCGCCTGCGGAGACGCCGGCGCCGTCATTGGCATAGGCTGCAGATTTTGCGGGTCGCGCCAATTATCCAGTATTCCCACTTGCTGTACGCAGGAAACCGTGCACCGCGGTGCGCAAAACTTCTTGGTCGAGTATTCTCTGTGGCGCATTTCCGGCGTGTACTGCGCCAAGGGAATCCCCGGATACCCGCGCTGCTGCGAGCACCAGTGCACCAGGCCATCCTCGCAAATGTAGAGGTATCTCGACCCCGAGCGGCACCGCCAGTTGTGTTCCTTTCCCCGCGCCACATTGTGCTGAAACTCATTGAATCGCGAGAACGAACGTTTCCCCAGCGCCATCACCTCTTCAAATATTCCCTGCTCGTGCGGCCCCAGCGGTTTCAGTTGTCCATTGTTGTCGTGAATTATTCCGACCGTGCTCGTAAACCCCAGGCCCACAGCCCGGTGCGCGATCTTCAACGCATCTTCCGGATCTTTCACCCCGCTGCCCAACACCGAGTTGATGTTCACCTGAAACACGGCGTACTGCGACAGCATCAACAGCCGGCCATCCAGCGTCTTCAAACTTTTCTTCGAAACCTCGTCGGGCGCTACGTTGTCAATGCTGATCTGCAAATGCTCGAGCCCCGCCTCATTCAAACGCTCGATGCGCTCTTTGTTCAGATAAAAACCGTTCGTGATTAACCCCGCGATCATGCCCCGCCGCCGGATGTGCTGGATCACTTCATCCAGCTCTGGATGCATCAGCGGCTCGCCTCCGCTGATCGTGATAATCGAAGTCCCCATCTCCGCCAGCGCGTCCAGCCGCTTCTTGATCTCTTCGAGCGGCACCGGCTTCGAAAAATCGTCAAATTCATTGCAGTACGTACACGCAAGATTGCACTGCCTCATGGGGATGATGTGCACGAGGATGGGGTGCTTCGTCGACGCCAGCGCCTTCCCGACCATCTTCAGCTCGCGCGCACGTGTCCGCAGGAACCGCAGCCGCCTTCGCAGCCGCGTTTTCGCGCTTGCACGCAATATCTTTGTTTCTTCAGCCATGAAGGAAGCAGAATCCCCTGCCAAAAATTATACATGACCCGGGTTTCTAGCGCCGGAACATTGCCCCACCGGTACTATTGTCCCTTGCAAATCAGGCACTTAGCCTGAAGTCTGAGTCCAGGGTAAGTCCCATGAACCAGGAACCATCACAGGACCAACGCGCGTCTTCAGAAGAGATTCGTCCCGCGACGCCGGCGGCGGGAAAAGGCCGGCTCGCTGTGTCGGTCATCGCCCTCGCTCTCATCCTCTTGGCCGCCCTGAACCCCGCCACTGTCAAGGCTGCCTGGGAGGAATTCGAGCACATCATTCAATTGAAGAGTGACCCGCTTCCTGCCTCTCCGGCAAAGCTCTCCGACCATGAGATCGAAGGTCTTTCAGCTATGGCACCGCAACAGCAAGCCCAGTTGCTTCTGGAGCGCGCTATCAACCACTACGCGGGCGCGATCGAATTGATCGAAAAGAACGTCCCGTCCTGGTACGGCCAACTCGAGGTACAAAATGGTCCCCTTGCCGGTTTACTCTACACCGCCATCAATGCAAACGATCTGCGCGTGCGCGCCGCTTCGCTGGAAATTACTCTTGCCGGATACAATCTGCCCAAGTCCCCCGAAAGCGTGAATCAACTTCTCATCCGCTTACAGGATGAGCCGGAACATCGCGCATGGCTCCTTTGGATCCTTGGCGTCCTCGGCAATCGTGGCGTCGAGACCGCGCGCCTGGAGACATTATTCCTGGACCGAATCCACGATCCTGATGAAACCACGCGTGCCTATGCCGTAATTGGTCTGGGGCTTCTCGCCACTGACAATTCGATCACTCCCCTTCTCGATGTCTTCCGCAACGATCCCTCGCCCCACGTGCGCGAAGGCGCAGCTTGCGCGATCGCGCAATCGGGAATGTTCCGCGAGGAGCAGCGCATGAACGCCCTCCCAGGCTTGCTTAACATGATGGATGACGCTTCCCTCGATGCGGCCACCCGTGGCTGGGTCTTCCAGGCCCTCCAAGACATCACCGGCGCCGGGCTCGGCGCAAATCCGGCAGCCTGGCGCGACTGGTGGTCTCATCACGGCCGGCGCTGAAAGTAGCTTTAGAGAGACTCCATTCTTTCACAGTGGTTTCGGGTGCGAGGCCATAGCCTCGCGAAACGCCGCCAGGTTGCTCTTGTCGACGACCGCCGTCCCCGTATCTACCCAGGTCGGCAGCGGCGCTGCCGGCGCCACCCGCCAGTCCTTGAACTCCTTCACCGCATTGTGGTGCAGATCGTCCAGGAATTTCAGCCCGTAGTAGCTCATCACGTACGGTTTCTGCGCAACCGTTGACGAGATTGCCCCTCTCTCGATCAAATCCAATGTTTTCGGATCTTTGTCGAACGCCACGATCGGCAGCTTGCCCGTCATGTCGAACCGGTTCAGCGCATCTGCCGCGCCCGGCCCTCCTGTCGCCTCCAGGCAAATGATTCCGTCAAATTTCTCTTTTTTCAGGATCATGTCCGAAATCTGGTCAAACGCGCTCCGCCAATCTCCTTTGTCATCCAGAATCTTCATCAGCTTCAGCGCCGGATAATTCTTCAGCGCGTCCGCCACGCCAGCCAGCCGGTCGTCAAGATTGCGCTGCCCCGGTATGGTGATCACCACAATGTTTCCTTTTGGCGCCAACGCAGCCATCCGCTTCACGCTCTCTCTCCCGGCTTTCACGTTATCCGTTCCGATGTACAGCACTCTCTTCGACTCCGGCACGTCCGCGTCCACGCAGATCACCGGGATCCCCGACAGAATCGCTTTATCAATGTCGGCCCTGAAAAAATCCGTTCTCGCCGCGGAAAGACAGATCCCTGCCGGCTGCTTGTCCACGATGTCCCGGAACATGGTTGCCTCCGCTCCGGGGTCGTACGTCGCCGGACCGACCAGTTCCGCCTTCACGCCGAGCGCTGTCGCCGCATCCATAAATCCTGCCTGCGCTTCCTGCCAATACGGCAAATTGACGTTCGTAGCCACAAAGTAATACTTCTCGGTTTCCTCGTGGTAAGGTTTTGCGCAAGACCCAATCACCGCCGCCACCAGGAGAATCAGAAAAGATGCCAATGCTCCCGCATGCTTCCTCATTGAATTTCTCCTCTCGCCCTAAGTCCGGCTCTTCCTTCACCCAGGACACTCTAGTTGTAAGGGGGATCCTCCTTGTTTTCCCGGAGGCCGATTCGCATCCGGATTCTAGCACTGCCCGGCGTCGCCGTCGTACGGTTTTGATTTAAGTAGGGTCTTCCCGGGCGCTT
>WNFF01028751.1_pt1 | contig 10969 bp, 10 predicted proteins | sample 5400441 | NCBI WGS metagenome assembly WNFF01 (sample SAMN13153345, study PRJNA577476) | soil metagenome | isolation source: 120 cm saprolite under Douglas fir tree site 2 hole 3 replicate 1 | place: USA:California | collected 2015-04-18
GACTTGTTCTGAATCTCTTGCAACGCTTCGGCCGCGGCGCGGTTCAGCTCTGCCATCGAAGCAGCTGCCCCCTCGGAGGAAGCTGGTGTGGCGCCGTCTTTCTTCAGCGCCGTGGAAAGTACGCCCGTCCCGATGGATTTCGTCAGCAAAAGGACGTCGCCGGCCCGCGCGCCGACATTTCGCCAAATTCGCTGCGGATTGATAATCCCCGTGACCGCATAGCCGAACTGAATATCGTCATTGCGAATGGAGTGGCCCCCGATGACGCTGCACTTCGCTTCCGCCATCTTTGCCAGACCGCCGCGAATAATTTGTTCAAGAATTTCCGGATCACCCTGGTCCGGAAACCCCACGATCGAAAGCGCGGAAACGGGCTTGCCGCCCATGGCATAGACATCGCTTAGGGAATTGGCGGCGGCAATCTGCCCAAAGGTATAAGGATCGTCCACGATCGGCGTAAAGAAATCGACCGTCTGCACCATCGCCATCTCCGGGCTCAACAGATACACCCCGGCGTCATCGTTGGTATCAAAACCAACGAGCACATTCGGGTCAGTTGGCCGCGGTAAACGGCGCAAAATGGAATCCAGCAACCCTGGACTCAGCTTTGCCGCTCAACCCGCTGCCTTGACCATGGCCGTAAGTTTCACGGTTGGGGCCAAGCCGCACCTCGCTGTAAAAACCGATTGATTATAGCGAGGTATAGCGGTTCGTGCTTGCGGCGCGTAATTTGGGCTATTGAGCCGATGGCCTAGCGGCCGTGGGTTTGTACCCAAGCGGCGAGAGCGTGCCACGCCGCTGTCTTGCCGATCGGTAACCGCACTTGTTGGACGAAAATGAGGAAAGCGCTTGCCCAGAGGGTAGCGCGATGGATCTTGCGTGTGGACCAGTAGTCGTAAGCCGCCAGGACCAGCAGAAAGGCGTAGGTAAGGAAGGCTGCTACGGGCGCCTTTCTGTAGACGAAGTCGATAGGCCAGCGGGCAACGGCTGCGATCAACAGAGCCGTCGTCGCGACGAGGATGAGGCGTTTATGCGCGGGGGGATTGGAGCGAGCGCGAAAGGCGAAAAAAGTCAACGTCGCAAAAATCAGCATATCCGTGAGGGGAATGATGTAGAAAAATTGCGGGTCGCGCCCTGCGGGACCGGCGGCGCGGACGAGAGAATCGGTAGCCGCAAGGGAGCCGAGGATGATCATGAGGCAGGCCAAGCAGAATCCGGCAATGCCCAGGCGGCGGTGAATATCCACTCGGCCCGCGAAAACCAGCGACGTTTGCGCGACGAGCAAAAGAATCCAGCAGGAAAATGCCGCGCCGTGCAAGTGAATGATCAGACTGGGAAGCGGTGCCCCGAATACCCCGGCAAGATAATAAGTGCGCGCGAATCCAACGAACACGGTTGCCAGCATGAGCCAGGCCATGACCGAGAAAAATCGATGGTCGTAGCGCCGGCCCGGCAAAACGCTCGCGGATTTGGCGGGAATACTTGCATTTCGGACTGTAGTAGCCATCGTCTCTCTTTTGAACCTGGATTTGAAGGGCACGCGGGAAGTCCAAGGAGTGTAGGACAGATTGTTTTCGCATTACTAGCAAATACTCTCCTTCGCGACTGTAAAATACTTGCTGCCTCCCTGGACCGCTAGCGCTCACGACACCTGATTGTGCAGTCGGAGGGTTCGACACCCGAGGACAATTTCGTCGCTTGCGCGACGCGGCTGGAAAGTGTTCTCATTCGCGGATGTCCTGGGACATCTGGGTGATCTTCCTGGTGCTCGGCCTGGTTCTTCCGTGGCGCGGGCGCCTGCGCATCAAGAAGCTGAAAGAGATGCCACGCGTCGGCACGATGGAGCGGCTTAGCCTCTACGCCTCGACGATCGCCTTCCAATGGCTAGCCGCAGCCGTAGTGGCTTGGCGGGCGTGGGCGCACGGATTCACGGCGTTGCAGCTTGGCTTGGTCTACCCTGACAGGATCAGAATTCTTGCCGCATCGATTGTCGGCGCCGCAACGATCGCGACTCTCCAGTGGCTGAACCTGCGCCGCGTGGGGAGAATTCCCGTCGAAGCTCGCGGAGCGCTTCAAGTGCTCGCGGAGCGCATCCTGCCCCAATCCGCCGTGGAGTTGCTTCCTTATCTCGCGCTTGCGATTACCGCAGGACTTTGCGAGGAGTTTCTTTACCGCGGATTCGCCATGGCGGTCCTCACGCGTGTAGGATTCAAAGATTGGGCCGTGGTGCTGGCCTCTTCGGTTCTGTTCGGGCTCGCCCACAGTTACCAAGGGCGCGGCGGAATTGTGATGACTCTCTTGATCGGGCTCATTCTGGCGATAAGCCGGATCGTGTACGGCAGCCTCGTGCCGGCGATTTTCTGGCACACGGCAGTGGATGTGGTTGCCGGGATGGCGGGACCTCGATACCTGACAGCAAAAGGTGCTGTCGGCCAGGAAAGGGAGAATCTGCATCATTAGGGTAAACAGTTACTATTATGACAACAACTGCGCCAGCCCCTGTCTCAGCAGCCGTGATCCGGCGTGCTCTCGGAGAATTTGCGCTCCCTGCTTACGACGAGCAAGTGCTTCAAATTCAACAATATATGAAGATCCTGCTGGCGTGGAATGAGAAAATAATCCTGACGGCGATTCGCGACCCTCTCGAGATACTTTATCGCCATTTTTGCGAGAGTATGTCCCTAAAGATCATGCGCCCCGGTTTGCGTGTTTTTCTGGTGGAGTCTAACATCAAGAAGGTTACGTTTCTCGCGGAAGTCATTCGAGAATTGGGGCTTAGGGACGCACAGGTGCTCGCTCGGCGGTATGAAGAGCTCGGGGAAGAAGTCGCTCCGCTTGATTATGTCTGTTCGCGGGCGCTCGGCGAATTCCCTGCCTTCCTTGAATGGGCGAGGTCAGAACAGATAGCAGCGAAACAGGTTATCTTATGGATTGGTGCGCGCGACCTCCCTGAGATTCAAAAGGTCGCCAGCTGGAGCTGGCGCGAGCCGATCCAAGTACCACACTCTCTGCGACGCCTCCTTCTGGTGGGCACGAAAAGAGCGCCGGACGTTACCGTAGCGACTTGACGGAGCTGGACGTCCTCGCGAAGCGGGCATTCCCGGCGGTCCGCAGTGTTCCACGTGGAACACCGTCTACGGAAGTAGCTCCTGAAGATCGGTCGATAGCGATCCTTGGCCTTGAATGATCAGGAGTCTTGCGAAGTGGGAAATAGCCGCAATCTCGTCTGCGCCGCAAGAACAACCTCGACGTGCGGACTAAAATGAATTCAGGAGATGGCAAAGCGGGTGTTCCACGTGGAACAATTCCGACGCGTCTCTCTCAAGCAACTGCGAATGTTCCACATGGAACATTCTCCGTGCCGATCCTGATTTTCTCTGCCACTCACTGTTCCACGTGAAACATCTTGCATCCCGAACCGCACTTTGCTAAATTTTCGCTCGCGGGGGAACGTTGGCCCGAATCATAGCTGTTGCGAACCAAAAAGGTGGGGTTGGTAAGACCACGACTGCGGTGAATCTAGCCGCCTGCCTCGCCACCGCCGAACAGCCTACTCTCCTCATTGACTGCGACTCCCAGGCCAATGCTACCGCGGCGATTGGTTTTGCCAAGGATCCTTCCCGCCGAACTCTCTATCACGCACTGATTCTCAACGAGCCTTTCGACAGGATCATCCAAAAGTCACAAGTGGAGCGGCTGGATGTCGTCCCGGCTGATAAAAATCTCGCCGGCGCAGCGGTCGAGCTCGTAAATGCGGAAAACCGCGAACACAAGCTGCAGGCCGCATTGAAAGCCCTGGACGATAAATATCGATTCATTATCCTCGATTGCCCTCCAGCTTTGGATCTTCTTACCTTAAACGCGCTGGTAGCTGCTGGTGCCGTGCTGGTTCCCATTCAATGCGAATACTTGGCGCTCGAAGGGGTCTCGGAATTGTTGGATACGTTGATGCGCATCCGGCGCACTCTGAATCCCAGCCTTGAAATCGAAGGAATCCTGCTTACGATGTACGACGAGCGAACAACGCTTTCGCGGCAAGTTGCCACGGATTTGCGCAGCTTCTTTGGAACACAGATCTTTCAAAGCGTAATTCCGCGCAATGTGCGGCTTGCGGAAGCACCCAGCTTCGGAAAACCAATCATTTATTACGACATTCATAGCAAGGGCGCAGAAGGCTATTCGCAGCTCGCCCAGGAGGTCATTACCAATGCCGAGAAACGCGCTGGGACGGGGGCTCGGAGCGCTCATTCGGGAGCCTGAGCCGAAGACATCGCCCGTACCCTCACCGACACAAACTCAAGCAACAACTGCAAGCGGGGCCGCAGTCGCACCTGCTCGCGAGGGCACCCATCCTGGCCCACAGCAGGTTGACATTGACCTGATTGAGCCTAGCCCGTACCAGCCGCGCACACGCTTTCGGGAAGAAGCTCTCGACGAACTAGCGCGGTCGATTCAGGCTAGCGGGATTATTCAACCCTTGGTTGTGCGCCCAATCGGATCGCGGTTTCAGCTGATCGCTGGCGAGCGCCGCTGGAGAGCCGCGCAACGTGCAGGCCTCGGCAAAGTTTCCGTAATCGTGCGGCAAGTTCCGGATGCAATCGCGTTAGAGATGACGTTGGTTGAAAACATCCAGCGTGAAGATCTGAATGCCATTGAAGCCGCGCGCGCGTTTGAGCGCTTGATGGACGAAGCCCAATTAACGCAGGAGGCCGTGGCTGAGCGCACGGGAAAAGATCGGGCGACTGTGGCAAACGCGATTCGCCTCTTGAAGCTGGAATCAAAGATTCAAGACTGGATTGAGGAAGGAAAATTGAGCGCAGGGCACGGCCGCGCCTTGCTTGCAGTGCCGGATCCGCAATTGCGAATGCGCTATGCACAGCGGGCTGCTCGTGGAGGATTGACCGTCCGCCAAGTCGAACGATTGGCGTCGCGGCGCTCACGGGGCGCTCATGCACAAACCGAAATCCAAGTGGACGCGAATATACGTTCAGCACTGGATGAGCTTCAGCGGCACCTTGGCACCAAAGTGCTTCTCCACCAGAAAACGAAAATGCGTCCGGGGCAGCTCGTGCTCGAGTATTATGACGACGCCCAGCTTATGGGCATCTATGATCGCCTGATGAAATAACTGGTTGGGCTTGCGGGCACCTGCCCTTTCGTTCAGTCGCTTCATTCGACAACTCGTCCTCTCAGTTGCGTTGACTAATTCCTGAGCGCAGCTAAAGTAGAACAGTCTCTAACTTGGGGGAATGGATATGGCATGGAAGTGGCCCAGCGCAGCAAAGAATGGCGCCAGCAGCGAAGAGTGGACAGGATTCATCGACCAGGGTGTGACGCTCGAAGGAACGCTCACGGTCACTGGAACGTTCCGCGTTGATGGCAACGTGAAGGGCAACATAATTTCGGAGCAAACAATTATTCTGGGCGAAGGCGCAAAGGTGGAAGGTCAGATCGAGGGAAATCGTGTGGTGATTTCCGGGCGCTTCGATGGCGTGATCTTCGCGAAGGGCCGCGTTGAAATTGAGGCCAAAGGTGTGGTGACCGGAGAGGTGCACTCGCCGTGCATGGTGATTGATCCGGGTGGTATCTTCGATGGCCGCTGCCACATGCTGGGGTCTTCGGAATCCGCTGCAACGGTGACCATTCCGATTCGCGCCGTCGGCAACGGCTAAGGTAGGCTCGAATATTTGCCGCGGGCTCTCGGCAACACCCCGAGAAGCACCAAGACTCAAAGGCTCTGCATTCGCAGCAATTTGCGAGGGCTACTTCAGTTCTGGATCTTCCTTTAGATTTCTAAGTTGCGGTAGAGAAGACCCAAGGGCTTTCTCCGCTGCCTGAATTCCTGCCTGAATATTTGAATCCCATTCCAAATGCGGCACTTTGGAAACACTGGCGGCTTTGTAATAGCGCAACGCGTCTGAGGGCCGATTGAGCTGCTTCAGCGCAAGACGCCCCGCCGAGAGCAGCGCAAGAAGCGCGGGCCGCTCCGTCGGATACGTCCTCGCCAGGCGCTCGTACTCGTTCATGGCGAGTTCATAGTTCGGCTGGCCTTCCACAATGCGGCCCAGTTCGAGCCAGGTCGCCGCCGGCATGTGATCTCCGCCGGCGTTTGTATATTCCTGGTAGTCCTGCCAAGCCGCGTCGTTTTCCTGCGCCTTCAGATGCAGCTGGCAGAGCTTGATCGTGGAAGTATAGTAATTAGGTACGTCATTCTTTCTCCAATAGATTTGCGGAAGAAGTCGGTACGCGTCGAGCGAATCCGGGTTCGTTGCCACATAGCCTTGCAGCAAGGCGAGGGCTTCGTCGAGTTTGCCCTTCTCCATCTGCTCGGTTGCCTCGACCAAGGTGGGATCCGCAGTCCAAGACACTTTTCGCTCGATCGCGGCATTTGCCTTGTGCTCCAGACCGGAATACCGCAAGCCCAGCGCCACGGCCGCTCCGAATACGAATCCACCTACGTGCGCCCAATGGGCAACACCCGAGTATTGCCCGGAGACCGCGCCTGAAAAAATCTCCATTAGAAGCCAGAGGGGCAACAGCCAATACGACGTTGCCTTAAACCGGATGCCTTTTCCAAGGGCGAGATTCGATAGGCTGCGTAACCCGAGCACCAGCGCCACTTCGATTTTGGTTTTCGGGAACCGGACCATGAAAGCACCCATCAGCGCCGCCACGGCTCCTGAGGCGCCGAGCGTGGGTATAGGGCTTCCATGGTTCACCGAGGCATGAACCATCAGGGCTACGGCTCCGGCCAAAAGGTAGAAGAGCGGATAGATAATGCGGCCCCAGGTGTCCTCGAGGATGGCTCCGGCGAGCCAGAGGAACCACATGTTGCCTATTAAGTGTAACCACCCCCCGTGAAGGAAATTCGCAGTCACGTAGCTGATACCGGAAGGATGGGCGGGGACAAAAGCGTATTTTTCAAGAAACTCGCCCTTCTCCAGGCCAGCCCATTGTTCGGCCAGTGAATCCATTTCCTGCTGAAGAGCCGCAGGGTCCTCGATCATGCGCATCCTGGCGTCCCAGGCGTCCGCGACATCGCGCGTTTGCGATTGCGCTTCCTTCCACGTGTCGGGGTTTCTCTTCTTGAAGCCAGTGACGAGTTCCCCAACTTCAGGGGAGAGCGTAAGTTCGGGATGCGTCGCCGCAAGAAGCAGAATGTGTGCGCGAACTTCAGTCCGCTGCGGATTCTCGGTGTCAATTTGACCGCGCGTGGCCAGAAAGGCAACGAGATTGAGAGCCACCAGGGCGATGGAGATGACCGGCCAGCGACGTCCATGTTTTCATGGCGCAACGGAATCAGCATCGGACAACCCCTTCCGATCGAAAAAGCTTGGGAGGAATAGCTCAGCCGAGTCTAGAAGCGGAATCCCCGCGGTGTAACTGGCCGTTGGGACAGGATATAGCCAAGTGATAAACGCCGATCGGCTCCTAGGAGAGATTGGCGCTGATCACAGCAAACCGCTCCAGAACAGGCTGTCCCGCCGCCCGGGTTGACACGTTCCTGAGGGCCGTCTATCGTTCGAAAGAGTCGGTTACGAGGGATCGCGGATGAAGATTCTTGTGTTGGGTGGCGGCGGACGCGAACACGCACTGGTGTGGAAACTAAAGCAAAGCGCGCGCGTGGAAAAAATCTGGTGCGCCCCCGGTAACGGCGGCATCGCGGCGGACGCCGAGTGCGTGGCCGTGGACGCTGGCGATGTTTACGCCGTCGTTGGGTTCGCGGAGAAGCATCGACCTGATCTGACCATCGTAGGACCCGAGCTGCCGCTGGTGAATGGCGTGACCGATGCATTTCGAAAGCGAAACTGGGCCATTGTTGGGCCTTCCGAGGAAGCGGCGCAGCTTGAAGGAAGCAAGATTTTCTCCAAGCAATTTCTCGTGCGGCACCACATTCCCACCGCAAAGATGTACGGCACCTATGACAATCCGGCGGACGCCTACGCTGCCCTAGGCTCCGTGGCTTTCCCGCTGGTGATTAAAGCGGATGGATTGTGCGCCGGCAAAGGTGTTTTTCTTGCACCTGATTTCGATTCCGCAAAGGATTTTGTCGAACGCGCCCTGGCGAAAAATGAACTGGGACCGGGCGGAAAACGACTTCTGCTCGAAGAGACTCTGGAGGGAGAAGAACTCTCCTTTATCATTCTCACCGATGGAAAGCAGTATGCGCCCCTCGTACCGACGCGGGACCACAAGCGCGTCTTCGATGGAAATCAAGGCCCGAATACCGGAGGCATGGGAGCGTACTCGAGTGACGAATTGCTGCCCAATGGTCTTCGGGAAACCATTCGCACAATTATTGTGGAGCCGACGCTCGAAGGGCTGGCTGCGGACGGGATTTGTTATCAGGGTTTCCTTTATTTCGGTTTGATGCTGACGAAGTCCGGTCCTAAGGTCTTGGAGTTCAATTGCCGGTTAGGCGACCCGGAAGCCCAGGCAATTTTGGCACGGCTGGATTCTGACTTGACCGAAATTCTGGACGACGCTGCTGCCGGCCGGCTTGACCCGTCAAAGCTCCACTGGAAACAGGGGGCCAGCGCCTGCGTTGTACTGACATCCGGGGGCTACCCCGGGAAGTTTGAGAGCGGCAAGCGCGTCGACGGACTAACCGCTATAGGTGATATTAAGGGTGTGAACGTGCTTCACGCTGGGACCAAACTTCAAGGCCAGGCTATCGTAACGAGTGGCGGCAGGGTGATCGGCGTTACGGCAGCAGCGGCTAGTCTAGAGGAAGCCTTAGCCTCCGCTTATGCGGCTGCTTCAAGAATCCACTTTGACGGAATGCACTACCGAAGGGACATTGGAGCGCACTCCACGAGCTTCAGCGCTGCAGGAGACTAAAGGTTGTGGCGCAGGTGCAGAACCTTTTCCGGGCTCCGAAGAAGCATCTTCACATGGAAGAAGTCTCTGAAGTCCACGCAATCGGCGACAGGGGGTTTGAAGGCTGTGCCCACGCACGGCCTGGAAGCAAGCGCCAGGTCTTGCTGGTGGATCGCGAGACTTTGGAAGCCATGGACCTCAAACCCGGAATCATCCGCGAAAACATCACTACGGATGGGCTGAACGTGAACAAGATGGAGGCCATCCGTCCCGGCCTTCGCAAAGAGCTGTGGGGACGGCGCGGCATGCTGTGCCGTGTTCTCGACGGCGGCGTAATCCGGCGCGGCGACCCCATCGAAAAACTGCCCGAGAATTAAGGCTTCGGAGTTCGCCGGAGCGTCGGCGCATCGGGCGGCCGGTTCTTGTCTTCCTGAGCCTTTTCGACCGGTTCGTCCGGAGGGACCATCCATTCGAAACCGCGCCTCTCATCCATCGTGCCCAGAACGAACGTCTCGTTTCCGGCGATCAATGGCAAAACGGCGCGCATGAAATCGGCGGAGTCGACCGGCCCGGCCTTTTGCGCCTGGCCGCCGCGAATGTTGTCGAACACCTTTGCGAAGCGCGGCTCGCCGGAACCAAGATGCGTGATGTGCGGGTCGTTGCCCTGGATCAGCTCCGTCAAAGTTGGACCTTTTGCATCCGGCGGATAACGGCTTTCCACAATCGTGCGGGGAGCATGTTTTTCCGGCGGATAGAGCTGTGTAAAGCGCGGCCGCTGAATCCGTGTCTGCCAATAGTCGCCGCGCGTGGCGATCTGTTCCTGCTCCATTCGATACTCCACGACCCATACTTCGGGGCCGTAGTCATCGGGAGCATAACCAATCATCACGATCTGAAAGATCGGCTCATCAGGAGAAAAATCGACTTTGTGATGAAGTTGCGCGACAAGCGGGCGAAGTTTTTCAAGAAAAGCAGTGCCGATGGTCTCCAAATCCGTCTCGCCCTCGCCGGGAGCGGCCTGGTATCGCCGGTCAGCCCGGGCAACGTGCTGAAAATTGCGATCGAGCCTGACGGCCCTCGGGTCGGCGGGAATGCGCCATTCGGAAGCTCCAAAAAGGATACCGATGTGCGTCGCGTCGAGGTCCATCACGCGCGGTGGAATCGAATTTCGTTCTACCGGCTGATTGATGGCTGCAAAAACGATGACGTCTTTTGCCACGTGGACGATGGCGCGGCCGCCCGCTAGATTTGCGACAATTTCGTCTTCGTGCTGTTCCTGTGCATGAACGACGGGCGAGGACATGCCGAGCGCGCCAAACAAAAAAACGAGCGCGATTCGCCGCAATAATGCCCGGCGATAAGGCGGAAAAACACTTGGACAGCGTTCCCGCATGCCCCGTCTGTACTCTCCTCGAATTGAGAGTTTCTCCGGAAGCTTCATTCCTCACGCCTCATCCGGGCAAGAACAGACCACTCTCCTCACACTATCACACCCCATAAGCGAAGGCGGATTACGATTTCGACAGAACGGCGCAAAATCTCTCTTGACCGCCTAATCGGCTTCGCGTTCGAATACAGCATCTTGTGGTTGGGCTCTTGTTAGTGTCAAGGAGAGCAAACATGTCACTCGATCCCAGTGGTACCTCTCTAAGCACGTCAGCGCCGCCGGCGGCGATGGATCCTCGTATTCCCATTATCCTGCGGATGCGGCGCGGCGCGGGATGGTTTCTGACCATCGCGATTCTCTCCGGCGTGAATTCCCTCTTGCAGCTATTTGACGCAAAGATCCGCTTCATCTTTGGCCTGGGGATAACGCAGGTCGTGGATGCCGTCGCGCATGGGATGGGGCAGCGCGGACCAATGGTTGTCATCGTTGTCGACGGCCTCTTTATCGTTATGCTGATCCTTTGCTCCCGCTGGGCAAAGACGGGTTCACAAGGGGCCTTCGTGGGCGGCATGATCGCCTATGCGCTCGATGGCGTGTTGCTCCTGCTTTTCAGCATGTGGCTGGATGCGGCCGTGCACGCCTACGCCCTGTGGATGATCTGGCAGGGCTACACGGCGTCGCGGGAGCTCGCTCAGATGCAACAAGCCGCGCGCAGCCGGGACTGTCGCAGCCGCGGCTTCCCTGAACATGGCCACCCAGATT
>WNFF01008522.1_pt1 | contig 10968 bp, 7 predicted proteins | sample 5400441 | NCBI WGS metagenome assembly WNFF01 (sample SAMN13153345, study PRJNA577476) | soil metagenome | isolation source: 120 cm saprolite under Douglas fir tree site 2 hole 3 replicate 1 | place: USA:California | collected 2015-04-18
ACCACCGCGCTCTTCGCATTTTCCTTCGCCGGAAACCAGCGCGCGTTGGCCAGATTGTTTTCCGGATACGGCGTGCGCACCGGCGAAGTGAAACGAAGGAAATCCGCGTAGGCCCCGCGAACTTTCTTGTCCAGCACGGGATCGGGAACTTCGCGCGTGCTGAACACCTGCACTTCACGTTTTTCCAGCCGGAAATCGGAAGGCGTTTTGTGGGCGAAAAACTCGTCGCTCGCAGCAACCGCGCGCGCGTTGTACTCCAGAAGATAGCGCTCGCATTCCACCTGGGTCTGATGAGGAAGGAACCCATTGCGGCAGGGCCAGTCGCGCGTCCACTCAATCCCCCACTCCAGCGGGCGCACCACGCGATTGTTGTCCACGGAGGTGAGGCGCGTCTCCCAGTCGTACATCCAGCGGGCGTAAAGAGAGGGCATGTGGTTTTAGGATAGCAAAGCCAGCGTTCAGCACTCAGCCGTCAGCATTGATCGGCAAGAATGGGCATTTGTCCGCCAGATACGTCATTTAGCTCTGCGGCGGCTGAACGGCGAATGCCGTTTGACAAGGACTTAGCTACGGCTATCTCCGGAACAACGTCTGCAGGCCATTGACATCTTCCAGCACTGGCCATCCAGTATGCCGGTGCCTTAGAATTCGATTCCGACATTGAAGCCACATCGCGGGTATCGAGGTGATTTTGGCAAAGTCTCGCGCCGTCATATTTTCATGCTTTCTGCTCACCCTGGTATCCACCGCCCAGGTAACGGTTATCAAAGCCGGCCGGCTGATTGATCCCGATTCGGGCCAAGTGTTGACCAATCAACTCATCGTCATCCACGGAAGCAAAGTCGAAGCCGTGGGAGACCGTTTGACCATTCCTGCTGGCGCCAGCATCATCGATCTATCCCGCGCTACGGTGCTGCCGGGCCTGATTGATTGTCATACCCACGTGGCAGATGGCCAGAGCGGCGCCGACCCAGTGAATGTCCTGCGCAAAACAGCGTCTGAAATCGTCCTCGAGTCGGTTCCGAACGCGCTCAAGATGCTGGAATCCGGGTTCACCACGGTGCGTGATGTAGGCACCTACCGGGCTTTGAATGATGTAGCGTTACGAGACGCGATTGCCCGCGGGTACATCGAAGGTCCACGCATGTTTGTAGCCGGTGCATACATCACCATAACCGGCGGCGCCGGGGCGATGTCCGGTATGGCGCCCGACATTAATCTTCCCTGGGACTTGCACTACGGCGAAGCCAACAGTCCGTGGGAGGTTCGGCAAAAAGTCCGCCTCCTGGCCCATGACGGCGTGGATGTAATTAAGGTACTGTCCAGCGGCGCAGTAATGACTCATGGAAGTAATCCGAGCTCGCAGGAATTCACTCCAGAGGAGTTGCAGGCTGTAGTAGATGAGGCCAGCCAGTTCGGGTTACGAGTGGCTGCCCACGCGCATTCGCCGCGGGGGATCAAAAACGCAATCCGCGCGGGCGTCGCGTCCGTGGAGCACGCCACGCTGATTGACGATGAGGGCCTGGCGCTGGCCAAAGAGCACGGCACTTATCTCGACATGGATATCTACGATGAGGAGTGCATCCAGGAGCAGGGCCGCAACGGAACCATGCCCAAGGATTTCTTGGAGCACGATGCCAACCTGGCGCAGATCCAGCGCGACAACTTCCGCAAAGCGGTCCGCGCCGGGATCAAGCTCACTTTCGGCACGGATGCGGGCATCTGTCCGTACGGCAGCAGCGGAAAACAGTTTGCATTTATGGTCCGGTACGGAATGTCCCCGATGCAGGCCATCCAGTCCGCAACCAGCTCTGCGGCTGACTTATTGGGCCATGCCGATGAGATTGGCTCCATCAAACCTGGCAAGTACGCGGATGTTATTGCGGTCTCCGGAGACCCGCTGCAGAACATCAGAGTTCTGGAAGATGTTCAGTTCGTGATGAAAGACGGAAAGGTGTACAAGAGCTTTTCACCACCCGGACGTTAAGGCGCGGGCCCCAGGATCGAGAGCTGCGTGCGGAATTGTGAGGAATTCTCAGCCTCAGGCGGAACCGGTTTCTCAGCAGTACTTCCTCGGCACTCGCTTGGAAATCGCGCACAGTATTTCGTAAGGAATGGTGTGGGCAAGTTCGGCGTGTTCGCGGGCATCCACGCTGAGGCCGTCGTGGGAACCCAAGAGGATGACCTCATCGGCAACGGCGATGCCGGGAATTCCGGTCACATCCGCGAGTGTGAGATCCATGGAGATTCGACCGACAATCGGCGCGTAATGTTCGCGCACGATGACGCGCCCGCCCTCTGAGAGTCCGCGGTTCAGCCCGTCGGCGTACCCGACGGGAAGCACGGCGATTCGCGCCGCGGCCTTGGTAGTGTAGGTACCTCCGTATCCCAGCGCCTGGCCTGCCCGCATTTCGCGCAGAGAAAGGATCCGCGTTTTCCAGGTGAGCACGGGTTTCACATTGAGCCTGAGCCGGCTGCCTCCGCTCACCACTCGCCCGGCGCGCTCGAACGGCAGGTGATAGCCATAGAGCGCCAGTCCCGGACGCACCATGGTGTTCCAGCTTTCATGGTGAGAGATGACGGCCGAAGTATTCGCTGCGTGCACCATCGGCGGATTGAAACCAGCTTCACGAAGCACGCGTCGGCCGTCTTCAAAGACTTTGAGTTGTTCGCTGACCGAGGGCGCGTCCAGAACCTCCGATGATGCCAAATGGGTCGCGAAACCTTCAAGCATCAAATGCGGCGAAGATTTGAGGGTAGCGCAAAGTGCGGGGAGATCCTCCGGTGCCGCGCCCAGGCGTCCCATGCCTGTATCCAGCTTCAGATGGATCGCACGTTGGGAGACGCCGACTCGCGCGGCCGCACATTCTAGGAGTTCGATATGACCGATCTCCCAAACCGTTGGCGTCAGGCCGAGGCGGACGATTTCTTCTTCTTCGCCGCGCCAGAAACCGGTCATCAGTAGAATTCGGGTTGCAATGCCTTCTTCACGGAGAGGGATGGCTTCGTCGAGTGATGTCACTGCCAGCCAGGTGGCGCCTTCGGCCTCCAGCGCTTTCGAGCACTCTACCGCGCCGTGCCCATAGGCATAGGCCTTCACAACCGCGCAGACAGTCACTCCGTTGCCGACATAATCGCGGATGGTGCGGTAATTTTGCCGAAGATTTCCTAAGCAGACTTCAGCCCAAGTTGGACGAGTCGCGGTCCGCTTCGCGATTTCAATGGTAGCCACTCCTGGCGATTATAATTGGCCGCCGCGCCGTGCCCAGGTTACCGCTGTGCTACTCATGCTGGATCATTTCTCCCAGCACTCAGTGTCCGAGTACGAAATTTACGGTGATTTGGGTCTCCACCTCGACCGGCTCGCCGTTGAGTAGGTAGGGGCGGTATTTCCATTGCCGGACCGCTTCCGTCGCAGAACGGGCAAGCAGGCTTGGGCCGCTGGCCACGCCCACCTGTTCGATATTCCCTTGGCGGCTGATGATCGCCTTCAGAACCACCGCCCCTTCTAGACGAATCTGCCTGGCGATGGCCGGGTATTGTGGCTCGACGCGGTGGATGAGGTTGCCTTCCATCACAACCGAGGTGCGGATGGCCTGTGAGCGCACGGGTGGGTGCGGGAGAATCGTGGGACTGATATTCACAATGGGACCCAAGTCGAGCCCCATGCGGGATCCAGGCCCCAACTGGGGCGCTTCCGGGCCGGTATCGGTTGCCGTGGGATTAGCCTTGCCGAAGATGACACCGTTCCTGGAAACGATCAACACAGTGGGCTTGGCCGGTTCGCTTGAGCCCGTCCCTCCCCTGCTCGTTTCGGCCCGCACTTGTCCACTCGACATGGGCACGAAGATCCGTCGGGCCAGGAATACGGGCGGCAGGTTCTGTGGACAAAGCATGGGGAAAACCAAGGCAGCGGCGACGAAAACAGCCTGCAGTGTGAACGAAGCCAGAGCTGTCCAGCGTCGAGCGGAAGGTTGCGCAGCAGATGGTCCGGAAAACATGGGCCTTCTCCTCAACAGTGGTCCTGTTGCGAGATAGAGACACCGCAGCTGAGCTTGTCGGACTGGGGATGGCAAAAATAAAGAGGCCGCGATTGCTCGCGGCCCTGGGAACTAAATCCTGAGTCTGGTGTCGCCTATTGTTTGGTTGGCGGTGTGGTTGGTTTGGTTGCTGCCGGGGCAGCTGGCTTCGAAGTGGTTCCGCCGCCCGCGGGCTTTGCGCCGGTCGTACCAGCCGGCCTTACGGGTGCGGCAACACCCGATTTTGCGTTGTAGGCGTCCACGACCGTCTTAGTAATATCAAGGTTCCCGCTATTCCACAGCACCGGCCCATTTGGCCACTGGTTGCTGGGGGAGGCGTCAATGATCAAGCCAAAGCCGTTGTTCTTAGCGTAGTCCACGATCATCGGCGCCATCTTCTGCAGAATGCGCTGCGCGATCTCATTTTCTTGGTTGCGCGCATCCTCCTGGGCGTCCTGAGCGTCGCGCTCCAATGCTTTCTGTTTGGTTTCAATCTGTTTCATCAGGGCGTTCTTGGCGTCATCGTTGAGCTTGTCGCCCTGAGTGTTGAGCTGCTTTTTCAGGCCATCGATCTCGTCGTTTTTCGCCTTCAACTCATTTTGTCTGGGCTCAAGCTTCTTGCTCAGCACATCAAAGTCGCGCTGGCCTTCGTTACTGGCGAAGATGGCCCCTTCGACGTTGATGGTTCCAATCTTGTTACCGGTCGCGCCCGTGACCGCAGGAGGGTCGCCGGCCGAACCGGGTGCCGCAGGGAGTGCAGCGGGGGATCCGCCGCTGGTTTGGGCCATTGCCGCCGAGAACAGCACCGCCGCAGCCGTGAGAGAACGCATAAGCGTAAGTTTCATGTGATTAACTGGACTCCTTCGAGTACTGCTCCTGAATTTTGTAAGATGCGATTCCTTGAGATATCGGAATACCTGGCCACATAACTACCATTTTTGCGAGTAAGGCGAGCCGATTCAGACTCGCATGCAAACTGGGAGCGCCGCGATAACGCCACGCACGACCGGCGACTCAGGCGTGTGGATGATCCATTATAGAAACAGGCGCTCTCTACCGTCAATCCTCCTAGAAAGTCGTCCCCACGGTAAAGCGGAAGGTCTTGCGCGGCTCCCGCAGCAAGTAAGGCGGAGAGAATGTGTTGCGGGTCAACTGGAAGGTGTAGTCGCCAGCAGCCCCAGCCGGAAACATGCTGCGCGTAATCGGGACCGGCGACTGCGCCACTTCATTCAACCGCAACGGGTTGTACGCCCAATAGATACGGAACGGAGCGTTTACCACCGGCAGGAAGACCTGCAGCTCGATCCCGGTGGAGGCTCGCGGCTGCCAGTTCGAGCTGCCCAAAATCGCAAGGTTCTGGCTGAACTTGAGGTTCTGGGTACCCAGACAGGTGTTGAAGAAAGGATCCAGCGCCGGGCACCCATACGGGGTATTGTTGATGGCGGTAAACTGGCCATTGTTAATGCGCAATTGCGACTGTCTCAGGATCGGATCCACCCCTAGATCAAAGAAGGGCGCAATCGCCACGGGTCCGGCGATGGTGATCCGGTACTCTGCATTTGATACCAGGCTGAGATCTCCTCCGGGGAATGTGATCTGGTCCGCCGGAATAGGGATCGTGTAGCTACCCTTCGCTGGATTGCTTGGGTCTTTCGGGACCAACGAACCGTCCGGGTTTCGCAGTGCGATCGAAGAAGTTGTAGGCAGAAATGCCACCGGCGATATCGAGCGGACGTCGAAGCCGCGAATGTCGTTTTCGCCACCCATGTAGTAGCGCTGGAACGGGGGCGCAACTAGACCTCCAAATCCCGATAGAAACGACCCCTGGAAATGAATGCCCACGGTATTGCGCCGGTTCTGCACCGGGAAATGATGTTTGTACTCAACGATGGGGCGCACTGTTCTCACCGTCCCGCCCAGGCCGGAAATTTCGCCACCCAGGAAGTATTCAGTGCCCGAGTGCGGATATAACGCCGCATCCAACTTGTTCTCCGAGTAGCTCACAAGAATTTTGCTGGTCACAATCCCATTCAAAGCATTGGGACCGCTCACCCCACTGAACGCCAGGAAGTTAAACAAGTTCTGGGAGGCGGTGGTCAAGGCCACCAGTGACGAGACATCGTAAGAGTACGTGGCCCCGACCCGCTTAAACCCCCGGTGCAGCGGATACGAAGCGTTAAGCGTGAACCCCTTGCTGTTCTGAGTGTAGTTCTGCAAGCTCTGCAATTGTGCCGCTGAAAGGCTCAACGATTGCCCGGTGACGAGCGCGCTCTGTCTTGCCTGGTCATAACTCAGTTTTCGGCCATACACCGTGAAGCCGCCGCTAAGCGGGCGGTCAAACAAGTAGGGCTCAGTGAATCCGAGAGTAATGTCGCGCTGCAAACTGCCGATGTTGGCTTGCACGGTTAGAGTGTCGCCCAACCCCAAAAAGTTATTTGTGGTGTAACTCAGGCCGATGAATGACCCCGCCAAACCGCTGACTCCGCCCGAAAGCCCGATCTGGTTCTTGCCTTTCTCTTTCAGTTTGAGGGTCAGATCCACCGTGCCTTCTTTCTCGTCCAGATGGCGTTCGGTTACGGTAGGATCGTCGGGCTTGATCTGCTCGAAGTACCCAAGCTGATTCAGCCGCTGAATACTGATTTTCCAACGCTGCTCGTTGTAGAGTTGTCCCTCCTCGAGCACCAGTTCGCGGCGAATCACCTTGTCGCGGGTAGTCGTATTCCCGGAAAACTCGATCCGGCGCACGGAAAACTGCTTGCCCTCGTCCACATCAATATCAAAGGACACCAGCTTCTTTTGTTCGTCAAAGCTGGGGGTTGGAATGGAGGTGAAGTTGATGTAGCCCCCGCTGGCGTAAAACGTCTTCAGGTTTTCCAGTCCTTTGGCGATCTTCTGACGGTTAAAAATTTCACCGTCTTTGATGGGAAAAAGATTGCGCAGTACCTTGCTGTTGGGGAATGACTTGTTGTTCTTGAAGGTAATACTTCCGAGATTGTAGCGGTCCCCTTCGTCGATGGGCACAGTAATGTCCATTGCTTTGCCGGGGCCGTGCTGAATCAGAGGAACGTGAAATCCCGAATGCCCGGTGTCGCGGATCTTGGTTTCTGGTTCGCCCACGACGCCCTTGAAGTACCCCCGGTTCTGCAAGGCCTCGCGAACAAGTTCCATGTCCTCATCGAGCTTGGTCGCGTCGTAGGTCTTGGAAAAAATGTCTTCGAGGAAGATGGAATGCGGAATCCCAATGGGGCGCAGGAAGTGCATAGCATGCCGCAAGTCGCGGCTGCTCACATTCTTATTGCCTTCAAACTTGATCCGTCCTACTTTGACTTTTGGCCCTTCCCGGACCACGAAGGTAACACCTACTGATGCCGGTGGGATGGGCCGAACTTCGGTACGGATGGTGGCGAACTGGTGTCCGTGCTCCGCCTCCAACTGCTTGATGGTGACTTCCGCTTTCTTCACTTTGGTGGGATCGTATTGCGACTCGACAGAGAGCCCGACTTTGGCTTCCTTGAACCTGTCCAGAATGTCGCTCTTCGAAATCGCATTGATCCCCAAATAGTTGATCTCTTTGATCCGCGGCTTTTCTTTTACATAGACGTGCAGGATCCAGCCTTTGGGCGTGGCCTCGCGCTCGAAGCGGATGTCCTCGAAATAGCCAGTGTTCCATAGCGAGTTGAAATCCCGCTCCATGGCCGCCGGATCGTAAACGTCACCCGGCCGGCTGAAGATATGTGCACGAACCGCTTCTGCGGGAACACTACGGTTGCCGTGGACTTCAATGGCGCTGATCACGTCCGTCTGCGCGAACGCCGATACTGCACCTGCCAGTAGAACGAGCAGGCCTGCCAACCCATTGAGGAGACCAAAACAAGTCTTTCTAAATGAAAGAGATGCGCGCCTGGCTGTGAACTTCGCCAGACACTCGGAGGTGCTTTCTCCCCAAATTGCAGGGTTATCCTGATGAACGCGAGAAATCGCCAATTACCTCAGACAGGTAGAGTATGGAAAACCGCAATTATACGGTAGAGCTGTGGAGAGCGTCCAAGACCGCCCCTTCAATTTGTGCTCACGGGGTTCCGCCGAAAAAGCTCCACCTCAACCAAGACGGAATAAAACGTGGCGGAGTTGCCCATGTCGGTGAGTTTTTCGGACGTAAGCACGTTAATGTTTCGATTGCCGGGTGTAAGTTTTGCCCAGTAGAGCTTCGCCGCCACCACGCCAGGCGAAACTTTCCCGTCCACTCTTGCTGTTAGATGCAGGTCACCGCGACGGTTGAACGCCCTGACTGTGTCTCCGTCGCGAATGCCGCGCGGTTGCGCATCCGCCGGATTCATCTCCAGTAGCCCGACTTCCTCGAGCGATTGCAAGCCCGGCAAATTGGAGAAGGTCGAGTTCAGAAAATTATCGGCCTTCCGGAGCCCCAGAGCTTTGAGATTCTCGTTGTAAAGCTCCGCTTTCCCGCTGCGCGTGCGGAAATTGCCTTTAGCAAAGGGCAGAAACGCTTCTTCGGACTGTTTGCCATTGCCGCCAAAATTCAGGCGGATGTGGCCTTCTTTCTCCAGCCGCTCGCGTGTAATCCCGTGCAGCCATGGATTGGGCGAATCCAGCGCCTCATCCATCATATCCTCGACTGAATCCCGGAAGCATTCTTCCTTGAAACCCATTCTCTCAGCCAGGGCCCGGAATAAATCCACATTGGATCTGCACTCACCTAATGGCTCGATGGCTTGATTCGAGGCCTGGAGGTAGTAGTGGCCGTAAGCGGATTGCAGCTCTTTATGCTCGAAGAACGTCGTCGCCGGCAAGACGATGTCGGCATAGTCCGTAGTGTCGGTGAAGAACTGCTCATGCACCACGGTAAACAAGTCAGGCCGAAGCAAGCCGCGAACCACGTTGTTGTGATTGGGGCAAACCGCCGCCGGGTTCGAGTTGTACACGAACAACGCCTTCACCGGAGGATCGTTGACCAGGTTCAGCGCCTGACCCAGTTCGACCATGTTGATGGTGCGCGCCATCCTGCCTAGCGACGCCTGCATCAGATCGGCACGTTCCAGAGCGACGTTGTTCAATCCGAACGCGGCGCTGGTGGAGAGCTGGAATCCGCCGCCAACCTCTTTCCAGGAACCGGTGACGCACGGCAGCATGGCGATCGTCCGCGAGGCCATGCCGCCATTCTGCGAGCGTTGTACCCCATAGTTCATGCGAATCGCCGCCGGACGGCAGGTTGCGTACTCTACCGCGAGCTTCTCGATGTCGGCAGCAGACATTCCCGTCCACTGCGCGACCTTTTCCGGCGGATACTCCTGCACCTTCACCCGCAACTCGTCAAATCCTACGGTGTGCTGCGAGACGTAATCGGCGTCATGAAGATTCCGGTTGATGATGACGTGCATCATGCCGAGGGCAAGCGCAACGTCGGTGCCCGGGTTGATCGGAATGTGCCAGTCGGCGCAGGCAGCGGTGCGGGTACGATAGGGATCGATCGTCACCAGTTTCGCGCCATTGCGCCGGGCTTCCTCAATGAAAGGCCACAAGTGCACGTTATTGCCGTGGATGTTCGCGGCCCACGCGATGATGTACTTGGAATGACGGAACTGCTCCGGCTCCGTTCCCATATTGGCGCCGTAAACTGACCGCACCCCGGCACCGCCCGCCTCCGAACAAATATTGCGGGCAAGTTGCGAAGCACCCAGGCGATGGAAGAACCGGCGATCCATGGACCCGTAATTGAGCTTTCCCAGGGTCCCGCCGTAGGAGTACGGGAGGATGGCTTCGCTGCCGAATTCGGTGGCAATCTTGCGGAAGCGCGTTGTGATCTCGTCGAGGGCTTCGTCCCAGGTAACGCGCTGGAAGGCCTGCTCAGCCCGTGTGGTGCGGGCGCCCTCGCCCGCATGCCCTTTCGGACGAACTCGCTTCATCGGATACAACACGCGGTCCGGCGAGTAAACGCGATCCAGATACTTCGCAACCTTCGCACAAAGGAACCCGCGAGTCACTGGGTGCGTGGGATCGCCCTGGATCTTGACCGCACGCCCATCATCCACCGTGATCAGGACTCCGCACGCGTCGGGACAATCATGCGGACAAGCGGCATGGACCACTTTTTTCACAATGTCTGATTATACGGCGGGAGGGGATGCCGATTCGTCGCGCCAAGGTCTTATTTCATGCCCACGTAGAGATCAGCTTGCGCGTTTTGTGGGTCCTGGCTGCGCTGGTCATAAATTTCGAAGTCGGTCTTGTAGATTCGCTGAAGTTTCTTTTCATCCTCCAGCTTCCAGATTCTTTGCCAGGCTCCAGGGACGACCTTCGGAAGCGGCCCCTTGTCACTGGTGAGCACGGCAAAACGCCCGCCGCTCACACTCTTTAGTACCATACCTGCAGGCGCGGCAGTTCCATCCTTTACCATGGCCCCGATCACGAAGCTGTACTCGCCATTGCGATCGCTCGCGTAATCCGTGTACACAGCGTAGATGTTCGAACCGATCTTATTCGGAATCTTCGCCAGAATACCTTCCTGAAAAAATTTCTGCCACTGCCCTGGAATGACGCCCTCGGCCGTCTTCTCTTTCGCGTTTGTGGTGCGGACTCCAATTCCGATGACGAGAAATCCTGGCAAATCTGCGCGAGTAATAGGGTCCTCCTTACTTAATTTCCATCACTTCTTTTTCCTTGGCCTTGCACATCTCTTCCATTTTCTTGATTTCGTCGTCGGTGAGCTTTTGAATTTCGTCCATGGAGCGCTTCTCTTCGTCCTCACTGATCTTCTTGTCTTTCAGCGCCTTCTTGATCGCATCGTTGCCGTCGCGGCGGATGTTGCGGACCGCGGTGCGATGGTCTTCCAGAACCTTATGCAGATGTTTCACCATGTCCTTGCGGCGCTCTTCGGTCAAAGGCGGAACCGGCACGCGAATGATCTTGCCGTCATTCATCGGATTGAGCCCCA
>WNFF01020952.1_pt1 | contig 10968 bp, 10 predicted proteins | sample 5400441 | NCBI WGS metagenome assembly WNFF01 (sample SAMN13153345, study PRJNA577476) | soil metagenome | isolation source: 120 cm saprolite under Douglas fir tree site 2 hole 3 replicate 1 | place: USA:California | collected 2015-04-18
CGCCCGATTCTGGACGGATTGTCGGCAATGCGGAAGTTAGACCGTCGGTACTCCCGCGCGGTCAACCCGGATTCAATGGAATTTCGACCCGATGAGGGAAGGAGGCCGAGAATTGTTTTGAGTTATAGGCTCAGGTGGCGGCGAGCTAGGGGCCGTTTGAAGCTCAATTTCCTAATCGTAGGGCTCCTCTTTTAGCGAGTTTATCTTTCGAGCGATCGACATTGTCGTTCTGTTTGTTGATTGGAAATGCGCTAAAACATTGCACTTTCCAGCTTAGCTACTACATCTTGGCACCCCCTCGGCTGTAGAGTCTCCACGACCGACGGAAGGGCGATTCGGATATCGTGCACAGTAATTGGGTCGGAGAAATTGCTGTCTTGTACCAAACCAAGATTTCGGCACAATTGCGAAATACACTAAACCACCGTACAATGAGATAGTTGTGAGCGGTTCCGCTGCGATGTTGGGGCCTGTAGCTCAGGTGGCTAGAGCGCGCCCCTGATAAGGGCGAGGTCGGTGGTTCAAGTCCACCCAGGCCCACCATTCGCTCTTTATGGCGTTTCATACCTACGTCTTGAAAAGTCAATTCACGGGACGCTTCTATATCGGCCATACAGAAAACCTGACAAGCGCATTTTCGAGCACAACAATAACCGGACACCTTCGATCAAGAGTCGAGGGCCATGGAAATTGTTCTACTCCGAGGGGTTTGCGACCCGCTCCGAGGCCGTGCACAGAGAACGCCAACTCAAAAAGATGAAGAGTCACGCCTACATCGAGTCATTGGCTGGAGCGTCCCGATAAGATCGAGAAGGTCGGTGGTTCAAGTCCACCCAGGTCCACCATTCAAAACTATCAATAAATACGCGGCGATTCACGTTTCCTCCCTCATAGGGGGAATCGTCATCAAAAACCATTTTGCCAAAAATTTTGCCGAATCTTCGCGTAGGCCGAGTCGGCCACTATCGGGGAGTTCCGACGCGGTGCAACCCGTATGAAGATGCTGCGGGACCTTGGGCCGCCGAAATGCCTCGACAGCAAGAACAATAGACTAGAGCGGCTTGGCAACCAGGGGATTGCGCGGATTCCTATTTTGTCGGCAGAATTCTGCGCAGTTTTGACAAAGTAGAACCCGTGCTTCAGAAGCAGGTATGCTCGTGCGACACTCGGCTTTGTTGGCTGAGGCGGACCTAGAGTGCATCGAATCCTTGACTCGTGCGTCTAATATCCCTAGAGTCAGAGCAGTATGAATTGCAAGAGACTATTCCTGGTGCTGGCAGCAGGCGCTTTGTTGTTCCTGCAATTCGCAGACTGCATGTCTGCCATGACGCCGGACCAGGACAGCATGAAATGCTGTGGCTCCATGCCTTGCACGCCCGCAAATCAAAGCCACGATTGCTGTAAGGCGATGGTTTCCGGGCAAAGCCCGAATATGCTTCCGACGGCGCGCGTCTCACTGAATGCGCCCGCTATTACGCTCGTTGAACCCTTCGCATCGGTTGAGGTGGTCCGATTGGTTTGGTTACAACATGTTGGCGTCGAAGCTCCGCAACATTCCCCTCCAGAGCTTTATACACTTCACGCCTCCCTTCTGATTTAGACCTATCTATTGGTGTGCGTCCTGCACACTCTATTTGTGTCCCTAATTAGGCTCTGTGCTGCTGAGTTCGTATTCACAGCGCGGACCACACTTCCACACTCTCGATCACTGGAATTCTGAGGCCTTCTCAGGAGGCGAATAAAATGTCGGCATTACGCGGCGAAAAACCGCAAAATGAATTCTTTGTAGTCCGCATTCTCTGCCTTACGGTACTTCTCAGTTCTTTCGCGCAAGCACCGAGAACCTTCGGCCGAGAACAAACCGGCGGCTCGGTTCAAGTTGTCTTGCCGCCGCAGCAACATCCACATTCTGAAGCTGTCGCTCCGCTACAGGATTTGTTAACCGAGGCGGAGCAGAACAATCCGCAGATTCGGGCCGCGCGCCAAGGCTGGCAGTCCGCGAAGCAGATTCCTTCACAAGTCTCGACGCTTCCCGATCCACAATTCAATCTACAGCAGGTCAATGTCGGAAGCCCGAGACCTTTCGCTGGATATACAAACAGCGACTTCGCCTATATTGGCCTCGGCGTCTCTCAGGACTTTCCCTATCCAGGAAAACTGCGGCTTAAAGGCGAGATAGCGAAGCGAGAGGCTGACGTTGTGCAGCAGCGGTACGAGTCCGTACGCCGCTCGATCCTCGCCCAAGTCAAATCAGCATATTTCCAGCTTGCCTATCTCTCGAAGACTCTCGGAATCCTTGAAAGCGACGGACAGCTACTCCAGCAAGTCGAGAAAGCAGCGGACGCACGCTACCGCTCGGGCATGGGGACGCAGCAAGATTTGCTCCAAGCGCAGCTGCAACAGACGAAGCTGCTTCGCGAAATTGCCATGCACCACCTGGAAGTGGGCAAGCGCGAAGCCCAATTGAAGCAGCTCCTCAACCGTGCTCAGGATTCGCCGGACATCGAGCCGACGGGGCTAGTCGAAACGCCTCTCGTTCAGACCTATGCCGATCTTCAGGCCGCGGCGCAAGTCGAGAATCCGGAGCTCGCGAGCGCACAGAAGATGATCGAAAAACAATCTCTTCAGGTCAACCTCGCGCGCAAGGATTTTTACCCGGACTTCAACGTGCAGTACATGTGGCAACGCACCGACCCGACTCAGTTCCGCGCGTACTACATGCTGAGCTTCGGTGTGCGCGTGCCCATCTACCGCGGACGCAAGCAACGCCCTGAACTTGCGCAAGCGGAAGCGGAGCAGTCCCGCGCCCGCAGCGAACTTCAGGCCCAGTCCCAACAAGTTTCATCAGAACTGCGCGCGCAGTACGTCATCGCGCAGCAAACCTCCGAGGTTCTCAAGATTCACCGCGAAGGGCTGGCTCCCCAGGCACGGGCGGAGTTTCAGGCCGGCCTCGCGACGTACCAATCGAACAAGCAGGATTTCCAAGCGCTGCTAACGGCCTTTCTCGACGTGCTGCACCTCGACGAGGAGTACTGGCAGAACGTGGCGGAGTACGAGACGGCCATCGCCCGGCTCGAACAGCTCACGGGATTGTCGCTGCGCTAAGAGAGGAAGAAACATGCGGAACTATCGAAATGCGTTCGCCTTGGCACTTGTGGGCAATATCGCGCTCATCGGAATTCTCAGCGCTCTGTGGTGGCGGTCCGCGCAGCACAAGAAAACCGAAGCGGCCATGCAACCCGGTTCCGACGAAATGGCTAAGAACACCCCGAACGGTTGGGAAAGCGCGGCCATGGCGCCTCACGAGGCTGCCCTCGTACCTGTTCAACTCTCGCCGGAACGAATGCAGAGCATCGGCGTTCGCATGGGCCGCGTTGAGAGCAAAGTCGTGGGCGATGAAATTCGTGTCACTGGAAACGTCGCCGTCGATGAAACACGACTCTCCTATGTGCAGGTGCGATATTCCGGATACATCCAGAAGGTCTTTGCCGACGCAACGTATCAGTATCTCCGCAAGGATCAGCCGCTCTTCACCATCTATAGCCCGGAACTCGCGGCGACGGAGCGCGAGTACCTGGTAGCGAAACAAAATCAGCAGCGCGTGGCCGGAAGCACTGTTCCACGCGTAAGCGAAGGTGCAGCGTCCCTTTTGGAAGCAGCGGCCGAACGGCTCAGGCAGTGGGGAGTGCCACAGAAAGAGATCGCGAGACTCGAATCCACAGGCCAGGTGCAGCAGGAACTCACGGTCGAATCGCCGGTCTCCGGCTACATCACCGAACGCAACGCCTTGCCGAATCTAACCGTTCAGCCGGAGACGCGCCTCTATTCCGTCGCCGATCTCTCGACGGTTTGGGTCTTGGCCGATGTGTTTCAAACAGACATGAGAAGAATCAAGATCGGCGACCGCGCGACGCTCACCGTGGACACCTATCCGGGACGCACCTTCGAAGGCCGCGTAAATTTCATCTACCCGCAGGTCGACATGATGACGCGCACCACGCGCGTGCGGCTCGTATTCCCGAATCCCGGTCTGAAACTTATACCGGGCATGTTTGTAAACGCCACGCTCAAGGTCAGCGCAGGAAAGCATCTGGTGATTCCTGCAACAGGCGTCTTGCAGTCGGGCACGCGCCAAGTTGCTTTCGTGAATCGGGGCGACGGATACCTCGAACCGCGTGAGGTGGAGCTTGGCGCTCGCGCCGGAGACGATTTCATTGTCACGAAAGGCCTCAAGGAAGGCGAGCAAATCGTCACGTCCGCGAATTTTCTGATCGATTCGGAGAGCCAGCTCCAGGCGGCTCTCGGTTCTTTCGTTCCGCCGCCACCTGGCGTTGGTGCTGCGGGAGCAATGAATGCACCCCAAACAAATATTGAGCTTTCAACCGATCCGTCTCCTCCGCACAAGGGCACTAACACTTTCCGCGTGAAACTCACGGACGCGAACGGAGGAGCGATCGCGGGCGCTGAAGTGTCTATCACATTCTCAATGCCCGGGATGCCGGCGATGGGCATGGCCGCCATGCGGACGCAGGTTCCTCTCGCAGAAAAAGGCAGCGGGCTCTATGAGGGTGCCGGCCAGATGGAAAGCGGGGGAACTTGGCAGGTCACGATCTTAGCGAAAAAGAAGGGGCAAACCATTGCCAGCAAACAACTGAGCGTGAACGCCACTGGAGGCATGTAACGTGATCGGGCGATGGATCGACTGGTGCGCGCGCAATCGCTTCCTGGTGTTTACGGGAACGCTCCTTCTTGTGCTCGCGGGAATCTGGTCGCTGCGCCGCATTCCACTGGACGCGTTACCGGACATTTCCGACGTGCAAGTCATCATTCACACTTCGTGGACCGGCCAACCGCCGAGCCTCATCGAGGACCAAGTCACCTATCCCATCGTCACTAAACTACTTGCCGCTCCGCACGTCAAAGCCGTGCGCGCGCAGACCATGTTTGGCGATTCCTACGTCTTCGTCGTCTTCGAAGACGGAACCGATTTGTATTGGGCGCGCTCGCGGGTTCTCGAATACATGCAGCAAATTGAGGGAGGGCTCCCGGCGAACGTCCATCCAGTGATTGGACCGGACGCCACGGGGGCGGGCTGGGTCTACGAGTACGTCCTTGTGGACCGCAGCCACCAGCGCAGTCTTGCCGACTTGCGCAGCATTCAGGATTGGTACCTCCGCTACCAGCTCGAAACCGTTCCGGGAGTAGCGGAAGTGGCGACGATCGGCGGGTTCGTCAAGCAGTACCAAGTCAATCTGGACCCGAACAAGCTTCGCGCCTACGGAATCCCGCTTTCCACGGTCATCGAAAAAGTCCGCGCCAGCACGAATGAAGTCGGCGGGAGAGTGCTTGAAATGGGCGGCGCGGAATACATGATCCGGGGACTCGGCTATCTGCGTTCGTTGAGCGACTTGGAAACCGTGCCCTTGGCCACGAAGAACGGCACCTCCGTCAAGATTCGTGACCTCGGGACAGTCACCTTCGGTTGTGGTTATGCGCGATGGCATGAACGCCTTGAACGTCATCAACGGCGTCAAGAAAAAGCTCGTCGAGATCAAAACCTCATTGCCTCCCGGAGTCGAAGTTGTGTCCGGTTACGACCGCTCGGGACTGATTCGCGCTTCCATCGAAACACTGCAGCGAGATCTGCTGGAAGAGGCCATCATCGTCAGCGTTGTCATCATCATCTTTCTTTTTCATTTCCGGTCCGCGTTGATTCCCATTCTGACGTTGCCGATTGCTGTGGTCGCATCCTTCATTCCGATGTACTACCTGCACGTCAGTTCGAACATCATGTCGCTCGGCGGCCTGGCTTTGGCCATCGGCGTCCTCGTCGATGCCGCTATCGTGATGGTCGAGAACGGTTACCGTCAGCTCTCCGAACATCAAGCGGCCAAGCCGGTCTCTGAACCGGAAAGGCGAAGGATTTTGCTCGACGCCGCCAAACAGGTTGGCCCCGCCATTTTCTTTTCGCTTCTGATCATTGTGGTCTCGTTTCTCCCGGTTTTCCTCCTCGAAGCCCAGGAGGGCCGAATGTTCCGGCCCCTCGCGTGGACAAAGACGCTCGCCGTGGGCTTCTCGTCGCTGCTGGCCATCACGCTCGTGCCCGTGCTCATGATTCTGTTTATCCGCGGACGGCTGCGGCCGGAGTCTCAAAATCCACTCTCCCGCATGACCCAGGCTCTCTATTTGCCCGTCTTGCGCTTGTGTCTGAGGTTTCGCAAGACTACTTTGCTGCTCAACTTGATTTTCCTGGTTGTTACGCTTCCTCTCGCGCTAAAGATCGGCAGCCAGTTTATGCCCCCGTTGTTTGAGGGCTCGGCATTGTACATGCCGACAGCGTTGCCGGGAATCTCCATCGGCCAAGCTTCACAATTGCTTCAGGAACAGGACCGCATCATCCGCACATTCCCGGAAGTGGAAACCGTGTTCGGAACGATCGGACGATCGGACAGCGCCACCGATAATGCTCCGCTCGACATGTACGACACCACCATCATGCTCAAGCCGCGAGAACAGTGGCGAACAGGAATGACCTACGAAAAGCTCATCCCGGAGATGGATGGAAAGCTACAATTCCCCGGCTTATCCAACACCTGGACGATGCCGGTCGAAAACCGTCTGGATATGGAATTGACCGGAATCAAGACTCCGCTCGGCCTGAAAATACAGGGTCCAACGCTGGAAGGCATCCAGCAGGCCGGCGCGCAAATACAACAGGTCCTTTCGGGCATCTCCGAGGTTCGATCGATCTTTTCCGAGCGCGTCTCGCAAGGTTTTTACGTCAACATCGAAGTGAACCGCGAAGAAGCGTCTCGCTATGGCCTTACGGTCGCCGATGTTCAGCAGGCCGTCAGTTCGGGAATCGGCGGCGAAACGGTCGCCGAAAACATCGAAGGCCGCGAGCGTTACCCCGTCAACGTCCGTTATAACCGCGACTTTCGTGACAACGTAGACGAGCTGCGCAGAGTTCTGATCGCTACCCCATCCGGCGCACAGATTCCCATTGAAGAAGTTGCGCGAATCTCGTTTTCACGCGGGCCTTCCATGGTACGCGACGAAGATGGCGCTCTTACCGGCTATGTCTATATCGATCTAAATTCCAGGAACTACGGCGACTTCGTCAGGGCCGCAAAAGATATGTTGACGCAAAAGGTTCACCTGCCCGCGGGCTATACGTACAAATGGGCAGGCGAGTATGAGTTCGAATTGCGGGCCAAGGAGCGGCTGCAAGTCATCTTGCCGGTCGTCTTCTTTATTATCTTCGTGCTCCTCTATATGGTCTTCCATTCCGTCGCGGAGTCGGCGGTGCTTATTTTCCCGACGCTCTATGCGCTCACCGGCGGGCTCATCCTGCAAAAGCTTCTGGGTTACAACTTCAGCGTTGCCGTGTGGGTCGGATACATCGCTCTTTTTGGCATCGCCGTCGAGACTGGAGTCGTCATGGTGGTGTACCTCCACGAAGCATTGAACCGCCGGCTAGCGAGCGGAAAACCGCTAAAACACGAGGACATTGAGGAAGCTGTCATCGAGGGTGCCGTGCAGCGCCTTAGGCCAAAGCTCATGACGGTGTGTGTAGTCCTCGCAAGCCTTATTCCTATTTTGTGGGAGAGCGGCATCGGTTCCGACGTCATGAAGCCGATTGCGGCGCCCATCGTGGGCGGCATGATCACCTCCACGATTCACGTGTTGATTCTAGTGCCCGTATTTTTCGCGCTGATGAAGGAACGCGCTCTGCGGCGCGGGGCGCTCAACCTGCAGGGCAACGACGCGGCAGAGGATTGACAACCCGGTGGCTCAATACTTTTCAGGTTGCCGAGTTGCTCGATAAAAAAGTTAACCACAAGGAGCGATGGAAATGAAGAACAGAACAAAGGTCGTCGCGGCACTCACCTTTGCACTCGGAGGAACGGTTATCGCGTTCGCCCAGCAACAATCCTTTACCGGGGTCGTCACGGACTCCATGTGCGGTGCCACGCACATGGCCAAGGACAAGACGCCCGCCGAATGCACCCGGATGTGTGTGAAGGACGGCATGAAGTACGCGCTGGCCGTGGACAAGAAGCTCTACACCTTGGAAGGACATGAAGCGGAGCTCTCGAAGCTCGCTGGCCAAAGAGTCACGGTTAAGGGAACTCTGAAGGGCGATACGCTGTCCGTTCAAGAAGTCGCCGCGTCGAAATAACTATCAGTTTCGACTTGACCCTGGAATTTGTTCCAGCGTTTAGACTCTTCTCGTGGAGGGATATTCCATGCGTTCGGGACAATTAGCCCATCTCACGGGCGTAAGCACCGATACGTTGCGGCACTATGAGCGTCTTGGACTCTTGCCTCTGCCGCAGCGCACTGCCGGAAATTATCGGGAGTACCCTCCGACATCTCAGCTTAGGGTCGAACTCGTTCAACGGGCATTGACGATTGGTTTTTCCCTCGCTGAGTTGAAGACTATTCTGACCGTGCGCGACAGGGGCGGAGCACCTTGTCGCCACGTTCGCGCCTTGATGTGTTCGAAGATCCGCGACATGGACCAGCAAATCAGGAGTCTGGTCTCCCTGCGCCTCGAACTGAAACGATTATCGAAGGGCTGGGATAAGCGGTTGCGCCAGACAAAACCGGGTCAAGTAGCGCGGTTGCTGGAGGCTGTGCCGCCGAGACCGCGCGCCAGAATTGCTTCAGGTTTTCCGAAGCTTCGAAGGAAGAAAGGACAATAGATCATGCGCACATTGCCGTTTCTCTTATCGCTGGCCATCCTTCCAGGAATGGCGAGCGCTCAACAGAATCCATCGCCGGCACAGGACAAGCGTTCGGAAGGCATCGTCAAGCGTGGAGACCATGTCATGGGCTTCTCGCACGAAGTTGCCACGCATCATTTCCGATTATTCAACGACGGAGGAGAAATCGACGTCACGGCCAACGACCCGAAAGATAAAGCGAGCATCGATCAAATTCGGAGTCATTTCGGGCACATCGCCAAAATGTTTGCCTCCGGGAATTTCAAGGCGCCGATGCTCATTCACGACACCAACCCACCGGGCACGGCGACCATGACGAGGCTCAAGGAACAGATTCGCTACGAATTCTTGGAAACGGATCGCGGCGCGCGGATTCGGCTTGTCACGTCCAGTCCGGAGACAACGGATGCCGTGCACGCCTTCCTGCTCTTTCAAATCGTCGACCACCGGACACAAGACGTCCCAACGATATCCGACGATCTTCCGAAGAAGTAATTATCCCGTGCGACATTCCTCGCAGGTTTTACCCTGCAATCCTCCCACTCCCTCTTTCACGATGATGGGAACCATCACTAGTGCCGCCACGGGATCGGCCCACCACAGACCGAAGAAAGTATTGAGCAGTAGCCCCACCAGCAAAATGGCCGACAAGTAAATGCAAAACTCCGTTTGTTTGGCGTCCGCATGCATGGCGGAGCTGCCCAGAGCACGGCCCACTTTTCGCTTTGCCCGCGAGAGTAGAGGCATTACGACCAGCGAGACACAAGCCAGAATTATTCCGGGCATGCTGTGTTCGGGAGCTCGCCCAGACCATAGATCTCTGACGGATTCGTAGGCAATATACGCCGCCAAAGCCAAAAAACAGACACCGACAACTTTAAGTGCACGTTTCTCGTTTCTTTCGCGCTGGTGAACCTCCGCGTCAACGGACATTCTCCACAGCAAGACCGAACCCGACGTGACTTCGATGAAACGACAGCGGCACGTTCCAGAACGGCAGTTCCACTCATACCGGCAGTTTACAACCGGGCTACCTTGCCCACACAATTCCAAATGCTCAACAATCGTCTGCGGCGCCGTCTGTTCCATCACATTCTCATCGGTGTCGGGAGTGTAGCGCTGACGGTCATCTTCATGTATTTCTTTCCTAAGCGCGATTTCATCTCTCAAGCAAGCATCGTGACGGCTTACCGCGCACTATTTCTCACGTTTGGGCCGCCTCGCTCCGAACAGCAGAATGCTGGCAATCGTGAACACGCCGGTGATAATTACTGAAGTCAGAGCCAAGACCGAGACTCCCGTATAACCGAAGTCGCGTCCAAGGCGAAGCATTACGGAATCCGCAGCGTGCCCGCAATCGTAGTTGAGGGTAAATTGGCAGGGTGCTGCGCGGGCCGTGGGCCGGATGAGCATGTCCTGCGTTCTGCCCTCGTGTAGAAATCGGTTGACTTCCGTCTCTACGTAGGCCTGACGAGCGCCGATACCAGCGTGCCTTCGGGATCCAGAACGTCATCTACTAATTCAAGTTTCTCATCCTTGCGGAAACCCTCGATTTTGTTGCCCGCCAGCCAGACACCCCCTCCTTCCATTCCTATAGGCTAGAGATCTGACCTGATAACGGCGAGGCCGGTGGTTCAAGTGCACGCAGGCCCACCACGCAGATACTTCCCGTCTTACGTTCGAAACGATTCTCCGCATTTAAGGGGCGGAAGGCTTGGGCGCTGGCGGTGGAGGGGGTGCGAATCTGGCGTCGTCCACCGGCACGTTCTGCTGAAGCTGTTCGACCTGGATCGTAAAGCGGTTGCCGGGCCGCGCGAGGGTCCAACGGAAAGGCACTTTCACGCCATTTGCTTCGCGATAATCCGAATAGTCAATTTGCGTAGGATTCCGGCCAAGCGGTGTTTCGCCGTACCGGACGAGGCGCAGCAAGAGACCCGATTCTTTGTCCAGATAAAGGCGCAGCGGCGGCTGGCCTTCGTTGCGCCCGACAACCAAGTAAGTGTCGCGGCCATCGATTTTTTCACCGGCATCAACGCTGAATTTCTGGTAAAGCGTTTTCAGATGGGCCGGCAAATAAAGGGCGGCATCAATGCGGGCAGCGTCGTTCTCGGCGGCCGACATCATGTGCACGTGCCCGGGAACACTGAGCCATCCCTGCTTTCCGTTAAAAGCAGTAACACTGTCGCCGCCCTGGAGGTGCATGACTGAGAAGCGCTTGTCCGGAGCTTTCGAATAAACG
>WNFF01004856.1_pt1 | contig 10967 bp, 10 predicted proteins | sample 5400441 | NCBI WGS metagenome assembly WNFF01 (sample SAMN13153345, study PRJNA577476) | soil metagenome | isolation source: 120 cm saprolite under Douglas fir tree site 2 hole 3 replicate 1 | place: USA:California | collected 2015-04-18
CTTTACCTCAAGGGGTCGAACCCGCTCTTCAACGACCAATTGTCACACACAACCTACGACGACTACTGGAAAGCGCGGGACTTGTCCCGGCACATGAAAAACATCAAGTGTGCGGTGATGGTGGTCGGTGGCTGGTTCGATGCGGAGGATCTTTCCGGGCCCTTCAAGACGTTTCACGCCATCGAGCGGAACAACCCCGGGACCCCCGACTCCCTGGTTGTAGGCCCCTGGGTGCATGGAGGATGGGCGTCTACCGATGGGGATCATCTGGGCGACGTGCTGTTCGCCGCCAAGACATCCGAATTTTTCCGCGCCGGCATTCAATTCCCTTTCTTTGAGTACTATCTGAAGGGCAAAGGCGCGGGACTCCCGAAGGCCTATGTATTCGAGACCGGCACAAACGTGTGGAGGAAGTACGATGCATGGCCTCCGGCACTGGCGCAAGCCAGGACGCTCTATTTCCATGCAGGCGGCAGGCTTTCGTTCGAACCCCCCGGCGAAAGCGAAGGCTTCGATGAATATGTGAGCGATCCCGCGCATCCGGTCCCGTTCGTGGACTACATCAGCGATAGCGTCCCGCAGCGCTACATGGTGGATGACCAGCGGTTCGCGGCACGCCGTCCCGATGTGCTGGTCTACGAGACCGATCCGCTCACCGAAGATGTGACCATCGCCGGCCCGGTCTCTCCGAAGCTGAAAATCGCATCCACGGGAACGGACTCGGATTTTGTTGTGAAGCTGATCGACGTCTATCCGAACGACTATCCCGACACAGAAACGGCGCCGGGCGGGAAGAGGGTTTTGGGCCCGCCGCCGGTTCACATGGGCGGCTATCAGCAACTTTTGCGCGGAGAACCCATGCGGGCGAAGTTCCGGAGTAGTTGGGAGAAGCCGGAGCCGTTGGCTCCCGGAAAGGTCACGGAAGTGAACTTCGCAATGCCGGACGTGAACCATACTTTCCGCACAGGACACCGCATCATGGTGCAAGTGCAAAGCTCGTGGTTCCCGCTTGTGGACCGCAACCCGCAAACATTTGTGGATATTCCGAATGCCAGACCCGAAGACTTCAAAAAAGCCACTGAGCAGGTATACCACCGGAAGGATGCGGCCTCGGGTGTCGAGGTAATGGTGTTACCGCAATAGCTTCGCGCTGCTGCCGACAAGGATCCGCTTCAAAGAAGGCCAGGATTTGAAGTGGCGCGCCCGGAGAGATTCAAACCCCCGGCCATTATTGGACCCAACTTTGACCCACGTCCCTAGTCCAAGTCCGAGCTTCAGTGGCACGATTGGAATTTGAAGGAAACGATCCGCGTGCTCCAGTTAAAGCTTCCGCTCGTCTTGTAATATTCCTGCGTATACCAGAAGGTGCAGTCATCCTTGGGATCGATGGCCATACTGCTGTAATCGCCCCAGCGATGGAAACTAGCCTTTTGCACGCCTGTCCCTACCACTGCGATCGCGGGACCTTCCATCGTCCCGAGGGGATCCGTTGGGACGCGTCCCACGAACTCAACGCTCGGGTCCAGATTCGTACTGGACGCGCTGAAGCCGAGTGCGATGTCCCCCGCCTTGTCCATCGCGATGCTGCCCATCCAGAAGTTGATGTCGGGATCGACGACTGTGCCCTGCTGAAAGACGAAGGGCGATGCACCGGGGCTGCGAATTTCATACCAGCGCACTCCGGCGAGCGCGCCGCCGGCGATTGTGTGATTGACGACCAGCGATTCATGGTCGCCAAAATTGCGATAAGCCAGCCGGAACATCAGCCGGTCGCCCAGTCCATCCACTTTTTCTCCAGGAGGTGGCTCGGGAATGCAGGCCAAATTGATGGCCCGGTTGCAGATTTCGCTGAACGGCGCCACTGGAATCACGGAGGGCCCACTGAAGGTCGAGTTCGCGGGGTTGGTGAAGTCCACGTGGAACTGGAAAAGATCCAGGTCGCTGGAGTCGGCAATCTCCACAAAGAAGTTGGGCTGACCTGCCGGAGGCAGCGTGCTGCCGTCCAGATCGGAGGGCAAAAGGCTGGCAACGCTTGGTGGATTCTGCATGCAGATCATGGTGGCTGGACTGCCGGCGAGCATAGCCGCACGGTCGAAGGCACACGCCTGCGCACCAGCGAAAGTTTTTCCTGAAGGAAAGATATTCGCCGAATAGTAGTAGGCATCCGGCCAAACGCCAAACTTCGGATAATCGGGGAGATTCGCTCCGAAATCGAATTCGTACCGGTTGTAACTGCCAGTGGCATCCGACGTGGTGGAAACCGCGATGCATTGCTGGTTGCTGCTGAAGTTGCTGTTGAACTGCAACTGGCTTATGAGCCAGCGGCCGGCGAGTTGATCATGGAGCACGATGGGATCACCGCCATTGCCGGCCTCGCACGGTCCACCAAAACCCTTCCAGACAGTGTTAATGGCCTCCGGTCCCAATAGCACAGCGCCGGTCCTCTTGTCATAAACGGCCAAGGTGACGTTGACGATCTGCACGAATTGCGCTGCTCCCACTGCGCCGTTTGTGTCGGGAGGCACAAAAGCGAACCCGAGCACAGCGCGGTTGTCGTTCGCACTCTGACCGTCAAAATTCAAGACCGTGGTCACCCCCGACAGCGGAGAAGTGAATTGATGCGCAACCACGTCTGCTTGCGCGCTGGTAATGGCTGGTCGGGTTGGCCGCGGCACCGGAGCCTGCCGCTGGGCGCCCCCAGCCTGGGGCGTTGCCGCCGGCATACTTCGAAGGGGCGGCGAAACGTCATGCTTGACCTCCTGAATGACATCGGGGCGGGCCTGCGCTCGCAGTGCCGCCGCGGATGAGAGCATTTCTGCTGCAAGAAGAACCGCCACTGCGAAGCTGTGTCCTCGGCTTTCCATGTTCACCTCCCTGGAATCTTGATCTGGCCGTACCTGCGGCGCATCAGTGCGACGGAATCGGCACGATTCCTACAAACTGTTGCTGGTCGTTCGTGGGATTCGCGCCGAGGTTGTAATTGGAAACGAAAGAAACAAACGCATTTTGATTTGAAAGTGAGAGCCCGAAATAGTCGCCGATAAACGTGAGCGAGCTGTTTGGCCCGCCGGGATGGGGGAGCCCGTCCGAATTGGTTCCGGGATTCTGCGGGTCCCAGGTCTTCTGGGTGACGCGAATGTTCGAGCCCAGTTTTTGGAGCCCCCCGGGGCCGTCGCTGAAGAACTGAACGGAGGTGTTAATGCAGAAATTTGTCTGGCCCTGATCGGCGGACAAGATGTTCGGATCGCCGACGGGACAGGCGAGCCTGCGGTCGTAGAAGGCTACGGCGACGGTGCCATTCGGCGAGGCGGCCACGGTCGGCTGGAATTGATCTGTGCCGTCTTGGACCGTCGCGGCATCGTTCACGAAGACGGGCGCGGAGAAGGTTTGACCGCCGTCGGTGGATTCTGCCAACCGCACATCGATGCCATTGTCGCTCTGAACTTCGAGTGCAAGCAGGATGTGACCGTTCGCGGGATTGACTGTCATATTGTAAGAGATGCCATCGCGGAAAGAGGTGTTCGGCAGCGCGGCTGCGGTCACAAACCGGAAGGTTGTCGCCAGCGTCGGCCCGGAGAAGGTCTCCCCGCCATCCGTGGACTTCAGCAACCAAACGTCGGATTCGGGGGAGAGGTGCGACGGAAAGCTGCCGTAGCTGATGTAAAGAGTTCCGTCCGGTGCCGTCCCAAGAAAAATGTAGGTGTTAAAGGGCCCGTCGTTGTTCGCAACGGAAAGTCTTACAGGCGTGGAAAAGTGCTCTCCGTGGTCCTTTGACCGGGAGAACCAGAGCTCGGAGCTGAATCCGGCAAACAGCGTAAAGCCCACGTAAACATTATCGACAAACGGGCTGCGCGGGTTGGCATCGGCGGTCATCCATTGCTTGTCGGCGGTGCGGCCCAGCCCGCTCGAATTGTAGATTGCCAGCGGCTGGCGCTGATTGCCCATTGTCCAGGTAACGCCGCCGTCGGTGGACTTGACGACAGAAATGGCGCTGTTTGGAACCACGCCAAATACCTGATTCCCGGCCGGGTTGTAAGTAAAGCTAAACGGCAACAAGGTTGAAAAGACGCGCCCGGACGAGTCAAACGCATGGATGGGGTCGGTCGTGTCCGTCCAGGAAAAATTCGGCGCGGACTGACAGTCGAAGCCCGGAATCACCGCATTGCTCCAGGATTTCCCGCCGTCGAACGAGACGTAGGAGCCCAGGTGGAACAAATAGAAAACCGGGTCGAAGAAGAACTTCGAGGTGCCCACCAAATGATTCGGATCGGTGGGGTCCACCGCGAGCCAGGACTCGCTGCGATGGTTGTCATAGGCCCCGTTGTTTACGCATCCGCCGGTGCGGTCGGTCGCCCCGGCAAAAGCTGGCGAGCTGGCCTGAATATTCTTGATCCCTGCGTTGCTCTTCTCATAGGACGATGTCCCCGCAAACGAAGGGGCAGGTGGCAACAGCAACAGGTGGGCGATCAACAAGCTGCCCAGGCATCGCACGGTCTTGGTTCGGCTAGAATTGCTTCTTGTCCGACGAACGAGAAAAGTATGGTTCTTGGTGGCCATGGTCTTGGCTCCTCGTAAGGGGGGTTCTGAACGTCGCGGAGACGAGGGAATCCTATGCCGCTCGTCACCGGCTGTCAATTGAATCAAGTTAAGGAAAGGGAGGTGGCGCGCCCGGAGAGATTCGAACTCCCGACCTTCTGGTTCGTAGCCAGACGCTCTATCCAACTGAGCTACGGGCGCGTTTGCAGCCTCCCGGAGATTCTCCGGGGGCGCTGTGGGTGAAATCTTAGCATAAGCAGACGAAGCGGCAAAACACGGGGCAACGCGCCCGCGAAATGATGGGCGCCTTCAGGAGTCGTGCGTTTTCAAGAAGGATCCGTCGTGTTGCTTCGCGCCCAACAGGAGTCTGCCGGCCGGCGCAACGGACGGCTTCAGGCGCCCCGCACCGGGCTTTTGGCAGCGGCGGCCGGTGAAATCAAGCGGTTGATGAAATACGCGCAAACCGCAGCCAGGCCGGCCAGCGCAGCCCCTTCCGCGTAGCGCCCAAAACAAATCTTTCCAATCCCAAACAGCGCCGCGTACACCATTATGCAGCCCACCAGCCACGACAGCAGATTCCGTCCCAGGTCGCGGGTCGGCTGAATTTCAGGCGCCTGCGAGGCGATGGCCTTCCAGCCGACCACGTGCGGACGAACTTTGCGATAGAACGCCACGAGAACCTCTTTTGGCTCCGGCGGAGTCAGCAAGGTGACGGCAACCCAGACCAGTGTCGTCACGCCCGTGGTGACCAGCGTGGTCTTCGCGAACACCACGGATGCGGAACCCATAAACGGCTCCGTTCGCCCCAGCAGCCACATCCATGGTCTCTGGACGTGCAGCAGCAGCGTCACGGCCATCGCTGTGATCATCGCTGCAATCTCGCTCCAGGCATTCACGCGCCACCAGTACCATCGCAGCAGGTAAACTCCGCCGGTTCCTGCGCCAACTTCAAGAACAATTTTCCAGCCCGCCGTAATCGTCACCAGTTGCGCCGAAACCCACGCCGCCGCGATGACCAGCAACAGCGTCACCAGCCGGGAAATATTCACGTAGTGTGTTTCGCTCGCTCCGCGTTTCAGAAAACGCCGGTAGAAGTCGGACACCAAGTACGAACTGCCCCAGTTGAGCTGCGTGGCGACGGTGGACATGAAAGCCGCCATGAAGCCAGCGAGCAAAATCCCCAGCAGCGCATGCGGCACCCGGGTGGTGGCCACCAGCATATATCCCCGCTCCGGCTGCGCCAGCCCCGGGTAGAGTACGGCCGCGGCGAGCGCCGTCAGAATCCACGGCCACGGACGCAGAGCGTAGTGCGCGACGTTGAACCACAGAACCGAGAGCAACCCGTGGCGTTCATCCCGCGCGCTGAAAATCCGCTGCGCCACATACCCGCCCCCGCCCGGCTCCGCTCCCGGATACCAGAACGCCCACCATTGCACGCACAAATGCATCAGGAACGTCAGGACCGGCAGCGTCCACAGCGCCTCCGAAGTCCAGCCCCGCGAAAAATCCGGCAGCAGCGCGGTGATGTCGCTTGCTCCCGAGCCCGCCGCGTCTCGCATCAGCGCAAGCTTCGCCAGCATCGCGCCCATACCGCCCGCGGCTCGCACACCGTACCACGCCACGCCAATCACAATCCCCATTTTCAGGATGAATTGAAACAGGTCAGTCCAGAGAACTCCCCACAGCCCGCCAAGCGCCACGTAGAATCCCGTGAACGGCATCAGAAAAAAGATGCAAATCGCCAGGCTCGCCGCATCGCTCACGCCCAGCACGGTGCTGACGATGCTGACCATCGCCTTGGTTACCCAACCGAGGATCAGGCAGTTCATCAGCAGGCCCAGATATATGGCGCGAAACCCGCGAAGAAACGCCGCCGGTCTTCCCGCGTAGCGCAGCTCGGCGAACTGCACGTCGGTAAGCAAGCCCGACCGCCGCCACAGCCGCGCGAACAGGAATACCGTCATCATCCCCGACGGCAGAAAGCTCCACCACAACCAGTTCCCGGCGATTCCTTGCGTGTAAACAAGACCCGTTACGGCCAGCGGCGTATCGGCCGCAAACGTTGTCGCGACCATTGAAGTGCCTGCCAGCCACCACGCCACGTCGCGGCCCGAAACGAAATAATCTTCCGTGCTTTGTCCCGAACGGCGACGAAAATAGAGGCCCAGCAGGAGCGTAATCAGCAGGTAACCGGCAATCGCGGCCCAGTCTGCAAGCGCAAGCTTCAAGGGGTCACCCGATTCGTGATGACAATGCTGCCCAGTGTCGTCACGCTTTGTCGGCGTGTCAATTGAAAACTCTTTGGTTCCGGCCGTTCGAAAAAAACCAATCTCTCCCGAATTCCCCTTGATGCAATGGCCCGCTCAGAGCACGACATCGCGCACGCCTACTCGCCGGAATTGCGCTTGCACGCGAGGGAATGGGAGCAAAGATCGCACCGTATTGTGACCGGAAAAGTGAACCAGCCAAAAAAAAGCCCCGGATATTCAGGGGGATGAATATCCGGGACCGGGGGTTGCGATTGAGGTGGGCCGGAGGAAACTCGTTTTTTCCCTAATGTCTTGCGGGAACCGCCAGCAGACAGATTTGCCGCAATTCCTCGTACGAATAAACCATCTGCTCGAACTGTCCGGTCTTCTCCACTTGGCCTAGCCCGGCCATTTGTGACAATCGCCGCAGTTCTTCTTCGCTCATGCCGAGCAAGACTGCCGCCCGGCTCTCTTGAATCTGCTTCTGGTCCCTGGCGTTCATGTTTTCGCTCCCCCTGGCAGGTTCGAGGGAGCCCACTTATCTCGGTCCACGGTCAAGATCATGGTCTTGAAAACGTCGATGTCCCACCCTTCGCCAATGCGCATGCGAACGGCTTCTTTCGACTCACTGACCATGGTGCCGCGGAGCGGCACTTTGAGGTCGCCGATAGAGACTTGAAGGACAACCAACTGGCCCATCCAGCTTGCGTACGCGTTTTGCAATTGCCTGTCCCTCGCCATGGATTTGCAACCAACGCGAGTTTGCCGCTGCCCTCGTTCGCTGCCAATGGTACAGGGGGTGCAACTTCATAGGAGGAAAGTACCAGTCGTATATCTTTGGAAAGAAAAGGCCTTGAGGGGCGGCCAGGGTACGATCGTACCTCTTCCTTGACCCGCTCGGTTCATTGTTCAGCCACGCGGGAAATGGGACTCTAGGCCCATGACGGCTATCTACCAAGCGCTGACTGACCCTCTGGTTGCGCCGGTGTTCCGCAAGGCGCAACAGCGCTGCCATTCCGACGGCCCGGCTGTACCCACGGGAGTAGGTCTTGCGCTGGGCGGCGGCTTTGCCCGCGGCTTCGCCCACCTGGGCGTCTTGCAAGTCCTGGAAGAGAACCGCGTGCCCATTTCCTGCATTGCAGGAACCAGTGTCGGAAGCATCCTCGGCGCAGCGTACGCCACCGGAGCCCCGTTGGCGCGCATCATGGCCGTTTGCCGCACGGTCCGCTTCAAGGATTTTGCGCGCTGGCGGATATCCCGTCTGGGGTTGGCAAGCAATGACCGCATCGCCAACCTGGTCCGCGATGTCTTCAACTCCCAGACGTTCGAATCCCTTCTCATCCCCATGGCGGTCGTGGCTACCGACCTGGGTACGGGCGAGCCGGTTGTTTTCCAGCACGGCAACCTGGCGGATGCACTCCGAGCAAGCTGTGCCTTTCCGGGTTTGTTCGAACCGGTCCGGATAGGCACGCGCTGCCTGGCTGACGGAGGCCTTGTTGCGCCGGTCCCGACTCAGGCCGCTCGCAAGATGGGCGCCGGCTGCGTCATTGGAGTCTCTGTTGGCTCTGACAATTGGGATTCTTCTGTGCCGTCAAGCCTGTTCCAGGTTGTGGCCCGCTCGATTAGCGCCGCGCAAAAGCATCAGACCCAACCCTGGGAATCCTTCGCCGACCTGGTTGTGCAGCCCGACCTTCAAACGATTAATTGGGACGATTTCGCACGCGCCGATGAGGCCATTGCCGCCGGCGTGGCCGCCGCGCGGCAGGCGCTCCCGCGCATCTGGGCCTTGCTCAAGAAATCTTCCGAGACGGCCCGAGAAACGGAAACAAACTCCTGGGAAGCGGGTTCTAGATTATTGGAGGAGGTAATCGTCCGATGATCCGCCTGACTGTGGCGTGGCTCTGTGCAGGTCTTGCCTCTCTCTTCATCTTGTGGCGAGAGAGCGGCGAGAATACCGCCGTTTTCTGTTACCGTATGAGCTCGGGCCTATACTTGCTGGCCGCCAACGCACCCTTAAGGGGGAGTTCGCTGCGTGCTCGAATTCATACGCCACCTGCTGCATACACTCTATGACGTTGAAGGATTGATTCGCTGGGGCGGCACCTTTTTGGTTTGCTTCATTGTTTTTATTGAAACCGGTTTTTTCGTCGGCTTCTTCCTTCCCGGTGATTCCCTCCTTGTAACCGCAGGCGTTTTTGCCGGCGCCGGCCACCTTCCCATTGGAACGCTTCTGACCCTGGTGACCCTGTGCGCCATCACCGGCGACCAGCTCGGTTATTGGATTGGACGCAGTGCCGGAAACGCCTTGTACCGCCGCGAAGATTCCTTCTTTTTCCGCCGCAGCCATCTGCGGCGCGCCCACGATTTCTATGAAAAGTACGGCGGAAAGACGGTCATCCTGGCTCGCTTTGTTCCCATCATCAGGACTTTCTGCCCGCCGGTGGCCGGCGCCGCTCAGATGCCGTACACCCGGTATCTCACCTACGACATCTTCGGCGGGATCTTCTGGGTCGGAAGCATGATTCTTGGCGGGTACCTTCTCGGCCGCTCCGTTCCCAACATCAACCAGCGCATCCACTGGGTTATCCTCGTCGTAGTTTTCCTTTCTATCCTTCCTGCGATTATTGGCGCACTGCGCGCGCGCCGCGCTTCCGCAACGCCGACAGAATAGCCGTGGCGGCTGCGCCCATCCGCGCCCTTATTTTCGACATCGGCGGCGTAATCGTCCGAAGCGACGCCAGGCGCGCCCTCGGCGATCTCGCGGACGGCAGCCTACATTCTCCCGCCGAAGTCGTGCAGCTCATCCGGACCGATCCCCGCTGGCAGGATTGGCAGGAAGGACGCATCGCTCCGCGCGAGTGGCACGCGCATCTCGGCGCGCGGCTCGGCATGACGGTCGGCTTTGCACAGTTCTGCGAAATCTGGAACCGCGCCATTGATCCTGCTCCCATTCTCTCCGGCGAATTCTTCTCGGGTCTCTCCGCACATTACAAACTCGCTCTTCTTTCCAACACCGACCCTATCCATGTCGCGCATCAGGAGGCCACCTTCTCGTTTTTCCGCTTCTTCCCCACGCGCGTCTATTCCTGCTCCGTTGGACTCACCAAGCCGCATCCCGGCATCTACCGCCGCGCCCTCGATGCTACCGGCATCCACGCCTCGGAAGCGGTTTACATTGACGATGTCGAGGCCTACGTTCTAGCGGCCCGGCAAGTGGGAATGCGCGCTATCGTCTTCTCCGGTCCCGAGCAACTCAAGGAGAGCTTGCGAGCCCTGGACGTGAAGGTTTGAAATTGCCGCCGGGCGCCGCCAAGAACGTCTGCCCCTGAGGCCAGGTACCCGGCCTCGCGGACAGGTCAAAACGCCGAAGTTGCGTAAAGATTCCTCGTTCTAGTACTGATGCCCGCCCAGACGGTATGTCAAACCATTCTACAGCCTCTTATTTATCAATAGATTCCCGCAACTGGGCTGTGCTTGCCTTTGGCGGGAGGCATGCTTATCGCACACAGAGGTTCTTTCCGCAGACAGGAGGATGGGGACTATGTCCGAAGATCAAAGCGTTGAAATGAGGTCAACAGCCCCGGGGTGGACGCTTCCAGCGATTGTGCTGCTGGGTCTGGTCGCCGCCGCGGGTCTTGTGTTTGGTTGGAAGGCCACGTCACAGCTTGACTCCACCAAGGCAGATGTTGCCGCCCAGGTGGCGAAAATGAGGCAAGGGGTCGACCAGGACTTGTCGGCCATGAAGGGCCAGGTCGCAGACACGCAGAGGACCAACACCAGTCTGCAGAGCGACCTTAACGTCGTCACCAAGAAGCTTCGCATCACCCAGGGCCAGTTGAAGAAGGCTCGCGACGAAGCGGCGCAATTGCACGAAGAGGCGACGCAAAAAATTGACGCTCTCAATACGTCGGTCCAAGGCGAGCTGGCCACCAAGGCCAGCGCTGACGACTTGAAGAGCACCAATGGCCAGGTGACGGAAGTCCGCGGTGACCTTGACACCACCAAGAAAGACCTGCAAATGGCCAAGAGCGAATTCGGCACGTTGATCGCCCGCAACCATGAGGACGTCGAAGAGCTCCGCCGCAAGGGCGAGCGTGATTACGTCGAGTTCACTTTGAACGGCAAAGGCAAACCGGAGAAGATCGGCAACGTCACCGTGGAAATCCGCGGCATCAATGAGAA
>WNFF01005783.1_pt1 | contig 10967 bp, 7 predicted proteins | sample 5400441 | NCBI WGS metagenome assembly WNFF01 (sample SAMN13153345, study PRJNA577476) | soil metagenome | isolation source: 120 cm saprolite under Douglas fir tree site 2 hole 3 replicate 1 | place: USA:California | collected 2015-04-18
CGACACGGCCGGAATCCGCCGCAAAGGCAAGACAAAGCTCGTCGCGGAAAAACTGAGCGTGGTGATGGCGCGGAAGGACCTGGAGCGCGCTGACCTGGCCTTGCTGGTGGTAGACGCGGTGCAGGGCGTCACCTCGGGCGATGCCACCATTGCCAGCTACGCGCAGCAGTCGGGCCGTTCGGTGATCATCGTGATGAGCAAGTGGGACCTGGCGCTCGAAGCAGCGCAAAAAGCCGTGCGCGAAGCAAAGAGCGCGTCACCCTTGCGCGGAAAGCGCGGCTCCACGGCGCAAAGCAAAGGTGCCGCGGCTCGGTCCGGGAAAGGCGGCAGAAATGTGTCCGGGAAGGGCGGAACGACCATCGCAGCCCCTGGCCGGCTGCTGTACGAATACGAGCGCCTGGTTCGGGCCCGCTTCAAGTTTCTCGCCTACGCCCCGGTGATATTTCTCTCCGGGTTGACCGGCGAGCGTGTGGACCAATTATACGGAATAATTGACCAGGTGGCCGCCGAGCGCCGGCGGCGCATCTCGACCGGCGAGCTCAACCGGTGGCTTGCGCAAGTGGACCTTGACCGTGGGACCTCGCCCGCCAGCCGGAAGGTGAAGATTTACTACATGACGCAGGCGTCCAGCTCCCCGCCGACCTTTGTGCTCTTCACCAACCAGACCAGCCGACTGCACTTTAGCTACGAGCGGTTCCTTGAGAACCAGCTCCGCGAGCAGTTCCACTTTGTCGGCACGCCCATCCGATTCCTCCAGCGGCTGAAAGAGAAGCGGGGCGGCGAACGACGAGGAGTAAGCCGGAAACACAGATGAAAATACAAGGAGAAACAGAAACGCAGAGATCGCAGACGGGGCAGAGGAGCACAGAGACGACGGATGAGTTATGATTATTCCCCCCTGGCCTGACATCCTCGCCCCCGGATCGATGAGTAGCGCCGCCGGCTCGATTGACAGCCGGATAAATCGGCATAGGATAGGGAAGAAGGTTTTTCGACAGGGCTCAACCTAGAATGCCAGGCGACGGCCAGCCCGCTTCCGTAATCCCCGAAAAGAGCCTCTTCCGCATCGGCGAAGTCAGCCGGCTCACCGCCACCAAACCCTTTGTCCTGCGCTACTGGGAGAGCGAGTTCCCCACGTTGCAGCCGGTGAAAAGTCCGAAGGGCCATCGGCTCTACCGCCGCCAGGACATTGAGACGGTGCTGCAGATCAAGCGCCTGCTCTACGACGAAGGGTTCACCATTGCTGGCGCGCGCCGCCACCTGCTCGAGCAGAACGGGCAGGGCGGCGATGTTCCGGCCGCACCCGCCTCCCTCAAGGATTCTCCACTGGCCGTCAGCCGGCAAGTGTTGTTGGATTTACGCGACGCCCTTCGTGCATTCTTGACGCTGCTGGAACGCAGATGATACGCTGTTAGTTTGACGGGTCGGGACGTGGCGCAGCCTGGTAGCGCGCACGCTTGGGGTGCGTGAGGTCGCTGGTTCAAATCCAGTCGTCCCGACCATTTTCCTTCTTGAGGTAACGCGCGAGGAAGCATCACGAACGAAGCCCCGGCCGAAGGTAGCCCGAAGCGAGAGTTCCCTTCCCTGGTTCGTTTTGAGCCCGCCTGAGATTGATTGCATGACATGGCGCACATCCTGATCACCAACGACGACGGTATCTACGCGCAGGGCCTGCGGGCCCTGGTGGACTCCCTGGCGGGTCTGGGGACCTTGAGCGTCGTGGCACCCAGCTACGAGCGCAGCGCCTCGGCGCAGTCGCTGACGCTGCGCCAGCCGATTTTCTGCGAGAAGATAGCCGAACGCGAGTGGGCGGTGGAAGGGACGCCGACCGACGCAATGATCGTGGCGCTCAACAAGCTGCTGCCCGAGCGGCCAGACCTTGTCGTCTCCGGGATCAACCGGGGCGGAAACATGGGCGAAAACGTCTTCTATTCCGGGACAGTCGGCGCGGCCGTAGAGGCGACCATCAGCCAGGTGCCGGCGTTCGCCATCTCGGTGGCGCATCGCGGCGCGGGATTTGAGTACGGCGATGCGGCGCGGTTTGCGCGGGACTTGGCGCAGCTCATTCTGACCGAAGGGCTGCCGCGAGGCGTGCTGCTGAACGTCAATGTCCCGCTGCACTGGAAAGGCGGCGTGCGCCTGACGCGGCAGTCGCAGAAGGTCACCCGCAACCTCCTGCAGGAGGGCGTGGACCCGCGCGGCCGCACCTACTACTGGCTGCACGAACAGCAGCTCACCAAAGGGCTCGACGCGGATACCGACTACGCCGCCGTGCATTCCGGCGCAATCTCCGTCACCCCGCTGGAACTCGACCGTACCCACAACACTTCACTCAACCACCTTTCGCACTGGGCCACGAAGCTCGAATCACTCCGCAGGGACTAGCTTAGCGCTGCGCTCCGGCTCGCGGCTCCGCGGCTGCGGGAGCCACCGAAACTACGGGAATGTTCTCCTGTCGCATCGAATCGTTCAGCGCCGGCAGATCTTTGGCGATGAGCTGCCTCCATTTCATAAGCGGCGCCTCCAGCACGCCGCTGAGCGCCTCGAACAGGTCATACGACTGCTGTGTGGGGGCGGTGTCGGCGCTCTCGACCACACTGGCCAACACGGCCAGCTTCCCATCCACCTTTAGCGGATAGTTAAGCGAGTCCTGGCCGCTGCGCAGCTTTGGCTGGATGATTTCTTCTTCGATCGGTGCCATCTTCTTGTCGAGGTCATCAAAGGCGGCAAGCAAATCCTTGTGCGCGGCATCGCTACCCAGGCGCTTGCGAAGCACCTTGAGCTGGCCGCGCAGCTCGCGGATCTGGTTTACCGTCTCGTAGCTGTGCGTCAAACGCTCGCGAATTTTCATCCGCAAGTCGAACTGCTTTTCCAGATTAGCCAGTGGAGTGGTGAGACGCGGGTCGAGCCGGACTTCGAGTGGCGCCTCGAGCTTCTTCCCGGCGGCCGTCAGGTGCACAGTGTACTTGCCCGGCAAGGCCAACGGACCCTCGAGTCCATCGTCGTACTCGCCCGTGGAGTAGCCGGGGACCCTGGGCGCGCTCGAGTAGCGCAGGTCCCAGACGAAGCGGTTCAAACCGGCCTCGACACCGAATTCGTCCTTTGGCTTCTGCGGTCCAAATGGGTCGGGCGGCTCGGCTGGCTCCTCGACCTCGCGCTTGGGGCGGCCGGTGAATTTGCGGACCAGCTTGCCTGACGAATCGAGGACCTCCAGCGTGATCTCCTCTTTCTCTTTGAGCGCCGACTTCAGGTAGAAATCCACCATGGCGCCGGCGGGCGGATTCTCTCCAAGCGGACGATTGCGGATGTTGGTTTTGCCGCCTCGAAACCGCGTGGCAACCTGTGGCGAGTAAAGGTGCACCTCGGCGCCAGCCATTTTCGCGTCCAACTGGCGCAAGGGCGTGAGGTTGTCGAGGATCCAGAAAGACCGGCCGTGCGTGGCGACCACCAGATCATCGTCTTTGACCACCAGGTCGTGGATGGGAGTGGTAGGCAGGTTCAACTGGAGCGGTTGCCAGCGACCGCCGTCGTCAAACGACACGAAGATGCCGATTTCCGTGCCGGCATAGAGCAGGCCCTTGCGCTTGGGGTCCTCGCGCACTGCGTGGACGTAGGTGCGTTCCGGCAATCCGCCGGTGATTTTCGTCCATGACTTGCCGAAGTCACTGGTCTTGTAGATATACGGCCGGAAGTCGTCGAGCTTGTGCCGGTCCACCGCCGCGTAAGCTGTGGCCGGGCCGTGTGGCGAGGCGTCGATCAGGCTGATCATGCTCCACTCGGGTATTTCCTTGGGTGTGACATTCGTCCAGGTCTTTCCAGCGTCGCGAGTGAGGTGAATCAGCCCGTCGTCGGCGCCGGCCCAGATGAGGTCTTTCTGCACCGGCGACTCAGCCACGGCAAAGACCACGTCGTAGTATTCAACCCCGGTATCCTCCTTGGTGATGGGGCCGCCGGCCACGGCCTGCTTGGACTTGTCGTTGCGCGTGAGGTCTGGGCTGATGGCGGTCCAACTCATCCCGCCGTTGGTGCTTTTAAACAGAACTTGTGCCGCGTGATAGAGCACGTTGGGATCGTGTGGCGAGAGCAGGATGGGCGTGGTCCACTGGAAGCGGTACTTTAGGTTCGCAGCGCCTGAGCCGTCGGTGACCTCGGGCCAGGGATTGATGTCTTGCGCTTGCCCGGTGCGTTTGTCGAACCGCGTGATGTAGCCCTGGTAGGAGCCGGCGTAAACGATGTTCGGGTCGCGCGGGTCCACTGCGATGTAGCCGCTCTCCCCGCCGCCGACCGGATACCAATCGCCGGGACCAATCGCGCCGCGGTCGCTGCGGCTCGCAATCCCAACCGTTGAGTTATCCTGCTGCGCTCCATAAACGTAGTAGGGAAAGCGATTGTCGGTGATGACGTGATAGAACTGCGCGGTCGGCTGGTTGTCCTGCCTCGTCCACGATTTTCCGCCGTCCACGGTAATGGTGGCGCCGCCGTCGTTGCCGTTGATCATGCGCTGCGGGTTCACAGGGTCGATCCACAGCCCGTGATGGTCGCCGTGCGAGCCAGGCAGCGCGGTGAATTTATGCCCGCCGTCGGTGGAGCGGTAAAGCCTCGTATTAAGCACGTAAAGTGTCTCCACGTTCTTGGGATCGGCGAAGACATGCGTGTAATACCAGGCGCGCTGGCGGAAGCGGCGGTCCTCGTTCACCCGTTCCCATTTTTCGCCGCCGTCCTCCGAGCGATAGAGTCCCCCGTCCTCCGCCTCGATCAACGCATAGACGCGGCTTCCATCCGCCCCAGAAACCGAAACGCCGATGCGGCCGAGAAGCCCCTTTGGCAAACCGTTCCCCTCAAGGCGTTTCCAGGTGCTTCCGCTGTCGGTGGACTTATAGAGGCCGCTGCCCGGGCCGCCGCTGGTCAGACCCCATGGCGAGCGGCTGGCTTCCCAGAGTGCGGCGAACAGGATGTGCGGGTTTGACGGGTCAAAGCTGATGTCGATCGCGCCGGTCTTGTCGTCCTTGTAGAGAACTTTCTCCCAGGTTTTTCCGCCGTCGGCTGAGCGGAAGACGCCCCGCTCTGTGTTTGGCCCGTAAGCGTGGCCCAAGGCCGCGACGTAAACCAAGTCAGGATTGCGCGGGTGGACAATCACGCGGCCGATGTGCCGCGTATCACGCAGGCCGACGTTTTTCCAGTTCTTGCCGGCGTCGGTGGATTTGTACACCCCGTCGCCGAACGAGATGTTGCCGCGGATGCAGGCTTCGCCGGTGCCCGCGTAGATCACGTTGGGATCGGCAGCGGCGACCGCGATGCTTCCGATGGAGGAGACCCCTTCCTTGTCGAAGACCGGCTGCCAGGTCGAGCCCGCATCGGTGGACTTCCAGACGCCGCCCGCAACTCCGCCGAAGTAATACACGGTGGGATCGCCCGGCACGCCGGCGACCGCGAGTGATCGCCCGCCCCGATACGGGCCAATCGACCGCCACTTCATCCCTTTGAACAGGTTCTGGTCGAACTGCTGCGCGGCGGCAGGATAGCTCGCGAGCAGTGCCAGAATTACAGCGGCGAAGAATGCAGCGCGGGCGAACGTTATTCTTGTCGGATGTTTTCCGGCGCGATTTGGTTGACGAGTAGCCCGGGTCATGGGGCACCTCCTATGAAATTGGGAGACAAATCCTACTCACCTACGGCGAAGAGGTGAAGTCCTTTCTTTGACGCCTCATCGCTCGCCTCTGCGCGGCGGTTGCCTAGGAAGAGAAACTGTCGCTCTTGCTCGAGTGCGACGCCCCGGCAGTGCTATTCTTATCCGCCACGCACTTGCTCCCTTCGCATGCGGCTTCGCTGGGTTTTACTGCCGAGCCGAAGCACGCTCGGGGTAAACTCCGTGAAGCACTCCGGCGGGCCCGATCTTGGTCGCTGTGGCCTGTCTGCCTCAGCCGGCTTGTGAATTCTGCAAGGTGGACTACACGAGCAGTGAGGATATGCAACTCGGGCGTCGCGAATTTGTGAAATACTTGCTGGCAGCCGGCACAGCGCTAACTCGAGCGGCGCCAGGGGGGATGCCGTCGGGAGCATCTTTGCTCGCGAGTCCACGGCGCCAATCCGGGGGAGCAAACACGGGAAAAACCTACGACGTCGCCGTGATCGGCGCCGGGGTCTTCGGCGCGTGGACGGCTTACCATCTCGAGCGGTCCGGGAAGAAAGTCGCGCTGCTTGATGCCTACGGTCCGGCCAATAGCCGCGCGAGTTCCGGTGGCGAGTCGCGAATCATCCGCATGGGCTACGGCCCGGATGAAATTTATACGCGCTGGGCTATGCGCTCGCTGCGACTGTGGCAGGACTTCTTCAGCCGTGCGAACCGGCCGCTGTTTCATCGCACCGGCGTGCTCTGGTTGGCGGGCGCCGAAGACCATTACGCCCTCGGCACGCTCGAGATGCTCGGCAAGCTCAGCGTGCGCTTCGAGCGGCTCGATCGGCCGGAACTCGAGAAGCGCTTCCCGCAATTCGCTTTTGGCAATGTGAGCTGGGGCATCTTTGAGCCGGATAGCGGAGCGCTGATGGCGCGCCGGGCCGTGCAGGCGGTGGTCGAAGAGGCTGTGAATAACGGAGTCGATTACTTGCCCGAGTTTGTGGTTGCGCCCGGCGGCACGGGTCACCTAGCGGCAATCAAAACACTAAGCGGAGGAACGGTCAGCGCGGCGAGCTATGTCTTCGCATGCGGCCCGTGGCTGGGCAAAGTCTTTCCCGAGCTTCTTGGCGAACGCATTTTCCCCACGCGCCAGGAAGTGTATTTCATCGGCGTGCCGCCCGGCGACCGGCGATTTGCGCCCCCGGCCATGCCTACCTGGATCTTCAACGCCGACGAGGTGTACGGCCTCCCCGATCTGGAGAACCGCGGTCTTAAGATCGCGCTCGACCGCCACGGGCCGCCGTTCGATCCCGATACCGGCAGGCGGGTGGTGACCGCCGAAGGGATCGCGGCGATCCGTCGCTACGTGGCCCAGCGTTTTCCCGCCTTGAAGGGAGCGCCGGTAGTGGAAACGCGAGTCTGCCAGTATGAAAATACCTCCAATGGCGATTTCCTGATCGACCGCCATCCCGCATTTGAAAATGTCTGGCTGGTGGGCGGCGGTTCAGGCCACGGCTTCAAACACGGCCCGGCGCTGGGCGAATACGTTGCCGCACGGGTCACTGAAGGCGGCGCGGTCGAATCCCGCTTCACCCTCGCCACCAAGCAAAAGCTGCAGAAGCGCGCAGTGTTCTGAGCTGTCGCGGAGGAAGCGCTTATTACCGCTTGCGGACTTTTTCTGCCACAAAGACCGGGTTGCCTGCCGCCTGCTTGAATAACAGCCCCCGCAGCGAGACCGAGCTGCCGGAGCCCAGCCCACTCACGCCAGTGATGCCCCCTTCAAACTGCGTCTGGGTAGAAGTCTGCACTGAGATCTGCGTGATCCCGGTGGCGGTGAGCAGACTTGGCAGGTTGTTCGCGTTGAAACTGTTGCCACTCGGCGTCCCCAGCACCGTGGCTGTGAAGCGAGACATCCGTAATTGCACTCGATCGGCCACAATGGAGTTGGGTTGAAGGGTGGTAAAGGAGCTTGCTCGCACCTGAACGCCTTGGCCCGGCAGCAGGTCTCTCACCGCGCTGAAGATGAAGCCGGCGGTACTCAAGCTGTCGTTATCGATGCCAAAGGGGAGGGCGCCCGGCCCGAGCGAGACGGTGGCCAGATTGCCCACATCAAGCCCGGTTGTGGTGGGCGCGACCTGAACCACGGCAATCTTGAACTGCTGCGCGACGGCATCCACGGAGACGACCACGCCCTCGACTTCTGTCTTGGTGGAGTCCTTATCCTGTAATTCCACTCTTGTTGCGAGCAAGGTGCCGCTGCCTAGCAAGGCCACATCCACCTCAAGAAGCTCACCTGGTAGCACGCCGCCGAAGGTGTTGCCGAGTTGCGCCTCGTCGAAATCCGTGAATACGGTGTTCCCGTCGACCGAAATCAAAAGATTGTCTTGGCGTGTGCTCAACACAAACTGCTGGTTGACAACGTCCATGGAAGTGACCGTGCCCAGCACGTCGTCGCTCGCGGTGAGCTGCCCGGTCGGCTGGGCGGCTGGCAGCAGCGAAACGGTGATGCCGCCAGCGGCAGTGAAGTCGATCCCCAACGTGGGTGAGAGAACATTGCTCAGGTTGACGTCGAAGAGCAAGCCCACCGGTGTGTTCGGGAAGATGCTCAGCGGGAACGGGCCAGTCGAAAGAATCAAGTTTGTCGCCAGCGACGGCCGAAGTTGGCACACCTGCCCTGCCGCGCAGTTGGGGAGCGTTCCGCCGGTATCGTTCTTGAATGTCAGCACGGGATTGGCCAAGCTAATGGTGATGCTATTGTAGATTCCCGTTGGCACCACGACTGAGCTGAGTGCCGCATTCTCGGCTTCCAGACGCTTGATATCAACTTTGGTCGGCGCGCTCAGCAGTGAAACATTGCCCGGGTTCAACACAACTCCGGTGACGCTGAGGTCAAACGCCAGCACGGTCACATTCGCCGGAGGAGAATCTGTGATCGCCACGCTGACCGGCGCGGTCCCCGCCGGGGGACGAATTATGCCCTGAAAGGTGCCGCCTCCTGAGCACCCGGTAACCCAAGCCAAGCTCAACACGACGAGAGAAGCAAACAGGCGAGGCCTCTGCATTTCCCACGCTCCCCACAGGAAAGGATTCAGGCGACGGCTTGCGGCTACTGGCCAAGGGCAAAAGATGGCAGCCCGAATCCCCTCCCCTGCGAAGAATTTAACGCATTTCTTGATTTTATGGTGGGTAAAAAGCTCACCGGTGCACGAGTCTTATTCCCAGGCTACCGGCTGCTGCTCATGATGATCTAGGGTGGTGCGACGCAGGCAGGTAATAGTCGAACGTTGCTCGGCCGCCGGCCGGTCGCGACCAAGAAGGCAAGTCCTAGCAGCTAGGGGCAGCCTGAGAAGAAGACCAAACAGAGTCCGTCCCGAGAGCTCTCCACGCCAGAGATTAAGGCGCAGGCGCCCCGGGGGGCAGTATTTTTACCTTATGAGCAACCGCCCGGTAAGCGTCCAATCGCCCCCAGCCCATGTCGGTGGAGTTCAGCTTCTTGGTGTGGCTGAGGGAGCCGTAAACATCTTTGGGCTCGATTGTAGGCTTGACCTGCACCAACAGGGCTACGGCGCCGGATACAAACGGCGTGCTGAAGGAGGTGCCTGAGGCGGCGGCGTAGTGCTTGCCGGGGAAGGTGCTGATGATCGCTTCTCCCGGCGCCGCCATGTCCGCCAGAGCGGCCCCAAAGTTGGAAAACGTACTCCGCGCGTCCAGATTATTCGTGGACGCCACGCCTAGCACATTCTGAAGCGAGGCGGGGAAGGCCAACGTCTCTTTGCCCAGGTTGCCGGTGGAGGAAACGCACACCACTCCCCGTTCGGAGGCAAAATTCATTGCCCGCATGAGCTCTTCCGAAGGGCCAGCAAAGCTGAAGCTCATATTGATCACCTTGGCGCCGTGGTCCACTGCGAAATAGACTGCGCGCAGAATATCGAACAGGTTGGAGCTTCCATCAGCTCTGAAGGCTTTCAAGGGCATGATCTGCGCCGTAGGCGCCACCAGATGGATGATGCCGGCCACCATGGTGCCATGTCCAAAGGCCTGTGGCACTTGCGTGGTGTCCAGGATACTCGCTGTGGATTGGTCCAGGATTGACGCCGTGGACTGATTCAGGAGGACGACTGTATTTTGATCCAAAATCGACGCCATAGACTGGTCGAGGATGGAGGCAGTGGACTGGCTCAGGTCAGCGAACTCGGAGGGTATGCCGGGCAGATTGCGGGTGAAGTCAAAACCCGGGATGAGCGAGTTCTTCAGGACGGGGTGGTTCGGATCCACCCCCGTATCGATTACGGCCACAATCCCGACACCGGTGGCCAGGAATTGATGAGTCTCGGCTCTCCGGATCAATACGGCGGCCGGCTGGTTGACGTAGCTGCTCAACACCGAGCTGCCGAAGAAGGTGATCGCACTTGGAGTTCCCAACGTGTCTAGTACGGAAGCCGTAGATTGATTGAGTTTTAGTCCCGCGAGGCTCTCCGGGACCAAAACATCCCGGTTAGGCTCGAACATCGTCGACCTCGTCTACGAGCTGGGTTGGAGATGCACCGGCCGGACCGCGAACCAGAAAGATGTTCCGGCTGTCCACCGAGGTAAGAACCGTCATTCCATGGCGACTAGCGACTCCATTGAGTGCCGTAGGTGCGCAGCCGAGGATAAACTCATCCTTGGTTGCGCTGCTCGCTGGCAACGCGAAGAAAAGGGTGACCAGCCCGAGCCAGGCCAGAAATTTACGCTTCACTTTGACCTTCATCTCCTCACCTCCACTGGCTGTTTCACCCTTAGTTCTGATTTCTACGTTCTCGCTTGGCTACGGCGGCGCGCTTAGCCGCGGCTCTGCGGCTTTCGCCGGTGCGCGGAGGCGATCCCTCTTGCGCTCGTCATCCCTGAGGGGAGGTGCGCTTGCACGTCTGCACGTTGCGCCTCACGGCCTAATGCGCGCAGGTTAATGAGCCATTTCGATGTGCTTCAAGGGTTCTCCCTTTGGCAGCAGGGTCAGGGAACACTTCGACTTGCCGCTACCCAATAAAGGGTTGGGGATCCCTGGACGTAAAGGTGGGGACTTACTCTACAGGAAATGTGTACCACACCTGACCGGCTTTGTCCAGAGAATTTTGATGAATTTCAGGTGCTTGCAGGCAGCGAACTCTGAGATTGAGCCGCTTCGAATCAAGTATTTGCGGACACCCCGGCAGCGGGTCTTAGCCAGGCTATAAAGCGCGCACTGCGGCATCACCTTGACTCCGCGCGCCGGGCAGATCTCAGGGCAGGGGTGCTCCAAGGGGATGCAGGTCTACCTGCTCCCAAAGTGCGAGGTAAACATCCAGTCGTCCCCACCCCAGGTCGCCGGAGAGAG
>WNFF01004858.1_pt1 | contig 10964 bp, 9 predicted proteins | sample 5400441 | NCBI WGS metagenome assembly WNFF01 (sample SAMN13153345, study PRJNA577476) | soil metagenome | isolation source: 120 cm saprolite under Douglas fir tree site 2 hole 3 replicate 1 | place: USA:California | collected 2015-04-18
CGCGAAATCGGATGTTTCCGATTTCGCTCGCTTAATAGCTGCCGAAGTCGGCCAAGGCCGACTTCGGGTGAAATCGGATGTTTCCGATTTCGCTCGCTTAATAGCTGCCGAAGTCGGCCAAGGCCGACTTCGGGTGAAATCGGATGTTTCCGATTTCGCTCGCTTAATAGCTGCCGAAGTCGGCCATGGCCGACTTCGGGTGAAAGCGGGGCATCCAGCAACCCCCGGCGAATCAGGTGGTTACTGGATCGCCCGCTTTCGCGGGCGAAGACATGTAGGTGATGCAATTATTTCCCGGATTGCCGCACGAAAACTGCACGGCCTCAGATGGAGTGAAGCCGTAGTGACTCTTGCTGACGTATAGTGCCGTCTGTCGGGCCCGACAAAACTTATGCCCAGTCGGTTTATCCCCAAATAGCACCGCCCCGCCCCATAAACCTGACAACAGCGCCTCTTTTCCACAAGTCTGCAGGCCTCTGGAAATGTCGATATCGTATGTGTGATCGCAAACATCTGTGTGATCGCAAACATCAAACATCAAAAAACCGCTTGATGCAAAGAAACTCCACCTCAATATGCATCTTATGCGTGCATAACTGGATAAAATCCACCCTCAGCGCCAGTGACAAGGAACGCTCCGCCTGCGCCGACGATCACAAAGTTACCCTAATGCATATCCGGCCGGATGCAACCCGTCATTATTTGCGCTTGGTGCGCACCTTTCTCCTTGACGGTTTCGCTGCCGAATCCTTACCCGCTCCCCCGATGCTAAAATCATCGAGCTTCTTGCCTGACTTGAGGGCCGCGGCGAGCCATCGCGGTTTGAGCCCACGTCCCGCCCAGGTCTCGCCGGGATTTTCGGGGTTGCGGTACTTCGGGGCGACCTTTCCTCTTACTCCACGGCCGAAGGCAGCTTTCGATCGGCTGCTACCCATGTCGACGCGCGAAAGCTTGACAAGCTCGGATTCCAAAGAACGGCGCTCGTCCGCGACTTTGCTCGTCAACATCGCATCAATCTTGCCACGGAGACCGACGAGGGCATCGATCGTCATCGATTTCAAATTCATAACCATGCTGCTCCGTTAGAAGGATTACTCGGATTATATCGATCCGTCCGCAAATGCAAGTCAAAGGACTGCGCCAAGCGTGGATGTCCCATTTGAACCTTTTGATATCCACTTTTCAAGCAGAAAATAAATCCACGCCACGCCTATGCACTGGCGGGTACGGAGTTTGAAACTTAAGCGTATAAACCGGTAATTCAACTAAAAGACTGTGGGCTGCCCGACTCCAGTAAAGACTGAAATACCGTTAGCCGGGCATAGAGCGAGGCATGCCGTCTGATCGTCCAGGCGAAAGCACCGACCGGCGACTGCCGTTCGCGAGCATTCCTAAATCTCAAAAGGGATTGTTTGGTCGCCGCCGGCCGCCGCGCCACGGTGCGGCGACCGATCGCCGAGAAACTTTTGCAGTTAATTTCCCCTAATTCGCCACCCGTTATCGGCAATCGTGGTAAGAGGACAAAACTTGTGGCGGTTCCTACTTGGTCATGGCCGGGCTTGTCCCGGCCATCTCGACAATCGGCGCACTGTGCCCTCCTCATCGAGATCGCCGGGACAAGCCCGGCGATGACGCATGGGCTGCCATGAGTTTTGCCCCTGTTACCAATCGTGCGAGCTGATCCTATTCGCCTCGTTGCGGCAAATGGGTGCGCCGCAACCTATACTGCCACGGATATTCAACTGACATTTGATGCATTCCAGAGCTGTGTCTTGCGTCTCGAGCTTCGCTCAATGTCGACAACAAGATCGCGATGCTCGCGGCAGGCGCTCAGAGCGGAACGCGTTGCAGCCAATTCTCCGGCTCATTGGGAAGGCGAGCAGAATCCTCCGCGCAGCCGGCGCGATGCCGCGGGCGTTTTTGACCGAAAACCACGCTGGCTGCCGCGGCGCATTCGCCCGTGCGATTGCAAGCCGCGTCCGACTTTCGGCGCCGGCTTCCACCTGCTCAACCGCAATGCTCCTCAACCCTAACGGTCGGATACCAACTGGCGCCGTCACCTGAGTCCGACTGGGACTTGAGGGTAGGTCGAAAAGTCGCATGAAAGGCGGTTTGGGGGCCGGCCCACACATTGTATCGACATCGACTTCAATGCGAATTCGTCGTCGCGATTTGTGCAACGCAGCAAGCATGTAGATTGGCAACGCCGCAACCCCTCTTGCAATCTGCCGCGATGTCGGTCATGCGACACACGGCACGCACGGGGTCTAACGCACCTCAAGTCAGTAACGAACTGGCCGGGCAGCAATTTCGAATCTGGTGGATTCAAAATCGGCGCCCCGGTCGCATTGCCAGGAGCTTAGAAAATGGCGCTTGTCGAAACACGCGACCTGGTCAAACGTTTTGGGAGCCTGACCGCGGTCGATCACATTTCGTTTTCGGTGGAGAGGGGCGAGGTCGTCGGATTTCTGGGGCCGAACGGCGCCGGCAAATCGACCGCAATGAGAATCATCAGCGGTTTCATGGAGCCCACCTCGGGCCAGGCCTGGATTGATGGACACGACAGCCACACCGACCCGATCGCCGCCCGGCGCCGTCTCGGCTACTTGCCGGAAGGTGCGCCCGCCTACGCCGACATGACGGTCGCCGCGTTCCTCGAATTTATTGCCGCCATGCATGGGATGACGAGGCCGCAGGCCAATGCGCGGCTCGCCGAGCTGGTCGACCGCGTCGATCTCGCGGACGTATGGAACCAACGCATCGAGTCCCTGTCCAAGGGTTTCAAGCGGCGGGTCGCCATCGCCCAGGCGCTGGTCCACGACCCCGATGCCCTGATCCTTGACGAGCCAACCGACGGCCTCGACCCCATCCAGAAATACGAAATGCGCGACCTCATCCGCTCCATCGCGCCGCAAAAGGCAATCATCATATCGACCCACATTCTCGAAGAAGTTGAAGCGGTTTGCACCCGCGCCATCATCATCGCCAAGGGCCGAATGCTTGCGGACGCGACGCCCGCGGAACTGCTGGCGCGCGCGCCGAGCCATGGCACGCTTGCGCTGGCGCTTGCCACCGCGGACCCGCAAGGCGCAATCGATATCCTTTCGAAACACCCGGGAGTCGGGCGGGTCGATGTCGTCCAACGGGTCAATGGCGTCACCCGGATCGCGGTGCGAACTTCAAAGACCAGTCCGTCGACCGACGAGATCACGAGCCTGCTCGGCAGGTCGAACATCGCGGTCACCGAATTCTACATCGAACGCGCCACGCTCGACGACGTGTTCCGGCAGATCACAAGCCATGGTGCGGAGAACTGACATGCGTCCGGCGCTCCTCGTATTTCGCCGCGAATTCGCCGCCTATTTCTCGACCCCGGTGGCGGCGGTATTCCTCATCGTCTTCCTGGCGCTGGCCGCCGGCATGGCGTTTCTGGTCTCCGGCTTCTTCGACCGCGGCCAGGCGGACCTGTCGGGATTCTTCTTCTGGCATCCGTGGCTCTTCCTCGTGCTGATGCCGGCGATCGCGATGCGGCTTTGGGCCGAGGAACGACGCAGCGGCACCATCGAGTTCCTGATGACGCTGCCGGTTGAGCCGTGGCAGATCGTGGTCGGCAAGTGGCTCGCGGCCTGGGCCTTTGCGGCGCTCGCGCTCGTGCTGACGATGCCGCTGTGGATCACCGTCAACGTGCTCGGCTCGCCGGACAACGGCGTGATCCTGTCCTCCTACATCGGCTCGTGGCTGATGGCGGGCGCGTTCCTGGCGCTCGCCGCGGCCATTTCGGCGCTGACCAAGAGCCAGGTGCTGGCCTTCATCGGCGCCACCGCGGTGAGCTTCCTGTTCGTCATGGCGGGCTTCGATCTCGTCATCTCGGTCGTGCGTCAATGGGCTCCCGGCTTCATCGTCGACGCGGTGCGGTCGATGTCGTTCTTCGCGCATTTCCAGCACATCACCGACGGGGTGCTGGAACTGCCATCGATCGTTTTCTTCGTGTCGCTGATCGTGTTCTGCCTCTGGCTCAACGTTCGCATCATCGAAGTCAAAAAAGCTGCGTGAGATATCGCCATGTCCGACCAGACTCAACCGCAAACCCGCAAACCGCTCGCGACCGGCCGCATCGCGCTGATCGCCGCGCTGCTCGGCGCCGTCATCTTCGTGTGCCTCAACATCGTCAGCGCCCAGATCTTCCGCGACGCCCGCGTCGATCTTACGGAGCAGCACCTCTACTCGCTGAGCCAAGGCACCCGCTCGCTGCTCGGCGAGCTTAAGGAACCCGTGCGGTTCCGCTTGTTCATGTCATCCGGGCTGACCAAACAGGCGCCGCAGCTCGCAGCCTTCGCGGGGCGGGTGCGCTCGCTGCTCGATTCCTATGCCGCCGCTGCCAAGGGCAACATCATTCTCGAGGTCATCGACCCGCGGCCATTTTCTGAGGAAGAGGACCGCGCCGTCGCCTTCGGCATCGACGGTTTCACGGGCGTCGGCGGCGAGCGGCTGTTCTTCGGCCTTGCCGCCACTAATTCCACCACCGGAAGGGCCACCATCGGCGTGTTCGCACCGGACCGCGAAGCGTTCCTGGAATACGACCTGACGCGGCTGGTGTCGGAGCTCGGACGGCGGGGCAAGCCGGTCGTGGCCCTGCTCGACGGGCTCGGCCTTGCTGGTAATCCCATGATGCGGATGCCCGAGCAGCAGGTGCTGACGCAGATGAAGCAGTTCTTCGACGTGAAGCCGCTGTCCGGGGAGGTCGAGAAGCTGCCCGGCGACACCCGCGTGCTGATGGTGGTCCACCCCCAGGACCTCAGCGAAAAGACGCTCTACACCATCGATCAATGGGTGATGGCTGGCAACGCCACGATGATCTTCGTCGACCCGTTCGCGGAGAACCAGCTCGGCCCGCGCGGCATGCCGTCGCCGAACCCGACCTCGAACCTCGAACCACTGTTCAAGGCGTGGGGCGTGAAATTCGACACCACCCGGGCCGTCGGCGATCCGGACTATGCGCTGCAGACCGAGCGCAATGTCGGCGGCCGTCCGGTGGCCTCGCAAAACCTGCCGTGGATGGCGTTACGCGGCGATGCGCTCGCGCGCGATGAGGCGATCTTGGCGCAGCTGTCCGCGGTCGTGATGACAACCGCCGGCGCCTTCGAGACCACCAAGGATGGGGTGACGTTACGGCCGCTCGTGCGGGCGTCGAACGCCGCTGTCACCCTTGACGCCACCGTCGCGGGCGACCGCACCGGCGATCCGCGCCGCCTGCTGGTGGGCCTCACCAAGGCGCCGAAGCCGCCGATTCTCGCGGCCCGGCTGACGGGCACGCTCGACAGCGCCTATCCGGACGGGCTCAAGAAGGAAGAGAAAAAGCCGGACGAGGCAAAAGCCGACGACAAGAAGCCCGACGAGGCCAACCCGGACACCGCAAAGGCCGACGAGTCCAAGAAGGAAGAGGCGAAGGCGGCCGACAACGTGCTCAAAAAGTCAGTGAAGCCTGCGAACGTCATTCTGGTCGGCGACGCCGACATGCTGATGGACCGCAACTGGATCCAGATGCACAGCCTGTTCGGCCAGCAGGTCGCGCAAGCGTTCGCCAACAATGGGGACTTCGTCGTCAATGCGATTGAGCAGATGTCCGGCGGCGCCGCCCTCTCCGACCTGCGCGGGCGCGGGGTCTCATGGCGGCCCTTCGAGCTCATTCAGCGGATGGAGGCTGACGCTGACAGCCAGTTCCGCGCCAAGGAGCAGGAGCTGACCACGCAGCTCAAGGATACCGAACAGAAGCTGTCGCAGCTGCCCAAAGCCGCCGAAGGCTCAAATGAGGTGTTGACGGCCGAGCAGGCGAAAACCATCGAAGGCTTCCGCACCCAGTTGCTCGCCATCCGTTCCCAGCTGCGCGACGTGCAGTTCGCGCTGCGCCGCGATGTCGACAATCTCAAGAACCTCGTGACGGCGCTCAACGTCGGCGTCGTGCCCGTGACGGTCGGGGTCATCGCGCTCGCCTTCGGAATGCGCCGGTCGCGGCGGCCTCTGCCGAAAAAGCCATCGGACACGACGGCGTAGCCCGAGACGGAGCAGCATCATGAACGCGAAGCATCTGACAACGCTCGCCGTGCTGGCAGCAATCAGCATCGGGGCGACCGCCTGGGTATTGCAGACCAGCGCCCCGACCGTGGCGTCGGACCGGCGCGGTGAAACCGTCGTCCCCTCGCTCGCCGCGAAGGCGAACGATATCACCGGCCTTTCCATACGCGACGGCGCCGGCACGCTCGCCATCGAGCGCCGCAACAATCGCTTTGTCGCCGCGGACTCCGGCTACCCGATCAAGACCGACCCAGTGCGCGACGTCGTCGCCAGCAGCGCTGACCTGTCATTCCAGGAAGCGCGCACCAGCGATCCGGCCCGCTACGGCGATCTCGGCCTCGCCGATCCCGGCGCCAAGGACGCCGGCAAGGAGATCACGTTCCGCACGGCGGGCGGAGAACTCGCAAGCTTCGTGGTCGGCAATCGCGACACCACTGTTGGTGGCCCGACCGGCGGCGTTTTCATCCGCCTCAAGGGCCAACCCCAGACGTTCCTGGCGCGTGGCGACGTGCGGCTGCCCGTCGTCCGTTCGGACTGGTTCGTCGCCTTCGATCTCGACGTCAAGCGCAACGAGATCAAGAAGGTGGAACTGACCGGCGGCGGTCGCGATGGCGTAACGGCATCCGCAAACGCCGACAAACCCGGCGATCTTGTGCTCGCCGACGTGCCGGAGAAGCGCAACCCCGACACCTTCAAGGTCAGCCGGCTCGCGACGCTGGTCGAGAGCTTCACGTTTCAGGACGTACGCAAGGCCACCAAGCCGGCCGACGACGCGCGTCGCATGGTCGTGGACGCCGGTGAAGGCCTGCGACTCGTCCTCACCACCGTCGGCGACATTACCGAGGGCTGGGTGCAGATCGCGGCGGAAGCCACCAGCGATGCGGCCAAGGACAAGGCCAAGCTGATCGCCTCCAAAGTTGATGGCTACGATTTCCGCCTGCCTTCCAATCAGGCCGAAATCCTCGGCTGGACCATCACGGATCTGACCGACGAACAGAAGGGCTGACCGTAGCCAGCCCGTAGGGCGCAATAAGCGCAGCGCATTGCGCCGCGTCATCTCGAACACGCTCGCCGAGGTCGCCCTCTGTCGAGCGTCGCCCGCCTTTCGCACGGGAACGGCGCAATGCGCTGCGCTTATTGCGCCCTACGGGCCTTCCAAAAACTCCCGCACCGTCTCGACAAAATAATCCGTCTGGTCGTGGTGCACCCAATGCCCGGCGTTCTCCACCATCACGACGCGGGCGTTCTTGAAATGACGGGCGCGGCCGTCCTCCTGCGGATTGGAGGCCCAGCTTTCCTTGCCGTAGACGAGCAAGGTCGGACACGCCACTTCCGCCCATAGCCGTTCGACTTCCGCCACCGGCAGATCGATGGGCGGGAAGACGTGAAGGTAGGGGTCGAACTTCCAGCTGTAGGTGCCGTCCTCGTTCTGGTTGACGCCATGACGGGTGAGATGGTGCGCCTGCTCAAGCGACAGGTGCTTGTTCGCGGCCTGCATGCGGGCAACCGCATCCTTGATCGAGTCATAGCGCCGCGGCTGCCGGGCGGCGAGGCCGCGCTGTGCCTCGATCCAGGCGCGCATGCGCTCGGCCAAAGGCTTGGCGAGGCGCTCGGCCATTGCCGTGGGCGATAATCCGAGGCCCTCGATCGAGACGAGGCGCCTCACCTTGCCGGGATAGATGCCGGCATAACGCGTTGCGATATTGCCGCCAAGCGAATGGCCAATCAGGGTCACGGGCGCAAGCTGGCGCTGATGAACAAGTTGCGCGAGATCGTAGATAAGACCCGGCATGGCGTAGCCGCCATCTTGCGACCACTGGCTGTCGCCGTGCCCGCGCAGGTCGGGCGCGATGATGTGCCAGCGGTCGCGAAACCGCTCCACCACCCAGTCCCAGCTGCGCGCATGATCGCGGCCGCCATGGACCAGCACCAGGGGCGGCGCGTCCGGATTGCCCCAATCGAGATAATGCAGACGCAGGCGCTGCGAAATGTAGGTGTGCGAGGTCGAGCGTGGCATGGCCATTTGATCAGCGGTAGCGCGAGCCACGGACTACCGCAAGGCAGCAATATTCTGTACCCGGATGGAGCGAAGCGTAATCCGGGAATGGCCTATCAGCTTGGCGACGCCCTGCGAGATGTAGGTGTGTGAAGTCGGGCTTGGCATGGTGAGCTCATGCGAACAAAGCTGCGAAACTGATCGCAGAAACGATCTGCGTGGCTTTGTGGCGATCAAGGGAAAGCAGCCCGCCCTTGTCGCCCGTCACGAGGTAGTCGGCCTTGCCCGCTTCGGACAGCGCCAACAGAAAATCGTCGTTTGGATCGGCAGAGCGTTTCACCCGCGGTAGCGAGCCGATCTCCTCAGCGAGCTTCTTGATTTGGTTCACCAGGCGTCCCGCCTTATGCGGCTTGATGAGTGCAGCCACTCTTGGCTTTCGCAGCGTGGCCCGTAGTTCGTCGAGCTGCTCCGCGCAGGTCAACAGCGTGAATTTACCGTCCTCCCAGGCATCATAGATGGCGGCGGGACGGCCGACTGGAGAAATCAACGCGGACACCAGGATGTTGGTATCGAGCACCACGCGCATCAGGCTCTGTCAGCCTTGCCTCTGGCGCGGCGTTTGGCGCGAACCTCGCGGACGGCGTCGTCAACGACGCGCTGCAATTCGCCGAGATCGGTCTTGGCGTTGCGCGTCTTGATGTCCTGAACGGTACGATGAAATACGCGCCAGCGCACAGCTTCTTCGATGAACTTCGAGAGGTCACCCTTCTTCATGCCCTGGGCGCCCAGAAAGGTGCGCAGGGCGAGGTCGGTTTCCTTCGAGACCTTGATGTTCCAGCGGACGGCTTCTTCCATTAGGCACTCACATATGTGTATAAACACTTATACACTTATGGTATGCCTCAATGGCTCGGCAGTCAAACGTGCCGTGCGCGACGGGTAGCCCGGATGGAGCGAAGCGTAATCCGGGAAGGGCCTATCCGCTTGGCGATGCGGGTCCCGGATTACGCGACCGAAGACGGTCGCTCCATCCGGGCTACACTCCCCTCGCGGACCAACCGCAAATCCGCTACCATTCATTGACAATCCGGGACCATATTGACGCATCGACGTGCGGTCCCGAACACGTCGTTACGAATTCGAAAAATTTCTTTCACCGGCAAATGGAGGGAACGCATGGTCGCCTTCACGGTCAACGGAGTGCGCAGGGAGCTGGGCGTCGATCCCAACACGCCGCTGCTTTGGGTCCTGCGCGAGCATCTCAAACTGACGGGCACCAAATTCGGCTGCGGCATCGCGTCGTGCGGCGCTTGCACGGTGCACATCGACGGGCAGGCGACGCGCGCCTGCGCCACCCCGGTGTCCATGGTCGAAGGCAAATCCGTCACCACCATCGAGGGGCTTTCGCCCGACGGCAGTCATCCGCTGCAGAGGGCGTGGGTCGCCGAACAGGTGCCGCAATGCGGCTACTGCCAGTCCGGCCAGATCATGCAGGCGGCCGAGCTATTGGCGCGCAACAAGGCGCCGTCGCGCGAAGAGATCGTCGAACACATGGACGGCAATATCTGCCGCTGCGGCACCTATCTGAAAATCATCAGCGCAATCCAGCGCGCTTCGCGGGAGGGCTGAGCCATGACCGAACGCATCGACCCACGCACGACCGACCTCAGCCGTCGCGATTTTCTTGGCGCCGCTGCCGGCCTGACGTTGGCTTTGACGGTGGTGCCTGATCCCCTGGCACTTCCCGGTGAAGGCCTTTCGGGCGAAGCCCTGGCGGATGGCCTGCTGTCGCCGAACGTATGGCTCGCGATCGCGACCGACGGCACCATCACCATCGTCTCGCCCGCCGCCGAAATGGGACAAGGCACATTCACGACGCTGCCGGCAATCATCGCCGATGAGCTCGACGCCGACTGGGCGAAGGTCAAGCCAGTGTTCCCGCCCGAATGGAACGAGAAGAAATTCGGCAACCCGGAAGGCAACTATACCTTCCAGACGTCGGCAAGCTTCGCGACACGGGGCTACTTCAAGGCGATGCGCATCGCGGGCGCCCAGGCACGGCGGGTCCTCATCGATGCGGTTGCAGCAAAATGGGGCGTACCGGCGCAGGAGCTTTCGACCGAGCCCAGCGTCGTGGTGCACAAGGCCACGAACCGCCGCATCTCCTACGGCGAGATTGCGGGCTTCGCCAAGCCGCCGGCCGAATTGCCGAAGATCGAGGAGAAGGATCTCAAGCCCGCCGCGAGCTTCCGCTACATCGGCAAGGATCTGCCGCGGGTCGAAGTGCCACTCAAGGTGACCGGCGCCGCCAAATACGGAATCGACGCCCAGGTCCCCGGCATGGTGTACGCCGCAGTGCTGCAATCGCCTTATCCGGGCGGCAGGCCGGAGACGGTGGACGAGACGCGGGCGCGGCAGGTCAAGGGCGTCACCGACATCGTCAAGCTGCCGGAAGGCGTCGGCGTCGTCGGCACCAGCGTCGAGGCCACCCAGGCCGCCAAGAATTTGCTCAAGGTCACCTGGAGCGACGCGCCGGGCGCGCATCACGACAGCGAGAAGGCGCTTGAGGAGTTCGCCGCCATCGGGCGCGACAACAGCCGCGAAGGCGTGCCGTATGAAAGCGTCGGCGACGCCAAGGCGGCGATGCGGGGGGCCGTCAAGGTCTACCGGGGCGAATACCGCACGCGATACCTCTATCACGCCCAGATGGAGCCGATGAACGCCACTGCCGCGGTCAGTCCCGACGGCAAGTCGGTCGAGATCTGGACCGGGACCCAGGGCCCGACGAGCCTGCACAACCAGGTCGCCAAGCTCATGGGGATCGAGCGCACCAACATCACCCTGCATCAGCATTTCCTCGGCGGCGGTTACGGCCGGCGCAGCCAGCAGGAAGTGG
>WNFF01007014.1_pt1 | contig 10963 bp, 10 predicted proteins | sample 5400441 | NCBI WGS metagenome assembly WNFF01 (sample SAMN13153345, study PRJNA577476) | soil metagenome | isolation source: 120 cm saprolite under Douglas fir tree site 2 hole 3 replicate 1 | place: USA:California | collected 2015-04-18
GAGGGATCCCTACAATCTTGCGGAATGATCGCATCTTGATTTGGTAATTGAGTAATTTTGTAATTGGGTAATTGAAGGCGGGCAAGATTTCCCGTGCTCCGCAGGTGATTTCATTTACACAATTACCAAATTACGCAATTACGAAATCCAAGATTGCAGGCATCCCTCGCTCTCGGGATTAAAGACAAACGACCTACTTAATGTACTTCAACATCTCCTTGAACGCCGGTGTGCCTGATTTGCCCATCAGTTCGTACATCATCATCTCGGTTGATGACATGACAGCGCCGGCATCGCGCATGCGCTTCAGTCCCAGCTTCCAGTTCAGTTCTGTGCGTGAGCCCACCGCGTCGGCCGCAACGTGGACGTTCATTCCCTGATTCAGCGCGCCCAGCGCGGTCTGCATCACGCAGATGTGGGTTTCCATGCCGCACAAGAGCAGAGTATTGCGTCCGGCTTTGGCGCTCACCGACGAGCAGAACGCTCCGTTACCAAAGCAGCCAAACTCCAGCTTATCCAGGGGTTCAACGCCGGGCAGCAGGGAACTGATTTCAGTGACGGTCGGTCCCAGGCCCTTTGCGTATTGCGTGGTCACCAGAATCGGGATGGAGAGGGTATTGGCCAGGCGGATCAGCAGTTGCGAGTTGCGCACCAATCGTTCGTTTTCCCATATCGGCGGCAGAAGCTTCTGCTGTATGTCAATCACGGCGAGCATGCATTCGTCGGTGTTCAATGGGCGACGCGCCACTTCGGCGTAAGGCAGGGATTCAATCGTGGTAGCCATAGGGAAATTGTAACGCCGTTCTTCTTTAATCCCGAGCCTTGTGCGAGGGATCCCTACAGTCTTGCGGATGATCGCATCATTATTTGGTAATTGAGTAATTTTGTAATTGGGTAATTGAAGGCGGGAAAGATTTCCCATGCTCCATAGGTGACTCCATTTACACAATCACCAAATATTACCAAATGCTTCGAGACCGTAGGGATCCCTCGCATCGCTCGGGATTGAAACAAAGAAGCTAAGATCGTAGCGATCCCTTGCTCCACTCGGGATTAAAACAACAACCTAAAAATGCTCATCCTGCACGCTGGCGGTTTGTGGCGTGCTAGGTGTCTGCCGTAGCTGCCAGGCGGTTGTTTGCCAGTTGTCTTTGCCGGGCGCATCGCGCTTCACCCATGGAGGCAGCACAAAGCCCAGGTATCCGGCAAGGGCCATGACATACGGTTCATATTGCGCCCGCAGACGTTTCAGCTCTGCATCGGCGCCCTCGCCCAGCGTGAGATTGAATCCTGATCCGGCCAGCTCTTTGCGGATGAACAGCAGGTCGTCATCAGAGAGGCGCTTTGTCGCTTGCTCCGTTTGCGCGCAAACATCCAGGACGGCCGTTAAAGCGCCAATCCATGACTGGTTGTCATGCTGCGAGCGGAAGTAGGCCAGCACTGGATACGAGAGATGGCTTTCCATCATGTCTGCAGCCAGGTTTTCCCATGTGTGCAGAACATCGGTGAGGGCTTCAAGCTGCAGCGTGCCGGGAGATGAGTGTCGCCGCAAAAGTTCAAAGGCAGTTGGCGGCGAACCGGCGCGCGCGTCCAGCAGGGTGATGGTGGTTTCCCGCCGGGAAAAAGATTGATAGAGCACGGGGAAATATCCAATGACGAGGGCCAGAAATCCGAAGCCAAGTCCGGCTTCAAACACGATGATAAAGCGGCCCAGCGGGGTCGCAGGCGTGATGTCGCCGAGCCCGAGTGTAAAAAAAGTGGTGCCGCTGATGTAGAGCGCATTGCCAAAGCGATTGGGAAGCAAAGCTCCATTGAAGCTCTCGCCGTCGCCAAAATGGATCAGCGCAAATCCAATGACCATGCCCGCGGCCCAGAGCACCATCAGCATTAACAGGGAAAGCGGCCCGTAGTAGCTGTACATGGCTTCACGCGCTTTCTTCTTATGGATGCGTCTGGCAATGAATCGCCATGGCTGCCAAGTGGAACGATAGAACAAGCGCGTCAGCCTGAATTGGCGTGTTACCCGACGCGGCAACACGATGGTTTCAAACGTCTCCCAGAGGACCAGCGCCAGCAATCCGATCCCGACAATTACGCAAGCAATATTCAGCACACAATTCGTCTCCGTTTGCGATTAGATTACTCCAATACGCTTCGGGTAGCAGTTTCTTCAGGTGAGTTACACTGTAATCGGGTATCGAACTTGTGAAAGCATTACTCCATCTGCTCACCAGTCATCCGTATGCAATCCTGCTGGCTTCGGCCCTGCTGGAGCGGATTGGATTGCCCCTCTTTCTTTCACCCGTGCTGGTTGGCGCCGGCGCTTTGGCCGCCGCGGGGCAGATGCGTCTGGACCTGGGCTTCTGGGTGGCCCTGCTGGCCTGCATCATCGGCGACGTATTGTGGTTTGAAATGGGCCGCCAACGGGGCGATCGCGTGCTTTCCACTCTGTGCCGAATCTCTTTCGAACCAGATACTTGCGTCCGACGTTCTAAAGTATTTCTTGAAAAAGGCGCCAGCCGAACCATATTTCTGGCCAAATGGCTGCCCGGTGTATCCCACATCATTCCGGCCGTGGCCGGACTGGGTGGCGTCAGCCGCAGACAGTTCATGGTGGCCAACACGTTTGGCACAGCCATATTTGTTCTCTCCCTCATGCTCGCAGGCTATTTGCCGGTTGAGCATATTAGCGTGGTACCAAGAGTGGGTTCGGTGGTGTTTGAAGCCGGCCTGGCTTTAGTGGTCGGTAACGTGATAGTGAAGTACGTCCAGCGGCGTCGTTTCTTTCAGGAACTTTACAAGTCACGCATTACTCCCCAGGACCTGCGAGAAATGATCGATACCGGCATTCGCGTGGTGATTGTGGATCTGCGCCATCCGCTGGATTCCGTCGCTGATCCCCGGGTGATCCCCGGAGCCATCCGTATGCTGCCGGACGATGTCACGGAGAAGGCAAGCACGCTTCCTCCCGATGAAGACATTGTCTTGTACTGTACTTGACCCAACGAAGCGACCAGTGCCCGGGTGGCACAAAAACTTCAAAAGCTGGGAATCAAGAGAGTGCGGCCACTGCAAGGCGGATTCGCGGGATGGAAAGAGCTGGACTATCCTCTGGCCCAGCCAACCGAAGTCGCATGGCATTCTGCTGCGCAGTAGCAGGCGAGCGTGACAATGGTCATTTGACCTGTCCGGTAAGCCATCATAAAATCAGAATGTCAGCAACATCCGTTGCAGGCCTGTGCGCTCACTGCCCCCTCGTTCAATGGTAGGACAGCTGCCTCTGGAGCAGCCTATCGGGGTTCGAATCCCTGGGGGGCAGCCAAACTTCTCTTTTTCCTCGCGCTTGTTTTCCCCGCTCTTAAATGAATTGACATTCCCTGCATGTTGAAGAAGGATTCGGCGATCATTCTCATCTGTAAGTCGTGGGACTTCCAGTGATGCATGTCTTGTGTTTTACTTGAACTACGCCTGCTTAAGCGACATCAAGATGCTCCATCGCACTGACGATCTCCGAATAAAATGGACCAAGGTAGTCCTGCCACCAGTGTTTCTGCAGGAGGAACTGCCTGTTACCAGCAGCGCGTCAGACGCTGTGTTTGAGACGCGTGAATCCATCTGCAAGATCCTGAGCGGGCATGATGATCGACTGATGGTTGTGGTGGGGCCGTGTTCCATTCATGATGTAGCCGCGGCGCGCGAGTATGGCAGGCTGCTGGCGGGAATCATCTCTGAAGTGGCAGCCGAGCTTCAGATCGTAATGCGGGTGTACTTTGAAAAGCCACGGACAACCGTGGGATGGAAAGGTCTGATCAACGATCCGTATCTGGACCAGACCTTCAAGATCAATGATGGCCTGCGCATGGCGCGCCATCTGCTCCTTGACCTGGTGGATATGGGCGTCCCCGCCGGCACAGAGTTTCTTGACATCATCACCCCGCAATATGTGGCTGACTTGGTGAGCTGGGGAGCCATTGGCGCCCGGACCACGGAAAGCCAGGTACATCGCCAACTGGTTTCCGGTCTATCATGCCCGGTGGGCTTTAAGAATGGCACGTCGGGCGATATACAGATCGCCATTGAGGCCATACAGTCGGCTTCTCATCCGCATTATTTTCTGGGACACACCAAGCAGGGCCAGTCGGCCATTTTCGGGACTCTGGGCAATCCCAACTGCCATATCATCCTGCGGGGCGGAAGAAAGACGGTCAATTACACCGCCGAGTCTGTGGCCCATGTGCGAACGGAATTAGCGCGGGTGGGATTGTCTCCGCGTTTCATGATTGATTGCAGTCATGCCAACAGCAATAAGGACCATACCAGGCAGCCGCTGGTATGCCGCGATGTTGCCGCCCAGGTTGCCAATGGAGATCAGAGCATTGTGGGCTTGATGCTGGAAAGCAATCTGGTTCCAGGAGCGCAGCGACTGGTCCCCGGCGAACCGTTGACTTACGGCCAGAGCATTACAGATGCCTGCATCGGCTGGGATGACACCACGGCTTTACTCCGCGAACTGGCCGAGGCGGTGCGCTCGCGCCGTGCGGCGTCCAGTCAGGCCGAATCGAATAAGTCCGAATCCGTCTCCCGTAAGAGCTAAAACCTTCATCCCGTATCGGGAACTCTTATTTTTGATATTCATTTAATCAATAGCCTTCCTTCGCCAAAGATGAGTAAAATTCCCGCTGACATGAACAACCACCTTTCGCGGAATTCACGTTTGTTGTGCGCTGCGTTTGTAATCTCAACTCTCAACCTGGCCGCACAGACGGCTATTTTGCAGCCGTTGGCAGATAAGCCGGTACCTGGCGCTTCGGTGAAACTTCAATCGGACTTTTATGTTCCGGTTACCCCCGATTCAATTCGCTGGGGTTATCTGCCGGACAATGCTGCCAAGCCGGTGCTGACCATTAAGTCCGGCGCAACCGTGACGTTCGACACGCTTTCCCACGAAGGCATTCTTGAAGACCAGGGCCGCGACCCGGTCAAGTACTTTGCCGGCTTTGGCGTTCCGGCCGATCAGGTCCTGAATGACGGAAAGGCGATCACCGCCTCAAGCGTGACGCATGACTTTGCCAAAGACGGTCCACATATTGTGATGGGACCGGTGGCGATTGAAGGCGCGCAGGCCGGGGATGTGTTGAAAGTGGAGATGATCTCATTGCTGCCGCGCGTTCCCTATGGCGTGATCAGCAACAGGCATGGCAAAGGCGCGCTGCCCGGTGAATTCCCTGAAAATGCCGGGCCGCAGGCTGGCGCCAGCGCGGAAAATCCTCAGGCTTATAACAATGTATCTAAGTTTGTGCCCATTCGTCAGATTGATGGCAAATGGTACGGAATTTTGAAGTCGGCGAAAGGGGCTGATATCCGCATACCCGTGGCGCCGTTCATGGGGACCATGGGCGTTACTCCTAACGTAGCTGGCAAGCCTAACTCCATCCCTCCAGGCGATTACGGCGGCAATCTTGATATCCATCACCTGACGGCGGACGCCACGTTGTACATACCTGTGCAGGTACCCGGAGCCATGTTCTTTCTTGCTGACCCGCATTTTGCGCAGGGAAATGGAGAAGTATCACTCACGGCCATTGAAGGCTCGTTGCGAACCACTCTGCGGCTGAGTCTCTTAAAAGCCGGTGACCCGGCCATTCCGGCAACCGGCAAATTAACCGGGCCTTTCGCCGAGACAGCCGACTACTGGATTGCCATCGGCCTTGATCCTGATTTGAATGAGGCGATGAAGAAATCAACGCGTGAAGCCATACGTTTCGTGTCAGAAAAGCTTGGCATGGATCGCGCTACAGCCTATGCCTACCTTAGCGCTGCTGCCGATTTTGAAGTTTCCCAGGTGGTGGACAGAACCAAAGGGGTCCACGCTTTGATTCGTAAGAAAGACTTCGCCACCAAGTAACGTGGCGTTCCATGCGCGAGATAAAGTCAAGTGATGTCATGCTGATTTAGCGTCATCGAGCAGCAGCCACCTGCCGCTGCTGCTCGTTTCCTGCTTCATCTTCCTGTTGCATCTTCCTGTCGCGACTTCCTGTTGCAACCCACGCGCGCGAAGGTGCTGTCTTCGTTACCCCATAAGTCCGACTCCAGACAGACAAGCCCTCAAGTAAACCTTTATGTTCAATGCGTTTCCGGAGCTTGGCCGGCACTTCGACAATTCATGCTTTCTGCGTGCAGCCAAACTTTGGGGCTTGTGATACGTGTGTCCCCAATCAATGACAGCCAGCAAAAATCAAACATCTCGTTACAAAAACCGGATTCTGGCATCATTGCCGAAAGCCGAAGCCATCCGTTTGGCCAAACAGCTTGAGCCTGTAACGCTCAATCAGGGACATAGCCTGCTGGACGGAAAGGCAACGCATGCCTATTTCCTGGACGACGGCATGGCGTCCGTCGTGCTGGGCCTGGCTTCGGGCGATAGCATCGAGGTGGGAGTGATTGGCAACGAAGGTGTAGTAGGCCTTCCTATCCTGCTGGGAACCGGTACCATTCCCGGGCGAACATTTATGCAGATTGCCGGTTCCGGTTATCGCATCAAGGCAGAGTGCCTGAAAGAGGAGTTTGAACGAGGCGGAGAACTGAAAAACTTTCTGCTGAAACATATGCACGGTCTAATGGTGCAGAGCGCGCAGACGGCCGCCTGTAACCGTATGCACACGATTGAAGAACGCCTTGCCCGCTGGCTCCTGACCTGCCATGACCGTGTGGAAGCTGACCAGCTCCTTCTGACACATGACTTTCTCTCCCAGATGCTGGGTTCTCCGCGCACAACAGTCACGCTGGCGGCAGGCTCGCTGCAGCGAACGAATCTCATCGGTTATTCCCGCGGCAAAGTCACGATCCGAAACCGCGCCGGTCTGGAGAAGATCGCCTGTGAGTGCTATCGCACGGTGCGCGACGAGTTTCGCCGTCTGGGACTTCTCAATCCCAGGTCGAATGGCTAGTCTTCGTCGAAAGACAGCCCTACATAGTTTTCTGCCAGGCTTTGTGACGCAGCGCGCGAGCTGGTAACGTAGTCCAGCTCCGCCAACTGGCGTCGCCGATCAAATGGATTCTCGTCCGGGAAGCGATGAAGCATCGAGGTCATCCACCACGAAAATCGCTGGACTTTCCATACGCGCCGCAAACAGATTTCAGAATATCGATCCAGCAGGTCCGGCTGGCCGTGTTTGTAAAAGCGGTCAAACGCGCGCGCCAGCACGCGTACGTCAGCCACGGCCAGGTTCAGGCCCTTGGCCCCGGTGGGAGGCACAATGTGCGCCGAGTCGCCGGCCAGGAATAGCCGCTTGTAGCGCATGGGCTCGACCACAAAGCTGCGCATCCCGGTGACGCCCTTCTGGATCACTGCGCCTTCGTTCAGCTTAAAGTCTTCGGCCGCCAAACGCTGATGCAACTCTTGCCAGATCTTCTCATCAGGCCACTCGGCAATGTCTTCGTCAGGAGTGCATTGGATGTAGAGCCGGCTGATTTCTAGCGACCGCATGCTGAGCAGCGCGAAGCCGCGTTCATGATAGGCATAAATCAACTCATCAGAAGCCGGCGGAGTCTCCGCCAGAATACCCAGCCAGCCGAAAGGATAAGTACGGTCAAACATGGTGAGAACATCGGCGGGAATGGCGGGACGGCATATGCCATGAAAGCCGTCGCATCCGGCGATGAAATCACATTGCAGTTCGAAGTCTTTCTCGTCTTTGCGAAAGAGAATTTTGGGTGCGCTGCCGTCAAAATCGCATACCGCGACATTCTGGGCTTCAAAAATGACCTGACCACCTGTGGCTATGCGGGCGTTGTTCAGGTCCTTCAGGACTTCATGCTGCGCGTAAATGGTGATGCCTTTGCCATGGGTGAGGTCTTTGAAATCGATACGATGGCCGCGCCCGTTGAAGCGCAGTTCAATGCCATAATGCACCAGACCTTCACGCTTAAGCCGCTCTCCTACGCCCATTTCGGTCAAAAGATCGACTGTGCCTTGCTCCAGAACGCCGGCGCGCACACGTTCTTCCACGTACTGGCGGCTGCGATTTTCAATCACGACGGAATCGATCCCGTGGAGATATAGAAGATGGGAAAGCACCAGTCCGGCTGGACCGGCGCCCACAATGCCAACCTGGGTACGCATTTTCTGGGACATAAGAAGTCACCAACATGTTAAAGGAAGCTGGAGAAAGGCGCTGCGCCCTTGCGCCTGCCGGCACGAGCAGGATACGAAGGAGTGGAGTCGTGTACATTAGTTGCGTAAGCGTGGTTGGAGAAGATGAAGAACAAAGTGGTCGCATACCGCAGACACGATCCGGCCAGCCAGCCGGCTTCGCTCTATGAGCCATATCGCGCTACTGTTTTGCGGGCGCCGCGAAAGTCGCTGATCCTGCTGCCGCACACATTGTCTGAGGTCACGGGGCCCGTCTTCGGCCCGGATGCACTCAGACCTAACGATGGGGACCTGACCCGGCAAAGTTCCGGTGAGCCTCTGGGTGAACGCATTATGGTAAGCGGACGCGTATTGGATGACGGCGGCCGTTCGGTTCCCAATACACTGATTGAAATCTGGCAGGCGAACGCCGCGGGAAGGTATCGCCATGATCGCGACAATCATCCTGCACCACTTGACCCCAACTTCAACGGCGCTGGCCGCGTACTGAGCGACGAAAACGGCTATTACAGTTTCACTACAGTGAAACCGGGCGCGTATCCGTGGAAGAACCACGCGAATGCATGGCGACCGGCGCACATACACTTTTCACTGTTTGGTCCGGCCTTCGCCACACGACTGGTGACGCAGATGTATTTCGCCGGCGATCCTCTGTTTGCGCACGATCCCATTTTTCAATCCATTCCTGACGAGCGCGCCCGTGAGCGGCTGATTGCCAGATTTGATCTTGCCACCACAAAGCCGGAATGGGCGCTGGGCTATCAATTCCACATCGTGCTGCGCGGACGCGAAGCCACGCCGTTTGAGGTGTGAATTTTGTTGGGTCGTAATTTTGAGGTGCAACGTTGACGCGCAATATGGACCACGTTCCCGTGCCTTCGCAAACCGTGGGGCCATTCTTTCATCTCGGATGTACTGATAGACATTGCGTGGGATCGCTGGTCGGGGAGAAGACCAAGGGCGAGCGCATAGGATTGAAAATCTGCGTGTTCGATGGCGAGGACATGGCGGTACCGGATGCGATGATCGAAATATGGCAGGCCGATGCGGAAGGGAAGTATAGCCATCCTGACGATCCGCAGAGTGCCATGGCTGATCCGGGATTCAAAGGATTTGGGCGTATGCCGACCAATGAACACGGCTGCTGTAGCTTTGAGACGATCCGGCCGGGACAGGTGGCGGCGAACGATGGCGGCAAGCAGGCAAGCCACTTCAATATTTCAGTCTTTGCTCGGGGGATACTCAAGCGGCTGGCAACGAGAGCGTATTTCGGCGGCGACCCGGCGCTCAATCAAGATCCGGTGATGGCGCTGGTACCACAGGAAAGGCAGAAGACGCTGTTGCTGCAAAGCTCGCCGGAGGGGCCTGGAGAGTGGTATTTTGAAATCCGGCTGTGTGGCGAAAAAGAAACCGTATTCTTTGATGTCTAGCGTGAAACGATATTTAGACTTGACGTTTTGAAAACCAACCAATGCCAGTGCGCCTCATTGATAGTCTGACGACCAACCCGCAGGTGGACGATGTGTTTTCTGACTCGTCTGTGCTTCAGGCGATGGTGCGCTTTGAGGTTGCTCTTGCGCGTGTGGAAGGCCGTCTCGGGATTATTCCGGCGGCCGCGGCAGAAGCGATTCAGCGCGCGGCCGCTGCGGAAAAGCTCGATGCGGCGGCGCTTGCGGCGGCAACTTTGCAGAGTGCCACGCCCGCGATTCCGTTTGTTAAACAATTGACCGACCAGATACACAGCGTGGATGCGGCAGCCGCTGGCTTTGTGCATTGGGGCGCCACCAGCCAGGATTTATGCGATACCGCCATGGTCCTGCTGCTGCAAAAAGTGCAGGCGATGTTTGCTTCCGATCTCGACCGCCTTGAGGCGAGTCTTACTGGCCTTTCCAATAAACACGCACACACTGTCATGCTGGGCCGCACGCTCTTGCAGCCAGCTACGCCAATCACCTTTGGACTGAAAGCAGCAGGCTGGCTGGGCGCGATTCACCGCGCTCGCAAGCACGTTGATCACGCATTCGTTGAGGTACGTGTGTTGCAGTTCGGCGGCGCGAGCGGAACACTGGCCGCCCTCGGCGACCGCGGACTGGAAGTTGCAGAAGCTCTGGCGCGGGAATTGGATCTCACTTTGCCCGAGGCGCCCTGGCATGTCCATCGCGATCGACTGGCGACTCTGCTCACATCATGCGGAGTGCTGGTGGGCATCCTGGCAAAAATGGCGCGTGACATTATCTTGCTCATGCAACCGGAGGTCGGCGAAGCAAGGGAAGCATCAGCGGAAGGCCGCGGCGGCTCATCCACCATGCCGCACAAGCAGAACCCTGTGGGTTGCACGCTTACACTGGCCGCTGCCAATCGCACATTATCTTTCCGGGATGGCGCAGGAGCATGAACGAGCGGCGGGTGCCTGGCAGGCTGAGTGGAGCACGATTGCGGATGTCATGTCGGCAACTGGCATGGCGATTGCCTCAATGGCGGTGGTGGCTGAGGGCTTGCATGTAAACGTATCTAAAATGCGCGCGAACATCGATGCGACTCAGGGCAGGATTTTCTCGGAACGCGCCATGATCTTACTTGGCACCAAGATGGGTCGCGATGTGGCCCACAAACTGGTCGAAGGCGCAACCCGCCGCAGCGCTGAACAGTGCAGAGGGCTGAAGGACGTGCTGAGCGAAATGAAAGCGGTCAAGGAGCATATGAGTCCTCAGGACCTGAATGCCCTGGACGATCTCGAAAAATACCTCGGCTCGGCGGAAGCTTTTCGCCAGCGTCTGATGGCGTCGGTGGAGAAAGATCAAAGGAAGAAAG
>WNFF01026866.1_pt1 | contig 10960 bp, 5 predicted proteins | sample 5400441 | NCBI WGS metagenome assembly WNFF01 (sample SAMN13153345, study PRJNA577476) | soil metagenome | isolation source: 120 cm saprolite under Douglas fir tree site 2 hole 3 replicate 1 | place: USA:California | collected 2015-04-18
GAAACAAGGGCGCGGCGTATTGGACGGCGTTTGGCGAGATTGAAAAGTTTGAAGTTTTGGGAGACTGAACCGTATGCAGCCGTTCTCAACTCATACCGGCATGGTGATGCCGCTCGACCGCGTCAACGTGGACACCGACCAGATGGTGCCCAAGCAATTCCTGAAGGCCCTCACCCGTGAAGGCTTTGGCAGAATCCTTTTTTACGACTGGCGCTATCTTCCCGGCGAAAAACCAAATCCGGAATTCGTTCTGAATTTCCCTCGCTACAAGGGCGCATCAGTCTTGTTGGCGCGCGCCAACTTCGGCTGCGGCTCGAGCCGCGAGCACGCGCCATGGGGCGTAAAGGACTACGGCTTCCGCGTCGTCATCGCGCCGAGCTACGCTGACATTTTCTATAACAACTGTTTCAAGAACGGCATCCTGCCTGCAACGCTGACCGAAGAGCAAGTCGACGAACTCTTTAAGCGCACCGAAAAAGAAGAGGGCTATTCACTCACGTTGAATCTGCCAAACCAAACCATCGCCGATAAACACGGCCTCATGTTCAAGTTTGAAATCGCCCCGTCACGCAAGGAAGTTCTGCTCAAAGGCCTCGACGACATCGGCACCACCATGCAACACGAACCCGACATCACCGCCTACGAAAAATCCCACGCTGCCACTGCCACTATGTACGACGCCGTTGACGTGAAGAACTACTCCAACGGCCGCTGAGCACTCTCTTATTTCAAAGGCTGTCGTCACCAGCAGCCTCCGAACATGAAAACGGGGAAGGCCGTCTGGCCTTCCCCGTTTTTGCAGCGAGTGTTTGAAACTCGCCGGAAGAGATTAGAAGCTGAGCCGGATGCCAAACTGCATAGCACGCGGGTTGTTGCCCTGTGAGCTAATCACGCCCCAGCCTCCCGGATTTGTAACATCCAAGGTCGGATCGTAGAATATGGGATGGTTGAAAAGGTTGGTGACGACGAACTGGAACTCGGCGCTTACGCGCTCGACGATTTTGACGTTCTTCGTCACTCGCATGTCCACGTTCCAATACATCAAGCCGCGAACGGCTCCCACGCCGCCCGTTCCGTTGTCGATGCCGAGGATGGGGTTGCGAACCGTATTGAATAGAGACAGGGCCCGCTGGTGCAGTCCTGCTCAGCAACGCCTCCTGAACCGGCGATTCCATTGCGGACCGAACTGCCTCCGCCATACGTCTTCGTGTAGATGCACTGCTCATTGCTGAAGAAGTTGGCGCCATCACCGGAACCAAAAGATTGGGCGTCTGTATTGGTGTTGCAATAGACTGGCGCCCCGCTTCCGATGGCAAGGACAGGCGAAATCGTCCATCCACCAAGGACATGACCTGCCAAACCGTGCTGCCCCTTGAAAAAAGGAGGATCATACAGGCCGTAGATGTTGTAGACGAACTTCCGATCGAAGTTCTGCACTCCGTACATGTTGTTGAGGTTGAAAGCATCGTTGGGCGTGTATTGGCTGGTGGCCTGGACGAACGCCCCGGTCCCAAGAGCCTTGCTGTAGGTAAAGTTTTGCTGCAGCGTCACGCCCCGCCAATTGGTTATTTTGAGCGAAACGAAGCCCGCGTTGTAGTTGCCATGTCCGACGCTGGCATTTACGCCGACGCCACTGGACAGCTGTCCGTTCGAGCCAAATGCTCCGGCAAGCGGTGTGTTCAACATGCTGCGGGGGAAAATGAACGCACCCTTATCGAGATCACTCCACAAGCTCCAGACGCTCTGAGTGACCAAATTACTCTTGCTGAAGCCTTCTTTGAACACGACGGCAGCGGTACAACTCGCAAACCCCGTGCAATAGGCAGAACCCGGTCCACCGAGAGCCGTCTCAAAGAAGGCTTGCGGCACGAAGCTATTGGCATAGGCATAAGCTGCCGAGAATTTCTGCCCGCCAACCGTCATCATGTAGGGTACGACGTTGATGTTAATCGGCTGATACTCGTGAGTGATTCTGCGGCCAATATAACCCACTTCGAGAAGAACCTTGTTGCTCAGTTGTCGCTGGACCGTGAGGTCGAAGGAATCGACGACGTTCGGCCGGAAATGAGGATCCAGGGCTTCACCAGCAGCTGCGGAAACGTCGTTGATGCCCGGGAACGTCGGCTGGGGCAGCGTCGGCGAGGCTGCCGGCAGCGGCGCAACCAGACCGTCTGTTCCCACGCGGAACGCGTTCGCGGCGGTAACGCTCCCACCGCAAGTTCCGTTCATATTGGCGTTGCGGCATTGGACCGGCTGGATAAGTCCCGTGCCCAGTAGCGGTACCAACACGAGGTCCACGCCGTTTAGCCGTCCATAGACGCGGCTGTAGCCACCGCGGATGACGGATTTATTCCCGCCGAACGCTTTGCCAAGGAATCCATCACTGATATTCGGATTCCATGCAGCAGCGAACCGCGGGCTGAACGAGCCGTAGAAGGGCAAATAGGGGTATTTCTGTCCGCCCCCGGTGTTGCCCACAAGAGCAAACCCGACTTGGGGATTATAGACCTGCCCTTGAAGTGCGGCAGCCCTGCGAGCATTAATATAGGCCATTACGTCAAGCATTTGGCCCGCTTGGTCTACAAGCTCAATTTGCTTTCCGTTCTTTTCGACAGGGGGCATTTCGAGAGTCCAGCCGAGGCCATAGGTCAGGGTGAAGGACGGTTTCATCCGCCAACTATCGCTCCAGTAGACGTTGTAGTAAGGAATAGTGCTCTGGTCAAACGCGTGCGTCAGCGGAGGATTCAACGCCAGATTCGCGCCTGAACGAGTGTAGGCTATCTGAGAGTCGGTGACGATTCCCAGGACAGCGGCAGAGTCGCGGCCCCAACTCGATGAACTTACACCAACTGGCCGCGTGGCGGAGAAATCAACGAGTCCCCCACCATTTGAATCTCCTAGCTGATAGGTCGGCGTGTAGTTAATTCCGCCTCCGTTATCGGAACGCTGGTGCCAGTTGTAATTGCGCTGGTAGGCACCGCCGAAGGTGAAGAGGTGATTCCCTTTCAGCATAGTTACGTCATCGCGGAAGAACTTGTCCTGGCCATCCCAGAAGCGCGTGCGGACGCTCTGCGTGTTCACGTTGTAAGGGGCCAAGACGTTAAACTGCTGCTCGCCAAGAGGTTCGAGGGCGCCGCCAAGCCCTGCAAACTGTGGCGGGCCGTCTTTATCTATCCACGACCAGTAGTTGCGCAAATAGCTGAAGTGAAAGTCGTTGGTCGTGTTGGAAGTGATATTAGTTGTCAGCCCGGCCACCAAGTACCAAGGCTGTTGCGGGCGCAGAGACAGGGATGAGGGCGTGCCTAATGCATCCCCGGAGAAGAAGCCGCCAATATCGACCTGGCTGTTGGTCGCACGCGTCAGCTTATAGTAGCGGTAACTGGCATTGAAGTGCCATTTCGCACCGAAATCGTGGTCCAAGCGCGTCACCCCGAAATACGAGGTATAAGGGAGCGACATGTTGCCCTTGAAGCCCTGAACGTTGACGCCGTCGCAGCGTGAACCGAACAGCGAGCCGCAGCTGGCATCATTCGGGAGCGGCATATACTTGGTCCACATCTGCGAAACCAAGGAATTGATACCGATGCCTCGCGGATCGCAAGCAGCAGTCCCGGACGGCCCGCAATTGGTTCCAGCTTTCAGATCGTACTGCACTCCCCCGAAAGTAAGGATGCCAGCGCGCATGTTGGCGGTTGGAACGGCCCGCTCAATCGTAGAGGAGTTCTTCCACCAGAAGCCCTCAAAATTAGCGAAGAAAAAAGTCTTTCCGCCGAGAACAGGCTTGGAGAGGATGGGACCGCCCACAGCGCCGCCAGCGCGGCTGTAATGATAGCTGGGGATCGGTGTGCCGGAATTGTTGTTATCCCAACTGTTAGCATTGAGCTTGTTGTCCAGATAATATTCGTACGCTGTGCCATGCCAGGAATTCGTGCCGCGCTTTGTAACTACCTGAATTTGCGCGCCTGCCGAGCTATTGAAATCCGCAGTCTGGTTGGCGGTATTCACTTTGAATTCCTCGACGCTGTCGAGTGGCGTCGGCATAACACCGGTTGGAGCGCCACCGATCGCATTAGAGACGATGCCTCCCGATGGGTCGCCTGCGAAGCTCGGGGTATAAACCTGCATGCTGCCATCCATGTCATTGGTGTTCTGGCCGCCATCAAGCATGAAAGTGCTCTGGTCGACCACGGCTCCAGCGACGCTGCCATCGGGAGAAACGCCAGGCTGCAGGGTCACAAACGTACTGGTGTCCCGGCCAATGGAGGGCAAGGACTGCAACATATCACCCGCTACGCTGTTCCCGACGGTGGCGTTCAGAGTTTGCAGCTCGGCGCCCGTTGCGGTGACTTCCACGATCTGGCTAACCGAACCGAGTTCCATGGTGGCATTCAGAGTAAGCGCAGATCCAACATTCACAACTTGGCCAGTAAACTTTGTTACGCGGAAACCGGTCTTATTAATGGTTACGTTGTAAGTTCCTGGAGCGACGTTGGCAAAGATGTACCTTCCGGCTTCATTCGTCGTCGTTTTTCGTGAATCGTTTGTCGACGGGTCAATGATAGAGACCGCTGCTCCAGCAACCGCTGCGCCTGTTGGATCTGTCACCGTTCCTGCAACCGTCCCCGTCGAGGCAGCCTGAGAAAACAAGGCCGACGGAGTCATAGCAAACAGACAAGATAGAGCAACGACCAGCAAAATCACTCGCTTGATTAACATTCAACTACCTCCTGAAAAGATCGGGTTGGCACCCAAAGACGGCAAACTCGCGGGAGCGCCAAACCCGAAGAATCTCTCAAACCGCGATTTTTGGAACGCCCCATAGGAACAAAGTCACCCGACCATGCTACGTGTCCAATCGAGCGTGCAAATACCTGGCCATTTCCTCGATGTGGATGCAAAGCGAACAAAATATAAACGTTAGATTAGTTTTATCTTGTGTGTACATATATTCCATCTATGTCGGTTCATATTTTTATATGAACTTCTATAGACGGAGCCTTGCCCCTCTCTGCCATGCTGTCTGGAATGAACAAACACACCATCCCTCACTGCTCTTGAGGAGCCAATGCACAGACACCAACTTAAAGGTTCTGCAACCACTTACAAACACACGGAGCTAGTGAGGCTATATAGTGCGGTCCGACAACATTTGTCAATGCCTATCTTGAGGGAACGGCGATCTCAACTTTATATAAACCAGATCCAACCCACGCGCGGGCCCGCCCATGCAAAGAAGGAGGGCCGGCAAACCGGCCCTCCGGGATCTCAACCAGTTGTGCCCGTTTCTAGAAGAAAAGCCGCAGGCCGAGTGAAGTCTGTCGCGGGTTGTTAAATTGGCTGTTCAACACGCCAAAAGCTGCTGGGTCTTGGAGATTCAGCCCACCTGACCCGTACTGACCCGGATCTCTGAACTCCATGTGGTTGAGCGCATTGAGGAACTGAGCATAGAAGGTGAACCCGATGCGTTCGTTGATTCGAGTGGTCTTGGCAATGGTAAAGTCCAGGTTCCAGCGATGCTGCCCGTAGAGCGGGCCGAGATCGTTAGCACGACCATCGATGCCCAGCACTACCGGTCGGAACATGTTGTACACCGCTGTTGGGTCGGCGAACATATTGACGCCGGGGCCGCCGGCGCTCACATCGCCGTTGCTGCCGACGCCGCCAGTGGACACAACGCCGTAGTGGGGAGAGCGGCTGATGCTGCCCACATTCACACCTTGCAGAGGCACCATGCCGGAGCACCACGCGACGTTCCCCTGCCCGAATTCGGCACAGGAACCCGTGTAGGTCTCCATCACCAAGCCGCTGTTCCACTGGAAGATCGGAGAAAAACTCCATCCGCCGATCACCCGGTCCAGGATGCCGTTGTGGGTTGCAAAGGGCTTACCCTTACCGAAGGGCAGGTCGTAAGTGCCGAGCATATTGAACACCCACCGTGTGTCAAAGGGAGCTGGTCCGTAATCGAAGCGCAGGTCAAAGGGTACGGACGGGTTAGCCTGGGTATACTCCTGATTGATTCCCACAGTTGAAAGGGTGTGGGACCAGGTAAGGTTGGCGTTCAGCATCAGCCCGTGCCCCGTGCGCTTCTGCACCCTAACGATGCCCGCCTGGTAGTTGGAGAATCCGGCGGTGGTATTCGCGAGCATAGAGTTACTCGGTGCTAATGTTGCCCGTCCCGCCGGCGCCTTCGTTGGCTAGAACAGCGCTCGAGCAGTTTGCAAAGCCCGTGCAGTAGGGAGAGCCAGCGAGAGCCCCCTCAAAGAAGGGTTGGGCGGCAACGGTAGTTTGTCCGGCTTGATCCGCCTTCCAAAGGTTGGCATAAGCTTGGGCGAAGCTCTGTCCGCCCTTCGTCATCATCCAGGGAACATTGTTTAAGTCCAAGCCTTGGTAGAGGTGTTTGGACCACTTCCCCACCCAGGCCACCTCCAGCAGGATGTTGTCCGGCAACTCACGTTGGACGCTGACGGTGAATTGATCGTTCGCCCCGGGGCGCCAGTTGTTATCGAGGAACGAAATGTTGGAGCCCGCAGGTGAATTGATCCCGGGTTGGGCCGGAATGGGAAGTGTTTGTTGGACGGCAGGGAAGGGACCCGTCGTGCCATCCACGCCAACACGGAACGCGTTGGTCGGATTGGTGCCTGCTCCACCGAAACAGTTCGTCACGCCACCTATGATCCCAGCGCCATTGCAGCGGATGGTTTGGCCGAAGCCGTATCCCAATAGGGGCACAAGTACGAGATCCACGCCATTGTTCCGGTCGTAGATACGGGAATAGCCGCCGCGAATCACCGTCTTACCTGAGCCAAAGACACGACTCAAGATTCCTGATTGAAACTTCGGATTCCAAGCAACGGAAACGCGAGGGCTGAAACCGCCGTAGTAGGGATTGAAGGGATACTTGGGATGCCCGCCCACGGCGTGGATGGGCTCAAACCCAATAATGGGATTGTAGACCTGCCCATTCAGGGCAGAGGTCACCGTGTTCTGCAGGTAAGCCTGTGTGTTGATGGGACTGCCGGCGGTGTCGACCGCAACGTCCTGCACGCCGTTGATTTCGTAGGGCGGCATTTGCGTGCCCCACTCCAAGCCGTAGTTGAGAGTGATGCTCGGCCGGATTTTCCAGGAATCGTTGTAGTACAGACTGTAGCTATCAATAAGAGAGGTATCCGAGAAGGTCTTGGCACCAGTCAAATGAAAGTCATTCCCGCCCCGGACAAAGAGTTGCGCAGCCGTACCGAGCATGCCCAGTGTCTGGGCGTACTGAGTATCCCAAATGCTGTTCTTACTGCTGGGAAGCCCCACCGGCCTGTTGTCGCCAGAGGTTTTCAGCCCCGTGGCTTTGGTGAGCTGGTAGACCATTTCCGGCAGACCCGCAACCACTTGGTCGTCGCGAACGTGGTGATCCCACCAGTGAATGATGCTGCCCCCAAATTGCATATAGTGGGTGCCCTTGACGAAGTTCACGGTGTCGCTGTAGGTCCAGTCGTGCCCGTCCCAGACCCGCTTTCGCGAGTCCTGCGTATCCATGTTCAGGGGACACATGCAACCGAAATGGGAATCAGCAAACTCAAGCCCCGCTGGCACGCTGGAGAGAGCATTCGTTACGCCTTGCCTCACCCAGCCCCAGTTGTTAAGCAGGTAGCTCAAGTGAAACTCGTTGATCAAGTGGGGCGTAAGAGTACCGTTCAGGCCAAGCACAGCATAACGTGGATCGACTGGATTGCTCGAAGCGGCAGCGGGAACGCCGAGTTTGTCCCCCGGTAGTATCCCTCCGATATCAATCTGATTGGTGCTCGGGGCCACTTCACGGGAATATCGATAGGATAACGAAAGTCGCCACTTTTCGCCAAAGTCATGATCGAGGCGGGTCGCCACATAGTCGTCCCTTACTGGAAGACTTAGCGGAGCGCGGAAACCCATAGTGTTGAGATGGTCGCCGGCACCAGTCGGATCGTTGGGAAGTGGCACGAGGGCCCACATCTGGGACACCACCGGGCTGATGCCAATCCCTCTGGGATCGCAGGTTCCTGTCGGATTCGTTGCCGTCACATTGCAGGCAGTCGAAGTCTTCAAGTCCACTTGATGGAGTGTGCCAGTGGAGTCTTGAAATTGGAGGATGCCCTGCCTCATTAACGCTGACGGCACCGTCCATTCCTGGAATGCTGCTACTCCCGGAAAGCGGTGGCCCTCGTAGAAACCATAAAAGTAAGTCTTGCCACCCAGGTGTTTGCCGGGGAGCAAGGGCCCGCCAAAGCCGCCCCCGAAACGGTTGTCGTGGAATTTCACCTTCGGTTCACTGAGCCGATTGCTGGCCCAATCATTGGCGTTGAACAACTGGCTTTGGTAGAATTCGTACGCCGCGCCGTGGAAAGAGTTTGTGCCGCGCTTGGTCACCAGCATAACTTGCCCGCCGGCAGACGAAGCGAAGTCAGCCGTCTGATTGTTCGTAGCTACTTTGAATTCCTCAATGCTCTCGATCGGCGTGGGAATGGCACCCATGCCCCCGTGGGTGTAGTTGTTGTCGCCCTCGAGGTCGCTCGTGAAATTGCCGCCATCCAACATGTAAGTGTTCTGATCACTCAAGGACCCGGCTACCTGGCCGCCATAGATATCTCCTCCGCCGACGCTGGGGGCGGTGGCGGGCTGCAAGGTCAGGAGGGACGTGGCGTCGCGATTAAGGCTGGGCATGTTGAGCATCATGTCGCTGGAGACGGTGCTCCCCATGGTTGCGTTTTCCGTTTGTAATTCCGCACCCTGTGCGACCTTTACTTCCACGATCTCGGCCATGGCGCCCAATTCCAGCTTGGCGTTCACGGTGAGTGTCTGGCCGACGATAACTTCCTGGCCGGGCACGGCCAATTGTCGAAAGCCTTTCATTGAGACCCTGATGTCGTAAGTGCCAGGGAGGACGTTGAGAAAAACGTAGCGCCCCGCATCGTTCGTGGTTGTAGTTTGAGGCGTGTTCGTGGCCTTGTCTGTAAGAGTGACCGTGGCACCGACAACCGCCGCGCCGGAAGGATCAGTAACGAGGCCGTTAACGGTCCCTGTCGAGGCCGCCTGCCCCATCACCACTGACGGAACTAGAGTAAGGAAACAAGCTAGCGCAACTCCCAACAGAACCACTCGCTTGCTTAGCATTCAACTACCTCCTGGTTGGGCCATGCCCGGCCCACTTGAACTGTGCACACCATGACCTGATCACTGCCGAAGGCGGAAAAAGCTGCGTTCTCCACCACACTCTTCATACTTAGAGTCGCAGAGATAACATGCCCCCCACTCGCATTACACATTCCCGGGAGGAGCCCAGACCAAATATGAAATCTCTATAGTGTTTGGGAGGAGTTTTGTCAAGCGGATATAAAGAGTAGCTAAATTTTAGATAAATCAGAGCTAATTGGAGGGGGCAGAAGCGTGGGACGTGTCAGTATTGGATTTGATGAAAAGGGCTGCGCCCCTGAGAGCGCTGGATTCACTTACTGTCAACCAGAACTATGCGCAAATACTGAGATTCCGAAGCGGTTGATTCAGGCTCGGGCCTTTATGCGAGGCCCTGTGTACTGCAAGTACTAAAGCGCTCATTCGACAGAAGACGCAATCTCCGCTCAACCAGCACTCTTGCTTTTAGCGCTCCTGGAAGACTGTGCGGCCGCCAACGACAGTGCGGAGCACGCGGGTCTTGGTGAACTGCGCGGGTGGGACTTTGGTGAGATCGTTCGAAAGAATGATGAAGTCAGCGAACTCGTCCGCCTTCAGTTCACCCTTCTTCCCTTCCTCGAACTCGGCGTAGGCGGAGCCCCACGTATAAGCCCGAATGCATTCGGCGAGCGAGATTTTCTCCTGCGGCTCCCAGCCGTTTTTCGGACCGCCATCAGGCCGTTCGCGTGTGACGCAGGCGTAGAGACCTCGAAATGGGCTGATAGGTTCCACATTGTAATCAGTTCCAAATGCCAGCGGCACTTTGTTTTTCAGCATGGTCGCCCAGGCGTAGGCGCCCACGATGCGTTCACGCCCGATGCGGTCCTCGGCCCAGCGCATATCTGTGGTCTCGTGCGAAGGCTGCATGGAAGCGATGACGTGAAGTTCGGCAAAGCGGGCGAAATCCATGGGCGCGACGACTTGTGCGTGCTCGATGCGGTCGCGGCGGTCTCGCGGGCCATTGGCCTTCCTAACCGCTTCGAACACATCCAACGAGATGCGGTTGGCGCGATCGCCTATAGCGTGGAAAGCGAGTTGGAAGCCGGCCTTGTCGCGTTGAATGGCCATCGCCGTGAGCTTCTCCGGGTCGATTGTGAGGATTCCACTGGTGGATGGATCGTCAGTATAGGGCTCGAGCATTGCCGCCGTGCGCGAACCCATGGCTCCATCCGTGAAAGCTTTGAGTGCACCTGTCTTTAACCACGGATCCGTGGTGCCACCTTGCGCGCGCATGTTCTGCAAATCGTTGAGCGGTGCATTGAATGGCAGCCACATCGTGATGCGTACGGACAGCTTTTTTTCTTCTTTCAATTCCTGATAAGTCTGAAAATCCGCCCACTCGGAAAAATCCTGAACGGAAGTCACGCCGTTTCTAGCGACGTTTCCGAGCACCAGCTCGATACCTTTGCGGCGTTGTTCAGGAGTCGGGTCGGGAATCCGCACTTTCACCAGAGTCATCGCGGCGTATTCTTTGAGCATTCCCGTGGGTTCGCCGAGAGCATCGCGCTCAATTTCGCCACCCGGCGGATTAGGAGTGGTCTTATCGATCTCCGCGCTCTTAAGGGCGAGCGAGTTCGCGACAGCCACGTGGCCGGAAATGTGTGTGAGGATGACGGGATTCTTTGGCGCCACGGCATCGAGTTGCTGCCGATTCGGGAACCTTTTCTCTGGCCAGAGGGTATGGTCCCATCCTCCACCGGTGATCCATTCGCCTGGTTTGTGCTGCGCAACAGCGGTGGCGACGCGCTTCTGCATTTCTTCCGCG
>WNFF01004864.1_pt1 | contig 10959 bp, 9 predicted proteins | sample 5400441 | NCBI WGS metagenome assembly WNFF01 (sample SAMN13153345, study PRJNA577476) | soil metagenome | isolation source: 120 cm saprolite under Douglas fir tree site 2 hole 3 replicate 1 | place: USA:California | collected 2015-04-18
GCGCTCGCAATATGCAGAACTTCATGCTGCTGAAGGCGCTCGGAAAGTGTGGGCGGCCGGTGCTATTGAAGCGCGGCTTGAGCAGCACCGTGAAAGAACTCTTGATGTCCGCGGAATACATCACGGCGCACGGAAATCCCGATGTGATTTTGTGTGAACGTGGAATTCGCACGTTTGAAACCGTGACGCGCAACACCTGCGACATCGCGGCGATTCCTGCGCTGAATGAACTGACGCACCTCCCGGTGATTCTCGATCCCAGCCACGCGACCGGGAAGCGCAGCTTGGTGCCGGCGCTTTCCCGCGCGGGCGTGGCGATCGGTGCTGACGGATTAATCGTGGAAGTGCATCCCGCGCCAGAGAAAGCGATCAGCGACGGCGCCCAGTCGCTGGACCTCGCACAATTTCAGAAGATGATGAAGGAGCTTGCGCCGTACATTCAACTGTGGAACGAATCGAGAAAGCGCGAGACATCGGCGGCGGTGTCGGGATGACCGCTTCCGCGGGCGAGGCTGGTCTGCAAATTATTCCAAACATTTCCACGATTCGGGAGGCGCAGAAATTTCTTGCGAAATATTTTGCGCCGACGCGGCTGGTTGCCGCGCCGCATTTGAGCGCGGCGGCCGGCAAGATTGTTTACTTGAAGCTGGAAACAGAACTGCCGACCAGCTCATTCAAGGTGCGAGGCGCATTTTGGGCGTTGGCACAAAGGATGAGTCGAGAAAGCTTGCTCGAGGTCGTGGCTTCCAGCACGGGGAATCATGGAGCAGCAGTGGCCTACGCGGCGAAGCAATTTGGAATCAAGGCCAGGATTTTCTTGCCCACGAATTGCAATCCGGTAAAGCGTAGCCGTATCGCATCGCTCGGGGCAGCAATTGTCGAGAGCGGAGGCGGCGACCTGGCGTCGGCCTTTGGACAGGCTGCGGAGTACGCGAAGCAGCCGGGCGTGTATTTCTTGAACGACGCGACGGACGCGGATCTGCCCGCAGGCCCGGGAACGATCGGCTGCGAAATCCTGGCGCAACTCCCTAAAACGAGCGCGATTTTTGTGCCCGTGGGCGACACCGCGATGATTCGCGGAATCGCCGCCGCCGTGAAGCAGATGGCGCCCCAGGTGAAAATCGTTGGCGTGCAAGCGGAGCGTGCACCTTCGTATTACCTCTCGTGGAAGGAAGGCAAAGCGGTGGGCACGGAAATGTGCGACACGATCGCTGACGGGTTGGCAACGCGAACTCCGGAAGCGGCGAACGTGCGCGACGTGAGAAACCTCGTCGATGAGATTGTGCTGGTGAGCGAAGAACAAATGTTGCGAGCGATCGAAACGCTGCTTCTAGAGGAGCATGTGTTAGCGGAGCCTGCCGGAGCCGCGAGCACTGCGGCGCTCTTGAAATCCGGCACCGACCATGGTGATGATGTCGTGCTGGTAGTGAGCGGAGCGAACATTTCCCACGAAGTTCTTCGCCTGGCCGTGGCTCACGCCTAGGCTTCGAAAAAAATGCGGGGCCGCCAAGTCCACTATGAATTCCTGCCTGATAAACCTTCCAGCTTTCTCTGACCACTAATAACTGGCCATTCGGCCAATTACGCTCAGGGCAAGTTCCATTGCTGCGTGTAGCCCCAAGTGCATCCTAGATAAAGGGGCAGCTTCTGCCCGCAAACACCGGAGGTTGCCTGGTGACATTGGAAATGAAAACAAAATCTCATTGGAAATGGACGCTCGGACTCTCGTTCGTTTTCTGCCTGATTTGGTTTTGCTTTGCTGAAGTCCAGAGCGCCAACGCGCAATCAAAGACAGCCGCGAGCCAATCGGGCAGGAATTTCCGTTTGATGACGGCAACAGAGGGACGGGAAATCGTCACCGCCGTATTGGAGCAGGAGCGGGGCGCAAGCGGAGCGCAGGACTGCTCTCACGTTGTCCACGAGGTTTACCTCGATGCCGGTTTCGAATATCCATACGCGAGCTCGTTCGAGATTTACACGGGGAACGAGAATTTTGTGCGCGTGAAAATGCCGCGAGCGGGAGATTTGATTGCTTGGCCGGGGCACGTTGGAATCGTCGTGAATCCCATGGAGCACAGTTTTTACAGTCTGGTCAGCACAGGACTCGAGACGCAGTTTTACGATGGACCGTACTGGAAATCGCGGGGGAGACCGCGTTTCTACCGGTACAAGGTTGTGGGCGCCGGGATCTTGAACGCGCGGAAATCATTGGTGCCCCAAGGCAACTCAAGTTCAACGAAACAACGTAGTGCAGCGGCCGTCCTCGAAGAGTCATCTCCGGCAGAGAGTGTTGCTTCGAATCGGCCGCCGAAGCCGACGTCGGAAAGGACAGTAAATAACAACTATGGCCCTCAGATTCTTGAGACTCCGGATGCTCCAGAAGCGACCGCCGAAATTCCATCGAGTATCATCGTTGCCGCGGGAAACAAACAGCCGACGCGCGACGAAATTGCCGATGGCATCTCGGAATTGAGTAACGCGGCTGGAAGCATCCTGCGCAGCGATGACCCCATGAAGCTGCAACGTCCGCTGGTGATTTTTGAACGATTCGAAGTGGAAAAAGTGGAAATCAAGCGCGACCACGGCTGGGCGCACGTGAGAGTTGCAACCCGCGTCCTCCTTGCGGGCGGCGGGATAGATTCGAAGCGGCGGAATGAAAAAGTTCGCTGGGAACTTCGCCGCACAAAATCAGGATGGGAGGCCGTTCTCCCAACGGACCGGACGTACGTAGCGCAAGATGCCGCCGTTCGCAACCTGGCGGCGCAACTTGCACGGCTGACAGAAAGCGACGGCGCTGCGACACATCAAGAGGCGGTTCTGCGGCAGGAGTCACAGCTCGCCAATCTGCTAAGTGGGCTCCTGGACAAAAAGTAGGCTTTCTCAACGATTCCGAAAACTATTGCTTCGGTTCTGAGCTGGCACTCGGGGTTGATGATTCTTGAGGCAGAGCAAAGGCGACATAGATGCCGCCGGAACGCGATTTGGGATCTTTGCCGCCGCCCGCGGCGATTACAACGAACTGGCGGCCATTCACTGTGTAGGTGGCGGGAGTGGTGTTGGCGGAGAAGGGAAGCGCTGTTTCCCAAAGGAGCTCACCGGTGGATTTATCGAAGACGCGGAATTTCTTGTCGAAGTTGGTTGCGCCGATGAACAGCAGTCCGCCCGCGGTAACGATCGGGCCGCCGTAATTTTCCGTGCCGGTGCTCGTCTGCCCTTTTGCCGCAAGCTCCGGGTATTCGCCAAGCGGAATCTTCCAGACATATTCGCCGGTGTTCAGATTGATGGCATTCAGAGTGCCCCACGGAGGAGCGACGGCAGGATATCCTTCCGGGTCCAGGAATTTATGATACCCGGTGAAGCGATATTTCATGGCCGCTGGCGGCGGTTCAGGGCTTGCGAGTTCTTTACTCTCGCCACTCGTCAAGTAGTCGACCAGAGCAAAGACTTGATCTTCCGTCAGATTCGGAAAGCCCGGCATTCGTCCTTTTCCGTTCTTGATGGTCAGTGCAATTTGTGCCGGAGCCAGCCGATCGGTTACCCCGATCAATGAAGGCATCGCGGGAGGCGAACCCGCCATTTTTTCTCCGTGGCAGACGCTGCACTGGCTCAGGTACATGGCTCGCGCACTGTTTTCGCCGGTGTTTGGCGCGAGAGCGCCGGTCCAGGCCATCTCATTCGAATTGATGTAGATGATTCCGGTGTCCGCATCCACGGCGGGGCCACCCCACTCGGCGCCACCATCGAACCCGGGAAAAACTACCGTGTCGATCCCGATGCCGAAGGGAACGAATTGCCCTTCGCTGCGGAATTTCTTGAATTTTTCCAGCGCCCACCGATGCATTTCAGGCGTACGCGTGGTCAGAAGATCCTCGGTGAGAAGCTGGCGCGCAAAGGGAGCCGGCCGGGCCGGAAGAGGCTGCTCGGAAGCGGCCATTTCGCCGGGTACGGTGCTCGGAGGATACTTACGGGACTCGATCGGGAAAAGAGGTTTCCCGTTGGTGCGATCAAACAGATAAACGAATCCTTGTTTTGTAGTTTGGGCTATCGCATCGATCTGTTTCCCGTCGCGCTTCACGGTGAGGAGCGCGGGAGGAGAGGGGAAGTCCCGGTCCCAGATATCGTGGTGGACTCCCTGAAAATGCCAGATCCGCTGGCCCGTCTCCGCATTCAAGGCAATCAGGCAATTTGCGAATAGATCGTCACCGATGCGATCGGCGCCATAGAAATCAAATGCCGCCGAGCCTGTCGGTACATAGACAATTCCGCGCTGGGGATCGAGCGACATCCCCGCCCAATTGTTCGCGGCGCCGCTGGTCTTCCAGGCATCGCGAGGCCACGTGTCATAACCAAATTCACCCGGGTGCGGGATGGTGTGAAACGACCAGCGCAATTTGCCAGTCCGCACGTCGTAGGCGCGAATGTCACCGGGAGGTGCGGGGAGAGTCTCCGGGTACCGGCCCCCAACGATCACCAATTCCTTGTAAACGATGCCCGGACTGGTCAGAACGATAGACTGCGAAGTGGCAGGTACACGGCCCAAGTTTTCCCGGAGGTCAATTCGCCCCTTAGTTCCGAAACCCGGGATTGCTTTGCCTGTGGCGGCATCTAGGGCATAAAGAAAATTCATCACACCCACGAGAATTCGTTGGTCCTTGCCATCGGACCAGTACGCGAGCCCGCGATCGGGCTGTGTTCCTCGTATCCCCGAGTCGAATTTCCACAAGAGCTTGCCAGTTGCGCCATCCAAAGCGAAAACTTTCTGCGTTGGAGTGAGTCCGTAGAGGACGCCCGCGACGATGATCGGGCTCGCTTGGAGGACGCCATCCTCCTGGGTGTCGAAACTCCACGCGACGGCGAGGCGCTTGACGTTGTTCCGATTAATTTGCGCGAGCTTGGAATAATGATGGTTCTCGGGCGCGCCGCCGTACGCGGACCAATCCTGTTGCTCCGGGCCGGATGCACCGAAGTCTGGAGGAATTGCCGGTTCGTGCGCGATCCATCTTGCGGTTGCCACCGCAGCTACCGGTACGAGAAGCGACGCGTAAATAGTGAATTTATTCATGGCATTGATTGTTCAGGCAGAACTAACTGGCCGACGATAGCGATGAACCGGTGAAACTCTCGGCCGCGTCGAGGGCAGTCGGATACGCTTTCAAGAATTGATCGGCGTGAGCCAATTTGAGCACGCCGTCAATCATGCCGGTAGTGCCGGCGAGGCGCAGCAAGCCGCCCGCAGTTTTCAAACGGGAAAAACAATTGACGAGTTTTCCGAGGCCGCCGCTGTCGAGCTTGGTAACTTGCGAAAGATCAACAATGACATGCCTGTGATTGTCACTAAGCAATTGATCGAAGGCAAGCTCCAGTTGCTTGCATTCCACTCCCATCTGGAGCGGGCCGCTCAACTCGAGAACGATGATGCCGGGCTTCAGCTCTTTCTTGTTGATCAGCAAAGGAACCTTCCGTCCGTCTGCAGAATTCTAAAGTAGACAGCCGCGACTTTTCATTGACGCTTCATCGCCGGAAAATCCTTCAAGCTCCGGGCGCACTTTTAGCTGCAGGCGTCGTTTCGCCTTCGTACGGAAATTGACGAATCATTCGAACGCAGGCGCAGAGCGCGTCGAGGAGGGAGTTTCCCCACCCGGTTGGGAGGATCGGGGCCGTCCCTTGATTGACGAATTTGTCCGCCTGAGCGAAGAAACGCGCGAACTGGCCCTTGGGTGGCGCGGCGAATTCTCTTACGGTCACAAGGAAATCGATGTCGCCATCCTTCTGATTCTTCTTAATTGAGAAATGGTGCACCAACGCCAGCTCTTCGGAAACTTCCTTTTGAGCAAATTTCCAATCGCTCACAAATCCTCCGTCGCGCGAGGCGGATCAGCACGGGAATCGCGGCGCATCAGGGCAGCTGCATCTTAGGACGCGGGGAAAAGCAAGTCAACGCAGCGGGGGGTATGTGGGGTATGTCCTCAGTGGCGAATTCCCACCACGCGCATCAGGGTTTCCTGGACGTGGACGAGCTCCCGCTGGCGCTCGTGTTCCTCCTTGGTGCGGTCGGTGAGAGCTTCTTTCAAGAGAATCAAATTTCTGCGGAATTCGAGCTGCGCGAGAACGAGTCTGCTCAACGCTTTCAACCCGTCTTTTTGATCGGGCGCCAATTCGCGGGGGGTGCGATCGACGACGCAAAGCGTACCGAGGGCGTAACCGTCTTCGTTGATCAGCGGGGCGCCGGCATAAAACCGGATGTGCGGGTCGGAAACAACGAGAGGATTGTCGCGAAAGCGCTCGTCGGCCAAGGCGTCGGGAACGACGAAGACGTCGGGTTGCAAAATGGCAGTGGAGCAGAAAGCGATGTCCCGCGAAGTCTCTCGAGCGTCCATGCCCACGCGGGACTTGAACCATTGGCGGTCCTCGTCGACAAGCGAAATGAGGGCGATGGGCGTCTTGCAAATGTAGGAAGCGAGCAGAGTGAGGTCGTCGAAGGATTGCTCCGGGTCGGTGTCGAGGATGGCGTACTTCTCGAGAGCAACGACGCGGGCTTCTTCGTTAGCTGGCTTAACGGTGACCATGAGCCACCTCCTGGGGAAGCACGGTCCGGGGTGCATCCTGGCCGGAGCGAAATCATACTCCAAATCCGGGAAGATGGCGCGGTGGGATACGTCACTCCCTCGGCAAGGGAAGGCCCCCCCTGAATGGCACATTCCCAAGAGAATGCCGGCGGGAAGCGCGGGTCTCTATTGCGATATCGCTCGACTTCATGCGCGCATTCGATAGAATCCCCGTGTTTAGCGCGGGACGCGTGAAAGTTTTCCAAGGAGACTGAAATGAAAATTGCGATTCGCTTGCGAGCTATGGTTTTTGCGGCGCTTCTGTTTGCCGCCACCCTTGCGGCCGTTTCAGGGACGACGGCGCAGGAGAACTACACTCCTGCTCCCGCCAACCTGAAGGCGCGCAGTTGGTTTCAAGATGCGAAATTCGGGATGTTCATTCACTGGGGTGTGTACAGCGTGCTGGGGGATGGGGAATGGGTGATGGAGACCCGTCCTGTTAACGGCGGGGACTACGCCAAACTCCCCGCATTCTTCAATCCCATCAAGTTTGACCCGGCGGCGTGGGTGGCGCTGGCAAAGGCCGCGGGAATGAAGTACATGACTATCACTTCGAAGCATCATGATGGATTCGCAATGTTCGATTCGCGCCTGTCGGATTGGAACGTGGTGGCTCGGACGCCGTACGGCAAAGACGTGATCGGCATGCTTGCAACGGAATGCCACAAGCAGGGCATCAAGCTGTTTCTCTACCACTCGCAGCTCGATTGGCATTCGCCGGACTATTTTCCACGCGGGCGCACCGGGCACAAGACGGGCCGGCCGGAAGCCGGTAACTGGGATGCGTACTTGAATTTCATGGACGGACAGTTGCGCGAGCTACTGACCAACTACGGCGAGATCGGAGGCGTGTGGTTTGACGGAATGTGGGACAAGCCTGGCGCCGACTGGCATCTCGCCCGGACTTACGGGCTGATTCACCAACTGCAGCCGCAGACGCTGGTCGGCAGCAACCACCACAAGAATCCATTTCCCGGCGAGGATTTTCAGATGTTCGAAAAAGATTTGCCGGGCAGGCACACGACGGGCTTCAACTCAGAACAATCGGTGAGCGCTTTGCCGCTGGAAACCTCGGAGACCATGAATGATTCGTGGGGATTCCGGATCACGGACGACCATTACAAGAGCACGGGCGATCTAATCCGCTATCTGGTGCGAGCCGCGGGGATGAATGCGAATTTCCTCCTGAATGTTGGGCCGATGCCGAGCGGCGAAATCCAGCCGGAATTTGTGCAGCGCCTGACGGAAATGGGGAAGTGGACGAAGCAGTATGGGGAATCGGTCTATGGAACGCGGGGCGGGCCAGTGGCGGCAGGGCCGTGGGGCGCGACCACGCAACGCGGCTCGACGGTCTACGTGCACGTTCTCGATTGGAACGGGCCGGTGCTGGCGCTTCCGAGCCTGCCGCAGCCGGTACGTTCGGCGCGGCTGCTGCGCGACGGAAGCAGCGTCGAGTTCAGCGCCGTCCAAGGAGGCCTTGTGCTGAAAGTGCCGGAGCCGCGGCCAGACGAAGTGGATCGAGTGATTGCACTCGAACTGGAAGCGGGGAAATAGAGCGCAAGGACCGAGGCGCTAGTTTTTATCGCTGGCAGTTGTACTGATGTTCGCGTCTTTGCCGGCGAGTTTGAGGACGAGCACCTGGCCGTTCGAATGAAATGTTCCGCCGGTGGCGGTCTTGGCTTCCTTAATGGGGTTGTCAGGAAGGATGTGAGAGACCTCGGCCACGAGGCCGGTGGACGAGAGCGTTTTTTCGACGTATTCGCGTTCAAGGTCGATGTCGGGATCGATCTTGTGGGTGATGCCGTCGTTGCGCTGGTCGAGTTCGAAACCGATATCGTGCGTGGCGGCGCCGACCCAGAGCGTTTCCCCTTTGACCTGGAAGGGGGCTTTCCAGATGCGCAGATGGTTGCGCGATCGGACGACGCTGATGGGCTCGGCGTGCGCCCAACCGTAATCCTGTGGCCGGCTAAAGAGGTAGAGCTGGCTCATGGGCATAGTCAAATACGATTCTTTCGAAAGACTGCCGAGGACGACGTGGAGCACGGTGTCTTTAACGTCGGCGTCGACTTTCACCCAGCCAGCGGTGGTGAAAGCACGCTGCATGGCAGTTTCGGAGCCTAGGATGAGGAAATTAACCATGTCGCCGGGATTACCGTCTTTGTCGCCGACGCGGCGGGGAATTTTCGAGAGATGGTTGTCAATGCCGGGAAGAGAAGTGACTTGCTTTACGGCGACGCGGGTGGAGCCGTCCTGGGGAGTATAGATTTCAATTCGAACGGCGTAGTTACCGTCGCCGGCGTCGTCGCTGGTTTGATTGATGCCTACAGAGAGGCGGCCGGACACGGGAGCGAGCACGTCGCGGCGCGCGCCGATCAAAAACGTCTGAGCAATGTCTTGATCGCCGATGCGGCCGATGAGCGCGCCGCGGCCCGCTTCGTTGAAAGGAAGCGCGCGGAGAAGATCCATGAATCCGCGTCCGAGTCCGTCGGGGCCGTTGTCCTCTTTCGCGTCGGCGTAGCGGAGCTTGCCGGCGGCGGCAAGAAGCACATGTTCGCCGGCCTGCACGTCGATGCCGCTGTCCATCCATGTGTGTTCCCCGGTGAGCTGGATCTCCTGGGAGAGGCGTTTCTTGCCGGAAGGCACGGGAAGCGCTGAGGAATTCTGCGCATCCTGTTTGGCGGATGCTTGCGGCGGCGCGAGATTTTCGTGCACGAGCTGGGCCGCAAGTCGGGCTGGGAAAGTCACCGCGACGATGGCCATTGCAGGAAGGAGTACGATTTTTTTCATGGGGCCGGCAAGCATCCGAACGAGCCATCCCCCGCCGGGTAGGGCGCATCTTCTCTGTTATCAGATGCCGGGAAGAGAGGCAAGCGTTGCATCGAGCGGCGGAGAGAGAATAGGAGCGATTCCTTGACGGATGCGGAGGCCAACGGTAAATTGACTGAATGCCGCGGCGTTGCGAGAGGGAAGATTCGTCTCGCAGACATACCACCCGTGCCGGGAAACGTTGCCTGCCCAGAGAGAAAGAGCCTTGATCCGAGTGAGATCTGCGGCGATAAGAATGAAGAAAACTAGTCGAACAGTACTTTTTTCTGTTTTGTGCGCGGCAATAGCATTGCCAGCGTTAGGGCAGGCGCCAACACCGGCGCAGATGCAGACGCAAGCTCCTGCCCCTGCGGTGCCTTCGCCCACGGCGCGTCTGCGCCACAGGGCAGCGCCTCCGAGCGCGGTCACGGTGGACGGCAGCGAAGCGATGTTTGCGACGATGTGCGCGCTCGTCGCCTCAGGCTTTGAATCTAACGTCAGTTCGGACGATTGGACGGCGTTCCGGGCGCAGATGCGGGAGAGGTTGCGTCAGCAGCAAGGCCCGGCCGTGGACGCCTTGCGGGAATTCTATAAGCAGCACGAACTGCAGGATGCGGGTGCGACGCTTTCCCGCTACCTCTGGTTTGGCCTGGTGACGGGGCCGGCGCCCAAGTTTCAAACGGTTCTTCGGCGGGACGAAATACCACCGGAAGTGCTGGCGCTGGAAGGCTTCGGCGAAATCCTCTCGAACTACTACCAGGAACAGAAAATCGGCCAGCTCTGGAAGCAAGTGCAGCCGATTTACGAGCGCGAAGTGGTGCGGCTGCATGAACCGGTTTCGCAAATCGTGTTCGTTTCGGCGGCTTACGTCCGGGAAATTCTGGATGCCACAGATCCGGACACATTCACAATCGTTGTCGAGCCGCTGGTGGGACGAATCACCAACGTGCGGAACTTTGGAAATCATTACGCGCTGGTACTAAGCGGCGGAGAAGAGATTCCTACGGATGTGTTGCGGCACGCGTTCCTGCACTTTCTGCTGGACCGGCTGCCGCTCACGTATCCGCACGTGGTTGCTGTAAAGCGGCCCCTGTTTGAAAAAGCGGCGCTGGCGCCACGGCTCGCCCCGGAACTGAAGGACGATTACGTGTCTTACTTTGCGGAATGCCTGGTGCGGGCGGTGGAGCTGAAACTGAAGAGGATGTCGCCGGGCGAAAAAGAAGCGGCGCTGAGCCGGTACGACGAAGACGGTTACGTCCTGGTGAGGCCCCTTTTCGGCGCGCTGCCGAAGTACGAGAGTTCCGAGCCGTCCATGAAGCTCTTTTTTCCGGACTTGGTGAGAGCGATCGACACGGGCGCGGAGTCAAAGCGGCTGGCAACCGTGAATTTTGCGGCAGCCGAGCCGGCAAGAACAGGGGATGAACCTTCAGCCGAAGAGGTGGCGCGGCGAAGGAAAACTGCGCCAACCACGGTGCCCAATGATGCCGAAGTCATCGCGGCTCTGACGGAGGGGGAACGGCGCATCGCGGAAAAGAATCCGCGCGCGGCT
>WNFF01004865.1_pt1 | contig 10958 bp, 15 predicted proteins | sample 5400441 | NCBI WGS metagenome assembly WNFF01 (sample SAMN13153345, study PRJNA577476) | soil metagenome | isolation source: 120 cm saprolite under Douglas fir tree site 2 hole 3 replicate 1 | place: USA:California | collected 2015-04-18
CGGCGTGTATTGCGAAAACGGATGCCACCAGATCAAGCCGAAGTATGCGATCCCGAAGGTCAAAGCTGGGCCTGCTGCTCGCGTGAAACAGACCGAAGCGGCAGTGCATTTGAAGTGACGACGGTCAGATACCCGATGCCCCAACTCACCTATCTCGAGGCCATCCGCCAGGCCATCTGGGAGGAAATGGAGCGCGACCCCACCGTCTTCTGTCTCGGCGAGGACATCGGCATCTACGGCGGGGCTTTCAAAGTCACTGATGGTTTCATTCACCGCTTCGGCCCGGAACGAGTCATCGACACGCCTATCGCGGAGTCCGCCATCGTCGGCGCTGCTTTCGGGGCATCGCTTACTGGCATGCGTCCGGTCGCCGAGTTCCAGTTCATGGACTTCATCGGCTGTGCTTTCAACCAGATCGTCAACATGGTTGCCAAGGCCCACTATCGATGGGGCGCACCCGCGCCGCTCGTGATCCGCGGTCCAAGCGGCGGCAATGTTCACGGCGGTCCGTTCCACTCGCAGAATCCGGAGATGTGGTTCGTGCATTCGCCCGGTCTGAAAGTTGTCTGCCCGGCCACCGCCTACGACGGCAAAGGTTTGATGAAAGCCGCGATCCGCGACAACAACCCGGTCATTTTCTTCGAGCACAAATATCTCTATCGGCGCATCAAGGAAGAAGTTCCGGCAGAAGACTACGTTGTGCCGCTCGGCAAGGCGCGCGTTGCCCGCGAAGGCGGCGACGTCAGCATCATTACTTACGCCGCCATGGTGCATACCGCGCTCGAAGCTGCCGAAGTTCTGAGCAAGGAGGGAATTGAACTCGAGATTCTGGACTTGCGCACCGTCTCTCCACTTGACCGCGAGGCTATCGCTCAGACGGTGCGTAAGACCAACAAGGTTATTGTTCTGCACGAGCATTCCCGCACCGGAGGCATTGCCGGCGAAATCGCCGCCATCATAAACGAGGACGCCTTCGACGATCTTGACGGCCCTGTTGTCCGCATCGCCGCCCAGGATTCTCCAGTGCCATTTTCGCCTCCACAGGAAGAATATTTCCTGCCCAAGGTTAGCGATGTGGTGCGGGAAGCACGTCGCTTAAAGGCATACTGAGGTCGCTGGCCAAAACAGACCACGTGGGGACAGCCGCCCCCGCTGTCCGGCCGAGCAAAGCTCGGCGGCAGATATGATGCACGAACGCCTCGTTACCGTCGCCGCCTTTCACCGCCAGTCGGAGTTCCTGCTGGCCCGTACGCGCCTGGAATCGGCTGGCATCGAATGCTTCGCGTATGATGAAAACATGTTTCGAATAGGTGACTTAGTCGGCGGGATCAAGTTGCAGGTGCGCGAATCGGAAGCGCGGGACGCGGTGGCCATCCTGCAGCACACCCTACCGCCCGACAATCCATAGCAGCATCTTCGAAAAAATCAGGGAAAGAGGAGGCAAAAATGCGTAATTTTATTCTCGGCGTCGTCCTTACCTTGCTCGTGCTTGGACTGGGAGGCCTGGCCGCCGCCATGCTCGGCCTCCTGCCCACGACGGCAGACGCGACTCCACCACGGATCGAGCGCCGCATCGCCATGTCTGCCGTGGACGCTTCCATGGAACGCCGTGCTCCACGCGTGACGAATCCGGTGCCGCCCACGGACGACAACTTAATTGACGGAATGAAAATCTACGTCATGAACTGCGCCGGGTGTCATGGCACTCTCGACAACAAACCCAACGCCTTCGCGGGATCCTTCTACCCTCCGGTTCCACAACTGATCAGCCACCCCATGGACGATCCCGAGTGGCACATTTACTACGCCGTTCGCACCGGCATCCGTTATACCGGCATGCCCGCCTGGAACAAAACATTGACGGAACAGGAAATGTGGAAGGTCACCGCATTCCTCTCGCGCATCGAAAAATTGCCACCGGCAGTGCAGGAATATTGGAAGAAGTCCGTCGGGAGTGCGCCACCGACCCCTGGTCCGGAGGGGGAAGACCACGGCCATTAGACGAACGCCTTGGTGGCGGTAGCCAGCTCCCGATACATACGAGCCGAATATATATAATATGAGGTTGCGCGTGCCTGGATTTTCCTCGCCGGGGCCGCGTGGAAAGGAACTATGCCGACTAATATCGTCATGCCCCAGATGGGCGAATCGATTTTTGAGGGCACAATCACCAAGTGGCTCAAGAAGCCAGGCGACAAGGTGCAGCGCGACGAGCCACTGTTCGAGATTTCGACCGACAAGGTGGACGCTGAAATTCCGGCGCCCGCTGCTGGAATCTTGCAGGACATCAAGGTCGCCGAAGGCGCGACCGTCCAGGTAAATACCGTTGTGGGCACGATTGCCGCCGACGGCGAGAGCGCCGCGCCGAAATCCACGCCTGCGGCACCCGCCCAGACAGCACCCGCAAAAAAAGAATCAGCTCCAGCCAAACCCTCTGCTCCCGCCGTCGAGGCCAAACTAGCGTCGGAGACTCCACAACTCGAAGCAGAGGAGGACCACGCCCGCTCTTCGCCGCTAGTCCGCAAGATCGCGCGCGAGCATAACATCATTCTTTCGCAAGTGTCCGGCACCGGTCTCGGTGGCCGCATTACCAAGCAGGACATCACGGCGTTTCTAGAGCAGAGTCAGGCGAGCGCGGCGCCACTGGCTCCGCCCTCCGCGCCGGCTCCCGCTTCCATTCCCGGCGATCTGGTGCCCATGACCCAGATGCGCAAGATCATCGCCCAGCGCATGATCGAATCGCGCCGCACCAGCGCTCACGTCCACTGCATGTTCGAGGTGGATCTCACGCGCATCGTCCATCTGCGCAACAAGAACAAGTCTGGGTTCGAAAAACGCAACGGCGCGCGCCTGACCTTCATGCCCTTTTTCGCCCGCGCGGTCATTATTACCCTGCAGCAGTTTCCCATCGTAAACGCCTCGATCGAGGGCGAAAGCATCCGCTACCATCGCCACATCAATCTAGGTATCGCGGTTGCGCTCGACTGGGGCCTGATCGTTCCAGTGCTGAAGAATGCGGACGAGCTGAATTTCCTTGGCTTGCAGCGCGGCATCAGCGACTTGGGCGAGCGGGCCCGAGGCAAAAAACTCAAACCAGATGAGGTGGAAGGATCAACCTTCACCATCACCAACCCGGGCCAATTCGGCGCGGTCTTCGGATTGCCTATCATCAACCAGCCAAACGCCGCCATTCTGGGCGTAGGTGGAATCACCAAGTCGCCGGTCGTTGTCACCGACGAAGACGGCAACGATTCCATCGCTATCCGTTCGCTCGTGCATTTGACTCTCGGCTATGATCACCGGCTGATCGATGGCGCCGTCGCCGACCAGTTCATGGCTCAGCTGAAGAAAACGCTCGAGAATTGGAGTGAAGAAGTCGGATGACTTCAGAGCTGAGCAGGCTTCGACCAGGTCGAAGCATTCAAGCACAAGACGACGCCATCAATCACATTGCTTAGTCCGAGCTTGAATTTATCCTCGTCAACAATGTGGCGTGCAGTTACGGCGTCGCTAAGTTGTAGGGCGGCCGAAACAAAAGACATGGCTGCGTCTTTCTTTTCGGCGCCTGAGCGGCCGCCAAATAAGCCTTCTATCCCATTCACTACCGCAGGCAAAAACGCGATTCCTTGCAACAGTTTAGATACGAAGTCCATGGTCTATCTCCTTAATGTATTAAGTTGTAGTGGTAAGTAAGCTCGTGGAAACCTTCGTGCTGAGAACTGAAATCCCAGAACTGAGAACTATAGGGGATAACGAAATAGACAGTTACTTGATCCCCCAGCGGTCACGCATAGCAATGGCCGCGCTAATCGCAACTGTGATCGCCGCGTTCAGGATCCTGTCGTAAACGCCGCGACGAATCTCGCTTTTTTCCAGCAAGACAATCCGGTCCTCAGCCATCTTCATACGTCCGGGCTGCGAACTTCCAACGATCATGTCCATTTTTGTTTCCAGCCGCCCCAGCTTCTCGAGCACTTCGCCATGAAAGTCGCTGTCGGTGATGCGCACCACCAGGGGCTGCCTTCCCGCGCTGCCGTAGTGGGGATAGTTATCCGGGTTGTCGCCGTCGCGATCTTTCATAACGGATACTTAAGGTGCAAAGCGGTTGTATATCGTGAATACTTAGGGGGTGCGGAAGCATCGTCCAGCTGGTACACCACCGTGTAATAGGTGCCCGCCGTATTCGGAACCAGTGCTACCGACAACGCTCCGCCTGGCCCCAGAGTCACACCCTCCTTGCCCGCCGCCACCGATTGTCCCGTAGAGGTGCTGAACGTCGGCCACGAAATCAAAAGAGTTCCACCGGCAAGAGTTCCGTCCGCTCTGTACACGGTGTCGCTAACAGTAGTGGTCGTCAGCGACTGTGCCGGTGACATCACCACAGCGAGCAGCAAGTAAAAAAGCCACCCCAGGGGGTGGCGCCGGTCAAGCATATTTCCTCCGTGACAGACTCTTCCCTTTATTCAAAAGGGAAACGAACTATTCCAAATATCTTGGATTCAGAACTGACAACTAGGAACTGGCGACTTCGAACTGGTTTTCTACTTCCCCGCCCTCACCTGCTGGTCCAGAAACCTCTCCACGCTGCGAACGTACACGTCCGCAAAATCCACCACCGGACGTCGCTTCTCGATCAGATCCTGGGCTTCCTCTTGTGTCCAACCCATCGAGCACAACACGGCCAGCGTCATCATCGGTGCCCGGTGTACTCCGGCCGCGCAGTGGATAAACAGACGGGTTCCATCCCCGTCGAGTGCCGCGGTCGCGAAATCCACTCCACGCTGCAGTATCTCCGGCGGCTTGGGCTGAAAGTCATCGTCAATCGGATTCCACAGTACTTCGATTCCATGCGGCTCCGCCAACCCGGTGTCATCAAATTCGATCTGCATGTCGATGATGTGCGTTATGCCCACTCGCGCCACCGCCGCCATATTGTCTGCTGTCCAGATTCCGCCTCCGACCGCGATCCGGTCGGTCACCCACGTCATATCCATCCTGGAGGTCCCCGCGGCAGAGTTTCGTGCGATTCAAGCACTCCATTTCGCGCGCTGATCTCGCCGCTCAAAGCTCGTCCCGTAAACGCCCCTGGCCAACGGGCTCGAACCAACTCCCCGCCAGCGGCCAGCCGCCTGACTCTAGTTGCCCAACTACTGGTTTTCATTCTAAGCCCTCATCATCCGAAACCGCTGTCGCCCTTTCCTGATCTTTGGTAACCGTATGCTCTGGCACCGGCGGTTCCGGAAGACCCAGACGGCGCAGCAGAATCGCAGCCATCGAATCCGGCACGAGCACCCCATCCTCATCCGTCGCAGGATAGAGGCCGATCATCTCGAACAGGTATTTCATTCCTAGATAATGGCCTTTGCCGACTTCTTCCATCGTAATCTCGACCATGCCGACGGCATCATTTCCCACAAGATTTGTGATCTGCTGTCTGATCTCCGCCAGGTCCACTGGTTTCCGCGAGCCTTTCCTCGCCGGTGCGGCTCTTTTGGAAAGCTTGGTTCCCGCTCTGTCTTTCGTTTTCTTCATAGCTCTGGGCTCGTCCCCAAAAAAAATAAAGGCGCGCTTCGCAGCGCGCCCTCAAATTGTCGTTTCTCAATCTCTAAATCTAGAATAGCAAATCGATCAGGGTAAATGGGACATGCTTTTCAAATTTTTATTCCCATTGTTGAGAATCACTTGCCCGATTTTCCTCAATTTTGCCCTCTTGACAGATTCTTTCTCGAGGAACATCCGTCGCCGGGAGCCGGACTAGCAAACCAGCTTCAAGAAAAATGTCCGTCAGTTGGTCCAGGGCTTCCGGAAAGCGCCGCCCCACCGTGCGCCGCCAGCAGCCCAAAAGGCGCGCAGTTTCGTTGTGAGTGTAGTCTTGCAGCACAATCTTTGCGATCAGTTTGTGGTCGAACGAGTCCAGCTTTTCCAGCCTGCGCGCCACATCGTGTACAAAAATCACTGCGTCTTCGAACGTCCCGGCACGATACGAGGTGACGCGGGTTCGGAAAAACTCACGGCCCAGCAGCGATGGTAGCCGTCCCACCTCCACCGAAAGCTGGCGATACCGTCTCAGCAGTCCCAGGGTCCGTTCCCGGTACAGCCATAGATCGGGGTCGCTGCCCTGGACATAAGGTGCTACGTTCGGCACCTGCGGTAGTGCACTCTCAGTCAGAGTGGACGAGGCTGACGAGGAGGGCGAGCACAAGTGCAAATCGCTGTTCTACCACGCCTGGATTCCCGGGCATCATTGCAGCAGCAGCAAGGCAGGGAAGGTCTGTCATGCCGTCCCCCCTCGTCCGCAAAATGCGGACTGGTCCGCTGGCTGCGCCTTGCCCTCAATTTTGTGATTTCCCGGTACGCGCGGCTTGCTGGGTACCTGGCGCGGGGCAGGCAGGTCCAGCATTTCCAGATCGCAGGGAGCGCAATAAATCTCCTGCGTGCCACGCAACCTCAACCACAGAGCTCCGCAACGTTCGCAATACTTCAGTTCCAGCTGAATCACTTCCGGATCTTCGCTTTCCATAATTGCCTCCGAAGGAGTCGTAAGTCGCCAGTCATCGGTCGTCAGCCCAACCCTCGCGATGGGATTCTGCTGACGACTGATGACTGACGACCGTCGACTGAAATAAAAAAGCCCTGTGCCGATTACTCGGTCACAGGGCTCGTTTCTCTTACGACGACCTGTTGGGATTATTTAGTTATGAATGCGTCGCAGCCTTACTACCCGGGGGAACTATCCACCGCCTGACCTACAAAATCGTGGGCTGGCGGAAATAGCCCTCCTCATAGCCGGATTTCAGCACGCGGCCGTTCTGCACCACCACGCTGAGCCGGCCCGTAAACTGGAGCTGCCGCAGCAGCCGCTCCATGGCGGATGAGAGCATTTCGGCGGCCCGCACTTTGCGGCGGAATTCCACGAAACTGTTCTCCTCACTCTCGGATTGTGTATTGCTTAACATAAGCCCGTGCACTCAGGTATGAATTCCCCCTCAAGGAATAACAGCTATACAAGTCGCTGATCGTATAGCTCTCCAATTGCCAAGTCAAATATATTTGCTTTTAGTTGTCACTAGTACATCGCAAATAGCAACACGCTATACACGCATGCTATACTGCGCTCATGAAATTCCGCGCCCTACAGGAAAATCTGCGCAAAGCGCTCTGGGAGCGCATCGAGGAAGGCGAGTTGACTGGCCTGCGGCTGGCCAAGGATACGGGCTTCAAACAGGCCCACATTTCTAACTTCCTCAACCGCAAACGCGGGTTGAGCGTAGAAGGCATGGACAAGGTATTGAATGTGCAGCGCCTCTCCGTACTGGATCTGCTCGATCCCAGCGAGATCAACAAGCGCGCCAGCATCACCCCTCCCAGCCAGGACGACTTCGACAACGTGCTGCTGGTCGACGGCGCTGTCGCCGCGCGCCAGCTGGTAATCATGAGCATGAAAGTTAAGGACATCATGAAGCTCAAGAAAACCTTCCTGCGCAAGCTGCGGCCGGAGATGGAAGGCGACCGCGAGCACTGGGAGCGTTTCGTGATCATCCGCGTCGACGGCCGCGAAGGGATGAGTATGTACCCCCGGTTGCTTCCAGGGGCCACCGTCCTGCTTGACCGCCACTACAATTCGCTTAAGCCCTATCGCAAGGGCGAGTCCAACATGTACGCCGTCGCCAAAAATGGCACCTGCACGGTGAAATATGTCGAAGTTGCGGGGAATCACCTGGTTCTGCGCCCCCACAACACCGCCTACCCGGTCGAAGTGATGGCGATGGAGCCAGGCAGAAAAGTCCACGACTACCTGATCGGCCGCGTCTGCTACGTGGGAATTGAAACTTAGCCGTTGGTCGTTGGTCGTTGGCCATTGGTCATTGGTCATTGGCCAAAACCCATTGACGATGACTTTTGCACTTCCCAAATGTGTTTGTCACTCCCGTTGTGCCGTTGGCCAACGACCAATGGCCAACGACCAACGACAAACGACCAACCACCGTTTGGAGACTGACACTATGACCGCTGCAACCACACCCATCGCGATCTCCCAACTCGGACAGATCGCAATCAACGTTCACGACGTCAACCGCGCCAAAGCATTCTACCGGGATATCCTCGGCCTGCCGTTGCTATTTACCGCCGGCAGCCTCGCCTTCTTCGACTGCGGCGGTGTTCGACTCATGCTCACCCATCCCGAGAAGCCCGAGTTCGATCACCCGAGCTCAGTTCTGTACTTTGCCGTGCCCGACATCGCCGCCGCACACCGGCAGATGCTAAGCAGCAGCGTGCGCTTCGAAGATGAACCTCATCTGATCGCAAAAATGCCCGACCACGATTTGTGGATGGCCTTTTTCCGCGACTCGGAAGAAAACTTGCTGGCCCTGATGTGCGAAATGGCGACGTGCGAAATTCCGAAAACAGGATAGGGCCGGCACCGGGATTCAAATCTGGCCGGGAAGGGCGCAACTTTCAGTCAGGCCTTCATCGTCTAGAAACCAGCGTGTCTAAGAAACGACCGCCTCTAGACAATTGCTCGGCACGCCTGAAACGCCGCGTCCTCCCCGATTCAAACGCATCGAGGCAATTCCCCTAGAACCTGAAGACCAATCCGACTGTGGGTTCTGCCATGTGTCCCCAACTTCCAGTCGAGAAACCAGGCACGTTGAAGTTGGGCGCCTTGTAGACGAGACCGCGATACTGCGCGCGCAGTGCGACCCCGCCGAACAGCGTGTAGTCCGCGCCGGCTCCGTAAAGAAACGCTCCCTGGGCCTGTGTTTCCGCCCCGACGAAAGAGTTGTTGAAGGTATTGGTGGGACTGAAAATCAGCGCGCCACCCCCGGCCAAAACAAACGGACTGAGCCGGGACGACCTGAACGGAGTAAACACATAGGCGGCAGTAGCTTCGTGCACATTACTCTGAATACTTGCCGTGCCAAACGGATTGCTGAAGAGGTAGTTCTGATCATTTCTGGTGTATCCGTAGTTCAGATCCACCGCGCTTCTTGATCCAAAGAAGAAGCGGTAGTTGGCAAGGAATCCACCTGATTGCGTTGGCATCTGCGTGACATCCTGGCCATCCGACTCTCTGCTGAAGTTTCCGGTGACGCTGGCGCTTACTTCCGAGCGGCTGGTCTGGGCTAACGATTGGGTGAACGACAAAGACGCGAACAACAAAGCAGCTACAACGGGGCCGACTTTCCTGAACCTGACTTTCCTAAGCATTGGTCTCCTCACAGCAATGATTTGTAAGTCCGCCGCACTGCATTGCGTCGCACTTCAGCAACGCAGTGCATGGCGAAATTACGGCGATGCGAGTGTGATGCCGGGGCTGTGGGAGGATGCGGTAAAGATTGCGTCAACCGCTCGTAAAATTCTGTATTTGTGGAGATGGAAAAAAAGGGGGGCCTCTGAACTTGGCGCCTTCTTGCAAGCGACGCAAAAGAAGTTAGCCAAGCCCAGAGGCTGGGGAGAAACAAAAATCGGATCTCGGACCTCAGACGTCGGACTCAAACCCTCGTAGTACGCACTGACGTCTGAGGTCTGACGTCCGAAGTCCGACGCCCGGTCTTACTGATTGTCTCCGGCCGGAGGAGCGCCTTCGCCGCCCTTGCGCCAATTCTTCATGTGATCGTGTTGCTCTTCGCGCATCTTGTCGAAACTCTTTTGCTGGTCTTCGTTCAGCACGCTCCTGATCTCAGTGTCCGAGCTTTGCCGAAGCGCCTGCATTTTGCTGAACCGGTCCTCGCGTGACAGCGACGAGTCGTTGTGGATCGCGTCCATCTGTTTGCGCTGGTCCTCGAGGATGGGCTTCAGCTTCGCCTGCTGGTCGGCGCTCAGGTTCAGCTTTTTGGTCAGGTGTTTGATCTGATCGTCCACGCTAGGCATCATGCGGCGGCCACCCATGTGTCCGCCCATGCCCTGTTCTGACGGTTGTCCGGACGGTTGACCCGACTGCTGATCGGGGGGCGGCGGTGGCGGTGCGTTCTGATCATCCTGGGCAAGGGCAGCGACTCCGAGACTCAGGAAGGCAGCCAGAAAGGCTGTGGCTACCAAAGATCTGCGTGCGGCTCGTCCGCGAGACGGTCCGTGGGGGATTAGTGAATTCATATGTACTCTCCATTCATGTTACGTATGACCTATCGGAAGCTTTTGGCTCCCGGTAAGAATCTGTCTGCTAGTTAGAACACTTCGCTACGCGCAACAGAGTAAAGACTTGGTAAAGTCAGGTAAAAATTCGTAAAGCAGGCGTCAGAAAACAGTCGTCGGTCGTCAGTCATCAGTCGTCAGCCAGACCCACGATCACTGACGACTGATGACTGACGACCGACGACTGTTTTACAAGACTTTACCTCTCTTGACGCACTCTTTACGCTCACCTAGCAACTCTGCAGCGAAGGCCTGGCATCAGTCGAAGTCTAGTGCCGTAGTTCCAACTCTCAAAACTCAAGGGGTGAATAGTGGGCCGACTTGTGCGCTTGGTGGGGTTGTGTGCCGCGAAGATTTGTGCAGTGACCATCCTTCTGGTTCTCATTGCAGGATGTGGCGGAGGAGGAGGCAAAACCCGCTTCCGCTTGATGAACGCGGTTCCAGACGAATCCAACCTGGAAGTGCTAGTGAACGGCACCTCGGTAGCCAGCAACGTTGCCTACGGCACCAGCACCGGATATCAATCCGTAAAATCCGGATCCCAGCAGGTTGTGATTGAGCCTTCGGGAACGTCCACTGCGCTTCTGACCCAATCCATCAGCTTTTCTTCCGGTGCCGACACCACGGTGATTGCTTCCGCCTTTTCTTCCAACATTGCCGCGCTGGTGCTCACCGACGACAACTCGGCCCCGGCCTCTGGCGATTTCAAGATTCGGATCGTGAACTCTGCCCCCGGCCTGGGACCAGCCGACGTTTACATTGTCGCTCCGGCAACTGACCTGAACACGGTCAGTCCCACGGTGAGCAATCTTGGTTTTGATTCT
>WNFF01004866.1_pt1 | contig 10957 bp, 10 predicted proteins | sample 5400441 | NCBI WGS metagenome assembly WNFF01 (sample SAMN13153345, study PRJNA577476) | soil metagenome | isolation source: 120 cm saprolite under Douglas fir tree site 2 hole 3 replicate 1 | place: USA:California | collected 2015-04-18
GCACACCGTAAGCCGGCCGCCGCGGACTGGCGAGCGAGCGCCAGGTGGGAGCGAGGGCCCCGCTCCCGGCCGTCCGATGTTTCGGACGGGGCCACCGCCGGCACCCCGCCCGATTCCTTCACAGCCTCGAAGCCCGCGCGGGACACTGCGGATCCTGCCGACTCGAGCGGGATCCGCCCCGGTCGGGTCAGTTGCCCCGGCCGATCATCCGGTGCAGCTCCGCCAGCGGCACGATGCGCCCGTGCAGCGGCAGGATCCGGTCCACCCCGAGGTTGAGGCGCGCGATGTTGTCGGCCAGATTGACGCTCAGCGGGTTGATGATGGCGGGCACCGGCGCGTTCGGCGGGCCGGGCGTGAAGGCGTCGGCCTCGATCAGGAGGCGCTCCTTCGGCAGGTAGACCATCAGCATCCCGTCGGCGTGCGTATTGCCCGCCATGTGATGGATCTCCACGCTGCGCGCCCCGTCGGTGAGCACGCGCTTGTCGCGCACCCCCTCCACCGTCACCTTCCGGCGCGCGGCCTGCTGACGATCCGGCGTCATGGTCGCGGGGGCCGCGAGCGCGCCCTCGAAGAAGGCGCGGGTGGTCTCGTGTGTGATCACCGTGATGCCTTCCGCCGCGAACGCGCGGAGCCCGCCCGAGTGATCGAAATGGTGGTGGCTGTTGATCACGTAGCGGATGGGCTTGCCGGGCACGAGCCGGCGCGCCTCCGCGATGACCGCGGTCGCCCGCTCGTCGTTCAGCGGAGCCTCCACCACCACCGTGTGGTCCTTCATCTCGATGACCACGCTGTGGTGGCTCCCGCCGGTCACGTACCATACGCCCTCGGCGGCCGGATCACTGGTGACCCGCGCGTAGGGCATGGTCGCCCCGCGGATATTGTCCGGCACCGCGATCTCCACCGGAGCATTCGGCTTCACGTCGCTCACCGTCAGGTCCGCGGCCGGGAAACCGCCCGCGGCCTGGCGGATGCGCATCGGGAACTTCACCCCGCCGAAGTCCCGGTAGTCGGTGTAGCTCACCTCCACCGGCATGTCGCCCACCACCGGGTTCGAGAGCACCGCCTCGACCTTCTCGACCATGCCCCGATCGTCGAGCGTGGCCTTGATCGAGTAGCGCCCGGGCACCGCGAAGGCCACGGTACGGCCCTGCACGGTGGCGTTGTTCGCCATCGCCGCCTTGATGACGCCGTGGGGCGTGGTCCAGAGCTGGAGCTGCCGGTCGATCAGCGCCACCGGGGCGGGCGCCGCCGTCTCGCCGGTCACGTTCCACGCGAAATCGCCGCTCACCACCTGGATCTGGCGCACCTCGCCCATTGCGGGCAGGCCGCCGCCACGCGGCGGCATCTCGGCCCGCGAGCGCACCTGCTCGTCGCGCAGCGAGGCCGTCTCGTAGTTCACCGCGCGGCTGAACGTGGGGATGTTGAAGCGCGGCCATGGCGCGCCCGGCACCGCGCTTTGCCCGGGGGCGAAGTTGACGCCGCTGGCCGTGTAGGTGAGCGACCTCACGCTATCGGCGCCGAGCGCCCGGGCGGCGCTCTGCAGCGTGGCCCGCGCGTCCTGGGCGGCGGCGGGAACCGGGAGGCACAGCAGGACCGTGGTGATCAGCGCGAGGACTCTACCCATCTCGGGCCTCCTTGCCGTGTGGTGGGGTCGGGATCGGGCCGGGAGCTACCGCCGGGATACTACCAGACGCGGTGAGTATCGGGTACTCCGTGGGCGAAAACGGCGGGCATCCTGGGCGGCATCCTAGGACGCCGGCCCGGCGAGTCAAGCGAGGGGGACTACGAGCTGGCGGGGTCTTCTGGCTCTTCCAGGTCTACGGAGTCTTGCGGTGCGGGCGTCGAGAAGTCCTCGGGCGGGGGGGCCAGCAGCCACGCGGCCACCTCGTAGAGACCGGTCGGCATCGGATCACCAATGGTGGTGAACAGCTCCTGCGCCTCGGACAGGCTCATCACGCACACGTCCGAGGTATTCCGTCCCTCGCGGGCCTTGCGCATCAGCCGGGCCTGGTTGGGGGTGGTCACCAGCCACATCATGGCGCCGGGCAGGTAGTCGAGGCGGACCGCCAGGACATCGCCGTGGGCGAGCAGGCTCTCGTAGAACTCCCGCCCCCGCCGGGACAGCGTCCGGTGGTGCCTCAGAACCTCCTGCAACGTGACCACGCTAGGAGTCATGGTGTGCCTGCCTGCCCGAGCGAACGAGCAAGCGCCGCGCCATGGAGTGGACATATTTAGACTCAGCTACTTACAGCTCAGCGTGGGAGATGGATACGGGCGGGTATTGTCAGCCCGGGTGCCGAAGAATGCCAGGCCCCCGGCCGAAGAGATGGCGATTCACCTTGACGGTGGCCGCCACGTAGCCGGGCTCCACGTGCTCGATCCGGCTCCGCACCTGCGCGTGCAGCCGGGGCAGCGCGTGGAAGGGCACCGCCGGGTAGGCGTGGTGCTCGGCGTGATACGGCATGTTCCACGCGAACAGGCGCACGGGCGCCAGCGTGAGCGTGGTGCGGGTGTTCTCGAGGCAGTCGCGCGTGACCCCGCAGCCGGTGTGCTCGGCCAGCAGGTACGGCCGCAGGAACACCTGGCCGACCATCCACGGCGCGATCCATACGAGCAGCGCGATGGGCGTGCCGGCCAGCACCGACGCCGCCGCCACCACCGCATAGCCCGCGAGGTAGGCGCGCGCCTCGACGATGAGGGGCCGGTGCTCCGCCGGCGCCATCCACGGTCGGTCCGCCCGCCCGCCCGCGAGCCGCAGCATGTCCCCGACGCGGCGGATCGCGTTCGGGATCCCGGTCAGCACGAAGAGGTAGGCGGGCAGCGACGCGGGCTTCGCGAAGAAGAGCTCCGGATCCCACTCCGGATCCTGGGTGTGGCGGTGATGCTCCCAGTGGTACACGCGGTAGTTCCGGTACGGCCAGAACGTGAGAAAGCCGGCGAGGGTGCCGACCACCGCGTTCAGCCAGCGGGTGCGGAAGGCGGTGCGGTGCGCGGTCTCGTGGAAGGCGCAGAAGATGAACGCGAGCACGTAGCCGTGCGCGAGTAGCAGGGGTAGGACCCAGAGGGTGGCGCGGAGCCGCCAGAGCAGGGCGCCGGTGAGCGCGAGCACGCCCAGGTGCCAGACCACGCGCAGGAGCGCGGGGCCGTCGGAGCGCGCCATGAGCGCGTGCAGCTCCTCCCGCGGGAGCTGGTGGTCGGTGAAGCGGACGAGCGCGTCGTCTCTCATGGGGCCCTCGCGTGGTCGATGACGTCATGAGCGACCGCGCCGTCGCCCGGATTGCCCGCTAGCTTACACCAGGACAGGGAGTGGGGGTCACGCGAGCCGCGGGCGGTCGCCCTCGACGATGATCCGCCACAGCACGCGGCTCTGGCTCCGGTCGTAGTCGCCGTGGGCGCGGTGCATCGTCGCGCGGTCGTCGATGACCAGAACGTCGCCCTTGCGCCAGACGTGGTGATAGACGATCTCCGGCCGGATCATCCGGTCGAGCAGATCGCGCATGTAGGCCCGGCTCGCCTCGGGGGTCATCCCGGCGATGTGGGTGGCCTTGGAGATATGAAAGTACACCGCCTTCGAGCCGTGCACCGGATGGGTGCGCACCATCGGGTGCTCGACCGGCTTGCCGTACTTGTCCTGGTCTTCCGGGCGCGTGTCGGCGTGCCCGTCCAGCCCGTTGAACGTCGTGAGCGACTCGAGGCGCCGGCGCTCGTCCTCCGGCAGGGCGAGATAGGCCGCGCGCATGTTGGCCACGCTGGTGCCGCCGCCGGCCGAGGGAATCTCCTGCCCGTACAGGATGGTGGCGGCCGGCGGGCATTCGCGGTTGGTGTGGTCGGTATGCCACTGCTCGGCCGGCTGCTGGCCGTTCCGGTGCCAGATCAGCCCGATCAGGGGGAAGTCCGCCATGTTGTGCTGCGAGTAGTGCTGCTCCATCGGCGGCCCGAACACCGACGCGGCGGCGAGATACTGGGCGGGCGCCAGGGACTGGTCGTGGAACACCAGCGCCAGATGATCGGCCAGCGCCTGCGACAGCGCGTGCCGGGTCGGCTCGTCGATCGGCGCGCTCAGGTCGACGCCGGCCACCTCGGCGCCCAGCGAAGGATGGATGGGTGAAACCCGTACGTGTGCCATGGCGCGTCCCCTCAGCGGGCCAGGCCGGGGGTTCCCGCCGGCACGGCATAGAAGTTCATCGTCAGCGAGACCGCCGTGTAGTACCCCATCAGCACGATCATGTCGGTGACGCTCTCGTGCCCGAGCAGGCTGACCGCGCGGTCGTAGAGACCCTGCGGGACGAGCCGCCCGTCCGCGAGGGCCATCGCCACCTCGTAGACCACCTGGTCACGCGCGTCGGGGAACGAGGTCGGCAGATCGGCGACGATCGCCTCCACCGCGGCGGCGGGCAGGCCGACCTCCACGCCGCGCTTCTCGTGCGCGGCGGTGGGATAGGCCGAATGCCAGCGGCTGGTGATGACGAGGACCGCGATCTCCCGCTCGCGCTCCGACAGCGCGGACTGGCCCGGCGTGAAGTGCTGGCCGAGCGGCGCCGCCGCGCGCAGCAGCTTCGGATTGTGCACCCAGACCTTGTAGGGCCCGGGCAGCCGACCGCGCGGGCCCTCGACGAGAAAGCGATACCCTTCCCGCTGCTCCGCGGTCATACGGTCGACCGGAATCTCCGCGTACCGTCCGAACGTGGGCGCGTCGCTCATGCGCGTGGCTCTTACTTCATCCGATCCTGGATCTTGGCGATGGCGGCGCGGGCACAGTCGTCATCGAGCTGGCCGCCCGGAGCCCCGCTCACGCCGATCGCCCCGATCGGCGCGCCGCCCGCCAGGATCGTCACGCCGCCGACCGCATACGTGACGTTGGGGAGCGGCGTCTGCGGCACCGTGGTCGCGGGATTTCTGGCCATCCGCTCCGCGACGGCCTTGGTGCTGTCCTCCTTGCGCGCCAGCGTCAGCGAGGCCGCCGAGTACGCCTTGAAGAAGGCGTTGTCGAGCGTGTGGATCGGCGCCCCGTTGCCCCGCAGCAACGCCTGGCGAACCCCATCGAGATCGACGACGACCGCGGTCACCGTGTAACCCCTCTGCGCGCAGATCGCGACCGTATCGCCCACCAGCTCGTTGGCGAGGGGCGCCGACAGCTTCTGCATGCTGACCAACCCCTGGGCCCAGGATCCCGTCGCGACACCCGCGATGACGAACGCGAACACCGCACCTGCCGCCACGGTCTGTGACATCCCGTTCTCCTTGTCATGCCCCGGTTAGACGCCCCGATCGAGCAGAGGCCAGAGCCTCACCGCTGCGGATCATACTCCAGACGGGGCCACGTCGCCCGGACACGCCGCGGCGCTCACTTCCCGTAGAGCCAGTGGGGAAACCACAGGGCGATCCCGGGGAACAGCATCACCAGCAGCAGGCCGATCAACTGAAGCCCCATGAACTCCACCATCCCCCAGTGAATATCGGTGAGCGTCCAGTCCGGCGCCACCGCCTTGAGGTAGTACGCCGCCGTCGCCACGGGCGGTGACAGAAACGTCGTCTGGAAGTTCACCGCGATCAGGACCGCGAACCAGAGCGGGTCGAACTCCAGCGCCATGATCGTCGGCTGGAACAGGGGCACGAACACGAAGACGAGCGTCGGCCACTCGAACGGCCAGCCGAGCAGGAAGATCAGGAGCATGACCACCAGCAGCGTGCCCGTGGGCGGCAGCGGCAGCCCGACGAGGATGTCGGTCAGCAGCGAAGCCGAGCCAAGGCGCGCGAAGATCGCGCCGAAAATGTTCGAGGCGACGGCAAGGAACAGCATCATGCTCGACTGCTGGGCGGTCTGGATCACCGAGGTCTTGATTTGTTTCCAGGAGAGCGTTCGGTAGAGGGCGGCCATGATGAGCGTGCCCACGACCCCTACTCCGGCCGCCTCGGTCGGCGTCGCCATGCCGGCCAGGATCGGCCCGAGGGTCACCGCGGTCAGGAGGGCGTGGGGGACCATCCCGAGTGTCAGCTCGGCGGCGAGCGCCCGGAGCGGAATCGCGCGCTCCGCGGGCGGCAGCGGCGGCCCCAGGCGCGGATCGACCAGGCAGCGGACGATCGTCCAAACGATGAAGATCCCCGCCAGCAGGAAGCCCGGACCGAACGAGGCCGCGTAGAGGTCGATCACCGAGACGCCCATCATCGGCCCCATCACGACCAGCATCACGCTCGGCGGGATCAGGATGCCGAGGCTGCCGCCGGCGGTGATGGCCCCGGCCGAGAGCCGCGGGCTGTATCCCGCCCTGACCATGGCCGGCGCCGCCATGATGCCAACGACCGCGACCGTCGCGCCCACGGTACCGGCGGCGATACCGAAGATGGTGGCGGTGACGAGCACCGCGACGTAGAGCGAGCCCGGCACGGGCCCCAGCAGAAGGCGGAGGGCGTGGAACAGCCGCTCCATGAGCCCGCCCTCCTCCAGGAGGTAGCCCATGAAGATGAACAGGGGCACCGCGGCGAGGACCTCCTCCTTCATGAGTCCGATGGTCTGGAATACGACCAGGTAGAAGACCATGTCGCCGAGCGCCAGGTAACCGAACGCGAGGGAAAGAAACATCAGCGTGAAGGCGATGGGGAATCCCGCGAAGATCGCGACGAAGAAGACGGCGAGCAAGACGAAGCCGAGCACCTCGTGGCTCACTGGGCGCGTCCCCGGATTGCCCGCTCGCACCGGATCAGCTCGGAGAGGCCCTGGAGCAGCAGGAGGGCCGCGGTCATCGGAATGACCGCCTTGAACGGGTACATCGGCCACGGCACGCTCCCGATCCTCAGCGCCGTCCGCTCGCCGATCTCCCAGGCGAACCACGCCTCGACCGCCCCCGCGTACAGGATGAACAGCAGGCCGGGGGAAGAAGAAGAGCAGGTAGCAGATCGCGTCGATGGTGGCCCGCGTCTTCGCCGACCAGCGCTCGTAGAACACGTCGGTCCGGATGTGCCCCCCCTTGAGCAGGGTGTAGGCCGACGCCAGCATGAACTGGGCGCCATAGGTCATGTAGCCGACTTCGTAGGTCCACTTGGTCGGGGCGTGGAAGGCGTAGCGGGCGACCACCTCGTACACCATCGCGAAGGTCATCGGCACGATGAGCCAGCCGGCGAGCCAACCGGCGGCCGTGCTGACGCCGTCGATGGCCGTGACCACTCGGTCCACCGCGCCGACCGCGGGAGGCGGCGGCGTGCGGCGGAGGGCGCTCATGCCCATCTGCGGGAAGAGGTCATGGAGATGACTTGCGGGCGAGGATTCGACGGGAGCAGCGCTCGAGACTCGCGGTGGTCCTCCCTAAACTTTGTTGCCCCCTGATACAGGCCGGACAATGGGGTTGTCAAGCGCACAACTCGGGCACTCGAACCCGGGCGACGACATACCGGTACTACGCGCGCTGGGTTCGGACGTCCGGTCTGGCGCTGGATCGACCTCCTCGACGTCGCACCGCGGGCCGCAGAGGCGGCGGCGAGACACGGACAGGGGCTCGGACCGGAGCTGGAACCAGACTCTGGAACCAACCTGACGGATTATCGAGCGGCCGTGCCGGAACGCCTAGAGACGACTGGAGCCGGGGGCGAGAGTTGAACCCGCGACCTACTGATTACGAAACGTCCTAAAGGCTAAAATGCGGGGGGTGTGTCTAGACTAACTACGCGATTCTACAGCTAGCAGATAACAGGGTATCGGACGGCTTGAGTATGGTTTCTACGGGGGTCGAGGCATAAAAACGGCATAGAGATTCGCGCCCCCAAAGTGGTACGGTGCAGAGCATGAAACCAATACCAATCATTCTTGCCGTCGCTCTCACCGCAGAGGCAGTCTACGTCGCCCATTGTGTTCCGCCACAGCACTACACCCCCGTTATCCAGATTCGATTCATCGACGCGGTTGTCGATCACACTCACGGGGAGATTGTCCCAGCTATCTATTTGGTCACCTAGGCACGCGCCGGGCGGTCCGGCCTAAGGCGACGTCGGCCCGCACACGCCAGGTCTATCCACTGACCAGCTTCCGCAACGCATAGACCCAACGAAGCACCGAGATCACCCCAAAGGCAGCCATGCCTAGACCGAAGTAGAAGAAAAAGACAAAGATAAATCTGGCAAGTGGCGACGCTGGTGGAGTAGGGAGGATCTGGATAATCCGTGCTGATGCTTCGTCCGACTTAATGTAGCTGTTGATGTTGGCGGCCGTGGTTGGCGGAAAGTACAGGTATGAAATCTGAACCTGCTCGTATGGCACAAGAGTCGGAATAAGAATCTCCCAACCTGCGTGGGGATTCTCCTGGACTGTGTGATTCATCGGGGGGCTCACCTCAAAGGTCACCTTTCCTCCGTAGTGACCAACCCGCACATTGAAGGCTGACTTCTTTCCGGCATTTCGTACAACGATGCTGTGGGTGAAAGTGAATGTCGGCTCGGCGGGCGGTGCTGGAGCAGCAGCAAGTGGGGGGAAGGCACAGACGCTACTGTAGTAGGCGATCAGCCGTGGCCGTCGCTCGAACCTCTGCCGACTGATCTCCGTTAGGAGAACCGTCAGAACAGCAATTCCGACCTTTGCCGCTAACTCCCAGTCCATAGGCGCTGACCTCCTGCGTCGGGAGTTTATCAGTGTCAGTGGACAAGAGGGGAATGCAGAATGTCCTTACAGGGACCAGATAGCTTGACCGATTCGGCGCGCGCGTGATTCACTCCCAATGGCAAGTGTGTCGTCCTAGCTCTACCCATGAGGTCGCAGAGGGGGGCCCTGAGTGAATTACCGAAATGCCGAAATGAAGATCGACCAGCTTGTAAACTATCTAAACGACGAAAAGATAAATCTCTCACCTGCATTCCAGCGCGGCCACGTCTGGACTCTTACAGCTAGACGCAAGCTACTCCGCAATATCGTCTTGGGCAAACCCATTCCTGCAATCTTTCTCTACAAGGAAGCCACTGGCTCACGGTATTCGTACAACATTCTTGATGGTAAGCAGAGGCTCGAAAGTCTGATCCTGTTCATTGCCGACAAGCGACCAGACGTAAAGATCGACAAATGGCAGAAGTATTTCTTTGGGCCCACCTATCGGGCAGCCGCCAACTTTGCCGTCGAGCTTGCTGACGGCAGCCGACACAAATTCCAGGCGTTAACCGACGAGGTTGTTCGTGACTTCCGCGAGTATTCAATACCCACTATCGAAATTTCTCTCGACGACGAGAGCTCGCTCGACGAAATCATCTCGTTGTTTGTTGATATTAACCAGCAGGGCGAGCCAGTAAAGCGTTTTGACATCGTCAAGGCGATGTGCAAAACCGATCCACTACTAAAGAGTGTCTTCTCATTGTTAGCAATAGAGCAAAAACGTGGGCAGGATAGAGGTAGCCTCAGGAGGTGTGTAAACGAAGAGAAGGCGGTGTAGCCTTCGGGTGACCACAACCCGAACCGCGGGCGCTGCAAACGCCCGCCGAAGGAGACACCGCCCATGAAGGAGCAGAGCATCATCGAGGTGGGGGAGTCAAGGCCCGGGTGGGAGGCGCTGGAGGCCTACGCCCGGGAGGGGATTCGGCGCTTGCTGCAGCAGCTGCTGGAGGAGGAGATGGAGGACGTCTTGGGCCGGCGGCGGTATGCGCGGCGGGACGGGGTGGACGCGCCGCCGGGCTACCGGAACGGTTTCGGGAAGCCGCGCCGGCTGAGTCTGATGAGCGGGACGATCACGGTGCGGCGGCCGCGGGTCCGGGGGCTGGACGCGCGCTTCGAGAGTCGGCTGCTGCCGCTGTTCAAGCGACGCACCGAGGAAGTGGGCCGGCTCCTGCCCGAGCTGTACCTGCACGGGCTGGCCCACGGCGACTTCGATCTGGCCTTGCGGGGACTGCTGGGGACGGGCGCGCCGCTGTCGGCGGCGTCCATCGCGCGGCTGAAGGCCAGCTGGCAGGCGGAGTACGCGAGCTGGAAGCGCCGACGGCTGGACGAGCTCGAGCCCGTGTACGTCTGGGCGGACGGCATCTACGTCAAGGCGGGGCTGGAGAAGGACAAGGCGGCGATACTCGTGCTGATCGCGGGCCTGCGCGATGGGCGGAAGGTCGTCCTGGCGGTGGAGAGTGGGTATCGGGAGTCGACGGAGAGTTGGGCCGCGCTGCTCCGGGACCTCAGGGCCCGCGGGTTGCGGGCGCCGCGGCTGGTGATCGCCGACGGGCATCTGGGGATCTGGGGGGCGGTGGCGACCGTGTTCCCAGAGGTCGACGAGCAGCGCTGCTGGAATCACCGGATCGTGAACGTGCTCGATACGCTGCCCCAGAAGGTCCAGGGCGAGGGGCGAGCGCTCCTCACGAAGATCCCGTACGCCGAGACGCGGGAGGAGGCCGAGCGGCAGAAGGGCGCGTTCCAGGCGTGGGCCACGAGGAAGGGTGTCCCCGCCGCCGGCCGGCGCCTGGCGGAGGACTGGGAGCGGCTGGTGACCTTCTACGCGTTCCCGAAGGAGCACTGGAAGCACCTGCGGACGACGAACGTGGTCGAGTCGCCGTTCGCCGCCGTGCGGTTGCGGACGGCCGCGGCCAAGCGGTTCAAGAAGGTCGAGAACGCGACGGCCGTGATCTGGAAGACGCTGCGCGTCGCCGAGCAGAGCTTCCGACGCCTCGACGCGCCCGAGCTCCTGCCGGAGGTCGCCGAGGGCGTCGCGTACATCAATGGGGAGCGAGCGAAGCGGGGCAACGAGAAGGCGGCCGCCTGATTTTCTTTACACACCTCTTGACAAGACCTCCGTAGTAAGGTGTCAGCCTTCTCCTGGGGAGTCGGGAGGTAGTCGGCTTTGACGATACGCTCACACTCTTCCGCATCGAACACCGTCGTATCGGTGCCGGGTCGTGCTGGAAGAGTCTTGCGGCTGATTGCGTAGCTGAGGACGGACCGCCTTCGAGGAGTGGTGAGAAGGTCAGGAAGTGCGATGGCTTCCGCGTGAACGGTGAGACCAAATAT
>WNFF01005417.1_pt1 | contig 10954 bp, 10 predicted proteins | sample 5400441 | NCBI WGS metagenome assembly WNFF01 (sample SAMN13153345, study PRJNA577476) | soil metagenome | isolation source: 120 cm saprolite under Douglas fir tree site 2 hole 3 replicate 1 | place: USA:California | collected 2015-04-18
TTCTTCCCATGTTCTTTCAGGGTGAAAATTGCGCTGATTGTCCTCGAAGACATTTTGTTTCACCTGTGGCACGAAATAATCGGTTGGACAAAAGCCGCTACTGCGTGGTTCTTCACCCCCGATGTCTCGGATTCCGTTACCAGGTACTATTTCCATGATTCGAGTGCAGGTGTAGTCGCGACTATAGAGGGCTAAGTGCTTCCCCTTTAGGCGAAAATGCCAAAAGGTGCGAAATAACGAAGGATAGTTGCGTTCATATTCACCAACAAGGCGCTCACTCTCTCCTGTCATTTCGAAGACTCCAACTCGCAACTGATCCCACACTCGTCCCGGTGCTATCCTGTTGATCGTCTCTAGCTTCCGAGCCCCATAGCGAGGTAATCGCTTAGTTTCGGTTGTCACTGTCAAGCTCACTTGTCTCGAAGATAGTCCAATCGCTCAATTTGAGCTATTTGAGCGAGCCGGGCTTCAGATGCCTGTCGTACCAGGCGAGGATGCGGGTGCGCACGTCAAGAATGTGTTTCTCTTCGCGGAAGCCGTGAGGCTCGCGAGGGTAGACGACCAACTCGGTTGCTTTGGCCCAGGGGATCGACTGGGTCCGCGTCGCCCTGGAGAATTAGGGTAGGTGTCTTTACATTCTTGAGGTGGACGAACGGCGAACTGTTCAGAAAGCCGGCGATCTTTTCCGGCTCGTACGGCAAGCCGTAGAACCATTCATCGTAAGAGGGTCCCTGCTCGGTACCGTATTCGGAGATGAGGTTTGAGAGGCCCGCGCCGGAGACGGCGGCTTTGAATCGCGTCGTTTGAGTAATCGCCCATTCGGACATGTAGCCGCCGTAGGACCATCCGCCGATGGCCAGCTTTTCGGGATCGGCGATGCCACGCTTGATGAGATCATCGACGCCCGCCATCACATCCCGGTAATCGCCGCCGCCCCAGTCGCCGCGATTCATCTCAATGAATTTCTGGCCGTAACCGCTCGATCCGCGAATATTAGGGTAGAAAACCGCGTAACCGCGGGCGGCAAGGAGCTGTCCCCACGTATCTATCGAGTCCTGCCAAGCGCCCGTGGGGCCGCCGTGAATCAGTGCGACGAGCGGCAGCTTCGATTTGCCGTCGTGACCGGGCGGCCTCAGAAGCGCCGCTTCGACTTCCAGCCCATCGAAGGATTTATATTTGTAGAATTCGGGGGCGCTCAACGTGTACTGGTTCCAGGAATCATTCAAGTGCGAGATTTGCTTCGGTTCGCCCTTCCGGTCCCAAAGCCACAATTCCTGCGGAGTCGTCGCAGTTTGTCCCGCAAAAGCGACCTCATCGGAATCGGAAACGCTCAAGGCATTTGGATTGACCGGGACCGCCGCGAGATCCTGGAGCGCGCCTTCCGCGGTGAAGGCGACGAACTTCGTATGGAAGCCATCCTCCACAATGGCGAGCAGGCCGCCGTCCCTGGACCAGCGGTAGTCCAGGACCGGCCGATCTACGCTGGCGCCAGTGAGATTTTGCACGCCCTTCTCGCCATGCCGGGCGAGAATGAGGTCATGCGGCGTGGGGCCGTCTTCACGGCAGCCGACGAAGGCCATCCGTTTGCCATCCGCCGCGATGCGGACGTTATCAAAGGGCCCACGCGGAGCAAGGACCTGTGACATTGGGTCGGCCGCCTTGCGGTCGCTGTTCACGTCGACCGTCTTACGGTCGCCAGAAGAGACGTCCGAGAAACGAAAAAAGAAAATGCGCTCGGTATTTTGGTCCGACTCCGGGTGATCCGTGGCGCGGAGCATCAGACCTGCGCCGGACGGATGCCACACGGCTTCGCTGATTTTCCATTTGGGCTCGGTGAGGGCTTTGGCTTCTCCAGTGTCGAGAGTGAGGAGCCACAGGCGAGCGTGTTTATCTTCTTTGTCCGCGACGTGCGCATCGTCTTTATCTTTTTCCTTCTTTTCTTCGGCTTCGGTCTTTGCGTCGGGGGCAAGATAGGCAATCTGTTTTCCATTGGGCGACCAGGCAAAATTTTGGACGCCGCGCTTTCCTTTGGTCAGGGCGCTGGCTTCGCCGCCGTTTGCGCGCATGGCGTAAACTTGCTGCTGCTCGTCGCGGTCGGAAAGGAAAGCCAACTGTTGGCCATCAGGCGACCAGCGCGGCAAGAATTCAGATTTTGCGGAATAAGTGAACTGACGTATCGAACCGGATTGTTTCTCGTAGAGCCAAATGTGGCGCGCGCGGCGCTCCCCCTTCGCCGGTTCCGTGACCACAAACGCCAGACGCTCGCCGTTGGGAGAGAATTGCAGGTCGGAAGTACTGCGCAGGTTCAAAGAAGCTTCAGGGGTCAACAGCTTGGGCGAACTGGCCTTGGGCGGCTCCTGAGCAAGCAGGGGCGCGGCGAAAGCCGTGAGAGCGCCCAGAACGCCAGCAGAAAGAAAGCGATTCATCGATTACTCCTTCACCGGATGAGAAAGAGGACTTTAACCGCGCAAGCAGCCAGCGTCAATTAGGACCAAACGGGTCGCATTCCTACCAGCCCCGCTCAACATCGCTCAGCATGAAAGAGTAATTGTTACAGCATCCAGGTCCGATGCGGGGCCTGCACACCAGTGTCCGCGATTACACTGGAATGGATTGGACGCTCGCCAATCGAAAATCGGAGGAATCCATGAAGCCCATCGCGATGCTGGGCATTCTTATTTTGTTGGTCGGCGTGCCAGGTTGTTCGCAATCGGGAGCGAAAACCGCGAATCAACCCGCCACGATCAACGAATTCGTAAAGCAATATGTTGCCGCAATTAATGCGCGTGACCTCGCCGCCTACCGCTCGCTGGCCAGTTCCAAATCGTTGGCCTGTATCAATGACGAGAGCCATGACTTTTATGACCGCATGTTCCATGTGGACCTGCGCCACCCGATTCCCGCGGGTTACAAATTCACCACGAAGGAGATAAGAAAGGACGACGACATTGGGTATGGAGGATATGCCTTGTTTCCGGTTCGGCCCTCACAACAGGTGCAGATTGACTATACGCAGGGCATGGAAAACTCCGGAACGGTGACCTTTTGGTTGGTTCAAGATCACGGCGGCTGGTCCGACGTCTTCCCCTGCGCCACGGCGGAGACTCTCCAAAAATTCAAGGCGAAACTCCCGGAAATCAAGGCAAACGAGGAAAAAACAAAAGCTCTCATCGCCGGTCTCACGGAGCCATTGCGAAGTGAACTAGTCGCTCTGCTGAAACAGGGCAAATCGAACACCGCAGCAAGCCGGTTCGCCCAGTCCACCGGCCACGACCACGAAACGGGAATGTTTGTGGTGGAGGAACTTGAGTACCAGCTCGATAGCGAAAAACACCCACAATAGATCCATTCTGGAATCCGCAGCCAAGGCTGGGTGCCCGCTTTCGGAGCGGCCGCCGCTTTCTTCACAGCATCCGGCGGCACAACAGCCGCGTTGTCCGCGTTGTCGCGCAGCTTCGAGATTGCTACGTTTCTAACGGCTCGGCTACAATCGAACGCTTATTCGTTTGCGGAAAGAAACCATCTAACCCCATGGCCGAAATTCAGCTGCACAACACGTTGACCGGGAAAATCGAGAATTTCGTTCCACAAAACGTGGGCGAAGTGCGCATGTACACGTGCGGGCCGACGGTCTACGACTACGCGCATATCGGGAATTACCGCACCTTCGTGTTTCAGGATATCTTGCGGCGCTTCTTGAAGCTGCGCGGATTCAAGCTGAACCACGTGATGAACCTGACGGACGTGGACGACCGCATCATCGCCAACGCCGCTGCCGCCGGCGTGGGCATCCGCGACTACACCGCAAAATTCGTGCAGGCATTTTTCGACGATTGCAAGACGCTCAGCATCGAGAATCCAGAGCACTGGATCCGCGCGACGGACCATATCGACGACATGGTGAAGCTCATCCAGCGGCTGCAGAAAAAATCATTCACGTATCCGGGCGAAGGCTCGATTTATTACCGGATCGCGAAATTCCCGGAGTATGGAAAGCTCTCGAAAATCGATCTGAGCGGCATTCAGGCAGGCGCGCGCGTCGACAACGATCGTTACGAAAAAGAGAGCGCGCGGGATTTCGCGCTTTGGAAAGCGCCGAAACCGGGAGAGCATTTTTGGGAGACACCGCTCGGTCCCGGGCGCCCCGGCTGGCACATTGAATGTTCAGCGATGGCCATGAAGTACCTCGGCGAGACCCTGGATATCCACACCGGCGGGATCGACCTGGCATTTCCGCATCACGAGAACGAAATTGCCCAGAGCGAGGGCGCGACCGGCAAGCCTTTCGCACGGTACTGGCTGCACGCCGAGCATTTACTTGTCGAAGGCGAAAAGATGTCCAAGTCGCAGGGGAATTTCTTCACGCTGCGCGATTTGTTTGCGAAAGGTTATAAGCCTTCGGCTCTGCGGTTTGCCCTGGCAAGTGTGCCTTATAGCAAGCAGCTCAATTTTACGTTCGATGGATTGCAGCAGGCGGCCAGTTCCGTGGAGCGGCTGCGAAACTTCGCCGATCGGCTGAAACGGGGAAAATTTCCCGCGGGCAAACAAGAGGGAATGGCTGGGTGCGTCGCAAAAGCAGCCGAAGAGTTTGACGCCGGGCTCTCGGACGACCTGAATACGGCGCGAGCGCTGGCAGCGGCGTTCGACCTGGTGCGTGAAGCGAATGTTGCCATCGATAAGGGCGAATTCCGCCAGGGTGACGTCCCGGCGGTGCTGGAGTTTCTGGTTACGTTCGATAGAGTCTTCGCCGTCGTGGAAGACAACGATGGCGAAAAACTGCGCGCTCTCGGTTACGGCAGCGGGGAGAGCGGGCCGGGCGACGAGGAGATCGATAAGCTGGTCGCGGAGCGCAACGCCGCGAAGAAAAAGCGCGATTTCACCACCGCCGACAGCATCCGCAAAGAACTCGCGGATCGTGGTATAATCATAGAGGACGCCAAAGATGGCAGCGTCCGCTGGAAACGCAAGTGAGCCTTAACCTTCAAATTCGCCCTTCATTCCCCCCGGGGAACTCCCCGCCGGCCGCCCAGCGGCCACAACTCTACGGCGTTGACTAACTAGATTCTCTTTCTCTCTCTCGCAGGCCTCTTCCGGATTCGTCCGTTCGCGCGCCTGCGTTCGCCCCGCGGTTTTCGATCAACCCCAACCTTTTTGATTTCTTCCATGGAGGAAGACATGCCAACGACTTTGGAAGTGAAAACACCCCGGATCATGACGACGCTGCCCGGGCCGAACGCCAAGCGCGTTGTGGAGCAAGACATCAAGTATGTCTCGCCGTCGTACACGCGTGACTATCCCCTGGTGGCAAAGCGCGGCCGTGGCGCGATGATCGAAGACGTCGATGGAAACACCTTTCTGGACTTCGCCGCAGGCATCGCCGTCTGCGCCACGGGCCACTGCCATCCTGAAGTGGTCACCGCTATTCAGAAACAGGCCGCGGAACTGATTCACATGTCGGGAACGGATTTTTACTACGAGGGCATGCCGCAGCTTGCGGCGAAGCTCAGCTCGATCGCACCGGGTTCGGAGCCGAAGCGCGTGTACTTCGGCAATTCCGGCGCGGAAGCGATCGAGGCGGCTATCAAGCTGGCGAAATACCACACCAAGCGAGACAAGCTGATCGCGTTTCATGGCGCGTTTCATGGACGCACGATGGGCGCGCTTTCCTTGACGGCCAGCCGCGCCGTTCAAAGGAAGGGGTTTGGCACGCTGCTTTCCGGCGTGTTTCACATGCCGTACCCCGACACGTATCGCGGGACGTACGGCGTCTGCCCGGAGAATGCTTCAGTGGACTGCTTGAACTATCTCGAGAATGAATTGTTCCGGCGCCGCGTTGACCCAGACGAGGTCGCGGGGATTTTTATCGAGCCGATTCAAGGCGAGGGCGGCTACATTCTCGCTCCGCCGGAATTCCTCCAGGGGCTGCAGCGGATTTGCCGAAAATACGGAATCATGCTGGTTGCCGATGAAGTGCAGTCGGGGATGGGCCGCACGGGTAAGTGGTGGGCCGTGGATTACGCGGGCGTGGAGCCCGATATCATCTGCACGGCGAAGGGCATCGCTTCGGGAATGCCGTTGAGTGCGGTGATCGCGCGGGCCAGCGTGATGGATTGGAAACCGGGCGCACACGCCTCCACGTTCGGTGGCAATCCAGTGTGCATTGCGGCGTCGCTGGCCACATTGCGCCTCCTCGAAGAGCAGTACATGGAAAACGCGAGGCGAGTAGGTGAATTCATCTTGCGCCGCACCGCGGATTGGACCGAGCGGTTCAAGAATGTCGGCGAAGTGCGCGGCAAAGGCCTGATGATCGGCATTGAATTTGTGCGCGATCAGAAGACCAAAGAAAAGGCGCCCGAGTTGCGTAACCATCTCATCCAGGCAGCTTTTCACAAGGGGTTGCTCGTTCTCGGCTCGGGCGATACCACGCTGCGGTTTTGCCCGCCACTCGTTATTGACGAAGAGCAGGCGGACTTTGCCGTGAGTACGCTTGAAGAATGCATTCGCGAGGCCGAGGGTAAGTTCTAAGAGGAAAGATGCCCAGGACGCCAGTTTGGCGAAAAGAACCTGAAAAATCCCGTGGTGGCCACAGAAGAAGTGTGGCAGCCACGGGGTTTTTGTTTATACTGCGCGAAAGGCTTGGAGAACGGGTGCCGAGACCATGCCGATCTTTTCAAGACTGATGTTTCGGGCGGTACACTGGGTTTCGCGGCGTGGCCTGCGTGAGGAGGGGAGCTTCTCAAGTGATGCGAAAAAGCTGGAAGCTCGTCGCACCGGCATTCGCGGTGAGACCTACGCCTACTGGTATTTGCGCAGGCAGGGATACATATTCGTAGCCCGGAATTACACTCCGCGCGGCATCAAGGGCGAAATCGATCTGGTCGGCTACGATGGCAAGACGCTGGCATTCGTGGAAGTCAGAACGCGCACCATTCGGGAAGATTTGCCGGCGCTGCCGGAACTGAGTGTTACCAGGGAAAAACAGCGCGTGGTGGTCCGCACCGCCCAGCGATTTATGGCGGAGCGTCACGTCGGCGAATCCCCCTGCCGGTTTGACGTGACGGCCATTGATAACCATCCGGGGCAGCCACCCGTGGTACGGTTGCACAAGGATGCGTTCAGCCCTCAAATGCGAGGGGCCTGACCGTAACATCTTCACGGGGACGCCAGACGCGGTACAATTCAAGGCTCCCGGTTGCTCATTCTGCGCTGGCAACCGGGAACCTCTTCGAGGAGGAGTGCTTTGCCGGAGTTGCGTAAAGACCCGATAACGGGCCGCTGGGTGATCATTTCGACGGAACGAGGGAAGCGCCCGAACGACTTCCTCCGTGAGAGCGTCATCCCGAGAGAAGAGAAGAATTGCCCCTTTTGCGTCGGCAACGAGGCGCGAACTCCACCGGAAATTCTCGTTTACGGTCGGAACGGCGGAGGCCCCAACACGCCGGGCTGGAGCATCCGGGTTGTCCCGAACAAATTTCCCGCGTTGGGCATCGAGGGCGAACTGGATCGCGAAGGCGAAGGTCTCTTTGACAAGATGAACGGAATTGGCGCGCATGAAGTGGTGATTGAGTCGCCAAACCATCTTGCCACGCTCGCCAGCCTGCCCGAACGTGCTGTGGAAGACGTGCTCTGGGGCTATCGCGACCGCATGCTGGACCTGAAGAATGACAAGCGCTTCCGCTACATTCTCATTTTCAAGAATCACGGCGAAGCCGCCGGCGCGACCATCGATCATCCACACTCGCAGTTAATCGCCTTGCCGATCGTGCCACGCCGCGTCCGCGAAGAGGTCGACAATTGCTGGCACTATTACGACGAGAAGGAGCGCTGCATTTTCTGCGACATCATCCGCCAGGAGCGAGACACCGGCGAGCGCGTGATCGGTGAAAACGAACACTTCATCACCTTGGCGCCTTATGCTCCGCGCTTCCCGTTTGAGATGTGGCTGCTGCCGAAAGCGCACGGCTCGTCTTACGAAAATAACCAGAGCTCCATGTACGCCAGCTTGGCGCGGATGTTGAAGGACACCTTGATGCGCCTCGATGAAGTGCTGGACCGCCCCGCTTTTAACTTCATGATTCACACCTCCCCGATCGGTGAGGAGATCAACGATCACTACCACTGGCACATCGAAATTATTCCCAAGCTGACGAAAGTGGCTGGCTTTGAATGGGGCACGGGTTTTTATATCAATCCAACGCCTCCGGAAGAATCGGCGCGATTTTTGCGCGAAGCAAAGGTTCCCGCTGTCGCGGAGAAAAAGTAGAGGTTTTCGGAAGACGCATTGCACCGGGATGTCCGAAGAGTTTTGGCGAATTTGCTATACTTAGAGATTCGGCGCGGTACCCAAGTGGCCCAAGGGAGAGGTCTGCAAATCCCCTCTTTTCGTGCGGTGCCGTGAGGTATCAATAGGTTGCAGAGACTGAATGAGGGGACAATAGGCGAAAATAGGGCGCGTTGGGCACACTTTTGGGCATAGAATTTAGGCATAGGTGTTGCCAACCTCTACGGTCCTTGACGTACCGTTTTCATCTTGCACCGAGTTGGCGGCTTTGGGTCTCATCTGTTAATTTAGGACAAAGGCGCGGTACCCAAGTGGCCTAAGGGAATGGTCTGCAAAACCATCATGCGAGGGTTCGAATCCCTCCCGCGCCTCCAAAATTTCCGTACATCGCCTTGAACCTCGCCGCCCTTCTTCCCACATTTCAACTGTGCCGGGTCGGTTCCCCAAGGTCTACCCCTTTCTCCGGCACCAAGAACTCGTGCTAAAATATCCGGGCAAGGAGACTGCCATGTACGGACTTGTATCGCAGATATTGACTTCATTTCCTTGGCAGGAAATTGCTGGCTATCATCCTCGGAAGGTACGCGAATCTCAGGTGGGCGCATTTGATTGTTTCGAGGGTGTATTTGTTAACGAGCGTACCCAACAGAAGAAGCCGTTTCGTTTCTATGCTCACCGGGGCGCAAACATCGACAGCTTGGCCTATCCAGTTTGGCCGATGATTAAGGCCGACAAGAATCTAATTGACGTTTTACTGACGGCTTAGGCTGCGTCCTCAAACGTAGGAGCATGGACCTTCCTGCCCTCCAACGCACTATAGACAATCTGGAGAAATCATTAACGTCGCTAGAATTTTGGCTCTTCGCCGCGACTGCGCTAGTTGTGCTTGGGCTTGTGCTCGAATACTGGCATGAAATTCCCGAGGCTATCATTGATCTCAAACGGGCATGGGCGTGGAAACCCCTTCTTGTCATTATCGGAGCCGTCTTAATCACGGTGGGAGTCGCTGGTGAATTGGCCGTGCAGTTCTTCGCTGCACGAAAAGAAACGAAGCTAAGAAAAGCCAACGATGCGGTCTTCTCTATTCTGAATGGGAGAGCAGCGGAGGCTCTTGAGCATGCAGCAAAAGCAGATGAAAGGGCCTCTCAGAATGAAAAAGAAGCAGCGCGTTTGAGCAAGATCGCGGAGGATGAACGGCTAGCCCGTATCAAGATTGAAGAAGACGTTGCATGGCGAAGGCTCACTAAAGACCAACAAATTAAGGTGGCATCTCGGCTCAAATCGTTTTCAAGTGAGACGGTGCTACTGCAATATAACCTCAATGATTTAGAAGCAGATTCGTTCGCATCTGACATTGCATCGGCTCTGCAACAAGCAAAATGGAAGAAAGTATTTGAGCCTCTGGCAATAATGATGATGCGCGAAGGCCCGGTTCCACTCGGGACAAACCCTCCGCTTGCAAGGGGTGTCGTCGTTGTTAGCACTGGCGACCAAACTAGTCACAACGCGTCAGATGCGATACGAAATGTTCTTGAGGAGTTTGGGTTCGATGCCACGAGACAGCCAAAAGATGACCCACGGTCTAACTCGATGGTTTTTATCTCCATTGAGCACAGACCTGAAGGGCGGCAAGGCGAAGCAAAGCTAAGACACAAAGTCGAGTCGAAGACAAACAAGCTTTGAAGCTGCCGCCTCCTAGTGCGTCCGTACAATTTTAGGGTCGCTTTCTAAAGCGAAAGCTGTGGTCGAGTAGCCGCGTCGCGTTAGGCAGATGCAGCTCGCCTGCGCATGGGCGTAGCCTGCGCCTCGACTGATCTGCGCACGCCCTCAGCGTCCAGTTCGCCACGTTAGAGTAGTTCAAGTATCTGGTCTGCGGTCAGCGTGAAATCCTTATCCACGGGGAAGACTACCTCACCCTCGGCGGATTGCATCGGGAATCCCACAGCCATCCCATGCCGCCGCAGTAGGTGGACTGCCCGCACAATATCGTCTGCTCGCTCTGCGTAATTGTTCACGACCAGTTTTCCGAGACCGACATCATTGCGGAAACCGAGGAGCCAGTCTATAGGCCAAGGACGGTCTGCCCACAGGTTTCCCACAGCTTCTCCAGGTCTTGCGCTGGCATGTGACGCAAAAAATGACCGGATTGAGGAAACGTGTCAGCATAGATGCAAATGAAACACCGAAAACAAACCAAGCCCGCTCCGCCGACCCATCGACCTGCGTTGGCAGTACCTTCGTATCATCGCATTCTGGTTAAGCATGGCCTGATTGAAAAAACCCTGTCCATCCCCGATGCGTATGAAATGTTTTTGAAAGTGGGCGCTGACCCAGAAGTACAGAAACTCCGTCGCAAGGTAGGGCGCGGCAACAAGATAAAACACGTTCCCGCTTTGTATCTGGCCACAGCGATGGCTCTGCAAGGCATGACCATGCAGGAGCTTGAAGCTCTGAAATTGCGGATTGAAAAGAAGGCGGCTATCCCTTAACGACAACCCCCACGCCAAGAGAACTCTTTTTGTATGCATTTTGAGCGGTACCACTTCGAACAGATTGTGGTATCACATAGGTACCACTCCTGAAGTGGCATGTTTTGGCGGCAAGAAGACCATTTCTAGCAAAATTCCATCCCCTTCTGCCGCGCTGCGGGAGCAAGCTAGCGCCACCGTCAAT
>WNFF01004874.1_pt1 | contig 10953 bp, 8 predicted proteins | sample 5400441 | NCBI WGS metagenome assembly WNFF01 (sample SAMN13153345, study PRJNA577476) | soil metagenome | isolation source: 120 cm saprolite under Douglas fir tree site 2 hole 3 replicate 1 | place: USA:California | collected 2015-04-18
TCCCGGATTGTGATTCCGGTTGTCGTGGGTTCGAGTCCCATCGCTCACCCCAGTTTTACGGGCCGTTAGCTCAGTTGGTAGAGCAGCTGACTCTTAATCAGTAGGTCGTAGGTTCGACCCCTACACGGCCCACCATTTTATCTATAGTGATGGTTGTGCTTCCTCAAAGCCGGCGGCGATATGCCGGCTAATTCTTCCCGCAAACAATACAGGTAGCGAAAGTTTTATCGATGCGCCTGATTTTTATCATATAATTCGCTTTTTATGGCGTCATTGCGAATGTGGCGGAATTGGTAGACGCGCTGGATTTAGGTTCCAGTGGGGCAACCCGTGGGAGTTCGAGTCTCCCCTTTCGCACCAGGGTCAGCCGTTCGGCGGGGTATTCTTGGCCTAGTCGCCTGGAATAGGTATGATTTCGTTAAAGCCTTAATAAAGTGTGAGGTCTCATGCAAGTTTCCATTGAAGCAACCGGTAATCTTGGGCGCCGGATGACGATAGCGGTTCCGGCCGAGCGGTTTGAGCAAGAATTTTCTAACCGCTTGAAACGTCTTTCCAAAAATCTCAAGTTACCGGGCTTCCGGCCGGGTAAGGTGCCTATGAAGATGGTGGAGGCGCAATACGGCGGCAAGTTGCTGCAAGAGGTAGCGGGCGATCTCATTCAGTCGACCTTTTATGAAGCCGTGAATAAGCAGGGACTCAAGCCAGCCGGGGGGCCGAAGATTGAACCTAAGTCCATCGCCCGGGGTAAGGATTTTGAATATACCGCCGTATTTGAGGTATATCCGGAAATTAAGCACTTGGATATCACCGGCGCTGCGATTGAACGTCCTGTCTGCAGCGTCACCCCGGAGGATGTGGATCGCACGCTTGAAACCATGCGCCGGCAGCGGGTGATATGGAAAGACGTAGCGCGTGCCGCGAAAGAAGGGGATAAACTAAGCATAGACTTTACCGGCAGCCTGGACGATAAGGAATTCGAAGGCGGTAAAGGGAAAAATTTCCCGATCGTGTTAGGCTCCCATGCCTTGATAGAGGGTTTTGAAACCGGATTAATCGGTGCGGTCGCAGGCAACGAGCGGGTATTGAACCTTAAGTTCCCTGAGGAGTATCACAATTCCACCCTGGCCGGCCAGACGGTTAAGTTCGAGATTAACGTGAAGCAAGTGTCCGAGCCTGTTTTGCCCGAGCTGGACACCGATTTTGCCAGGCAATTAGGCATTGAAAATGGTAATATAGAGGCATTACGTGCCGAGGTTTTGGCCAATTTGCAACGAGAAATGGAAGAGCGCATCCGCACTCTGCTGCGCGAGCAGGTGTTCAAAATTTTAATCGAGGCCAACCCGCCCGAGCTGCCGCGGCAACTGGTGGAGACGGAAACCGCGCGTCTTCTCCGGTTTCACCGCGCTGATTTGGAAGCGCAGCGAGTGCCGGCTGATCGGATCCCGAATAATCCGGACCTCTATAAGGATAAGGCCCGAAGACGCGTCGCCCTGGGCCTGATTCTATCGGAAATAGTCAAGGCGCAGGGCATTACCGCACCACCGGAGCGAGTCCATGCCCGGATTGCACAAATGGCGACGACTTATGAATCACCGCAGGAATTTATTAATTGGTATTATTCCCAGCCGGAACGGCTGGCCGAGGTGGAATCGCTTATATTAGAGGAAGAGGTTGTGAATAGGCTGCTGCAGTCCGCCCAGTTTAAAGATAAGCCCATGAGCTTTCAGGACTTGATGCGGGCAGCTTGATCGTTTAACCAGTGGTTGGAAAGTAAGGAGCTTGATGAAAAATTCTGCACCGGATTTTAACACTTTAAGTCCTAAGGCCTTGGGCTTGATCCCGATGGTCATCGAGACCACCGGACGCGGTGAGCGTGCGTACGATATTTACTCGCGCATGCTTAAGGAGCGGGTCATTTTTCTAGTCGGGCCGGTGGAAGACCATACGGCTAATCTGGTAGTCGCCCAGTTGCTATTTTTGGAATCGGAGAATCCGGACAAGGACATCCATATTTACATTAACTCCCCGGGCGGGGCGGTTACCGCCGGCATGGCCGTTTATGACACGATGCAATTTATCAAACCGGACGTTAATACCGTATGTATCGGACAAGCGGCAAGCATGGGCGCATTACTTCTTGCCGGCGGGGCCAAGGGTAAACGTTTTTGTTTGCCGCACGCCCGCATGATGATCCATCAACCCTTGGGGGGGTTTCAAGGGCAAGCCACCGATATTGATATTCATGCGCGTGAGATTCTGCGGGTGCGTGAACGCCTAAATCAAATTCTGGTCAAACATACCGGGCAAAGCCTAAAAAAAATCGAACAAGACACCGAACGCGATAACTTTATGGATGGGCAGGAAGCAGTGGCTTACGGCCTGATCGACGCGGTTATTGAAAAACGCAAATGAAGAATTGTGCTAAAATGTAAGTCAAACCCCCTTGCGACTAGTGAAAGAGGTTGCGCATGGTAGACGATAGACACGACGGAAAGGGTGAAAAGCTCCTGTATTGTTCGTTTTGCGGGAAGAGCCAGCATGAAGTGCGTAAGCTGATTGCCGGCCCGTCGGTATTCGTGTGCGATGAATGCGTGGAGTTATGCAACGATATCATTCGCGAGGAGGTGCAGGAAGAGGCCGATGCGGTCCGGGCGAAAAGTAAGTTTCCCAAGCCTCACGAAATCAAGCACATTCTCGATGAGTACGTCATCGGGCAGGGCAACGCCAAGAAAGTATTGGCGGTGGCCGTGCACAACCACTACAAGCGCATAGAACATCAAGATGCGATTGGCAATGTTGAGCTTTCGAAGAGCAATATCCTGCTGATTGGCCCTACCGGCTCGGGTAAAACACTGCTCGCTGAAACCCTGGCGCGTCTCTTAAATGTGCCGTTCACCATTGCCGATGCCACCACTCTTACTGAAGCCGGCTATGTCGGCGAGGACGTAGAGAATATCATTCAAAAGCTGCTGCAGAAATGCGATTACGATGTCGAGAAGGCGCAGACTGGTATCGTTTATATCGATGAGATTGATAAAATCTCGCGCAAGTCCGATAATCCGTCGATTACGCGCGACGTTTCCGGGGAAGGCGTACAGCAGGCGCTGTTGAAATTAATCGAAGGCACTATAGCCTCAGTGCCGCCCCAAGGTGGCCGCAAACACCCTCAGCAAGAATTTTTGCAGGTTGACACCCGCAATATTTTGTTCATTTGCGGAGGCGCGTTTTCCGGTTTGGAAAGAGTGATTCAAGACAGGTCCGAGAAGAGCGGCATCGGTTTTGGTGCGGACATCAAAAGCAAATCGCAGATGAAAAAGGTGGGCGACATTCTGCGCACAGCCGAGCCGGAAGATCTTATCAAATACGGGTTGATCCCCGAGTTTGTCGGACGCTTGCCCATTGTCGCGATCCTGGATGAGTTGGATGAGGCGGCGTTGATGCGCATCCTGACCGAACCTAAGAATGCGTTGGTGAAGCAATATCAGAAACTTCTCAAGCTCGAAGGGGTGGATTTGGAGATCCGGGAAGAAGCCCTGGTCGCGGTAGCCAAACGCGCGATGGAGCGCAAAACCGGCGCGCGCGGGCTAAGATCCATACTTGAGCACGCGCTGCTTGATATTATGTTCGATTTGCCGTCGATGGAAAACGTGCGAAAAGTGGTGGTCGAGGAAAGCGTCATTACAGAAAATGACCAGCCACTGCTTATTTATGCGGACGACGAAGATCAAAGCCACAAAAGGGTTTCGACGAGACCTTGATAGTCCCGCTCGTTGCCTGCCAAGATCGGGTGCTTGATGTAGAACAAGCCGATAACTTTTGCGCAGGCTCGCTAACTTATTCGAAAGTGAACCGCCTTTGATATTAAGGGCTAGAGAGGCATCATGTCGCAGGAACATTCGCCACAAATCATTACCGGTTCGCAAATGAATCTGCCGGTGCTACCTCTGCGCGACGTTGTGGTGTTTCCCCACATGGTGATCCCGCTTTTCGTCGGCCGGAAGAAATCCATCAAGGCGCTTGAGCAGGCGATGGAGGGCGGCAAGCAAATTATGCTGGTGGCGCAAAAGAGCGCCTCCGACGATGATCCAACACAAAAAGACATCCATGCCATCGGTACGTTGGCGAATATATTGCAGCTGCTGAAGCTGCCGGATGGAACGGTGAAGGTGTTGGTTGAAGGCGAACAGCGCGCGGTTATTCAACGCTTCGTGGAGACCGACGAATACTTCCTAGCCGAAGCCGCGCTGTTGGAAACGGTATCGCTCAATGACAAAGAGGGCGAGGCGTTGATGCGCTCGGTACTGACGGAATTTGACCAATACGTCAAACTGAACATGAAAATCCCGCCGGAAATTCTGACGTCACTCGCAGGCATTGATGATCCAGGCCGTCTGGCGGATACCATCACTGCGCATTTAAGCCTAAAGATCGAGGAAAAACAGCAGATTCTGGAAATGCCCAGCATACGCGCGCGCTTGGAACACATTCTCGGCGTCATGGAATCGGAGATTGATTTGCTGCAAGTGGAGAAACGCATTCGCGGGCGGGTGAAGCGGCAAATGGAAAAAAGCCAGCGCGAATACTACTTGAATGAGCAGATGAAGGCGATCCAGAAGGAATTGGGCGAACTTGAGGATGCGCCAAGCGAAGCCGAGGAGCTGGCGCAAAAAATCAAGCATGCCGGCATGTCCAAAGAGGCGCGCGAAAAGGCCGAGTCGGAACTGAACAAATTGAAAATGATGTCGCCGATGGCGGCGGAAGCCACGGTGGTGCGCAATTATATCGATTGGCTGGTGAACGTGCCGTGGAAGAAGAAAACTAAAATCCGCAAAGATTTAGTGAAAGCCGAGGAGATACTCGAGGCCGATCACTACGGCCTGGAAAAGGTGAAGGAGCGCATTCTTGAATACCTCGCTGTTCAACAGCGCGTGAACAAGCTCAAGGGGCCTATTTTGTGTTTAGTCGGCCCGCCCGGCGTCGGGAAAACTTCGTTAGGCCAATCGATTGCGCGCGCAACTAATCGCAAGTTTATCCGAATGTCGTTAGGCGGAGTGCGCGATGAGGCCGAGATCCGTGGACATAGGAGAACTTATATCGGGTCCTTGCCCGGCAAAATTATTCAAAATATGTCCAAGGTAAAGGTGCGCAACCCGTTATTTATGCTCGATGAAGTGGATAAAATGGCCATGGATTTTCGCGGCGATCCTTCGTCTGCGCTGCTCGAGGTTCTTGACCCCGAGCAAAATCACGCGTTCAACGATCACTACTTAGAAGTGGATTACGACTTGTCGGACGTCATGTTTATCGCCACTTCCAATAGCTTGAACATCCCGCCGCCCTTGCTCGATCGCATGGAAGTCATCCGCTTGGCCGGCTATACCGAGGATGAAAAAGTTAATATTGCCGTGCGTTATTTGGTTTCTAAGCAAAAAAAGAATAATGGCCTTGGCGAGGATGAGATCACCATTTCAGAGGGCGGTATCCGCGATATTGTGCGCTATTACACGCGTGAAGCCGGCGTGCGTAATTTAGAGCGTGAAATTGCCAAGATTTGCCGCAAGGTAGCAAAGGAGCTGTTGCTCAATAAAAAGCGCACCAAGGTGATTGTTAACTCCAAGGGCCTGGAAAAGTACCTGGGGGTGCGGCGCTTCCGCTACGGAGTGGCCGAACAAAAAAACCAGGTGGGGCAGGTTACCGGGTTGGCGTGGACCGAAGTGGGAGGCGAGTTGTTAACGATTGAAAGCGCCATATTGCCTGGCAAAGGAAGGCTGACCATCACGGGTAAACTAGGTGAGGTCATGCAGGAATCGATCCAGGCCGCGATGAGTGTCGTGCGCAGCCGCGCCGCTTCGCTCGGCATACCGGAGAATTTTTATCAAAACCATGATTTTCACGTGCATGTGCCTGAAGGCGCGACGCCTAAAGATGGCCCCAGCGCAGGTATTGGTATGTGCACCGCCATGGTTTCCGCGCTTACCGGTATCCCGGTGCGCGCCGACGTCGCCATGACCGGTGAGATTACCTTGCGCGGGGAGGTTCTACCGATTGGCGGCTTGAAAGAAAAATTGCTGGCGGCGCATCGCGGCGGCATCAAAATTGTTTTAATTCCGGAGGAAAATAAAAAAGATTTGGTGGATATTCCGAAGAATATTCGTGATTATTTAGATATCAAGCCGTTACGCTGGATAGATCAGGTGCTTGAAATAGCGCTGGAAAGAATGCCAGAGCCTCTGGATGGCAAAACTCCCGATGCCGGGCCTGTCCAGCCTGGAGATGAAAAGCCGGAGGAAACCGACCCGGACGAAATAAACCCGGTAACCACACATTAGTTTAATTTTAATATTGGTTTCTTGACAATATTTTCTAATGCTTGGTATAAAACTGTCGGAGCGCCCCACAGCTTTGCTCTTGCCGCCTTAACCCACACACCAATTAAGGGGAACGAAAATGAATAAGTCCGAACTCATCGACAAAGTCGCAGCGACTGCTGAGTTAAATAAGGCTTCCGCCACGCGCGCCGTGGAGGCGGTATTTGACAGCATCGTCAATGCGTTGCACCAGGGCGATTCCGTCAACCTCGTTGGATTTGGAACTTTTTCCGTCGGCATGCGCGCCGCGCGCGCCGGGCGCAATCCCCGCACCGGCGAGGCAATTAATATCGCTGCGTCAAGAAATCCAAAATTCAAGGCTGGTAAAGGCCTCAAGGATGCCTTAAAGTAGCGCTCCGGATTCGACCCCAGGCAGGAGTAAATCTATTAAACGAGAAGGCCTGGGTGCTTAGCTCAGCGGTAGAGCGTCGCCCTTACAAGGCGAATGTCGGGGGTTCGATCCCCTCAGCACCCACCAAGTTCATTGACAGGGGTGCGAAGCTTCGGAGTGGTAGTTCAGCTGGTTAGAATACCGGCCTGTCAAGCCGGGGGTCGCGGGTTCGAGCCCCGTCCACTCCGCCAGTAAATAAAAAGGGCGAGGCTGAAACAGTGGCCCCGCCCTTTTCATTGAATTTAACTTTTGGAATGAAAATTTAATATAATATTTCCCATGCTTACCACCATCCGAGAAAAGACGCAGGGCTGGATTGCGGGGATTATTCTGGGTTTGATCACCATTCCGTTTGCGCTATGGGGAATCAATTCTTATTTTTCATCGGATTCCAAAATCAAGATCGCGGACGTAGACGGCGTTGATATTGGCGCTGACGCGTATAAGGCCGCGCTGGAACAGCAGCGCCGCATGATACAACAGTATGTCGGCCGAAACATAGATCCGCGCATCTTTGATAGTTCTGAATTTAAACAGCAGGTATTAAATAGTTTAATTGACAATTTGCTGGTAAATCGCGATGCCGATAAACAGGGTTATCGCATCAGCGATGCACAATTAGGCCAATTAATTCAGACTATGCCGGAATTTCAGCAAGACAACCGGTTTGATCCAAGGCTTTATGAAAGCGCGTTGCGCAATGCCGGTTTAAGCGTCATCAGGTTTGAGAAAACCAAGCGCGAAACCAGTCTCATCCAGCAAATAAGAAGCGGCTTCAGCCGCAGCGCAATCATCACTCCTTCCGATATTTCCACGCTTTTGCGCCTTGAAGCGCAAAAGCGTGAGATCGCCTATGTGACGATAACCCCGCAAAAATTTATCAATAAACTTACCGTCCCCCAAGATACGATCGAAACTTATTATTCGACCCATACCGATCAATTCAAGCTTCCTGAACAGGTTCGTATCGAATATATCCGTTTATCCGTCGAGGATCTTACTAAAAAAGTTGCTATTAGTGACGAAGAGCTGCGCAAGGCCTACGCGGAAGAAAACAGCCGTTTTGTTACGCCTGAAGAGCGCAAGGCGAGCCACATATTAATTGAGTTACCGGCTAATGCCGGCCCCGAAGAGAGCAAACGTGCGCTTGGCAAGATCCAGGAGATGGAGAAGAAAATTAAATCCGGGGAAGATTTTGCCGCGCTGGCACGCAAATATTCCAATGACGCCGGTTCCGCTGCCAAGGGCGGGGATCTCGGTTATATGCGCCGTGGCACGCTGGAGAAAGAATTTGAATCGGTCCTGTTCGGAATGAAGTCCGGCGAGGTGAGCCGGCCGGTTAAGACCCAATACGGTTACCATCTTATTAAATTGGCCGGTATCAAACCTGAAATACGCGCGCCGTTCAATCGCGTGCGTAGTGAATTGGAAACGCTTCTACGCAAGCACAAAGGCGAGGAGCAACTTTATGAACTATCGCAGAAGTTGCAAAACTTAGTTTACGAACATCCGGAGAGTTTGGCGCCGGCGGCAGAGGCTTTGGGTTTACAGATTCTGCAAAGCGATTGGTTTTCCTCCGCCGGAGGAAAGGGGATTGCGGCGGAACCTAAAGTTGTCGAGGCCGCATTTACCCCCGAAGTGCTCGCGCAAGGGCACAACAGCGATAGCATCGAGACGGGCACCAATGCTTTCGTTGCCGCGCGCGTGCTCGCCCATCGCGAGGCAACCACTCGACCCTTATCGCAGGTGCGCGCCGAGATAGAGCAAATCGTTAAATCGCAGCTAGCCCAAGAGGAAGCGGAAAAATTCGGCGTGAAAATGCTGGAACAGCTTAAACAGGGGGGCACTTTCGCTGCGCTTGCGCGCAGCCAAGGCCTGCAACTGGTCGTTCCCAAGCCTATCAGCCGGCGAGATCATCCAGGCGTAGACAATCGAATTGTAGAGGTCGTATTCAAGGCGCCGCGCAAGGCCGCGGATAAGCCGGTTTATGACGGCCTCCAACTGGGAAAGGAGGGTTATGCGATTTTTGTCTTAAAACGGGTGGAAGACGGTAATGCAGCGGATGCTGTTAAAAACCAAGCTAAACAGGCGCTCGAAACCCGCCGAGGGCAGGAATATTACACCGCCTATTTAGCCGGCCTGCGCAAGCGGGCCAGCGTCAAGATTTACCCGGACAGGCTGTGACTAGAATTAGGAAAACTCTGAAAAAGTCACCCCTAACCTCAATGGCACTACCTTAGGCACCCGGTTCATTCACGATGAGCAAAACTCAAGAGATTCGGCCGCGCTTTTTCTGCCTTTCTTGGGGTACGGCCAGAAATGTTTAAGGTAGTGCCATTCCTATCTGAACCGCCTGTTGGCTCCGCGTGACATTTCCCTGTTAATTCCCTGTTATCTCCTGTTCCGATGCGTATTCAAAATGGGCGGGATGACTGGAGATCGGCTCTGGGCGCGGGTTTCCGCCGGGTAGGGCGTAAATGGAGGCGTCAATAATTACGAAATTCCCTGTATTTTTCCCTGTTAGCAGGGAATTCATGTCAGAGCACAATAGCGCTACCTTAAGCACCCGGTCATTCACGACGAGCAAAACTTAGGAGAGTTGGTCTCGCTTTTTCTGCCTTTCTTGGGGTATACCACTGGCCGGAAATGCTTAAGGTAGTGCCATTCATCCCTGACCTTTTGTTCGGGCGCCTCTCGGCAACTGCTCCCGGCGTTGCTCTACCTTCCCACGTCCCTGTGGGTCGCTAAAGCGGTCAAAATCCGCTCCCGGCGGATTTTTGTTTTTCTTAGGTTTGTCCCATGGCGGTAATATTAAAGCCGGCGTCGACATAGGTGATCTCGCCGGTAATGCCGGATGCGAGGTCCGAGCACAGGAAGGCGGCGACATTTCCCACCTCATCGATGGTCACACTGCGCCGTAAAGGCGCGTTCTTTTCGTAGTAGTCCAACATCTTTTTGAAATCGCTAATGCCTGCAGCAGCCAAGGTCTTGATGGGGCCGGCGGAAATTCCATTGACGCGGATACCCTCCGGGCCGAAATTATGCGCCAGGTAACGCACATTCGCCTCCAGGCTGGCTTTGGCCAGCCCCATGACGTTGTAATGCGGGATAGCGCGCACCGCGCCGATATAACTCAAGGTCAATAACGCCGCGCGACGGCCTTGCAGCATGGAGCGTCCGGCCTTGGCCAGCGCCGCGAAACTGTAAGAACTAATTTCATGCGCGGTTAAGAAACCGGCGCGGGTAACGGTGTCTAAATAAGACCCTTCAAGCTGTTCGCGCGGGGCGTAGGCGACCGAGTGAATGATGATATCCAGCGCGTCCCAGTGCTCCTTAAGCCGGGAGAATACCGATTCAATTTGCGCATCGCTTGCGACATCGCACGGCAACATAATGTTTGTGCCGGTTAGCTGCGCCATGTTTTCCACGCGCGACTGTAGCTTCTCGTTTTGATAAGTATAGGCGAGTTCCGCCCCTTCGCGGTGCATGGCCTTGGCGATGCCCCAGGCGATCGAACGTTCACTGGCGGCGCCGACAATGAGCGCACGCTTTCCCGATAAAAATCCCATAGATTACTCCGCTCTAAATTGTTTGTTATAGGCCACCCGGCGCAAGGCTTTGTGGCCGGAAAATGTCAGTCTTACGCGCTGCCTCTGCGAAAATGACGAAGAAGCGTGTATATTGTTTTTGATTCTCACGGCAACTTGCATATATTAAACGAAAATTTCCGATAATGAAGGGCACAGCCGGTTTTTATGCGCTATGTGCGAATCAGTGAAGGACGGCCACGTCGGTTTATTCATGGGCCGCTATTTCTTGTGTTGCGGTTTATTTTAGGCCAAAATGCCCACGGCATGGCATAATCCGTATCCGGCAAGTGAAACCACCGGCAATATTTTTTATTCCGCCTTTACCGGGCGCCTTAGGCAGCCAGACCCCGCGCGCGCTTATCGCGCAAATGAGTATGAGTTTATCGCCCAGATTTATGAGGAAGACCGTCGCTTGCTTCGTTTTGTAACCGGCGTCGGCCGGTCGGCACGGCGATGATCCGCGTCCGTAAGGGTTTCATCGGAGGTTGTCTGGCTGCGGTCTCGGTGCTCGCGTCCGGCCCATCCTTCGGCGCGGCTGACATGGGCAAAACCCTCCATACCTATTTTGAGGCGGCGGAAACCGGATTCGACCCCGCCCAGTTTT
>WNFF01004876.1_pt1 | contig 10953 bp, 9 predicted proteins | sample 5400441 | NCBI WGS metagenome assembly WNFF01 (sample SAMN13153345, study PRJNA577476) | soil metagenome | isolation source: 120 cm saprolite under Douglas fir tree site 2 hole 3 replicate 1 | place: USA:California | collected 2015-04-18
CGATGACCGACGCCGACGATGCGGTCCAGGACACCTGGCTGCGGCTGACTGGCGCGGATACCAGCGAGGTGGAGAATCTCGGCGGCTGGCTGACGACAGTCGTCGCGCGGGTGTCCCTCAATATGCTCCGGTCGCGCCGTCCGGCAAGCCGGTGCTACTCCGGGGCGCGGAGATGGTCGCCAGGGGGGCGCTTGCGTCCTCCGTCCGGGCCGGGCATTCGCGGCTGGCCCTGGTGGACGGGGCAGTGGGCATCGTATTCGCGCCCGCCGACCAGGTGCAGGTCGTGCTGGCCCTGACGGTAAGCGCTGCGCGCCGGATCACCGCCATCGACGTGATAGCCGATCCGGACCGGCTGCGACGGCTGCAGCTGGCCGGGCTGCCAGACTAGGTATGCCGTAGGGCTTAGCCGACCGCCGTCGGCCAGACGGCGGGCTCTTCCCGCAGGCCGTATGAAGGTCCGGGCTCCCGGCCTACGCATTGTGGCTGGCGGCTGAGTGTCGGCGCAGTTCCAGGTCTGGAGTGGCTTCGACGGGCTGGCCGTGCTTGGACGGCCACCAGTTCCAGCGGCCGAGGAGCGCGACCGTTGAAGGGACGAGCAGGGTGCGGACGAGGAAGGCGTCCATGAGGATGCCGATCGCGAGAGAGGCGAGGATGTTCCGGTAAACGCTGCCTCCGGGCTGTCCCCCCACCACCAGTGCGAAGACGCCGAAGGTGCCGGCGAGGACGAGCCCGGCCGAGGTGACCGTCGAGCCGGTGCGCTCGAGGGCCCTGGTCACTGCCTGCCGCAGCGGCATCCGGCCGGCCTCTTCCCGGATCCGGGTCATGACGAGGATGTTGTAGTCCTCGCCGAGGGCCAGCAGGAACACGAACATGAGGAACGGTATGAAGTAGTTGAGCCCGCCGGTTCCGCTTACGACCTGGAAGAGCAGCACGGACAGGCCGAACGCGGCCAGGTAGCTGATCGCGACGGAAGCGATGAGGTAGAGCGGGGCGACGAGGCTGCGCATGACGAGAGCGAGCAGGATCGCGATGACGATGATCGCGACTGGGAAGATGTGCAGCAGGTCCTGGTCGGAGGCCTGGCTCACGTCGTAGCTGGCTGGCGCCTCACCGGTGACCCCGTAGGCGGTGGCGCCGGCGCGGTGGGCCACGGCGGCGACGGCGGCGCGGATGACCGGTACCTGGTGGAGTGCGGCGTTCGAGCCTGGGTCACCGGCGGTGAGGCCGGCGTCGAACTGGACGGTCCGCCCGTCCGGGCTGATGAACTGGCTTTCGGCGCGGTAGGCGGTCCACATGGCGGCCGGGAGGCCGCTGCCGGGTGGCGGCAGGGCGGGCAGCATGCGGGGGTCGCCGAGCGCCGCGTGCAGGGCCATGAGCTGGCCTGCTGTGAGGGTGATCCCGTTGACGTCGAGCGGGCCGGTCAAGCTGTTGAGCTGGGGGACTGCGGCGAGTCGCTGCTGCGCGCGGGCAATCGGTGCCGGGTCGCTCCAGACCGATGCGGGGAAGCGCAGCAGCACATTGGTCGGGTTGCTGCTGGCCGCCGGGAAGTGGGCGGCGAGCAGCGCGTTGCCCGCGGCGGAGTCCGAGCCGTGAGGGGCGGCCGGGGTGCTGCCGAAACCGGCCGGCGTGTAACCGATCGCGGCCGTGGCCAATCCGCCGAAGAAGAGCAGGCCGAGTGCAAGTGTCGCGGCGGGGCGGGTGACGATCCGGCCGGCGGTGCGTCCCCACCAGCCGAGCCGCCGCGTGCCCTGGGCCGTGTTCGAAGGCCAGAACGCGGCCCGGCCGAAGATGGCCAGCAGGGCCGGCTGCAGGGTGAGTCCAGCCAGCAGCATGAGCGCGATCGCGATGGCCAGCGGGGCGCCCAGGCTGGAGTACAGCCCGAAGGTGGCGAGCACCAGCGTGAGCAGCGCGGCGATGACGGTCGCAGCGGAGAAGGTGATCGACTCGCCGACCCGGGACAGGGCCTCGGTGACCGCGTCGTGGGGTGCGCGGCCTGCGCGCAGTTCCTCCCTGACCCGGAAGACGAGGAACAGGCCGTAGTCAGTGCCGGCGCCGAGGGTCAGGATGAGCAGCATGATCTGGGTGAGCGACGACACCTGAAGGCCGGCCTTGCTCGCCTCGCCGATCACCGGCCCGGCGAGCTGGGTGACGAGCACGGCGGGGGCGAGGGTCAGCAGCGGCGCCAGGAGCGAGCGGAAGACGACGAGCAGCAGAACCACGATGAACAGGATGGACAGGTCCTGGCCCAGGTTGACCGTTCGCTGGGAGGCCTGGCTGGCGTCGGCCTGGGCGGCCACCTGACCGGCCAGGCGGGCGTGCAGGCCGCCGGGCAGGGCGCTGGCCTGGATGGCGTGGCGGAGGCCGGCGACGAGATGGTCGGCGGGGCCCTCGGTGCCGAGGTTGATGTTGGCCAGGACCTGCAGTTGCACCGCCTGACGGTCCCGGCTGGCGCCGAGGTTCTTGACCTGGTGCACGTCGGTGACCTTCGCCAGGCTGGCGGCCAGCCGTCCGATGGCGGCCACGTCCGCGGTAGTGACTGTGCCGCTGCGGGCGATGACGACAGGGACCGCTGTCTCGTCCAGGCCCTGGAACGGAGTGGCCAGCCGGGCGGCTTGCAGGCTAGGGCTGCTGGCGGGCAGGAGGCTGCTGTTGTTCTGCTTGGCCACGCTGGTCAGCGACGGAAAGAACAGGTTGGCGAGGACGGTCGCGGCCACCCAGGCGGCGACGACGGCCCAGCGGAAGCGCACGGCGAACCGTCCGGTGGCGGCGAAGAACCTATGCACGCGAAATCTCCCCGTTAGTCAGGCGGCACCAGGGGTGGCGCCGGTGGTGGGTGGTGATGCGTCCGCCCGGGCCGCCCAGGCACTGCTGGCCGACGTCGAGCTGAAGCCGACGACCTCGTGACCGCGCAACGCTTCCAGGAACGGCTGGAAACTGCCGCAGACCACGCACCGCAGGATCGAGCCGTCAATCTCCACATCGCTGACACCGGACGCGCGCTCTACCTGCTGGGCGGGAGCGGAGCCGACGAAACTGACCTCCACTCGCTGTATCGGCAGTTCCTCAGCCATGCTCGTCACGCTAGGAGGGCACGTGCACCGTCGGCATCGGCGGAATTACCGATTGGGTGCCTAGGGCGCGACACGCCCTAGTGAACCGGCGCCCATAGCGCAGCCGTATAAATAGCGTCATGGCTAGACCCCCCCGGCGCTCGGGCCGCCTTCCAGCCGAGGCGAGCAGCTTCATCGGTCGCCGCCGCGAGATCGCGGAAGTCAGGAAGAAGCTCACCGAGGCCCGCCTGATCAGCCTCGTCGGACCGGGTGGGGTCGGCAAGACACGCTTGGCGATCCGGATTGTGACAGATCTCGGACGTGGCTTCCGTGGCGGCGGGTGGTTGGTCGAACTCGCCGAAATCCAGGACCCGGCGCTCGTCACCAACGCCGTCATGGCGGCTCTGGACCTGCGGGACCAGGCCGCGACGGAGCCCCTGGCCCTGGTGCTTTCCTACCTGCGAGACAAGGAACTGCTGCTGGTCGTGGACAACTGCGAGCATCTGCTCGGAGCAGCCGCGCAGGTCGTGACCGACATGATGAGAGCTGCGCCCGGCGTGCGTGTGATCGCCACCAGCCGGGAGCCGCTCTCGGTGCCGGGTGAGCATGTGGTCCCGGTACCGCCCCTCGAACTACCTGCGCCGCAGCCGGGCGAGCCCCTCGCCCGGCTGCGTCAGAACGAGGCGGTGATGCTGTTCACGGAGCGGGCAGCGGCGGCTTCGGGCACGTTCGAGCTGACCGCCTCCAACCAGGCGGCGGTCGTGGATCTGTGCCGCCGGCTCGACGGGCTGCCGCTGGCGATCGAGCTCGCCGCGGTCAGGACGCGGGTCCTCACGGTGGAGCAGATCCTCGATCGGCTGGCTGACCGGTTTGGTCTGCTGACGGGTGGAAGCCGCGCTGCCCTACCGCGTCATCAAACGCTCCGGACCACCATTGAATGGAGCCACGACCTGTTGACCGGCGGCGAGCGCGCGGTCCTGAGGCGGTCATGCGCGTTCGCAGGCAGGTTCACCCTGGAAGACGTCGAGTCCGTGTGTACTTCCGAGGACGTGCCGGTCGCACAGGCTCTGGACGTGCTGTCATCGCTGGTCGACAAGTCCCTCGTGACGAAGGAGGACGTCAAGGGCCTCGCCTGCTATCGCCTGCACGAGACGATGCGAGAATTTGCTGCCCTCAAGTTGCGGGAATCCGGCGAAGAGGAAGCTGTCGAACTGCGTTGCGCCCGGTACTACCGGTCGAGGTGTCGGCGGTCCGCGTTGGCCGGGGACCGGCTCCTCGAATGGCTCGAATGGGCGGACTTGGAGATCGACAACATCCGGGCCGTCCTTCAGCGATGCCTGGTCCGCGCCGACGCCGAGGTCGGAATCGATCTCGCCCGCTCCCTGGGCTGGTACTGGATCACGCGCGCGACCACTGAAGGCATGCGGTGGCTGGATGAGTTTCTCGCCTCCGGAGGTAGCAGTCCGGAGGCGCGTGGCTGGGCTTTGTTCATGCGTGGGTTCCTGGCCGTGCTGAAGGCTGATCCGGCAGCCGCCAGGCCAGCGCTTCGAGCAGCAGTGGCAGCCGCCCGGCAGGGGGGACAGCAGGATCTACTGGCCCAAGCGCTGTGCATGGCATCGATCGCCGAGAGCATGGCCGGTGACCGCGCATCCGCCCGGCGCTTGCTGGATGAGGCTCATGGCATCACCGCAGACCGTGCCCATGCGCCCGGCACACTCGCGGTCCTCCAGGCTCGCGCGTTCAGTGGCTTCTTCGAGGCTGATCTCGACGCAGTCAGGTCCGCCGCCTCAGCAGGAGTGCGTCTCGCGAGAGAAGCAGGTGACCTTTACCGGCTTGAAGTCATGCTCATGAACCTGGGGTCGGCCGCGCTGATGGCTGGTGATCTTGATGAGTCAAAGCCGCTGCTCGCAGAAGCGCTACGGATCGCTCACCAGATCGATGACCGGGTGGCACAGTTTTATCTGCTTGACGCATTTGGCTGCCACGCCGCATTTTCTGGCCAAGCGCGGCTCGCGGCCCAGCTGCTCGGGGCCGCGGAGACGGCGCGAGCGGAGGCTGGCGCAAACGTCATGACATTCCTTGCTCCACTACTAGCCCAGGCCCAGGCGTCGGCCGCCGCGGCGCTCGGGCCAACGAGGTTCGAGGCCGGGTTCGAGGCTGGAAAACGCTTGGGCCGGGACACGGCATCGGGGCTCGCGCTTGGCCAGCCCGCCCATGTCACGACCGCCGCCTCAGGCGATGCCAGCGCGGGGTTGCTCGGGAACCGAGAAGCCGATGTCGCGCGGCTGGTCGCCGACGGCTTGACCAACAAACAGATCGGAACGCGTCTTTTCATATCCGAACGAACCGTCGACAGCCATGTCCGCAGCATCCTGAACAAGCTCGGCGTCAACTCGCGAGCCCAGATCGCCGCCTGGATGGCATCGTCGAATCAGTAGCCATGGCCCGGCTGACTGCGTTCGACCGGTACGCAAGCCGGACCTGTCTTGCCACCGGGCGGGCGGCGTTCTAAGATGGCGATATATCGTGATCGTATCGCGAGTGGTCTTGTACGGGAGCGCAGATGCTGGGAGCAGGTTCAGCGGCCGGGGACTTCGATCCTGGCCTCTTCGATGTCTTCACTTGCGTGAGCGGCCTGCTCGGCCAGGTCCAGGGCGCCGCCCGCAGGATGTCCGGCGGGCACGGCCCGGGCTGGCGCGGCGGACCTTGGGAGCGGGGCTTCGGGCGGCCGAAGGGTCCCAGGGAGTGGGCGGGCGGCTTCGGCGGGCAGCCGGGCGGCTGGTGGCCCGGCCCGCCCGGCTCCCCGCGGGGGCCGAAGGCTGGCCGCGGGGATGTGCGCGCCGCGATCCTGGCCCTGCTGCGGGAGGGCCCGCGCAATGGCTACCAGATCATGTCGGAGATCGAAGAGCGCAGTGATGGCGCGTGGCGGCCCAGCCCCGGCGCGGTCTATCCGGCTCTGCAGCAGCTCGCCGACGAGGGCCTGATCGAAGGGGAGGAGTCCGGCGGGCGGCGCACATTCAGCCTCACCGATGCGGGCCGCCGTCATGTCGAGGAGAACCCCGAGATGGCCCGCCCGGCGTGGGAGTCGATGGCACAGGGTGAGTCCGGGGAGGTGCCTGGCCTGTTCGTGGCGGCCGCACGGCTTGGCGGCAGCATCGTGCAGATGGCCCACGCTGGCACGCCCGGGCAGATCCACGCCGCCGAACAGCTACTAGAGCAGACCCGGCGCAGGATGTACCAGATCCTGGCCGGCGACGCGCACGACGAGCAGAACGAACAGTAGAAGGGGACAGGCAATGGACGATCGCATCCGCGTTTCAGACGCCGACCGGGACCGCGTCACCGCCCGGCTGCGCGAGCACTTCGCCGAGGGCCGGCTCACACCCGACGAGCTGGACCAGCGACTCTCGGCGACCCTGAACGCGAAAACCTTCGGTGATCTGCGCGGCATCATGACCGACCTTCCCGAGCCTGCTCATGTGCCGTCACAGGCAGCCCAGCGCCCGCAGCGGGCTGCGCCCCCCTGGATGGCCCGCCGCCACGGCCCGCGAATACTGCCGCTGATCCTCCTCGGGCTGCTCGCAGCGCTGCTGATTCCCGGCGCCGGCTGGCTGCTGTTCGCGTTCTTCAAGATAGTCCTGGTGTTCTGGCTCGTGACCTCCCTGGTTGCGGTCCTCGGCATTGGCCGGTCTTACCGGCGGATGCGCCGCTCCGCGCAGTCCGGATATCTCCCGCATTGGCGGAGCCGTGCGCGCTGGGGACAAGCGCCGTGTGGTCGGCGATCTGAGCAGCACATGATCTGAGCAGCACATGACATATTGACCCCGTCCCGCCATAATTGACCCCGTCCTGCGCGTCGCCGGGCAGATCAAAAGCAATATGGGCAGCACGCGGTAGGGGAGGCCAGAAATGGTGACAGGCTTGAGGAGCGATCCCGCGGACATGGTGGTCCGCGTGGGCAGGCACTGGGGATGGATCCTCGCGTTCGGGGTTGTCACGCTGCTGACCGGTGTCGCCGCCCTGGTCTGGCCCGGCCGCACGCTCGTGGTCGTCGCGGTGCTGTTCGGCATTCAGCTGATCGTGACGGGCATCTTCAGGTTCGCGGCCGCCTTCGCGTCCGATGACGTGACCGGTGGAACGCGGGTGCTGCTCGCGGTGCTCGGCGTGTTCTCGCTGATCATCGGCCTGTACGCGGTCCGGCACGTCCTGATCACCCTGCTGGCGCTGGCCCTGCTGCTGGGTATCTTCTGGATCATCAGTGGCGCGGTCGAGTTGTTCACGGCGCTGTCACACCGCGGGATGCGAGGTCGCGGCTGGACCGCGACGATGGGCATTCTCAGCATCCTGGCCGGCATCGTGGTCCTGGTCTATCCCAGTATCACGTTGCTTGTGCTCGCGGTCGTGCTCGGCGTCTGGCTCCTGGTCTTCGGCGCAATGCAGATCATCCTCGCCTTCCAGATCCGGTCCCTCGCCGGCCGCTCCTGAACAGCGGCGGCCTATCTCTGGGCGTCGCCTTCGGCGAAGACCTCCATCGCGATCTGGTAGCTGTCAAAGGCTCGAATGACCGCTGGGCATGAAGGAGGAACGAGCGTTATTTCGTGATGAAAGAGTCACTCGTTCCGGAGGCGTGATGCCGACCGTGGAGTTGTCAGCCGGTCCGATCGACTACGAGGACACCGGCGGCGATGGGCCTGTCCTGGTGTTCCTGCACGGGCTGACGATGGACGGGTCCGTATGGCGTCACGTCGTCGCCGGCCTGCGAGGGGACTACCGCTGCGTGCTGCCGACCCTGCCACTGGGCGGGCATCGCCGCCCGATGCGGGCCGGCGCCGACCTTTCCCTGGCTGGGATCGCCCGGCTGGTGGGTGAGTTCATCGAGGCGCTCGGGCTCGCGGACGTGACGCTCGTCCAGAACGACTGGGGCGGGGCGCAGGTCCTGATCGCCCTGGGCGACACCTCCCGGCTGGCGCGACTGGTGATCACGTCCAGCGAGGCGTTCGACAACTACCCGCCGCGCCCGGCGCGCGTCATCACGCTGCTGGCCCGGCTGCCGGGAGGCCTGGCCGTGCTGATGAACCTGCTGCGTTTCCGGGCGGTCCGCCGAGCACCGGGGTCGTGGGGCTGGATGAGCAAGCGGCCGGTGCCCGACGAGGTGATGGACGCCTGGTTCCGCCCCGCGATCACCGGCCGGGCTATCCGCCGGGACCTGGCCAAGTACGCGACCTCGGTGCCGTCGCGACAGGTGCTGCTCGACTGGGCCGGCCGCAGCGCCTCGTTCGGCCGGCCCGTCCTCATCGTCTGGGCCGGCGAGGACCGGATGATGCCCCGCGAGCACGGCCGCCGCCTGGCCGGCGTCTTCCCGGATGCCCGCCTCGTCGAAATCGACGACAGTTACACGCTCCTGCCGGAAGATCAGCCTGAGCGGCTCACTGAGGTGATCCGCGAGTTTCTCGCCACCACGCCCATAGCGCCGCGGCGCGGCCAATGATGGCAGGCTCTGGCTGCCCGCATGCCGCGGGAGCCAGCCAGTGTTCCGGGGCCCCGATCAGGAGGGCGGCCGAGCCACTGACAGTGACGCCGATAGTCGATCACGCCGCACTGGATCCGCCGATCTGTATGCCATCGGCTGCCGGACTCCCGGTGCCGGTGGCGTCCAGATCGGGCGTTCTGTGCGCTTGGCGGGGACTTGCAGCACTGGCGACCGTGGAACGGCACCGTCCACTGGCCTAACGGTGACCATTCCTAACGGGTGACGTGACCGGGCCTGCGCGGCCATTGCCGGGAGCGATCCCGCGACTCGCGGGCATTAACGCTGCTTTGGGTGACGCTGCGGTGGGAACAGCCAGCGTGCCTGGTGCATGAGTTCCTGCTCGGCCCGCTGGCGGGCATCGGCGAAGTAGCGATCTGGATCGCGCGCCATCCGCTCGGGACGGTCATCGTGGTCCTCGATGGTGATGTGGACCGTCACGTTCGCCGCCCTCCCCACGACCTCAGTGTCCGCCGGTGCCTGGGAGGGGCAACGGGCGATGGCCACTTCTCGTGCCAGCGAAACGCCGCCCCTTTGTGAGGTTACGCCAGCGCGACCGCCAGCAGCCCGCCCAGCAGCCGGATTAGCGGCACGTCCGCCCGCCTGACCCCGTCTTTGCCTAGCGCGTCCACCATCAGCATTCCAAACGCGTTCTGCCCGGCGGCAACCGGGACGGCGGCGAAGGACTTGTACGTCTGTGGCGCCGTGACGCGCCAGCCCGGCGGCGGGCTGGCGTCAAGGTCGGGACAGAACAGATGCTGGTTGTGCCGGATCATGCCGAAAACCAGATCACCTTCCACCGTTGCCTCGGCGATCGGTTCCAGCGGATCGTCCACGCGGCCGCTGTACTGAGCGGGAACCAGCATCATCGGCGTCCCGGGCGCGAACCGGAACAGGCAGGCCCGCACCCGTCCGGAGCCAGCGAGATGAGCCGCCGAGTCCAGCACCATCGGAATCGCCGCCTCGGCCAGCGCCTCCCGTTCATGCTTGCCCGCTGCGGCCACGCGGCCAAGCTGACGCACGATCGGGTCAAGAGCGTCATTCATGGTCACGCGCATCGCGACCGCCGCATCGACCGCGGCCCGTTGCGCCCTGGCCCGCATCCGCTCCTTGCGGATCTGCTCATAGGCCGGCACGCCGGCGGCGGTTACGCTCGCGGCCACGGCTCCCAGCGTCCACCATTGCCTGTCGAGCACGGCGGCGCCTGCCTGCATACCGAACCATGTGGCCAAGGCAACACCGGCCAAGCTGATGACCGTTGTCAGGTAGACCCGGGCGCCGGGCGGAATCCGCATGCGGAGCAGGGTAGATCACGACCCGGGGCGTTCGCGGACTACGCCCAAATCCCGAACTGCGGTGCACTCCGGGCCTACGGCCACAGGCCGGGGAGGCGGCGGCGCGGCAGCAAGCGCAGGCAGCTCCTGCGCACCGATGATAGCCAAGCAGACCGCCGGTTTCCTGGTCGATCAACTCGAGCGGACGGGCTACGTCCGCCGGTGGCGCCCCCGGCCGGCGCCCGGCGCGCTTGAGGTCCAGTCATTCGATCTCTGGGCCGATAGCTTGACGTTTAGCGACGCGCCCTCTGGGCACTCCCCCACCGGGCTCGCAGGCGGCGACTCGGAGAGAGCCTCATCGGCCAGTGGCTCAGATCACGGCTTGGCGGGCGGGCGCGGTCGGTACCTTGTGCCTCGTACCGATGAGGTCGCGTCCGTAACCAGGCTGGAGGGGCGAGGGTTGTGTCAGACAAGATCGCGAGACGTGGTCGCTGGATCCTTGCCTCGATAACGGCGGCAGCGCTGGCAACCGGGGCCGCGGCCCGCATGAGAGCCCGCCGCAGTTCGGGTCAGCCGGACGCACCAGCCGACGTCGGCTTCATGCGCGCCTTGCACGCGGCGTTGCGCCACGACCTGTCTCGGCTGCGGGACGCGGCCGCGCAGCTCGACAGCTCCGCGGGCGCGCCGGCGACGGTGCTGGCCGGCCGGGTGGCCGACTCAGGCTGCACGCCCCTCCCGGCCAGTGGCGGACGTCCTCAGCCAGACAGTTGAGGGCCGCCGACCCACGTCCGCACCTGCACAGCCGGGGACCGGCACGGCGCCAGTGAAACCGCGCAGGGCGATCTCGCGGGCCGCATCGTCGCCTGGGCGATGAGATGCGCCACGGCGCGGGCGGTGGGTCGGGCGGCGTAGAGGCGAGTTGCCCTGGCGAGGTATTGGGCCACCGTGCGCGGCTTCTTCACAGCGCGTTGAACCTGGCCTGGCACGGGAACGTGTGACAGAGAGACGCGCGGGCCGGCCATGGCATGCGGAGCGCTGTCCGGGGTCCGCGCAGCAGGAGGCGCGAGATGAGCAAGATCAGTTGGTTCTTGGCTGCTATCGG
>WNFF01007903.1_pt1 | contig 10945 bp, 9 predicted proteins | sample 5400441 | NCBI WGS metagenome assembly WNFF01 (sample SAMN13153345, study PRJNA577476) | soil metagenome | isolation source: 120 cm saprolite under Douglas fir tree site 2 hole 3 replicate 1 | place: USA:California | collected 2015-04-18
CCTGGAGACGCTTCCTGCGCGAGGCGCGGCTGACAGCCCAGCTCGACCATCCGGGTATCGTCGCGGTGCACGAGCTCGCCCGTCGCGCCGATGGGACTCTTTTCTGCGCCCAGAAGCTAATCCGAGGCGAGACGCTAAAGGCGCGATTCGCGCGGTGCGAGTCACTTCGGCAGCGCCTCGAGCTCCTGCCCCACCTGATTGACGCGTGCGATGCAGTCGCGTACGCGCACTCGCGCGGTGTCATTCATCGCGACCTCAAGCCTTCCAACATCATGATTGGCTCCTTTGGCGAGACGGTCGTGGTGGATTGGGGACTGGCCAAGAAACGTGGCGAGGCCGACGAGGTGGATGCCTCGGTGCCGGGCTCCGATTCGGATCTTTCGGTGTACGGGGCCGCCCTAGGGACGCCGGCCTACATGAGCCCGGAACAGGCGCGTGGAGCGCTCAGCGAAATCGACGAGCGCAGCGACGTCTTCAGTCTGGGGGTGATCCTGTACGAACTGCTTACCGCTCGCGTTCCGTTCGAAGGAGCCTCATCCCAGCAGATGATCGAAAACGTCCTTTCCGGACGGTTCCCGCGGGTCCGAGCCGTTTGTCCAGACGCTCCGGCCGAGCTAGCCGCCGTATGCGAGCGCGCTCTGTCTAACGTTCCGCAGGACAGATACCGGAGCGCAGAACTGGCGTGGGAATTGGTGCAGAGATTCGTCACCGGTCACCGCGCGCTCGCGGCGGCCACCGCGGCCGCTCTGTTCGTCCTTGCTGCGTCTTCGATCGCGATCGCATACCAGCTTTACGTCGCGCGGTTGAATCTTGCGGCCTCGTTTCTGGAACGGGCGCGAGCAGCGGAACAGAGCTCCGATTGGGGTCGGGCTGCCGGATACTACGCCGCTTCGCGAATTGAGCACGACTCGCGGGAGTCCCGCTGGGGTTACGCCTTGGCACGGGAGCGGATCCCTCGCCGGCTGTTCGCCCGTCGTGGCCCCGATCAGTCCGCGGTTGACGTGGGCTTTCTAAAGGACGGGCGAGCGTTGGCGCTGGCAATCGAAACTCCCTTTGTGATCGGACGAGAACTGGAAACCGGGCGCGAGCTGTGGCGCTTCCAGCCGAGCGCGGCAGCAGAAATGCCGGACTTTCTCCCGACCGGTCAAATTCGCCTCGCCAGCCGTGACCAAAGAGTTTACCTCGACGCTGCGACTGGACGTTTGGTCGGCTCGTTCTTACAGGGCGAAGCCCTTCCATGCTGGTCAGGACCCGTGCCGCCACCCGTTGTATTGACGGCCGAGGGTCTAGTCACTAGCGGGGGACACACCGAGCCTCTCGTGCTTTCCCCGAAGCTCGACTCGAGAGCTCTTTGCTCCGTTTCCGACGACGGCCATCGGGTCGCCTTTCAAGACGGCAACGGCGTCGTACATTTCTGGGACCTCACCCGAAGGGAAGAGCTCGCGAGCCGCCCGATTCCAGACGCCGGTGAGTTGATTTTTACTGCGCACGGGCTGGCTGCCATCCGCGCGCGGGCGATCCAGGTCTTCGGTGGATCGGAGGGTGACTTCGCCGTCGCAATTCCTGGACGAGGCGACAATGGCCTAATCCACCTCCGGGGGAGGGGAAACAACGTCTCGCCCGATGGCCACCTGCTGGTCACGGCAAGGCTTACGTCGAATCACGCGGACCTCGTAGACTTGCGGACGCGGACCGTCGTCTCGTCGTTCAGCTACTCTCCGGGAGTGCCGAACTTTACTTTCTCCCCCTCCAGCGACCGGCTCATCGTCTCCGGGCTGCTCAACGGCTCGACTCTAGCGGCCTGGGATATTCACCCTCTCACACCGGCGCATTCCGCTGCGGGAAGTCCTGTGATGGCCTTCCAAGTAGCCCGCGATGGCGGCCGCTTCAATGTCTTGCACTCTGGTTTCTATTCATCCCGGTACGAGGTCTGGGATGAGAACGGCTCGCGGCTGCGTTCCGGAGATCTGGGCGCCCGCGCGAGCGTCGCTATCTCGGCCGATGGCCGGCGGATCGCCGTAACCGACTCAAGCGGTGTGGGCGTCCTCGACGTGAGCACCGGTGAGAACCTTTGGCACCTCGATTGCGAGAAGTGTTTCATCCTCAGACTCTCTGCGGACGGGGGGCGTCTTCTCACTTGGAAGGAGAAGCGTCTCGAGCTGTGGGACGTCGCGCAGAAAAGGTCTATTTGGAGCGAGTCGTCGCGCGTGGGCACGGGCACGGACGACCTTGACGTCTCTGGTGATGGCCAGCGGGTGCTGTGGACGCGAGGCTCATCTGTCTTTGTTCATCGGGTTGGCGAGAGCAGCGATGCCGAGCTCCGGCAGGACAACGCGGTCGAGTCCGCCAGCTTCAGTCATGACGGCATGCGCGTCGCCGTTGTGAGCTTCTCGACGATCAGTGTCTGGGCCATTGGTCGATCGCGGCCACTCTGGCAGACACCTAATTTCTCCTCGGTTTTTCAAGAAGTGAACTGGTCGAGCGATGATTCGGCGCTGGTGGTTCTTTACGTCTCCCTGGGCACGTCGTTGTTGGACAGCGAGACTGGCGAGCGGTTCGCGAATTTGACGGTAACGAAGTCCGCGGTCTTCTCGACACAAGAGATCGTCCTGCCAAGTCTTCGCCACCGAATCTCCCTGGGTGACAGCGCATGGGAAATGTGGCCGCTGCCTACTCCCGACGCTGGCCCTCCACGCGAAAGCCTGACGCGGGTGCTCTCGGAAGCGGGACTCGAGATGCGCGGAGTTGAGTTGGTGGACGCTGCTCCTAGCTCGGGTACGGTGGCGTTATCCCAGATCAAGAACTAAGCGAGTGTGCAAACGGTTGGCCCGCGGGTGTGTCGACACAGCGAAGGTGTGTCAACGGTGTGTGTCGACCGCCAACTGTCTAGCGGGATACCTCGGCGGGGAAGACCAGAGGTGATTTCGCAACGCTCGCTGGAGCCCGGATCGCGCCCGGTGCAGTAGCACTCGCTGGTTGGTCCCGGTGATTCGAAGACGCCTAGAGACCTCCTCCTGTCCAAGGCCTTCGATCAACCGCAAATTCACCACCGCACGCTGCTTGGGCGACAATCGCTCTAGCGCTCGCTGCAGGTAGCCCATCGTCTCCTTCTGCAGGAGCAGCCTTTCGGGGGTGGATGCGTTCTGCGGCGGATCGAGCGCGCGCTCGTCAGTCTCGGAGTTCGTCAGCGGGGAAATGGAGACCAACCGCTTGCCGCGGAGCAAGCGCGTCTTGGCGCGGTTGGCCAGGATTCGAAAGATCCATGTCTTGAGAGTCGATCGGCCCTCAAAATTGGCCAGACCCTGGACCACCGCCGCCCAGGTCTCCTGAACCACCTCTTCCGCCAAATCTCGGCTACGCAGCAGAATGACGGCCTGGCGGAGCATGGGGCCGTGATATCGCCGAACGACTTCGTCCAGAGCAGCCTCGTCTGTGCCACGCGGTCGGGCTAGGAGGCTTAGTGCTGTGCTTGTTTTCATGCGCAAAAACCAGTTCTCGCTGGGCCCATTCGTGGGCCCAGTTGTGTTTTGGATTTCATATTTTTCTCTTTTGATCGGGCAATTCCCGATCGCCCACGCAGTCGGTGTGCAACGGTTGTGCCAGAAAGTAAGTGGGCGCAGCGATCGATAAAAGAGATTTGCAAGCAGGCAACAGGACCCATTGCATCGTGCATTGGGCTCATCCTGAACCTTGCAATTAGCAAAAGGCGGTTCGTAGGGGATTCGATGCCTGGCGGCGCTTTAGAGGTCTCGCCTACTGAATAGGCGAAGCGCGAGGACGAGGCTCACGGCCGTGTAACAGACGGCGTAACCGACCATCGCCGCGCTGGGAGTGGCCCCACTACCAAACGGCGAGAAGCCAGTCGCACTAAGCACTGGCGACTGGATCTCAGACGCGGCCCTCCGCCAAAGAGCCTCGCTCGGCATGACGATACTCGCGAGCACGCCGATGTTTGCGACGGGCTGGCTATTGGTGAGCATGCCGAATTGTTCAATCCAGCCCCCGAGAAAAGCGACTCCGTGCAGCCCCAGAGCCAGCACACCATTGGTGAGCGTGGACAATGACGTTCCAAAGAGGAAGGTGAGGTTGAGCAGCAGGACGCTCTCAAGCCACATCAGAGCCATTCCACGGAAGAGATGATGGGTTTGGGCATGAGTTATCCAATGGTGCGCTCCCGCCAACCCGCTGACAATCAACGTGAGAAAGAGCGTCATCATGCCCACAAATCCCAGCCACTTCCCGAGCAGCAACTCGTAACGGCGTATGGGCTTGGTGGCTAAAGCGTGGATGGTCCCGGAGGCAATCTCGCCCGAAAGCGTATCTACCGAGGTCAAAACCGTCATCGCCAGGAGTAGAAAATTGAGCGAGTACAATCCAACCACGAATTGAGCATTGATGATCTGCCGCCGCACCAAGGGGGTCACACGTGGGCCGAAGCTCTGGTAGTGCTCTGCGAGAGCAAACAAGACGAGAAAACCCAGGCCGACCACCAGCGCTGTCCAGAGGATTTTCTTCCTTGCCGCTTCTTTGAAGGTCAGCCGGGCCACCACCCAGATCCCCATCAGAGCCCTCCGTCGTCGCCCACGACCTGTAGAAACCGCTCCTCGAGAGAGAGCCGCTGCGGAGTCACTTCGTAGACATCGACGCCACGCCCGAGCAGGTACCTCAGTAGCTCGGGAACCACGTCCATGCTCGCGACGTTGAGCGTGAAGCACTCGCCTTCCGCGCGAGTGCAGGAAGCCCAACGAGCGAGACCAGAAATCGTTTCCGGCCCAAGGTTCTGCGCTCGCAACAAGAGAGTGGTCTCGCGCTCGACCCACGCTTGAATGGATCGCGTCTCCAAGACCTCCCCCCGTTTGATAAAAGCGACTCGATCGCAGGTGATCTCCACCTCACTCAACAGATGCGAGTTGAGGAACACTGTCGCACCGCGCGCGCGTTGTGTCTTGATGATGTCGCGCACCAGGCGCCGGCCGATTGGATCGAGGCCGGAAGTCGGCTCGTCGAGGAAGATTAATTCCGGATCATTGAGCAAGGCTTGTGCAAGCCCGATGCGTTGCAGCATACCCTTGGAGAAGTCGCGCAAAGGCTTGTCGTGGTGCGCCGCGAGCCCCACCAGCTCAAGAAGCGCAGGGGCTCGCTCGCGCAAGCGAGCGGTAGGAATGCGGTACAGTCGCCCATGCAGATCAAGAAGCTCGGAGGCGGTCAGCCACTCATGAAATCGAAAGTGCTCGGGTAGAAACCCGATCTTCCGGCGTGTTTCGACATCTCCCACGGGGCGGCCGAGGACCTGAGCCTTGCCGCCGCTTGGAGCGACCAGGCTGAGTAGCATCTTGATCGACGTGCTCTTTCCGGCTCCATTGGGGCCAAGAAAACCAAAGACCTCGCCTCGATGCACCTCAAGCGTCAGGCCCTCGACGGCCACTTTGTTGCCGAAGGTTTTCCTAAGCCCTCGCGTATGGATCGCGAGGTCCTCGATGGGCGTCAAACGGTTTCGTCTAGTTCAGCGATTCCGCCAGGGTCAAGACGTCGGCTGAGTCTCCCCAAACGAAGAGCGCATAAATGGTCGCGTTTTTGACCCAGAACAGCTTGTGAACGGACGGGCGTCGATCTCCCCACCGGGAATCCTCGATCAGCGTACCTTGCACGCCGTCCACCTCGACCGTTCGAGCCGACGTACCCTGAGGGATGCCCAGCACGAGCGTGGTGGTCCAATCGACGGATCGACTGAATTGTTGCGCGGCCTCCGGCTTCATCCCGCCGAGCTGCAGCACCACCTCCGCAAGCTCCGCCATGTTCAGCTCGGGAGGAACACTCACCGTCGGACTGGGAGCCTGTACGAAACGGATACAGTCTATTTGCGCGACTGCTTCTGGGTTGCGGCGCGAGCAATCGCCATACTGAACGAATGCCAATTTGGGAATGCGCGCGGTGATGGTCGCTCCGTCCAGAGCGAAGGGAAGCTGCAGATCGGATCGTCCCGCCTCGTCGAGAATCGTCTGCAATCGGTCCCGGTCGATTGTCAGATGGAACGCCTGCTCGCCCAGAACCTTTAATTCCGGCGCGCGGCCCGCCTGGGTGAGCAGCCGAACCTTGAATCCAACCTTCCGTTCCGCTTCCTCGGGACTCCCGACCAACTCGGGCTCACTGGGTTTGATGGTGAATACGACATCGTCCGAGATCAACTGTGAAATCGTTTTTCCCAGCCGAGCGCGATTGCTCGAGTCGTCGAGCGCCCCGAAGTCTATAGGTACCACGGTGATCTTCTGCACTCGCAGCAGCCCCAGAATTCGCTGGGCCCAACTGCGTGCGGGAGCGAAGGCGAGCGCGCCCGCAATCAGGCACACTACCGCGAGCGACACCCAGGCCGGCGCCAGTCGCTTTGCAAACAGCGAAGCCATCAGCGACGGGCCTTCGCGCTCGAAAGCTGCCCGACTCGCTTGGAACCGCAGGAATCCGGCTCGAGCATCCGAAGGCGTTTCCTGCTCCACCGGAGAGAGGTTCGAAAGAACGCCCCGGACGCGCTCGGCGGAACGCGCGATTGCCTCGGCCCGCCTTCGGCACTCGGCACACGACTCATAGTGCCTTTTCACTTCCAACTGCTCCGCTTCGCTCAATTCACCGTCAAACTGAGCGCGCAACGTTCCGTCCGTGATGCAAGCCATGGTCACTCCTCTGGTCCATGCGTTCGAAAATATCGTTTATGGAACTCCCTTTCCGCCCGCGCGAGCATGGTTCCCACGGAGCTTCTCTTCATGCCGAGGGCAGAAGCCAGCTCCTCGTAGGATAGCCCGCTCGAGCGCAGAATCAGGATTTGGGCCTGCCACTTCTTCATTGAATAAAGCACAGCCTGTACCTGAATCCGTTTTTCCTTCTTCAAAAGCCGATCTAGCGGCGTGAGCGAAGCACCCTCGTCGCGGATGTCAGGCCCGGGGATCCGCTCGTACCGCTTGCGACGCGCGGTCAAGCGAAGATCATCAATGCCCAGGTTGGTCGCAGTGCGGTAGAGCCAACCACCGGGGTTGCCGTTGACCGCGCGCGAGGACCATTGACGATGGGCTCTCCAGAATACTTCGTTGGTGAGCTCCTCGGCGCGAGTGCGATCGCCCACCACGCGGTACAAGACGGTCACGATTCGGGGGTAGTACGTCAGGAAAACCCGCTCGAAGCCCAGCCCAGGTCCTATCGAGTTGAATGCCATGGTGTACGGCAGAGCTTCTACACCTTCGGTGGTCAGTAGAACGTCGCCGGGACGGTTCAGCATGGACGTTAAACGTCAGCCGAGCGGAGAATGTGACAGTGGTTCTTGCGCATCCCTTCGAAACTGGCCGTCAGCGCATGGATGGGAATGCGAAGCGCACGTGGGTGGTTCGCGAGTCGGAAGGGGACCCGGTGCGATACTCGACTGCTGCTTTCACGCTGTTTGCGTCGGTTGTTCTCTCGGTAGATCCAGCCGAGCCACCTCGGACGTTACTCGAATGGGTGCGCGATACGCGCGCAGCGCGGTTGAAGGGGGATCACCGAGCGTGGCTGGAGGCAGGGCTGCACGCCCTCGCGCTGGCGCCGGACCATCCGGATCTACTGATCAGCGTGGCGCGCGCAAGGGCCGCACTCGGACAGGCGAAGGAGTCGATAGCTCTTGTGCGCCAAGCTGTCGATCGCGGAGCGGGCATCGACGTCGCTCGCATCCCGGAGCTCCAGCGTCTTCCGCCTTCGCCAGAGCTCGAAGCGCTCATTGACGATGCCCGAAGAAATCTGGGCTCGGTTCCGCGAGCCCAGATTTTCGCGCTCATCTCCGATTCGGCGGCGCCGGAGGGAATCACATACGATCCGGTGTCGCGCCGCGTTTTTGTCGGCACGATTCACGGCGAAATCCTTCAGGTCGATGAACGCGGTCAGGTCAGCGTCTTCGTTCCTCGCGACTCGGGGCTGCTTCAGGTACTCGGCCTGAAAGTCGACCCCGATCGCAAGCTGCTCTGGGCAGTGAACGGCATCTTTCCGGAGCTCCTGAGCAGCGAAGCGCCTAAGCCCGAGGTTGGCGTCGGCGGCATCCACGCTTTTCGTCTGGCGGACGGCAAGGTTGCCGGCAAGTATTGGCTCGACGAACGGCCATTGCTCCACGGATTCAATGACTTGGCACTGGCGCGCAACGGCGATGTCTATGTGACCGACAGCGCGCAAGCGGCCGTGTACCGAGTGCACGCCGGCAAGCTCGAGCTGTTTGTCCGCGATGAGCACCTAACCTTCGCCAACGGCACTGTCCTCGCTCCGGACCAGAAGCGCCTCTACGTCGCCAGCGTGGAAGGCATCAGCTTGGTCGATGTGCCGACCCGGAAGGTGCGGCGCCTGGCCGTTCCGGCGAACGCGAGCGTGCACAGCATCGATGGGTTGGCCTATCACCGCGGTGACCTCATCGGCGTGCAGAGCTCGCCGTATCTGGGGCGGGTGGTGCGAATTTCACTCGGCATCGATGGGCGATCTGTGAGGCGAGTGAGCACGCTCAGCTCTCGCTCGCCAGTGGAATACAACCAGACAACGGCTGTGGTCGCGGGTGATCAGCTTTATGTCGTCGCTGGCACACCAGCGGTCGATACGGCGGGCGCGCCACTCGCCAAGGAACCCAAACCGCAGATCGTGAAGATTCCGCTCCGCTAGGTGATCGTATGCAATCCATGATGGTGGTTTGGTTCGCCGTCAGTCTGCTGGTCGCGACCGCACCAATGCCTCGACAAATCACGCGAGTGTCTCAGGACGAGGCGTCGTTTTCGCCAGACGGCGCGCGGATCGTCTTCATCAGCGCGGCGGATGGGCCGGCCAACATCTTTGTCATGGACACCTCCGGCCGCCACATCGTGCGGCTGACGCGGTCTTCGCTCTAGACGGCACACGCCTGCGTAAGCTCCCGCTTTTGATTTGAAACGCATTGCGGCGAGGTGGTCAGTGAAGCGCCTGAAAGACGCGCGCGGCCTGCTCCCCCATGACTTCATGTCCCTGCACACTGGGATGAATTCCGTCTTCACCTAATCCCGGAAGGAAATGATCGGGATCCGCTTCCGAGCGGAGGACTTGTTCAAAATCGATGATCCGTCCGTGCCTACGAATCCAAACATTGACCTCCCCACGGCGAGTCCTCACCACTTCGTAATCACCACCCGTGGTCCGCTCCTTCGGAACCAGCGTGCTCAACCAGACACGGCAATAAGCGCTGACATCCTGGACGCCTTGACCAGAGATTCCCGAATTCACCACCGGGATCCCAAGAATCCGGGCTGCAATCGCCGGCCAGGCATTTCTCTGGTTGTCACTGGGTACGAGAAAGCCATCCGAGACCGCTGATCCGGAGGCAACTTGGCTCGAGACGTAGCCCTCAGTGATGCTGTCACCAATCGCGACGCCCGCGAGTCCAGGTTCGCCTTCCACCTCAATCGTCGTCAGGCCAGCCGCCCTGGGGTGTTCGCCCCCACCAAAGGGTTGTATGCTCTGAGAATAACTTCCTTCGCGAGCGTAACTTTCCGGGAACTCACCAATCGTGCTGGCGGCCAAAGTTCCGTCGACCTCGAAGGAGACATAGAGCTGAGCTCCGCGAGCCACTCCAAACTCTAGGGGATCGCTCCAGACCCGTTGATTTGAAGAGATCGAAACGCCCTCCGAACGAGAGAACGTAATAGGCATTGGGGTGGATGCGAGTGCGCCATGAGCCCCCGCCCGCGCCACGTTTGCCCGAAATAGAATTAGACCTTCCTGCCCGGCGAGAAACGCGAAGCGAACTCGCGTTCCCGATCGGTCCACCGGCACCTTGAAGCGAAACGTGGTGAGTTCCGAGGTCTGCACCCGGCTACGAAGTGCTTGATGGAAACCGGGCTGAAAGATGCGTGGGACGCCGGCGTCGGGAGGATGACCTGCGTCAGGCGTTCCGGCGTCGGCCGCGCTCAGGTCCGGCGTGAGGGGCTGTACGGGCGGCAAATCTTTGTCGCTGGCGAGGGGAATTTTTTCACCATCCGAGTGATGGTTTAAGCCCTTGCCGCAGGCCCAGACGATGCCGGCCCCCGCAACGACAAGGGCGATGCCCCCTCGAGCCCCCATGGGCCACGAAGCAAAGCAAACCCGATGCCACAGCCTCGGCGGGCGGTCAGGTACGGACGCGTCTCGTCCTCGTACACGGCTGCTAGCTGAGGAAGCCAGCTGGTGAAACAAAATGGCCGTTCAAGAGTCTGAAGAAACTAAAGAAGAATCGGAGAACAGAAACAATGAAGACAATCAAAAATAAGTTGGGTGCCGCCATTGTATTCTTGGGCTTAGCAGGGGGCCTTCCCGCTGCAGCCGCGGATGGCTCGGCAGGGACGGATAGGGATGTGGAAAAGAAGGTCTACGAGAAGGTATCAGAAGATGAAAATGTATCAGCGGATTTCGCCGTGGACCGTAGCCTTGGGCGCGCGTGGGTCGAGGTGGCAGCCGCGCCGTGGCTCGACCAACGGCAGTGGGCTGTCATCGCCCGGAAAGACCTCAAAGGGCTTTACTATGATCCGGACCGGAAAGCTCTCATCTACCAGAATGGGGCGAACGAGGCGATCTGCGCCGAGGACTGGAATTTCTTGCTCTCAACCTCGCTCAAGAGCACCGGAAATTGTGATCTCCTAGTCAGCTCCGCAACCCGCAACCTTGATGATGGGTTTACTGTCAACAAAGAGCCGGTGACTACGGTTACGTTCGTGGCGCACAACGCAATGCCCGCGCGGACCGCTAGCGTCTCGATGGGCGAGGTGGACATCATCGTCGTCACCCCGGAGAAATAGTAGAGTCTAGCGATCCACTCGCGCTTTTACCGGTCGAGGAGCTCGTCGAGCTTCTCGGCCGCCATCACCACCTTGAAGTCCTTTGCGCCGTGCGAGGTCACTTGTTTTTGCCAGGAGTCCAGGCGCGCTCGGTAGGCTGCGGGATTGGCATT
>WNFF01004881.1_pt1 | contig 10944 bp, 8 predicted proteins | sample 5400441 | NCBI WGS metagenome assembly WNFF01 (sample SAMN13153345, study PRJNA577476) | soil metagenome | isolation source: 120 cm saprolite under Douglas fir tree site 2 hole 3 replicate 1 | place: USA:California | collected 2015-04-18
TTAGCTGCTTCATTTGGTCCGCGTAACACCTCAGCTTCCCTGCAAAAAGTCAATTAAGTCTTCCCTTGTGAATCCTGCTTCCCTCAGCAGCGACACAAGAGTGCCTTCGGGAATGTCGCGGCTGTGCTGTGGAACTACTGCACGGCATTTCGATACGGGATTGTAGTAGATGAAATGGCTGACCGAAACGTGGTCGAGCATGAAACCCTTGCGCTCCAAAAACCGGATGACTTCGCGCGGCCTAACGGCGGGGAGTTTCGGCATACTCAAGATCTAAAGAGGCAACCAACGATTCGTCGTCCGTTGGAATGGGTTCCCCGTGTTTCTTCAGACTCTCGATATAGCCGGAAATGGCGTCCTTAGCCATTTTCTTGGCTTCGGCCAGCGTTCGGCCGTAGGTCACACAGCCCGGTAGCACAGGAACGATAGCCGTGAATCCGCCTTCGGGTTCGGGGCGCAGTACGATGTTAAAATGGCCGCGTGATTTCTTCATTTGAAAGTTCATCTTATCGGAAGGACCTGAAGCGGTCAAATACTCGCCTGCTCATATTGAGTGCAGAACAGCTTGACTCCATCGCACGACGCGACTTTCGGAAGGAGCTGGCTGATTCAGCGAGACTGCGCGACAACGGCGTAGGAAGAATTGAGATACGCGCGGAGTTGGCCGGCTTTTGCGGGATCGGTTTCTTTGGAAAGGATGGTCTCCAAGATGGGAGCCAGAAACCTGCCATATCGCGCAAGTGTTTTGAGGTCGCGAGCGGCTAGCGCTTGCTGGACCGCTTTTTCCGTCGCGGGTGAGACGATTTCGAGGCGTCCGACAAAGACGCGAACGGTTTGAGCCGGCGCGGGCTGGATCGAGAGGGGAAGGATCGCGTCGACGAACTGGCGCGGCACGATGTACAAAAGACGGGTGCCTTCTTCAAACCAGGAATTTTGCCAGGTTTCGAACATAGCGTGGGCTTCGTCCTGATAGAGCCCCTGAGCCACGAGCATGCTTTCCACATCCCAGCGCAATGAGTCCATCGTGGCGGTGAGGTCGGGAGGCTCGAGGCACGCTTCATTCTGCAATGCCCCGGCGACGCGGTAACCCAGTTTGTCGCCGCGGCGTTCGAAGAGGAGCGTCGCGGGAATCTGTTGCTTGCTGAGGTTATCTGCGAGCAGCTTGCCTTCGGGCGTGAGTGTCACGGAAACAGGCACGGGGAAAGTGGAGACGCCGCGGTAGAAGAGGAATTTCTCCCGCTGGTCGCCAGAGCTCGTTGCAACGCGGACCGGGGAAGCAGCGGTATCCCGAGCGGCGTAGTAGTGGTTATCCCTCTCCTCACGCGGCAAGCCGGCAGCGCTGCCAGGTTCCACTTTAACGGAGTCCCAGGTGATGCTTCCGTCGGTCGACTTCTGGTAGAGACTCACATCGGTTAGAGGGCTTGAAGGCTCGACGCGGTTTGCGTGCGGATACCACTCGGTAATAAGGCCCTTCGAGAAAGACACTTTCACCGAAACAGTGGTCTCGCGCGCGGAGTAAAAATAAATGACCGGCGTCTCCATGCGAACAGTGCCACGCAGTCCGATCTTGAACCCCGCAGTTTGGAAGTGTTCTACGAATCCCGGGAGGTCTGTTGATCCTGACAAGGGAAGCCAATCGACGGCGCGGCCGTCTTTGCCCGCGATCGAGGTGAACGTGCCCCATTCGTGCGCGGTGAGGCCGGGGTCGGCAGGAGGCGTCTGTGCGCTGAACGGTTGGGCCGAGATCATAAGGCAGAGCGCGATGGTCACACATGCGAGTAGCCGAGGTTTCATTGTTCTGGCTCCTGATCGATTCGGATGCTTGCGGGCATTTCGGAGATGGGTGCTCCCGGAACTTCAATCTTCATTGAGCTAGACGGAGAAGCAGCGTCGAGTGTTAACAAAGGTCTATCACTCTTAACCCATGTGGTCCCGCCAACTTGCCCAGTGTGCTGGCGTGCTCTACAGTGCTTACATGAATCAGGAGGAAGCGAAATTCGAGCCACATAGCTGGCTGAGGAACAAGCACGCGATGACGCTCGCTGCCGCGTTTGTGCCGCGGCGATTTGACCTGCCGGGCGGCGAAGCAAGGCTCTTTCAAGTGGATCCAGAGTCGCGGCTGCTGGGGCATTGCCATTGGCAAGAGGGAAAGCGCCGCGGCGTTGCGGTCCTCGTGGTTGTCCATGGTCTTGAGGGTTCAAGCGATTCGAATTACGTCCGCGGAATCGCCGAAAAGGCATTTCATGCGGGCTACCACGTCGTGCGCATGAACCAGCGCAATTGCGGGGGGACGGAAGCCCTGACGCCGACTCTCTATAATTCAGGAATGAGCGGGGACTATCGGGCGGTCTTCGGGGAACTTTCGGACGTAGACGGATTCGAGAAGATTTTCTTTGCCGGGTACTCGATGGGCGGGAACCTGGTCACGAAAATGGCGGGTGAGTTCGGAGCTGCGGCGCCGAAAGCGCTGCGCGGAGTTTGCGCGGTGTGCCCGGCGATGGACCTCGGAGCGTGCGCCGATGCCCTCGAACGCCGTGACAACTATCTTTACCAGCGGCATTTTGTGAGCGGGCTGATGGCGCGTTACGCGCGGAAGGCCAAACTCTTTCCGCGACGCTATGCTCAGAACGGTTTCGGACCTATTCGAACGGTGCGTGAATTCGACGATGCGATTACGGCGCCGCAATTCGGCTACGGCGACGCGCAGGAATACTACGAAGCTGTGGGGGCGAAGAAAGTCGTTGCGCAGGTGCGCGTGCCATTCCTGATGATTACCGCCCGGGATGACCCGTTCGTGCCCTACGATTCATTTGTTCGCGCCAGGGCAGCCGAGAACAAGGCGATTCGTTTCTTGGCCCCCGAGCATGGAGGTCACTGCGCGTTCATTTCGAATCGGAGCGGAGCAGAGCGTTTCTGGGCGGAGCAGCGGATCATTGAGTTTTGCAAAGAGTTGACAGTCGACAGTTGACGGTTCACGGTGCAAACTCATCCCGGATGTAACTCATAAGCTACCCAGCCATTCATTCGTCAAGCCATCGCCTCAATAGATGCGCTAGAGTTTACTTTGGCGATTTTGCAAGAGTAAGTCTTGGGCCCCTCTCGATTCACAGCCCAGGTATCTTCGTTCTGGCGCTGTGATCATCTCGGAGTAATTCCCCCTTCCGGCGAAAACAGCGCATAGGACTGTAAATGGCTGTTCTTATGACAGAGGGGGAACCTGTATTTTTCGTTCGCCCACCTGCCGGAAACCACACTTGGAAGAAACCAGACAACGAATCTGTCTATTTCTCACAAGTAAAGGAAGCGACATGAGCAGACCGCTTGCGTCAGCGGATTGCGATCACCACCACTTTCATGAAGACCAGTCTGCAGGAAGAAATACGAACGAGGCCGGGAACAAAAAGTCAGGAAAAAGGTTTTGACGTGGATTTACGCGGTGTGGGAGGTAGAGCAATGAGAGTTCGACTGGGATTGATCCATAGCGCAGGTCGCCATGCGTGCGCATCGCTTAAGTCTGGAGTCCGTAAGGTTCTAATGCCTGGCTATCTTAGTTTGGCGGTCGCTGTTCTGATGGCGATTCCAGCTTGGTCACAAGAGAAGCCAAGAGCCCTAGCGGAAAAGAGCATCGAAGACCTGATGAACATTGAGGTGACTTCGGTTTCGAAGAAGGAACAGAAGTTATCCAGCGTGGCCGCCGCGATTTTCGTCATCACCCAGGAAGACATACGCCGCTCCGGTGCCACAAACATTCCCGACTTGCTGCGCATGGTTCCCGGATTGGATGTAGCTCAGATCAATGCGAGCACATGGGCCATTGGTGCGCGAGGTTTCAATCAACAGTTCAGCAACAAACTCCTGGTGATGATTGACGGAAGAATCGTGTACACCCCCAACTTCGCCGGGGTCTACTGGGACACCGTCGATCTCCCTCTTGAAGATATCGATAGGATCGAAGTGATTCGCGGCCCAGGAGGATCGGTCTGGGGCGCTAACGCCGTCAACGGTGTCATCAGCGTTTTTACGAAAAAAGCCGGCGACACGCACGGCGGATTGATCGAAGCCACCGGAGGAAACCAGGTTCAGGGTGCCGGAACCGCGCAATACGGGGGAAAACTCGGCAAGAAAACCGACTACCGCGCTTTTACGAAGTATTTCAACAACTACCATATGCAGGATCTCGCCGGACAGAGCGGGGCAGATGGCTGGCACATGCTCCGCGGTGGTTTTCGCACGGATAGTACGCTTTCTTCGAGAGATACCTTGACGGTTCAAGGGAACCTGTATTCCGGTCGGGAGGGGGAGCTTGGCTTTTTCCTACCGTCAGTTACATCACCTACTATAGTACCCATCAGTGAACAAATCAATCTAAGCGGCGGCTACCTCCAATCCACGTGGCACCATGCGTACTCGGACCGTTCAGATTCTAGCTTGCAGTTTTCTTATACGCGTTACACGCGCGGCGATCCACTGGAACCAGAGACGCGGGATACGGTCGATCTCGACTACCAGCATCACTTCGCGTGGGGCCAACGCCAAGACCTCGTCTGGGGCTTGGGTTACCACTATACGACCGACAATATTGGCGGGAGCCTGACGGTTTCTTTTAATCCGCCGAGCCGCGCTCTCGAAGTATTTAATTCATTTCTGCAAGACGAAATCATGCTGGTCCCGAAACGACTATACCTGACAGCGGGAACCAAGTTCGAACATAACGATTACACTGGCTTCGAAGTGATGCCTAGTGTCCGGGCTGCCTGGACCCCGAGCGACCGCAACATGTTCTGGGCCGCAGTTTCGCGCGCGCTTCGCGCTCCGTCGCGCAACGACACGAACCTGATTGTAAACCTCGGGGGATTCCCCGGACCCAACGGCATCCCCATTCTGATCAGGTTCTTTGGCAATCCCCTATTCCAAGATGAGCGTCTGATCGCGTGCGAAGCCGGCTACAGGACTTCCGTTTCCGGCCGTCTTTCGATCGATCTCGCGGCCTATTTCAACGATTACGACGACTTGCAAACGACAGAGCCCTCCACTTCTTTCTTCGAGCCTGCGCCGCTTCCTGCGCACCAGGTTCAATCCTTGATGTACCAGAACCTGATACACGGCGAAGTACACGGATTCGAAATCGCCGCGAATTGGAAGGTGACCGACCGCTGGTCGCTCCACCCGGGATACGCATTTGCAAAGCCGCACATGCAGACCGATCCCACAAGTGCCGACACGCAAACGGGTCCATTCGTCGAAGGGAGTACCTCTGACAACTCGATCCAACTGCGCTCCCACTTTGAGTTCAGTGGCAACTTGGCCTGGGACGTGTCCTCGTATTACGTGGCAGCACTCGACCATCAGGGTCCTTCGGCGAATGTAAGGATTCCATCCATCACAAGGCTCGATTCGGGGCTCACCTGGAAGGTCGGGGAGAGATTCTCCGTCAGCGTGATGGGTCAAAACCTGCTAAGGGATCACCACCTTGAGTTCGAAGATGTCTTCGGCAGCATACAGTCCGGTCAGGTAAAGCGCAGCGCCTATGCGAAGCTCACTTGGCAATTTTGATCGCTGAGCAAATAGTTGTGAAGCACGCGAACCGATTACGAGTGAAATTGCGGCACAGGAGATGGGGATGCCGCTGGTTGCGGACTCCGCGCTTTCGTACGCGAGTCTGCACCATGGCTCTCCTAGCGCTGTCTGGCGCAACTTATATCCAGCCACAAGCCAGTCCATCGGTCGAGTATCAGGTCAAAGCGGCATTCCTTTTTAACTTCGCAAAATTCATCGAATGGCCCCCGGACGCATTTCAAAGTGAAAAAACTCCGATCACTCTCTGCGTGTTCAGATACGACCCTTTTGGCAGCGCTCTCGAGGAGGTCATTCGGGGAAAAGCAATCAATAATCGTGAGCTCCTGGCCCGACGAATCAATGAGCTGCCGGACTTGAAGACGTGTCAGCTTGTTTTCGTTAGCGACAGAGAAGATAAGCATCTATCCGAGGTATCAAACAGCGTGAGGGGTGCGAGTGTGCTCGTGGTCGGGGAGGGCGAGGGTTTTGCGGAGCGCGGCGGCACGATTCAGTTCTTTCTCGAAAATAACAAGTTGCGTTTCGCCGTCAACGTGGACGCGGTTCAAAGGGCTCGACTACAAGTTAGTTCCAAACTGCTCGCGCTGGCCAGAATCGTCCGCGACGGCGGCCATCCAAGGGGGAACTAAGATGCGGTTGTACCGAAACCTATCCATCAGTCATAAGCTTCAAGGGATTGTCATAGTCGCCTGTGGCGTGGCCTTGTTCGTCGCCTCCGCAGCATTCACCATCTACGACCGGACCACTTTCCTCCTTGCGAAGACAAATGATCTGATTGCTTCCGCGAAAATGATCGGATCGAACAGCACCGCCGCGCTTACCTTCCACGATTCGAGATCGGCACGGGAGATCCTGAGTGCCTTGCAGGCCAAACAGCACGTCATCCATGCCTGCATTTACGACTCCGCTGGCAAAGTCTTTGCGATATACAGCCGGGACCTGACCCAAGTCGATTTTTCCCCTCCTCCAGCCCAGGGAGATGGAAGCAAGGTCGTCGCACAGAACATGGTTTTGTTCCAGAGCATAGTTCTGAATGGTGATTCCATCGGCACGATTTACATTGAGGCAGACCTGCGGGACCTTCATGACCGACTACTGCGATTCGTAGTGATCGATTTCATTGTATTACTGGGTTCGCTGGCCGTTGCTTTTCTGTTGTCTTACCGGCTGCAGCGCGTGATTTCGGGGCCGATCCGGGAGCTGGCAGAGACCGCGTCGGCGGTCTCCGCGCATGAAAACTATTCTATTCGTGCCACTAAGAGAAGCCAGGACGAAATCGGGGTCTTGTTTGACCAGTTCAACAGCATGCTCGACCGGATCCAACAGCGGGATGTCGCCATACAGAAAGCGCATGATGATCTCGAAAGAAGAGTCGAAGAGCGAACCTCTTATCTCAATGCCCTCATCGAAAACAGCCCGCTTGCCATTATGGTGCTGGACTCCGCAGAAAGGGTTCAACTATGCAATCCGGCGTTTGAGCGCCTTTTCCAATGGACGCGCCAGGAAGTGATCGGGAAACCAGCGGATGGGCTGCTTGCCGACGGTGATTTGTTATTGGAAGCCCGCACCATTTCTCGTGGGACACTTGGCGGAACACCTGCCAACCTGGCGACGCGACGCAAAAGAAAAGACGGGAGCCTAGTAGACGTTGAACTTCACGGTGTCCCCCTGGTCGTGAAGGGCGAGGTGGTTGGTTCAATAGGCATCTATCAAGATATTTCGGTGCGGAAGCGCGCGGAAGACGCCATGCAGCGCGCGAAGGAAGCAGCAGAAGCCTCCAGCCGGGCCAAGAGCGAGTTCCTTGCGAATATGAGCCACGAAATCCGTACGCCGATGAACGGAATCATGGGAATGACGGAATTGGTTCTCGATACTGAACTGGACTCCGAACAACGCGAGTACTTGAACATGGCGAAGTTGTCCGCTGATGCCTTGCTTTCGCTGATCAATGACATCCTGGATTATTCCAAAATCGAGGCCGGCAAGCTGGAAATTGAAGCGATTGACTTCAATTTCGGAGACGCGATTAGCGACACGATGAAAACACTGAGTCTCCGCGCCCATCAGAAGGGGCTGGAGCTTGCTTATGAGCTTCAGCCCGACGTTCCGGACGCGCTCGTGGGGGATCCGGGGCGGTTGAGACAGGTCATTGTGAATTTGGTGGGCAACGCAATCAAGTTCACGGAGAGCGGCGAGGTGATTCTCTACGTCAAGGCAGATTGGCGGACCAATGATGATATCCAACTCCACTTCACAGTTTCGGATACGGGAATCGGAATTCCTGCCGAGAAACAAACCGCGATCTTCGAGGCCTTTACACAAGCTGACGGATCCATGAGTCGCACCTATGGCGGCACGGGATTGGGTCTGACCATTTCCTCTCGGCTGGTCGTATTGATGCACGGACGGATTTGGGTGGAAAGTGAGCTAGGTAAGGGTAGCCGCTTCCACTTCAGTGCCCACTTTGGGTTACAGAAGGTGCCAGGGAGAACCATAGTGCCCCGGGATTCGGCGACCTTGCGTGAGATGCCAGTGCTGGTCGTAGATGACAACGCAACAAACCGGCAAATCTTGTTAAAGATGCTTGCCAATTGGCGCACCAAGCCCACGGCAGTGGAAAGTGGAGCAAAGGCGATAATTTGCTTGAGAGAAGCCCACGGCTTAGGAAAAAACTTCCCTCTCATAGTTCTCGACGCTCAAATGCCCGAAATGGACGGATTCGCGTTGGCCGAGTGTATTAAGAGGAACCCAGAATGGGGAACGGCCACGATCATGATGTTAAGCTCCTCCGGTCAACGTGGGGACGCCAAACGCTGCCGCGAAATAGGCGTGGCAGCCTATTTGACGAAGCCGGTTCGGCAGGGAGAATTATTGGACGCCATTTTGACCGCGTTGGGTAGCAGACAAATAAAGGAGGCTCCTCCTGTCCTGGTCACGCGCCACTCTCTCCGTGAGAATAGCCATCACCTGCGCATCCTGCTAGTCGAGGATAACGCCGTAAACCAAGTGCTCGCGGTCCGGCTACTCGAGAAGCGCGGACACACGGTGACAGTGGCTGGAAACGGCAAGGAAGCATTGGCGGCCTTAGAAAAAGACTCATTTGACTTGGCGCTTATGGACGTTCAGATGCCCGAGATGGACGGCTTTGAAGCGACAGCGGCAATTCGGGAGAAAGAGAAAATGTCCGGTAATCACCTGCCGGTCGTCGCAATGACGGCTCACGCGATGGCGGGAGACAGAGAGCGCTGTCTTGAGGCCGGAATGGATGACTACATTACGAAACCAATTCGGCCGCAGGAATTGACCGAACTGCTTGCACGTTATTCACCCGCTGCTTTGACAGAGACAAATTGGCAGAAGCTCTGACCGGTGGGTTATTCCTTCGTGGGCGATTACTCCTTGCTGCTCGCCTTGTCGACCATGAAATGAATCCGTGAAGGAAGCATGATACGCAGCCCTAACTTTCGGGCGCACAGAGCTACGCAGCCAGAAAAAGAGGGGCAGACCGGAGTCTGCCCCTCTAAGGAGGAATCTGCGGCATCTGCGTGTTTGAACTGCCGTTTACCGTTACCCTGGCGGCCGGGAAGCTGGCATTTACTGCTGGGCAGGCGGTTGGTCGCCGCCGCGCTGACGAGTTCTCTTTCCTGGCAGATAGGTTATTTCGAGAGGCTGTTGCAACGTGAAATCAAGGCGCGTCTCCGAAGGGATTTTCACTTGCTGGCCCTTGGTGAGGACTTGGACGCCCGTTCCCGCGCCTCCACCGACCGCAGCGCCGATCGCAGCGCCTTTGCCGCCGCCGGCAACTGCGCCGATCAGAGCCCCAAGGGCTGCGCCGCCGCCGATGGTTGCGGCGCTGCGCTTGCCGCGGGATGCGCCGGACTGTTTCACGTCGCTGGTCTCGACGTTGTAGGTTCTGCCTTGGAAAACGACACTGGTCAAGGCCAGCGAGAGTTCGCTGCGGCCGGAAATGTGGCCGGCGGAACTAGCGTTGATCAGTTTGAGGTAGGCGTCCGCGCCGGAAGGCACGACGACCCTGTTGTCGACAACGATCGGCGCATCGAGCGAAGCCTTGAACACTTCGCCTGCGTGATTCGTTGCCGAATCGATTGGATCAATGGTGCGGACAGTCAGCACGGTGTTGGCCGGAACGGTGACGGTGACCGGCTGCGGAGGTGGCGGCGGTGCCGGTGTGTAAGCCGGAGCCGCTGCAACCGGTGCAGGCTGGTCATTTGCCGGCGCTGCGGAGGCTACCGCAGGTTCCTGTGACGCTGCCGAGTGTCTCGGGCGCGGAGCCTTGGGTTTCGCAGCGGGCTTTGCAGGCTCGACAGTCGCTGCAGTCGCTGGCTCAACTCCAGGCAGTGCGGATTGCGCGGAGGCGACGTTCATCTGGTCGTTGACTTTCGTCACGCCCGGCGTGGCGGTCGCAATCTTGTAAGCCGCGAGGCGTGCCGCGTCGTCGGGCACCTGGCCGGTCAGGGTCACAACCCCGTCCTTAGCGGCGACATCCACGCTCGCAGACTTCAACGATGGTTCAGAAAACATCTGCGCCTTGATGTCCGTGGCGATGGCGTTATCGCCGCGTTTGCCAAATTTGGAGCAGGAGACGCCAACACTGAGGGCCAGTATCAGGGCTAGGCCAAGAATTCGTGTTCTACGCATATATCCTCCACAAGTACAGCCAGAATGATTGTTGGCGGGCCGGAGAGCAATACAACCGCGAATGGGCTGCTGCTGCCGCGTTATCGGGAAATCCTCTTCTCATTACGATGCGGCAATCGGAAATAGCGCTGCCCCACTTCAAATTCTCCGCGGTTTATCTTCCGATTGCAACCGCGGGTTGGGCACGGTGTTCCGCCGCGCCTCTGCGATAACACGTTCATGACTCCACAAGACGCTTCGGACTGGCAAGGCATCCCGGCTTCCCAGAATGGCTCAAATTGAAGGACGGAAACTCTGCCCTAGATTATTTCTGTTAACAAAACCTCGGAAACAAGAAAAGCCCGATCTCATTCCATGCGAATGGCAAGAATGTTTTTTTCCTGGATCTGGACTTCGATCCCGAGCGGGGGACGCAGATCCGAGCCTTGCACGATGGCGCCGCGGACCCAGACATTCCCCGGCATAGTGGTCTGCCTGAGAGGATCGAACAGCGTGCCGTTACAAGGGTTACCCACCATGGGATGTTTAGGCACACGGAATCCATAGTCGCTCTTCAGCTTGGAAGTATCCGGGATGTATTCAAGCTGACAATTTCCGTACGGAGCCTTCAGCGAAAAGGCCCAATAGGCGCCGGGCTGCGAGGCCGAGCTACTGGGCAGGCGAATCAGCATCGCCGGGATGTCCTCCCCGGTCAGACGGTTGCGCATGAAG
>WNFF01010482.1_pt1 | contig 10943 bp, 10 predicted proteins | sample 5400441 | NCBI WGS metagenome assembly WNFF01 (sample SAMN13153345, study PRJNA577476) | soil metagenome | isolation source: 120 cm saprolite under Douglas fir tree site 2 hole 3 replicate 1 | place: USA:California | collected 2015-04-18
GAGTGGTAGCCCGGCTTCCATCCATGCAGTCGTCCCACCGGCCACGTTCATGACGCTCAGCCCCAAACGCTCAAGCAGGCTCGCGGCGACACTACTTCGATTCCCACTATTGCAGAACACAGCGACTGGTTCCACCAGGGATGGCAATGTCTCGCACGTCCGAATCTCACGGTAGGGGAGGTTGATTGCTCCCGCGATCGTTCCTTGTTCCATCTCGCCTTTCTCACGAACGTCGACGAGTGTGCCAACCTTGCCTGTTGCGATACGATGAGCCAAGTCTTCTACATTGACCAGTGGCGTCTCCGCGATGGCCAGCCCTGCGCCCTTCCACTCTACTTGATCACCTGTAAGTGCCGACAGCGGATTGGTCATCCCGACCACCATCAAGGAGTCAATGGCATCGACAAGGTCTTCGTCGTCGGCGGTAATGAGCAGCAGCACTGTCTCCGGTGGAAACAACCAGGCGGCCATAACGCCGAACTGACCGTAGCCGATGGGGATATTGATCGCCCCTCTCAGATGCCCCTGTGCAAACACGGGTGCATCTCGACCATCAATAATGGCAACCTGGTCTAACAGAGCTATTGCTTCTTCTGGGGTTACCCTGGATACCTCTGGTCGCCTGGTGGGCGCTGCAGATCGGTTGAGATGTACGATGCGCTCGACATTTGGTGGACGAGGAGGCAGATCAGCAACAATGCTGCGAACGAAGGTTTCGCGTTCGAGGACGGCCAGCGCTGGATTTGTGCGCCGTTCGCGACCAATGGTCGTTGAAGGCTCAGCAGCGATGCGCCGTCCGCAGAGCGAGCCGGCCAGGTGAGCAGGATAGACCTCTATATCATCTCCAAGTGGGAATATGCGCTCGTGGAGAGTCGTGTACAGCAGCTCAGCGAGACTCGCCGCCTGGTTGCCATGCAGATCTGGTCGACCAACCTCTCCAACGAACAGCGTGTCACCACTTAGCAGCCGTGGCGTCTCGTTCCCCTCAACGTTACACACCAGCAAACTGATGCTATCAAGGCTATGGCCAGGCGTATGGAGCACGAGAATGCGGGCGGGTCCAATAACAATTTCCTCGTTATCGTCAACGTCGCAATGCGGATAGGTGACCAGGGCATTGCGGTGAATCAGAATGGTCGCCCCGGTGCGGGCGGCGAGGCGGGTAGCACCCGAGACGTGGTCGGCGTGGGTATGGGTCTCAATAATGTGCGTGATCTGCAGACCCTGCTGCCGGGCGAGGCCGGCATACTGCGGTACAGCATCCCAGCGCGGATCGATGACTGCACATACCCCCTCACCACCGGCAATATATGATGCGCAGCCTATATCTGGCAGGCGCAGTTGGCGAAAATACACCTTCCCCTCACTCTTCGTCTTCCCAGCCAGCCTTCTCAATGTAGAAGGTGTAGACGCCATTCTCCTCGGTCTGTTCCAGGAGTGTATGGCCTGTCTGTTCAGCCCATGCTGGAACATCGCGGCAGGCTCCCTTGTCGGTCGCGCTCACAGCAAGGACCTGGCCGCGTTGAAGATCCTTGATGGCTCGCTTGACAGAGATGACGGGCATAGGGCATAGCATTCCTTTGGCATCTAATTGCCGATCAACATGTATTGCTTCGCTCATGGGTGGTTCCTCCCTGCTTGTGCTGTCGTGACGAACGTATTTACCGGCGAACAGTGTTCAACGCTCCAATGTGTTTGTCATACCTGGTTGTAGGCTCTGCGGCGAGGGCCGTGGAGGCCATTAAATAAGGAGGGTCGTATGTGCTCCTGTGGCAAAACCCAGGAACATGGCCGCCCCGCCGAACTCAATGCCATCGATCAGGTCCTCGCGCCGGATGCCCATGACCTCCATGGTCATCTGACAGGCAATCAGCTTGACGTCCAGTTCGATAGCCTGGTGGAGCAATTCAGGAACCGAGACAACGTTGTGTTTGGCAAACATGCCTTTCATCATCCTGGTCGCCATAGGCGTCATACCAGGAAGCATTCCAAGAATATTGGGCATCGGCACCGGCATGGCCGGATTGGCGATCGGCGCAATCTGCAGCTTCTCTGGTCCACCCTTCTTAAGAATGTTCAGGCCATAGAAGGTGAAGAAGATACGCGCATCTGCATCCATCGCTGCGGCAGTCGTTGCCAGGATGAGTGGTATGTAGGCCATAGAAGATACGCGCATCTGCATCCATCGCTGCGGCAGTCGTTGCCAGGATGAGTGGTATGTAGGCCATGTCAAGCGTTCCCTTTGAGGCGATGATCGCAACCTTGCGCTTCGCAGGATCGCGCTTCATGGCCTGCGCGACACGTTCCTTCACAAGCGCGTCAAGGCGCTCAGCCACCAGTGATTCGACGTGCCGCTCTATCAACTGCTCGATGTTGTCTGGAAGGTCTGACTGCTCTGATTTCGCCTGGGTTGTCATTGGCATCTCCCTGGTGCGCTATGAGCCGCACCTGCTGTGTTTGATGACGAGATCACTTCGTACTCGTTCAACTTTACATTGATGTTATGATAAGTGTGCGGCTAATTCCGAATAAAAGCATCGGGGAGTTCACCCATATTTGGTGTCTTTACTTCCAACCCGAAGGGTAGAGAGTATATATGACGAACCGCGAACAGCCAAATGGGAATCTTGCAGTACTCCTGTGCGCCTTGTCTTTTGCCACGGGCCTGGGGCTCAGCGAGCGTATGGAGCATGGGCTGAATAGCGCGTACCTCGGGCTCCGGCTCGCCGATGTGCTCAACCTCCCGAGCGAGGAGCGGGAAGCCATCTTCTATGGCGCACTTCTCAAGGACGTCGGCTGTACCGCGTGTTCGGCTGTCTTTTCTGCCTTCTTCCCCGATGATGAACTGGTGCCCCGCTCGGATTTCGGGCTGGTCGATCCCACCCGGCTCACCGATATCATCGCATGGTTATCCAGAAATGTGCCGGTAGACTCACAGCTCCCCGGCCGCATCTCCAGACTCCTATCCTTCGTGGTCCAGTGTGGGCCTGTCGTGAAGGAAGGGATGCGGGGCCACTGTGAAATCGCGGAGTTGTTCGCACGGCGACTCGGCTTCCCAGAGTATGTCCAGCGCACCCTCCGCTTCCAATTGGAGCGCTGGGACGGCAAGGGCCTGGCCTACGGCCTCAAGGGTACCGCGGTACCCCTGGCGGCCCTGGAGCAGCAGGTCGGCTTCTGGCAAACGCTCGAGCACGAGTCGGCGGAATCAGTCATCCTGGCGATGCAACCGCCATCATCTGCTGACCGGATGATGGAGGATCAGATGGAGGTGGTGTGCGAAGCCCTGGCGGACTTAGTCGATATCAAGACCTATCAGTCATGGAACCATTCGCGCATTGTGGCCGAGGTGGCAGTGGGCATGGGGAGTTACCTCGGTTTGGGGGGGGCCGAGCAGACCAGGCTGCGCTGCGCAGCGCTCGTCCATGACATTGGGAATGTGGCAATCCCTTTACGCATCCTGGAAAAGGGGGACCGCCGATCGGCAAGTGAATGGGAATATTATCGCCTCCATTCCTATTACACTCAGCGGGTGCTAGAGCGGCCGCATCCTGGCAGTCGCGGACACCTATGCTCAGCTTACACATCAGCAGGGCGACCAGGTAGAGCCAGCAGACGCATTGCGCAAAATGCGCCCGAGCGTCGGTACTCAATTCGATGGATCGTGCTACGATGCGCTTGCCGCGTCACTGACCAGTGCTCATCTCGTCAAGAGAACTGCGCCCGAGCGCCGGCAGTTGGGCGACCTGACGGAGCGGGAGGCAGAGGTGCTGCGCCTGCTAGCCCAGGGCCAGAGTAATCCTCAGATCGCAAAGGCCCTGGTCATCAGCAGGAAAACAGTCGAACACCACCTGGAGCACATCTACAACAAGATCGGCGTCACCTGCCGGACCTCCGCCGTGGTTTACGCCGTCCAGCATGGGATTGCCTAGCACATCATTTCAAGCTCCTGCATTGGCTTCTCAAGGTGCTGCAAAACCGATGGAACGGTATCTCCCTGGAGAGGAAAGAGCGATCATCCAGGTATAGATTGTACAAAACGATTTGGTCAGAAACTCTGACAAACTGCGTCTTGCTACGAGTTTCGACTTTTCTATGCTTCCGCTCTCACGTGAGAATCACGGAAATTGCCCATCAATCGACGCGGCCCTCAGCCTTGCTACCTGTACCTGCTCCTCTGTCGTTTTTATTCACTTGATTCTTCCCAGCGCTCTAAAAGCAAATGGTAGTGCGCGATCATTGCTTGGTGAAGTGCTTCTTCGGCATGATTCCCATTCTGTATCTGCTCTCCATGATATATGAGTGCTTTTCGTGCACCCTCTATCGCCTTTGGCGGCACTTTAGTAAAATGTATCGCCTCTGCTGGCAGAGGCTCCCATGTCGGAGAGTTCCGCCAGTTAATATATGGGCAATTGCGGCACTGATTCGCACAACAATAGCCACGCCGAATGAGGAATGAGCGGGTAGCAACGTAGAAGCCGTTAGAGTCAATAATCCAATCATCTGTGTCTTCCATGGGGCATCTTCCAATTCATACCTAGTCTCCGTATGTCAATGTATTCTGGCTCCACTAGCATTGTCAAGACAAACAGATATCTTCTCCTATCAGTTCGTGAGGTTGCAAAGAGCTTTGAGCCGATGGATATCTATGTGTTGACGCAGGAAACCAGCCAACTTGTCGTATTCAACTTGACGGTTGAAGCTCACCCCCTCTGGCAAGACAAGCTGAACGGAGCGTCGCCCTGCCAGGGCAGCTATCATGCTCTGCCTGAAGGTATCATTCTCGAACAAGCCGTGTAAATAGCATCCTGCGCACCAACCGTCGGCACTGAGCCGGCCATCTTTGCCTGTGGGGGGCGTTTCAAAAGCGCAGGTGCCACCCCGGCCATTCCTTCCTGTTGTCACCGTACGCCCTACGTGAATCTGGTATGCCTGAAAGCGTTGCCCATGCATATGCGCAAAGAGGCCACGTAGAGCAGACACATCTACCCGAGCTTCACTCCGTTGCGTGATCTTTTCGCTGATCGGCTCGAAAAAGGTTTCGACGGGCAGCAGGTTCAGGCCAGGCTCGACCGTCCCGGCATCTGCTTCGGCGCCCACGTAGTCACTCAGGCGTTCACCCAACATCTGGTACCCACCACAGAGACCCAGCACGGCACAACCACGTTTCGCGCACTGCCGGATGTGCTGCGCGAGCCCTTGCCGCCAGAGCCAGGCCAGGTCCGAAAGCGTATTTTTCGTGCCAGGCAGGATGATCAGGTCAGGCTGGGCCGGAAACTCAGCCGGGCTGGCGGCAATGCGCAGACGCACCATGGGTTCAGCAGCCAACGCATCAAATTCATCGTAGTTGCTCAGGTAGGGCAGGCGCACCACGACGACTTCGAGCGGGCTCTTCCCCTGATCCTGTTGACGCTGCAATACATAGGCCGTTCCCTCGTCGAGTGCCACTGAGTCCTCTTCCGCGATGCGAATATCGTTGTAAAAAGGCACTGTTCCCAGGACAGGTACACCACTTCGGTCGGCGAGGAGCTGTTCGCCTGACCGCCAGAGCGACAGGTCGCCGCGAAATTTATTCACGACCAGTCCCTTCACACGGGCCCGGTCTTCAGGCTGCAGCAACAGCAGCGTGCCCAGAAGCGAGGCGAAGATCCCTCCCCGGTCGATATCGCCCACCAGCAGCACTGGGGCCTCGGCCAGACGAGCTACTGGCATATTGACCAGGTCGTACTCGGCCAGATTCAGTTCGACCGGACTGCCCGCCCCTTCAATCAGGACCAGATCGTACGCATTCCGTAGTCTAGCAAGAGCCTGGCGTACGACATCAAGCAATCCGGAACGATGGCGGTAGTAATCACGGGCCTCTGCCGTTTCGAGCGGACGTCCCAGAACGATCACCTGGCTGCGAGACGGGCCCTCTGGCTTGAGTAAGATCGGGTTCATCTCTACGGTGGGTTCGACACCCGCTGCTTCCGCCTGCACCGCCTGTGCCCGGCCGATCTCGCCGCCACCCTGGGTCACGAAAGAATTCAGCGCCATATTCTGCGCCTTGAAGGGAGCGACCCGCCAGCCATCCTGCGCGAAGATGCGGCACAGGCCCGTTACCAGCGTACTCTTCCCTACTGTTGAGGCCGTTCCCTGCACCATGAGTGTCTTTGCTTGACTCATACGATCTCCTGCAAAGCGAGCAGCAATTGTTGCCATTCGCCCCTAGGGCGTGTGGCAATGCGAATGAACTGGGGGAGTCCGAATGAGGTGCAGTCGCGCACCAGTATGTTTCTGGCCAGGAGCTGTTGACGAACGTGGTGAGCATCCCCAACTTCTAGCAGACAGAAATGCGTGCGCGACGGCATGACATGCAGGCCGCTATCTCTTAAGGCATGGAAGAATGCACGACGTTCAATGGCCAGATGATCCAGCGTTGTTGTGAGATGCGTGCGGTCGGCCAGAGCGGCGATGGCAGCCGTCTGGGCCACACCATTCACGTTCCAGGATGGCAGTTGTGCGCCGAGCCTCTCGGCGACATCCGGCGTGGCTACAGCATATCCCAGGCGCAAGCCGGCCAGGGCGAAATCTTTCGTCAGCGAGCGCAGCACCATAACCTGCTGCCTCCTGGTGGCATCCACCAACTCGACCGCCGAGTACGACTCGTGCGGAAACACAAAGCGCCAGTACGCCTCATCGACTACGAGCATCGCGCCAGTCCCTTGGCAGGCTTCTGCTACAAGCTGGACGTGCTGTTGGTCTAACCAGGTGCCGGTCGGGTTGTTCGGATTGCAGAGCCAGACCAGGGAGGGTCGCTCCCTGCTGATCCAGGCAGCGACTGCCGCCATGTCCGGCTGAAAACACGCGCTGGCTTGTGCCTGAAATTCAACCACGGTGGCTCCAGTGGCCAGACAAGCCACGCGATATTCGCCAAACGTCGGACCAAGCATAGCCGCCTTCAGGCCGGGCTTCAGGTAGGCATGGGCTATAGCCCAGATGAGTTCGGCGGTGCCGTTTCCACATACGATGGAGCCGAGTGGCAGGTCCCTTGAGGCAAGCTCATCGTCCAGAATGGCCCGTCGCAACTGGAGGCACTCGCAGTCTGGATAGCGGTCAATGGCAGCATTTGCCACGGCTTCTCGCACATGTGGCGAAGGGCCATACGGGTTGGCATTCACACTAAAATCAAGTACGTCCCAGGGGTGCAGGCCTAAGCGTTCTAGTTCACCGTAATCAAGCGCGCCATGGACGACCCTCTCTCCCCTGTTCATTCCATTACCCATACTGAACAACTCCAAAACGTTTTAACGACTGCTGTGAGGAAAACGACCACGCACCCAATGCTCCATACCATCTGTTCAGCCTGCCGGACTCTGGAGGCGGTGATGGCCTTGTCGTTGTCGCCGAGCCTGTAATGGCCGACCTTCTCCAATTGCAGGCCAAGCGCACCGGCAGCAGCGGCCATGGGATGCCCGGCGTTAGGACTGGCAGTCCTCTGGGCGTCACGCCGCCAGATCCGCCAGGCTTTGAGCCGATGACCGCCGAAGAGCGGGGTGAGTGCAGTAATGAGCAGCGCAGTCAGCCTAGCCGGAAGCGCGTTCAGCACATCGTCGAGCCGGGCTGCTGCTTTGCCCAGGTATTCATATTGACCATGATAGCCAACCATCGAGTCAAATGTGTTGAACAGGCGATACGCCGCTGCACCGGGTAAGCCAAACAGCGTGTAGTACAAAAGTGGAGCGACAATGGAGTCGCTCAAATTCTCAGCTAATGATTCGATGGCGGCTGCCCCCGCTAGTTCTGCCGTCAGCTCGGAACGCTCTCGGCTGACCAGGTTTTGCAGCGCATGCCGTGCAGCAGGCAGGTCACCTTGCTCAAGAGACAGCCGTACCGAACGCCCTGCTTCGGCCAGCATGCGCAAGGCAAAAAAAGGTTTTAGACCCATGCCTTCCATCAGTGCATACAGGATGAGGCCCCTGCAGTGGCCGCCGCGCTGTATGGCTTCGGCTCGTACCCGTTTTGCTAGCCAGTGAACGATCGCTGCGGGAAGGAAGGCCGCGGGAGCAGCCAGCGCCAGCATGACCACACCATACAGCACCTGGGGAACATGGCCTTGGGGAGCGGCTCGTTCCAGGCGTCGTATGAGCTTGCCGAACCAGACAACCGGGTGCCAGGCGGCAGGCGGTTCACCCAGGACGTCCAGCCCGAGTGCCACCAACACGGCTGCCCCTTCTTCTAAGGCAATCCTTCTCCCTGGCCTCTGCTTGCTCGGTTTCATTGTAAAACTCACTTCCTTTTTGCGAGCCGCTTTCTTTTCTCCCCAGTTAGCCGTGCTACTTCCGTTCAAGATGCACCTGCCATGATCGTGCGGCGACGACAAACCGTTGAGCAGCCAGGGGGAACCCACTAAATGACAGGTGTACATAGGTTGCAAGGAGGTTGCCTTGCACGAATCCTTCCACCTGCTTACGAAGAGGAAATTCATAAGCAGCCTCCTCTCGTGCCAGGGGAGCATTCAGGCACGAGTAGTGAAATTCATGCCCTCGCACCACTTCCCCCTGGCGCGTCAGCAGGGTATCGCGCAAAGCAGTAGCCTCGCGATATCCGATCACGAGTCCCTTCCGATCACTGCTCATGATGCTTTTTCTGGCAATGGCTCCTACCATCGGCAGCTCTTCTCCTGACGCAATGCGGATGGCTTGGCAGAGGTACATCAATCCGCCACATTCCGCATAGCAGGGCATGCCTTTCTGAAGGAGTCGTGCAAGAGCAGCGCGCATGCTTGCGTTTGCAGCTAAGTGCTGTGCATATTCCTCGGGAAACCCACCACCGATGTAGATACCAGCTATCTGCTCGGGTAACACGGTATCGTGCAGAGGGCTAAAGGGGACCAAGTCCGCACCAGCACGCCGGAGTAAGTCCAGCGTATCTGGGTAGTAAAAGTTGAACGCTTCATCCTGGGCAATGGCAATGTTTACATGTTCCTGCGTCGTTTCCATTGAGGAAAAGGGTTCTTGGGAACTCTGCTCGAGAGGAGGAGCCTCGCGGGCAAGCGTAAGGAGCCTTTCACCGTCACACGTTTGGCCAAACTGCTGTCCAAGCGCGATGAGCTGCTGAGCACTCACTATACGTTCAGCGGCCGGAACCAAGCCTAGATGCCGTTCAGGTACCAGTTTGTCGGGAAAATGACTCAAATAGCCCAGCAGAGGTATGCCGGTTTCTGCCTCAATGGCTTCCTGTAACAGACGAGCATGACCGGCTCCTCCAACGCGGTTCGCGATCACTCCTGCGATGCGTACCTCTGGATCGAGGTGCTGAAATCCCAGCACCACTGCGGCTGCACTGCGCGCCATGGCCCCCGCATCGATGACCAACACGACGGGTGCCTGGAGGAGCTTTGCAACCTCGGCAGTACTTCCCACGTCGCTGGTGCTACGCTCGCCATCATAGAGCCCCATGACCCCTTCGATCACGGCGATCTCAGCAGAGGCAGCAGCCATACAAAAAACGTCCAGCATCCGGCTGGGTGGCATCATCCAGGTATCCAGGTTATAGCAGGGGCGGGCTGCGGCCAGGGCGAGATGGGACGGGTCGATATAGTCCGGACCAACTTTGAAGGGTTGGACCGCTATACCGCGCGTGCGTACATGCGCGATGAACGCCGTCGTCATGGTGGTTTTGCCGACCCCACTGGACACACCAGCGAGCACAATCCTGGGAAGAGTCAACAGCATGTCAACCCACCTCTCATCGTTAGTGAACGTTGTGCTATTCGAGCTTCAATTTGTGGGAGCCGCATTGGTTGTGCTTCCTCGTCTCTGCTTACACCGTCCCTGAGCAGTAATCGGGCAAGGCGCCGGAGAACTTCTCAGGATGAATAAGCTGTGCCAGGCAGCGTAGCCCCTCGACCAGGCGCTGGCTGGGATGCTGCATGATGTTGACATTGATACGGTACACATGATGCAATTTGAGCGCGTCTATACTACTCCAGTTAGGCCGCTGATACACCAGCGCAGGATTCCCACCGTAGGCAGGATCTTCCGTCAGGATGACAAACTGCGGGTTGGTAGCGATAATCGCTTCGTCTGTGACCTGCGGGTAGCCACCGTTACTGCTGTTGTTATGGAAGATATTGACGCCATTGGCGTCCTGCAAGAGTTCATCGCCAAAGGAACCGCCGCCAAAGACATAGGGTTTTCCCGGTGTACTATCGTCGACTTCCAGTAACACCCTGGGAGCAGTCGTCCCTGCCACTGCTGCTTTGATCTGGTTGATTTGCTGCTGCAACTGGTTCACCAAGGATTGAGCAGCGTCCTCCGTCAATGTCAGGCGTCCTACCAGCAAGGTTTGCTGGAGAATCCCTGAGAAATTCGTGATGGGAAGATCGACGACATCTAAGCCCAGGCTTTTGAGCTGTTGATCGTACTCTTTCGTCTCTCCACCCCAGCTCAGGATCAGGTCGGGCTTCAATGCCACGATCTGCTCGACATTGTACTTACCATTGACATCCGAAACCTTTGGCAGCGATGCCAGTTTAGGTGGGTAGCCCGTGTAGTAATCAACCGCGACCACTCGACCTTGGAGCTGCAATGCCCCCAGCATTTCACTCATGCTGGGAAGCAGTGAGACGATACGTTGCGGAGCAGTTGTCGGAAAGGCAATCGGAGTTCCGTAAACATCGAGCGCGACGGTGAGAGTGGGAGTCGGCCGGGCTCCAGTTGTCGGTGATGAACTTTGCCCGCAGGCTGTAAGCAGTACGAAGCAAGTCAGAAGCAGGACGAGAGAGAGACGAAAAGAGATGACATGGGAGCGCATGTGGTTGTAACCTCCAAGTTCATTGTAACGCCCGCTGTCACCTCGCGGAAAATGGAGGTCAACCAAGAACACCCCTAGACACAGGCTGTGAAGCGTTCCTTCACCGAGGTCGTCGATGTCTCGGCAGCTCGCTCCTCTTACGCGAAGGA
>WNFF01004882.1_pt1 | contig 10941 bp, 10 predicted proteins | sample 5400441 | NCBI WGS metagenome assembly WNFF01 (sample SAMN13153345, study PRJNA577476) | soil metagenome | isolation source: 120 cm saprolite under Douglas fir tree site 2 hole 3 replicate 1 | place: USA:California | collected 2015-04-18
ATCACGCCGCCGAACCGGGGGTGGTGCGGCACGTCCTTGGTCTGCACGCGGTCCATGACCAGCTTCCAGCGAGCGCCGTCCTGCGTGGTGAATTGCGCCGTGCCGTCCACCGAGTCACGGGTCGCGCCGAGGTCCCATGCGCGGAAGTTGAAGGTCCCGGAAATTGGCACGACGTTGTTGGAGTACGGGCCGTTCTGCACCTGCGATTCCAGGCCCTCGCGCTCGTCGCCGAACTGCTGGAGGATCGGGGCCGCGCTATCGGGGAACGGAAACGGGCCGGGCAGGATCTGAATCACGGGCCCGCCGCCCGTTACGCGGATGGCGCGCGCGGCCGGCGTCGCGGCATTGTCCTCCCCGGCCATCGGCATAGCATAGTCCGTGGCAGCAGGCGCCACCGCGCCGCCCACCGCGGTCACGTGCAGTGTGGCGACCATGCCGAGCTTCTTGTGGGAGTCGTTCCCCACCGGACAATAGACCTCGTAGCCGCCCGGCCGCAGGGCGAGCGTAAGGGTCGCCGTGGCGCCGGGCTGAATCAGCGGCGTCTCCTGCTCCACGCCGTGGCCTTCGACCTCGAAGGCGTGGGGGATGCTGCCGCCGTTGGTGACTGTGAAGGTGACCGTGCCGGCTGGAACCGCGGCCGGCGAGAGTTCGACCTTCCATTCAGTGAGCCGTGCCACCACAGCGGGCGGCGATTGGTACAGCATCATGTCTTCCTCCGGTGTCGGGTTGGTGCGAGAATGTCCGACGGGGAGACTGAGCTGGCCCCGGCCTTATTCCCGCGGGAATATTTCGGCCGGGGGGCGGGTCTAGGTCGAATGGGGACATAGGGTCCCCTGGAGGGCTGGTGGAGCCGAGCGAGCTGGCGCGATTCGAGGCCGCGATGCTGCCGCATTTGGACGCGGCCCACAATCTGGCGCGCTATCTGTTGCGCGACGACTCCGCCGCGGCGGACGCCGTGCAGGACGCGTATCTGCGCGCGCTGCGCCACTTCGGCGGCTGGCGCGGCGGCGACGCGCGCGCTTGGCTGCTCACGATCGTCCGAAACGTGTGCCGCAGCGCACGCGCCGAGACCGGCGTGGAGTTCGATGAGACATTGCACAGCGGCGACATCGCCGATAAGGACCCCGCGGCCGATCTGGCGCGCCGGACGGCGCGCGAGACGCTGGGTGAGGCGCTCGAGCAGCTGCCGCCGGAATTTCGAGAGGTGATCGTGCTGCGCGAGCTGGAGGGGCTTTCCTACAAGGAGATCGCTGACGTGACGGGCGTACCGGTGGGCACCGTGATGTCGCGCCTGTCGCGCGGCCGCGAGCGGCTGCGCCGCGTGCTGGGCGCGACGGAGGGTGGGGGATCGTGACGCACCGCGAGGTCGAGCTGCACCTCGACGCCTACGTGGACGGCGAGCTGGCCGAGCGCGAGACGCGCGAGCTGGCGGCGCATCTCGCGGAGTGTCGCGAATGCACGGCGCGCCACGACGCCCTGGTCGCGCTGCGCACGGCGATCGCGGCCCAGGCGCGGTATTACCGGGCCGACGCGGCGTTGCGCGGACGACTGCGCGCGTCACTGCGCGAGGCGGCCGGCGTAGGCCGGCGCCGCTGGCTCCTGTCGTGGCGCCCGTTGGCGGCGGCGGCGGTGCTGGCCGTTGTCGCGGTCGGCGCGTGGCAGCTGTCGGCCGCGAGCGCGGCGCGCGACGCCATCGCCGGCGAGGTGCTGGCGAGTCACGTACGCTCGCTCCTGGGCGAGCACCTCACCGATGTGGCATCCACCGACCAGCACACGGTCAAGCCGTGGTTCAATGGGCGGCTCGACTTCTCGCCCCCGGTATCCGACTTCGCCGGCGCGGGATTTCCGCTGCTGGGTGGCCGGATCGATTACGTGGGTGGCCGCGCGGTCGCGGCGCTGGTGTACGGCCGCCGCCGTCATGTCATCAACGTCTATCTATGGCCTGCGGACCGAGGTGCGACTGCGGGTCCGGCGGCCCTAACGCGCCAGGGTTATCACCTGCGCCATTGGACCACGCCCGCCTTCGTCTATTGGATTGCGTCCGATCTGGGGACGGCGGAGCTGGATCAGTTCGCGGGCCTCCTCAAAAGCGCCGACGCGGCCACACCGTAGCACCGGCGCAACCCTTCTCTCGGCCACCGCATCCAAGGGGGGTGCACACACACCCGAGGGACCTATGACCCGCTACGCCCGGTGTCCCCTCGCGCTTGCAGCCGTCCTGGCGCTCGTCGTCCCACCCCTCACCGCGCAGGTCGACACCGCGGCCGGTGCCGCGGCCTTGGCTGACTTCGCCACCGCCTGCGCCAAAGATGGCGGCGCTCTCTGGGGCCGCTCGCTCTGCGGCCCGCTCTACTTGGTCGATCCCGCGAGCCGCAGCGTCATCGCCAACCAACCGGACTCGGCCCACCAGCTCACCGCGCACGGTGCGGTGTACGTCGGCACGCTGCCGGCCGGCGTCACGCCCGCCAATACCGCCATCACCTGGGGCGGCGTGCGTTGGGCGATGGTGATGCTGCCCTTGCCGGCCGACCGCTTCACCCGGCTCGAGCTGCTCGCGCACGAGTCGTTTCATCGGATCCAGGGCGGCCTGGGAGTTTCGGTCGCGGACGCATCAAGCCCGCAGCTGGACGAGCGCGACGGCCGCGTGTGGCTGCGCCTCGAGCTCCGCGCCCTGTCCCGAGCCCTGTCCTCCAGCGGGCCCGCCGCCCGCGACGCCGCGCGCGACGCGATGCTGTTCCGGGCCTACCGCGTCTCCCAGACACGCGGCGCGGATTCGCTCGAGGCCCTGCTCGAGACCCAGGAAGGTCTGGCCGAGTATACGGGCGCGAAAGTCGCGCTCGCCGCGGTCGGGCTGCCCGACAAGCGCCTCGCCACCGAATTGGCGGATTACGAGGCCCGCCCGAGCTACGTGCGCTCGTTCGCGTACGCGACGGGCCCGGCCATCGGTCTGCTGCTCGATCGCTATGCGTCCGATTGGCGCACGCGCGTGCGCACGCGGCACGATCCCGCGGGCTTGCTGGCGGCCGCACTGGGCTTCCACGCCGATGACGGCCTCGAGCGGGAGGCAAAGACCGCCGCCCGCGCCTATGACGGGGCCGCGATCATGACGGCGGAAGACGCGCGCGCGATCGATCGGGCGACACGGCTCGCGGCCTACCGCGCGCGGCTCGTGGATGGTCCCGTCCTGGTTTTGAAGCAACGCGACCTCGGCTTCACCATGGATCCGAACACGCTGGTGCCGCTCGGCCCGGCGGGCACGGTGTATCCGACGGGGACCTTCAAGGCTTCGTGGGGGACGCTCCAGGTGTCGGGCGGCGGCGCGTTGGTGAGTCCGGACTTCACGAGCGTCGCGGTCGCGGCGCCGGCCGACACGTCGGGGCAGACGCTCACCGGCAGCGGCTGGACGCTCGCGCTGGCGTCAGGATGGGTGGTGCGCCGCAGCGCGGCGCACGCCGGCAGCTATGAGGTCGTCGCGAGCCAGTAGCTTTAGTGCGAGGGCTTCACGAACCGGTCGTACCACGCCAGGTAGCGCTGCAGGCGGTCCTGCAAGTGTGACGGCGCGCGCAAGCCATGGGGCTCGCCGGGGTACACGACGAGCTCCGTGGTGCGGCCGAGCCGCCGCAGCGCCTGGTACAGCTGCTCGCTGTTCTGGATCGGTACGTTCCAGTCGACGTCGCCGCCCATGATCAACGTGGGCGTGACGATCTTCTCGACCGAATTGAACGGCGACAGCCGCTCCCACACCGCGCGCGCCCGCCACGGCAGGCCCAGCTCCTTCTCCCATTCGTACTGGTAGTGGTCGTGACCGTAGTTGGCGACGTACAGCACCTCACTGGCGCCGCTGATCGCCGCTGCGAAGCGGGTGGTCCGGACGATCACGTGATCCGTGAGAATGCCGCCGTAGGACCAGCCGCCCACTCCCAGGCGTTTGGGATCGGCGATCCCCTGACGGATCGCGTAGTCCACGCCCGCCATGACGTCGTCGTAGTCCTTGTTGCCCCAATCCGCGAAGATCGCCTTGCAGAATGCCTCGCCGTATCCCGACGAGCCGCGCGGGTTCACGTTGATCACCGCGTAGCCGTTGGCGGCGAACAGCTGTGACTCGAAGTTGAAATGCCAGCTGAATTGCGACACCGGGCCGCCGTGAATGCGCAGCAAGGTGGGCAGCGGTGCTGTGCCGGCCTTGTAACCCGGGGGCGTGAAGATGAACGCCTCGATCTGCGCGCCACCCGAGCTCGGGAATTTCACCTTCTGCACGCCGCCCAAGTCGATCGCCTGCAGTAGGGAATCGTTGGTGGTGGTGACGCGGCGCAGCGCGTCGCGGTCGAGCTTGAAGATTTCGCCAGGCAGGTCAGGCCGGGACACAAGTGCCACCGGCGCGCCATCAGGTGCGAGAGCGAAAGCTCCCGCGTCGAGGTGCCCCGCCACGGGTCGGGTCAGCCCGCTGCCGTCCACGCCGATGCGCGCCACGTCGCGCTCGCCCGCATCTTCCAACAAGAACCAGATGCTCTTCCCGTCCGCCGCGAAGTGCGGGCTGCCGACGTTGCGGTCGAGCGCCGTGGTGAGCACGCGCGGTGTGCCGCCAGCAGCGGGCACCACGGCGAGATGCGCCGTCGCATACCAGAGCAGGTCGGGTTCGGCGTTCATCACATAGGCGATCTGCTTGCTGTCGGGACTCCAGGCGGGCTCCCGGTCGGGACCGGGATTGGTGGTGACCTGGCGCAAGGTCCGGCCGCGGGTCGTGTCGTCCGATGCGACGATCCAGATGTCGTCGTTGCGGTTGGCGTCGGGCTCGGCGGTGCGGTTGGAGACGAACGCGATCCACTTGCCGTCGGGGCTCCAGGTCGCGTCGCCCTCGTCGTAATTCCCCGATGTGATCTGGGCCAGCGCGCCGCTCGCCAGCGTGAACACGTAGAGATGCGTGCGCAGCGTGTCGAGATAGCCAGTGCCGTCCTGCTTGAACTGCAGCCGCGTAATGACCTTGGGGCGCGGGCTCTTGCCGGCCCACGGCGTGCCCAGCGTGTCGCGGATCGCGAGTACCAACCGGGTGCCGTCGGGCGACCACTCGTAGGCGTCGACGCCCTGCGCGACGTGCGTCAGGGGCCGGGCTTCGCCGCCGCGGCGGTCGAGCGCCCACACCTGCGTCTTGGGCTCGCCGCCCGAGTCGGGCGGGGCGCCCGGACCGCGCGGCCGCGTCGCCAGGAACGACAGGTACTTGCCGTCGGGGCTCCAACGCGCGTCACTCGGCGCATAGCCCGGGGCCGTGAGCGGAATCGCCGGCTCGCTCGAGTCGAGCGGCGCCATCCACAACCCGGTCTCGTTGCGGTCGGCCTTGAGGTTTGTCGAGCGGACCGTGTACGCCACCCAGCGCCCGTCGGGACTCACTTGCGGAGGCCCGATCTGCTTGATGGCGAAGAGGTCGTCGACCGTGAGCGCACGTTTTGCCGGCGCCTGGGCGAGCCCCGCGGCGGCTGAGAGCGCGAGCGCTGCAAGCACGGGCAGCCATGAGATCCGAACGAACATGAGTGCACCTCCGCAGTTAAGTTCTCACCTTCTGCGTTGCTTCGCACCGTCTGCCCGGAGGCCGTCCATGGCCCGCGACCGGCGTATCCAACTGCTGTTGAGCATTTTCGACCAGGCGTTCGGCGGAGCGTCGTGGCACGGCACCCCGTTGGGCGGTGCGTTGCGCGGCGTGTCGCTGCGGCAGGCGCTGTGGCGGCCCGGCCGCGGCCGGCACAACATCTGGGAGCTGGTGCTGCACACGGCGTATTGGAAGAACGCAGTGCGGCGGCGCCTGACCAGGGACGACCGGGTCGCTTTTCCCCGGGCGGGCGCCAACTTTCCCGGACTGCCGCCCCGGCCCACCGCCGCGCAATGGAAGCGCGACGTCGCTGAGCTCAAGCGCGAGCACAGCTTGCTGCGCCGCGCCATCGCCCGGGTGGCACCTGCCCGGCTGGGGCGGCGGGTCTGGCAATCGCGCTGGAACACGGCGGCCACGGTGGTGGGTATTGCTTCACACGACTTATACCACGCGGGACAGATCCAGCTGTTGAAACGCTTGCAGCGAGGCGCCAAATGAAACAGCGGAAGCTCGGTACGCAGGGCCTGACCGTTTCGGCACTCGGGCTCGGGTGCATGGGGATGTCGGATTTCTACAGCGGCCGCGACGATGACGAGTCGCTTGCGACCATCCATCGCGCCATCGAGCTGGGCGTCACGTTCCTCGATACGGCCGATGTGTACGGTCCGTACACCAACGAGCTCCTGGTCGGCAAGGCGATCAACGGCAAACGTGATGGCGTGGTGCTCGCCACCAAGTTCGGCAACGTGCGCGGCGCGGACGGCAGCTGGAAGGGCGTGAACGGCCGCGCTGACTACGTGCGCCAGGCGTGCGACGCGTCGCTCGAGCGGCTCGGCGTCGATCACATCGACTTGTACTACCAGCACCGCGTGGATCGCAGCGTGCCAATCGAGGAGACCGTGGGCGCCATGGCGGATCTGGTGCGCGCGGGGAAAGTCCGCTTTCTCGGACTCTCGGAGGCGTCGGCCGCCACCATCCGCCGCGCCCACGCCGTCCATCCGATCAGCGCGCTGCAGACCGAATACTCGTTATGGACGCGCGATCCGGAGGAAGAAATTCTGCCGGCGTGCCGCGAGCTGGGGATCGGCTTCGTGCCGTACAGCCCGCTGGGCCGCGGCTTCCTGACGGGCCGCTTCGCGCGGTTCGAAGACCTCCCGGCGGACGACTACCGCCGCAACAACCCGCGCTTCCAGGGCGACAACTTCCAGAAGAATCTCGACCTCGTCGCCAAAGTGAAGCAGCTGGCGCGCGAGAAGGGCTGCACGCCGTCCCAGCTGGCCCTAGCCTGGCTCCTGGCCCAGGGTCGCGACGTCGTGCCGATCCCCGGGACGAAGCGTCGCCAGTATCTGGAAGAGAACATCCGCGCGGCGGACGTGGTGCTCGCGCCCGACGACCTGCGCCGCCTCGCCGCGGTGGCGCCGCTGGGCGTGGCGGCCGGCATGCGCTACCCCGAAGGGGGCATGCGCACCATCAACGGGTGAGTATTCTCGTCGAAGCGTGCGTGGACTCGGTCGAATCCGCGCTCGCGGCCCAGCGCGGCGGCGCGAGCCGCATCGAGCTGTGCGACAATCTGGTCGAGGGCGGCACGACCCCCAGCGCCGGCGCCATCGCCGCCTGCCGCGACCGTCTCCGTATTCCCATCTATGTGATGATCCGCCCGCGCGGCGGCGACTTCTGCTACTCACCGGTCGAGCTCGACGTCATGCGCCGCGACATCGCGGGCGCGCAGGCACTGGGCGCGGACGGCGTGGTCCTCGGTCTGCTTCGGTCCGATGGCACGGTGGACCGCCGCCGCACCCGCGCCCTGATCGCACTGGCGCGCCCGCTCGCCGTCACGTTTCATCGAGCGATCGACGTCGCCCGCGAGCCCCTCGCCGCGTTGGACGATCTGCTCGCCCTGGGCGTCGACCGTGTCCTGACGTCGGGGCAGAGGCGCACGGCGCTCGCGGGCGCCCGCGTGATCGCGGCCCTGGTCGAGCGCGCGGCCGGCCGTCTGGTGGTGCTCGCGGGCGGCGCTGTGGACGAGACGAACGCCGGGGAGGTGGTGACGCGCACCGGCGTGCGCGAGATTCACGTCCGCGGCACGTCGCCTTCCCGGAGCGCGATGCGCTACAAGAGCCGTCGCGTGCGGATGGGCGGCGCGCCGCCGCCCGACGAATTCACCCTGCCCGTGACCGACCCCCGCCGCATCCGGCGGATTATGCAGGCGGTGAAATGAAATACCTCTTCCTCGCGGCGACGCTCGTCTCCGCACCGCTCGGCGCCCAGGGCGCCTACGCGCCTAGCGCGGACAATCTCGCCGCGCGGCAATGGTTTCGTGATGCGAAACTTGGGCTGTTCATCCATTGGGGCGTCTACAGCCAGCTCGCCGAGGGCGAATGGGTGATGCAGAACCGGCACATCGGCGTGCCCCAGTACGAGTGGCTGGCGTCGCAGTTCAATCCGGTGCATTACGATGCCGCCGCGTGGGTCGCGCTCGCCAAGGCGGCGGGCGCGCGCTACATCACGATCACGTCCCGCCATCACGACGGCTTCGCAATGTTCGATTCGAAGGCGTCGGATTACAACATCGTGGCGCGCACGGCGTACGGGCGCGACGTCCTCAAGCCCCTCGCCCAGGAATGCACCCGCCAGGGGCTCAAGCTGTTCTTCTACTACTCCCAGCTCGACTGGCATCATCCCGATTACTTCCCCCGCGGCGGCACGGGGCGCTATGCGGGCCGTCCCGACTCGGGACAATGGTCGCGCTACCTCGATTTCATGAACGCCCAGCTCGCCGAGCTGCTCACGAATTACGGACCGCTGGGCGGCATCTGGTTCGACGGGATGTGGGACAAGCCTGATGCCGACTGGCGCCTCGACGCGACCTACTCGCTGATCCACCGGCTGCAGCCGCGGGCGCTCGTGATCTCGAACCACCACCGCCTGCCGTTCCCGGGGGAAGACGTCCAGACCTTCGAGCAGGACCTGCCGGGGCAGAACACCGCCGGCTTCAACACGACGGAGATCAGCGCGCTGCCGCTGGAGACGGCGGCCACGACGAACGAATCCTGGGGTTTCAATCTCACGGACCGCGAGTTCAAGTCCGTGCCGCAGCTGGTCGGGCTGCTGGTGCGAGCGGCGGGGAACGACGCCAATCTGCTCCTGAATATCGGCCCGCGTCCCGACGGGACGATCCAGCCGGAATTCGTCGATCGGCTCCATGCGTTGGGCCAATGGCTCGACCGCTACGGCGAGTCGATTTACGGTACCCGCGGCGGTCCGGTCGCGCCGCGCCCGTGGGGCGTCACCACGCAGGCTGGGAATCGCGTGTACGTGCACGTGCTCGACTGGCGCGATCCGTCGCTGGCCCTGCCGCCCCTGGCGCGACGGGTGCTGCGGGCCCGGCTACTCGCGACCGGCACGGTCGTGCCGGTCACGCAGAGCCGGTCCGGCGTGGTGCTTGTCTTGCCGCCGCGTGCGCCGGAGGACGCGGATCAGGTGATCGTGCTCGAGCTCGAGCCGTCTTGAAACACCTCGTCGTGAAAGAGCGCGAGGGCGGCTACGAGGCGAGCGTCGTCACCGCGCCCGATCCCGAGCCCGGCCCGGGGGAGGTGCTGGTGCGCGTCGCGGCGTCCGGCCTGAACCGGGCCGACCTGTCGCAGATCGCGGGCCGCTACCCGCCGCCACCCGGCGAGTCGCCGATCCTCGGGATGGAAGTCTCGGGAAACCGCGCCGATACGGGTGAAGCGGTATGCGCGCTGCTGGCGGGCGGCGGGCACGCCGACCTCGTCGCGGTGCCGATCGGACAGATGATGCCGGTTCCCAAGAACGTGGACCTCACGGTGGCCGCGGGAATCCCCGAGGCGTTTCTCACCGCGTTCGTGAACCTCGTCATCGAAGGCGGGCTGGCATCCGGTCAAACGGCGCTGATTCATGCGGGCGCGTCGGGTGTCGGGCTCGCTGCTATTCAGGTCGCGAAGTTCCGCGGTGCCCGCGTCGCGGCGACCACGCGGACGGCAGCCAAGCTGAAGGCGCTGCGCGATGCCGGGGCGGACCTCGCGATCGACACGAGCGCGAGCCGCTTCGCTGAGGCGGTGACGGAGGCCTGGGGACGCGACGCGGTGCACGTCATTCTCGACCCGGTGGGGGCGGCGACGTTGCCAGGCGACCTGCGGGTGCTGGCGCCGGGCGGCCGGGCGATTTTCCTCTCGACCATGTCGGGGCGCGAGGCGCCGCTGGACATCGGGCTGCTCATGTCGAAACGCGGATCGCTCGTCGGCTCGACGCTGCGGGGCCGCAGCCGAGCGGAGAAGGCGGATCTCGTGACGCGGTTCCGGGAGCGGATGTGGCCCGCGTTCGCTGACGGTCGCCTGCGGGTGCTGGTGGACCTGGTGTATCCGCCCACGCAGGCCGCGGCCGCGTTTCAGCGGATGCGCGACAACGCCAACGTCGGCAAGATCCTGATCAACTGGCGTTGATCGCTAGCCCGCCAAGGCGATCAGCGCGATCCCGGCGCACGTCACCAGCGCCCCGGCCAGGCGGCGTGCGCCGAACGACTCGCGCAGCCACACCCAGCCGGCCAGCGCCCCCAAGACGATGCTCGACTCGCGGATCGCGCCGGCGTACGCGACCGGCGCCCGCGCGTAGACGTACAACACCAGCAAGTAGGCCGCTGCCTGCAGCAATCCCACCAGGAGGATCAATCCGGCGCGCGTACGTAGCGCGCCGCGCAACGCCGGCCAGCCGTACCAGCGAATCGTGACGGGCGTGAAGACGAGGGCCGCGAGGAGAAACATCGCGCCGGTGTAGCTGGCGGCGTCGACCCGTCGTACGGCGGCGCCGTCGATCGTCGAGTACGTCGCGATGCACAACGCCACAAGCAACGCCAGCGCCACGCCGCGCGCGTGATACGCCCCTCCCGCCGGCCCGACGCCCGCCACCAGCCACAGCCCGAGCACGATCGCGCCGAGTCCCGCGACCCCCGCGGCGCTCAACTGCTCGTGCAGCAGCAGCACCGCCGCGAGCGCCAGCAGCGCGGGCGCGGCGCCGCGCGCGATCGGATACACGAGCGAGAAATCGGCCACGCGGTACGCGGTGGTCAGGGACACGAAGTAGGCGGTCTCGACCACGGCACTGGCGAGTGCGAACCGCCACCCGATCGCCGGCACGCTCGGGCGCAGCAGCAGGACGGGCACGAAGCACAACGCGCTCGCGATCACCGCCCACCAGACGATCAGATGGCGGTCCGGCGCGCGCTTGAGCAGCAGGTTCCAGCAGGCGTGCAGAGCGGCGGCCGCGAGGAGGAGCGCGAGCAGGGGCAGGGTCATCGGGGCTCAACGATACACTTGAGGGCGGCTTGATGGCCACGCACTAACCTC
>WNFF01005607.1_pt1 | contig 10940 bp, 9 predicted proteins | sample 5400441 | NCBI WGS metagenome assembly WNFF01 (sample SAMN13153345, study PRJNA577476) | soil metagenome | isolation source: 120 cm saprolite under Douglas fir tree site 2 hole 3 replicate 1 | place: USA:California | collected 2015-04-18
AAGAGCACGACGTAGTCGACAGATCGCAACGCGCCGACCAACGCGGCACGGGCAGTTTCGGGCAGGACGGGTCGACCGGGGCCTTTCAAGGCGCACACGCTCGAATCCGAATTCACGGCTACGACAAGGATATCGCCTTCGCGGCGCGCGCCTTCGAGATAGCGGGTGTGGCCCACGTGCAATGTGTCGAAGCAGCCGTTCGCCAGCACAATTTTCTGGCCGCGCCTACGATGCTCCGCAAGTAGTTCGCGGAGGCGGTCGCGTGTGACGATTTTGGATTCCGCGACGCGCATGGTTATGAGCCGGAGCCGCCGGCATCGCGGCGAATCGCTTCGAGAAGCTCCGCCTGCGAAACGGTCGCTGTGCCGGTCTTCATCACCACCAGGCCACCAGCGATGCTGGCGATATGAGCGGCCTCCAGGGGCGATGCGCCGCAGGCCAGCGCCAAAGTGTAAGCGGCTAGCACAGTATCGCCGGCGCCGGTGACGTCAACGGCCTGGTCGCTTCCGTGAATAGATACGCGTGTTACGCGATCGCGCGTTTCAAACAGCGCCATGCCGTCGCGGCCGCGCGTCACGAGAAGCGCGCGCAGCTTCATGGCGGCGAGGGTCGCTCGGCCGCAGCGGGTTAACTCGTTGAAGTTCGAGCCGATGGCGGTGTGATGCAAAGCTTCGAGTTCCGCTTCATTTGGGGTGGCGCATAAGCGGCGAGATGGTAGCGAGCGTCCAGCGTGACAAACAGTCCGCGTTTACGTTTCATCGCGGCTTGGCGAACCAAGGCAGGACTGGCAACGCCAAAGCCGTAATCGGAAACCGCCAGCGCGTCTGCGGCGCGAATTTTTGCCGACAAAAGCTGCTGGATTTTCTTGCGCGCGGCTTCGGGGAGGGGGGATTGCGGCTCACGATCCACGCGGAGAACCTGCTGGCCCACGGTGTGCGCCCAGCCGGCGAGGAAGCGCGTCTTGGTTGGCGTGGTCCAGCCTTTTACTCGCGTAATTCCGGAAATGTCCACGCGTTTGCCGCGGAAATATTCAAGAAGCGAGTCGCCTTGGACGTCTTGGCCAACGGCAGTGACGGGAAGCACGCGCGCTCCCAAGTCGGCAAGGTTGTTCGCGGCGTTGGCTCCTCCGCCGGGGACGACCTGGGTCTCGCGGTGGCGCAGAATCAACACCGGCGCCTCGCGCGAGACGCGGGAAATGTCGCCGAACTGAAATTCGTCGGCGACAAAATCGCCGAGCAGAACGACCGTCTTGGAGGGAAATTTCTCGACGCACTCCGCCAGGGAAAGCAGGTCCACGGAGGTCGACGGCGTTTGTGCTAGCTTGCGAGTCATTTCTGCTGCCTCAAGATCCAATCCGCGGCGTCAGCGAGATCCGCTGCGATGAACTCCGGAGGCGCCGGCCAGGTTGCGGAATGCCACTGAATTTCGCCTTCCCCGTACCCGGTACGCACCATGATGGCGCGGGCTCCGACACGATGAGCCAACTGGATATCGCCGTAACGATCGCCGACGACAAAGGAGCGGCGTAAATCCAGGCGGTGTTCGCGGGCAGCGCGCTCCAGCATTGCCGGCTTCGGCTTGCGGCACGCGCAGGCATCGTCACCCTTGTGCGGACAATAGTACAGCGCGTCGATATGCGCTCCTCCTTTGGCGAGTTGCGCGGTCATTAATTCGTGAACGGCGCGGACGAGTGACTCCGGAAAATATCCGCGGCCGACGCCGGATTGATTGCTGATCACGATGGCCGGATATTTTGCTTCGTTCAGCCGCCGGATGGCCGCCGCGGCAAAGGGAAACATACGAAAACGGCTGATGTGATTCAAGTAGCCGACTTCTTCGGCGATAGTTCCATCGCGATCGAGGAAAACGGCCGGACGAAGAGACGCGGCTTCAGCCAGAAGCCACCTCCGCAGAGCGGAGCCAGCCACGGGCTGCTGCTTCGACGGCTTCTGGCCGCACGCTTGTCATGCAACGATGGTCAATCGGACAGGTCCGCAGAAAGCACGGGCTGCAATAGGATTTTTCTTGGATCACAGTGCAGCGCGGAGTTATGGGAGCGGTGCCGTGAGGATCCGTCGGACCAAAGATGGCGACAACAGGCAAGCCGACCGCAGCGGCTACGTGCATTGCGCCGGAATCGTTGCCTACAAACAGTTGGCAGCGCGAGAGGAGCGCGGGGAGAGCGGCGATTGCTGTTTTGCCAACCAAACTAATCGAGGGGCCTCTTATTCCGGCGGCAATCGTGTCGGAAACTTTCTGCTCGGCTGCTGTTCCAAAGAGAATTACATCCGCGTCCGTGTGGAGGCGGAAACGGTTCACAAAATCAGCGAAGCGATCCGGCGGCCAGCACTTCGCGGAACCGTAAGAGGCCCCGGCACCAATGGCAATCCGCGCTGCATTAGGGCGAGCGCCCGCAGATGACAAAGTTTTTTCCGCTTGGCGGCGACGGTCTTCGGAAACGTCGAGCGTTATGAAGGATTCACCCGGCAACGAGTTGATCCAGCCGGCGCGGCGCAAAAGCTCGAGATAATAAAACTGTTCATGCGCCGGAATTTCACCGAGCTTTGGAACGGGAATCTTCTTAGTCAGCAACAGGCTGCGCCCATCGCGCGCGTACCCGACGCGTTCGGGAATACCGGCTCGCCAAGCAATCCATGCGGCATCAAAGGCGTTCTGAAGCAGCAAAGCGACTTCAAAGTTCTGCACTCGTAGATCTTGTGCTAGGCGCTCGCGGCCGCTTATGCCTGCGTGTACCCCTTTGGGATCGTAAGAAATCAGTTCGTCGCAGATGCTCTGGCCGCGATAAGTGTCCGCAACATAGGGACGAGCAAGAATTGAAATCTTGGCGTCCGGAAAGCGCCCACGAATCGCCCGCAGCGCGGGTAGCGCCATGATGGCGTCGCCTAGCCAATTTGTGGCACGGATTAATATTTTCACGCTGCCGCTCCCTGACGAGCCGCAAGCTTACGGTCGATCGCGGCGAGCAGTTCACTCTCGGCAGTAAAAACTAAATCGATGACTGCGATCCAGATCGGTAAGCGAAGATTAGTAGAGAGCAGATTCTCTGCGTCCTTTTCCGTGGTAACTAAGCCCACAGCGCCGCAAGCTTCGGAACGCAACTGGAGCTGCTCCAACTCCCGCGACGAATATTTGTGGTGATCGGAGAAGGATTTTTTCTCCGCGATGGGCACATGCCAGCGGCTCAGATCGTCAAAGAAGGCGCCAGGGTTGCCAATGCCGCAGAAGGCAAGGAAAGGCCCGGAGCCGATTTCACTAAGGTATTTCTGGTCCGGGTCGGATCCAAACCGTCGAAAGCCAAGCAGTCTCGTCTGCGCATAAAAGATGGAGAAGGTGTGAGCATCGCCAGCTTCAATAGCGGGTCTCTCAAATTTTCGCGACACCACCAAGATATCAGCCCGGCGGCAGGCAGCAAGGGGCTCGCGCAGCGAGCCAGCCGGGAGCAGCCACTCGTTCTTTAGTTTGCATGAACCGTCCAGCATCACAATCTCCAAATCCCGAGCGAGTTGCAGATGTTGGAAGCCGTCGTCCAGCAGGAAAACATCGACTACGTTTTCGGATAGCAGCCGACTTCCCGACGCAAATCGATCAGGACCGACACCGAATAGGACCTTGCCATCAAGTCTGTGCCTTAACAGCTCAATTTCGTCGCTCCTGCCCTGAGAGCCATGGTAACCGCGACTGAGAATAGCGACTCTCTTCCCCTCAGTTAAGAATTTTTCGGCGAGCCACAAGACCATAGGAGTCTTGCCGGTTCCGCCGACAGTCAAATTCCCCACGCTGATTACCGTTGCATTTAGCCGCTTAGGCTTAAGCCATCCGCGGGCGTAAAGGCGATAGCGGCAGCGAACATAGATTCCGTATACCTGAGAAAGCGGCCAGAGCAAAATGCGAAGGAGCGGCGGCAGGTTCATCGGGCTGAGCTGCCTAGATATTTGGAGATTTCGGCGAGGGCGCGCTCGGTGGCGCCGCGGCTGCTATCCACTAAATGTTTCGCGTTCTCGCCCATTTTGTGGCGGCGCTCCGGATTGCGCAGCAGTTCGATCCAGGCTACACCCGCGTCTTCGGGACTCTCCACCTGGATGGCCGCATCGGCGGTAACGAAGCGCGCGGCAATCTCCGCAAAATTCTCCATGGACGGCCCGAATACCGGGATTTTACCGAACGCCGCGGGTTCGAGAATATTGTGCCCGCCGGAGGGCACGAGAGAGCCTCCAACGAAGGCGCCGTCAGCTAAGCGGTAGAGCGACGCGAGTTCCCCGATGGTATCGAGAAGAATCACGGTAACATCGCCGGGTATCGAACCACTGTTGCCGGCTCCCGTTCCTTGCGCGTGGCCGGATAATGCAAGCTGGGAACGGCGAATAAATTTGCGGCGCGATTCGTAAATGAACTCCGCGGCAGCTTCAAAGCGCTCCGGCTTGCGCGGGGCCAGAACCAAAAGGGCCTTGGGGTGCTCGCCCTGCAGGACGCCGAAGGCAATTAACGCGAGCGGCTCTTCCGTGGCCACCACGCTACCGGCCACTACGATCGGCGAACGGCCTTGCCGGCGAGCTTCCGCTTCGAGCCAGCTTGAAAGAAGCGTGGCGGCGGGAAGCTCCATGTCGTACTTGAGATTGCCGCTTACCGAGACGCGCTCGGCGGGTGCGCCAAGAGCGCGAATACGCTCCGCGTCCTTCTCGCTTTGCATCAGGAACGCGCTCGCATTTCCAAGGGCGGCGCGCAGAAACGGACGAAGGAAAAAACCGAATTTGGCGAGGTACCGCTGGTATCGCGCAAAGGAGCGGTCCGAGATTCTGCCGCCAACAAAGAGCACAGGAATATTCTGCCGGCGCGCCTCGCGCAGAAAGTTGGGCCAGATTTCGGTTTCCAACACAACGACCAGCGACGGCCGCACCGCGCGCAGCACGCGCCGCACGCAAAAGCTCCAGTCGAGCGGGAAGTAGAAAATTGCGTCGGCAAATGGCATTCGTTCGCGAGCCAATGATTGTCCGGTGATTGTTGTGGTAGAAACCACAAGCGGGCGGCCAGGATACGCTTCCTTCAAGCGCTTCGCGAGGGCGATGCTGGAAAGAAGCTCACCGACGGATACTGCATGAATCCAGATTGCGCCAGGGCGATGCGCCGGCAACTTGTCGAGCGAGGCAGTGGAGAAGCCTAACCGCTCGCGCAAGTTGGCGACGTACTTTCCCTCCCGCAGGCCCCTGACCAGCCAATACGGCAAGAGCATCAGGGCTGCGGCCCCCGTCAGAAAGCTATAAATGAAATACACTAAGCGTGGCTCCGGTCCCTTATCGCTGCCGCCGCGCAACCCATGCGAGGCGCAGGGCAACCCTGCACGTCCCCCAGGAATCGAAGGCGTCGAGATGAGAAAAGTCTATTATAACCTCGTGCCAAGGGCTGCTCTCAGAATTCCATTGGCCGCGATTGGTTTGCTCGGCTCATTTGGGGGCGCGCAGCAGCCCCCGTTGCGAACCGCTTCGCTGGAATCGCACGAAGGCTTGACTATCTCCGCCACACCGTGGACCGATGCCGCCAAGTACAAAGAGAAGTTTCCGAAAAAGTCGCCATACGCCGCGGGAATTCTTGCCGTGCAAGTCTCGTTTCGCAACGATTCCGACGACAGCATGAAGGTCAACTTGTCGCGCATTCGCCTGACCGTGCATCTGGATGCCGAGAATACGCAGGAGCTTCCTTCCCTTAGCTCGGAAGAATTGGTGCAGGCAGTGCTGAAACCGGGAGGCAAGGACCCGACCGCTGCTCGCAAGAAGCTGCCTGTTCCGGTTCCGCTTCCCAAGGGTAACAAGGACAAGAACGCGGGTGAACTACAGCGGCAAGCCCAGGATGCGGGTGTCCCAACAGGAGTCATCGCCCCGCACAGTACAGTGCAAGGGCTGCTGTACTTCGACCTGCAAAGCCAGTTTGATTTGCTGGATACGGCTCACCTCTACGTGCCCGAACTGGTGCTGATGCGCGGAAACCGAGCACTGACATATTTCGATATCGATCTCGGGCAGCACTGAGGCCTGCAAAAAAGGGAACTTAGCGGAAGTTTGTGCCCGCTGGAGACTGGACTTATCTAAGGCGGTTTGCACTGGCCAGTTTGCGCGCCTCGCTTCCCTCGGCTAACATGGCTGTGCAGGAAAATTTCCCACCTCGGGACCAATGCTAACTCTTCTTAACGAACTGAATCCGGAACAGCGCGCAGCGGCGGAAACAACGGAAGGACCGGTGCTGATTCTGGCCGGCGCCGGAACGGGCAAGACGCGTGCTATCACGTTCCGGATGGCGCATCTTATCGCCAGCGGCGTGCCGGCCGAGGCCATTCTGGCGGTCACCTTCACAAATAAAGCCGCGGAGGAAATGCGCAACCGCGTTTCCGACTTGCTGCTACGCGCAGGGGTGCCGCCGGCGCAACCCTGGCTGTCCACCTTTCATTCGTTGTGCGCGCGCCTTCTTCGGCGAGAAGCTGCCAATGCCGGGCTGCCGCGCGATTTCGCCATTTACGATGACGATGACCAAATCGCGGCGGTGAAGCTCGCCATGATGAACCTGGAGATCGATGACGACACGCTGACGCCGCGAAATGTTTTGAGCCGCATCAGCTACGCGAAGAATCATGGCCAGAGCGCGGAAAAGATGCGCAGCGATGCCATTGACAAGGACGGCCGGCGCGTCGCTGACATCTATGCCGCCTACGAAAAGCTGCTGCGCCAAAGCAATGCTCTCGATTTCGACGATCTCCTGATTCGCACCGTCAAATTACTGCGCGAATCAACGCCGGTTCGCGAAAAGTGGCAATCGCGTTTCCAATACATTCACGTAGACGAGTACCAGGATACCAACCGCGTGCAGTACGAACTGCTGCGCTTACTTACCAGCCCAAAGCAAAATGTTTGCGTGGTCGGCGACGAAGACCAATCCATATACCGCTGGCGTGGTGCGGATGTTTCCATCCTGATGAGTTTTTCGCGGGACTTCCCTTCCGCTCGCGTCATCAAGCTCGAGCGCAACTATCGCTCGACCCAGCAAATCCTGGACGCCGCCGGCGCAGTGGTGGCCAACAATCCCGAACGACTCGGCAAGTCGCTGAGCGCGCACAATGGCTCCGGATCGAACTTGAAATATTTCGAGGGGCGAGACGCGCACGCGGAGGCGGAATTTGTGGCCGGCGAGCTCGAGCGAATTCTCAGTGAAGACTCCTCGCAGGCGTGCGCGGTGGAATACCGCACCAACTTTCAATCGCGCGCATTTGAAGAGGTATTCCGCCGCCGGGGGCTCCGTTACAAGCTCGTGGGCGGTTTTAGCTTTTACAATCGAGCGGAAGTGAAGGACGCGCTGGCCTATGTTCGCCTGGCCATGCACCCGGAAGACGACGTCTCGCTGCTGCGCGTATTGAACGTCCCGCCGCGTGGCATCGGCAAGACCACGGTGGATGCGCTGCAAGCCACGGCGCGGGGCGACGATTCCAGTTTGTGGTCGGCGATCGAGAAATTCATATCCGGAGCGGCGGCCGGCCGCGCGGTAGCGCCTCTTCGCGCGTTCCAGGAGCTCATCGCCAAGCTGCAAGAAGCGCTTGCGACAAGCGAGGCTCCGGATTTCCTGCGCGCCGTTCTCAGCGAAACCGGGTACATGGATATGTTGCGCGACCGCAATACGCCCGACGACGTCGCGCGGATCGAAAATCTCGAGGAACTTGTTCGCGCCATCGCGGAAGGTATGGAAAACGGAGAATCGTTTACCGACTTTCTAGACGCCGCCGCCCTGGTCAGCGACGCGGATTCCTTTGAAGGCAAACCCGGCGTCACGTTGATCACGCTGCACAGCACCAAAGGCCTGGAATTCGACCACGTGTTCTTGACGGGAATGGAGGAAGGCATTTCCCCGCACAGCCGCGCGGTGAACGAAGAAAAGGGTATTGAGGAAGAACGCCGGCTGGTCTACGTCGGAATGACGCGCGCGCGCAAATCGCTTACCCTCACGCGCGCCGTGTATCGCCGCATCTTTGGCAGTGAGCATCAACTCCGCGCTTCCCTGCCGTCGCGGTTCCTTGCCGAAATTCCAAGCGAGCTGGTGGAGACAGTACGTGGCTCCATGGCGGAGATCGGGCAAACGCGGCGCTATGAGCCCGACCCGGAGTACTCGTATTCGCCCGAGGAATTCCTCCGCCGTGTGCGGGGTCAGTCTGTTCCGCCGTCCGCGCCGCGCCGGTCCGCCGGATCGAGCGCGTTTACCCGACCTGCCGCGAGACGCGGCGCCGACGCGAACCCCCTTCTGGGTCGGAAGGTTCGCCACCCGAATTTCGGCGTCGGCACGATCGTCGGCGTCGAGGGTGACGACGAAGACCGACGCCTTTCCGTCAGTTTCCCTGGACGCGGCACGAAGAAATTCGTCGAGCGCTACGCCCAACTGGAACAGATGTAGGCAGGCAACCAGTGTTGCGCCGCTGCGGCTCTCAATGTACATTGAGGCGCGCAATCCTATCTAGCGCGGCGTATCCGGCAGGCGGGCTTCTAGCTCGCACGGATGCGATCGGAGAGTACGAGTGGCAACACCCCTCTTCCGCTGCAAGGGCATCGACCAGCTGTTGTCGGATTCCGAGAACGCCGAGGTTCGATTAAAGAAGTCGTTGGGCTGGCTGAGCCTCACGTCTCTTGGAATCGGCGCGGTGATCGGTTCGGGAATTTTCACCATCGTTGGCACAGCGATCGCCGGTCAAAAGCTCCAAGTCAAATCCATTCTTAACGCGCCCCTGCTGGAATATTTGATTTACCACTCCGCTTCCTTCGGGCGTCCCGGGGCGGGACCATCGATCGCACTTTCCTTCGTCTTAGTGGCGATCGTGTGTGGTTTCGCATCGGTCTGCTACGCCGAACTAGCCGCGATGATTCCCATCGCGGGCAGCGCGTACACATACACATATGCCACGATGGGCGAGCTCGTCGCCTGGATCATAGGCTGGGACCTCATTCTCGAATACGCAGTCAGCAACATGGCCGTCAGCGTAGGCTTTTCCGCGCACATTGTTGGTTTACTGGATTGGTTCGGCATCCACCCGAGCCTGCGCTGGATTACCCCCGCCTATCTCCCGGGCGGCCTCTCTGATTTGCAAGGAAACATGCTTTATCCGCCAGGCTGGCACCTGGGCTTCAATTGGCCCGCCTTCGTCATCGTCATGTTGCTGACGGTGATCCTCGTCCGGGGAATCCGCGAGTCCGCCGAAACTAACAATGTGATGGTCCTGCTGAAAATCATCGCCATCCTCGTGTTCATTGGCTTCGCATCGCGTTTCATTCACCCCGCGAACTGGCATCCGTTCGCACCCAACGGGTGGCCGGGAATTCTGACCGGGGGCTCCATCGTTTTTTTCACGTATATCGGCTTCGATTCGGTCTCTACCGCCGCCGAGGAATGCAAGAATCCGCAGCGCGACGTGCCTATCGGCATCATCGCCACCTTGGTTGTCTGCACGATTCTTTATGTCGGCGTTGTCGTAGTTTTGACCGGACTCGTCCCGTGGCAGACACTGATGGACGATGCCGCACCGGTGGTCAATACGCTGAAGAAACTTCATTTCACCGGCGTTCGCCTCATCGTCTTAATTGGCGCGCTTATGGGCATGATTTCTTCGCTGCTCGTCTTCCAACTTGGCCAAGCGCGCGTATGGTTCGCCATGTCCCGCGACGGCTTGCTGCCCCGCATCTTTAGCCGCGTGCACCCGCGCTTCTGCACCCCGGATTTCTCCACGTGGATGGCCGGCTTTGTGGTCGGTATTCCCGCCGGCCTTCTCGACATCGGGACCCTCGCCGATCTTTCCAATATCGGCACGCTTTTTGCCTTCGCGCTTGTTGCCGCGGGAGTGCTGATCCTTCGCTATCGGGAACCCGACCGTCCGCGCGCCTTCCGCGCCCCCGGCGGCCCGCTAGCGCCCATCGTCACGATCGTTACCTGCTTGCTTCTGATGGCGGGCCTGCCTATCACGAACTGGATCCGATTCTTCGTATGGATGGCAATCGGACTCGTGATTTACTACAACTATGGACGGAGGCGCAGTACCCTGCGCGCCGCCAATCCGGCTTAGAGCATTTTGAAATGGGGCGCATGTTCCTCAATTCATTCCGAAAGTGCCTCAACGCTAGCCTCGCAATCACAATGAGCCTCGCGCTGCCAACCGGCGCCTGCGCTTGGGGTGGCAACGGCCAAAGGGTTGTCGTCAATCAAGCCATCGATACGCTGCCTGCCGACTTGCGCGCGTACTTTGAAAACAATCGTTCCTTCCTCGTGCAGCACGTTACCGATCCGCTGGACGCCGAAGCGAAAAATCCCACCGAGCGGCATAACCACTTCATCCGCCTGGACAAGTACGGGCGCTTCCCTTTTGAAGCTTTGCCCCGCAGCTACAAAGCTGCGGTAAACAAATATGGCAAGTCCAGAATCCAATCCACCGGCCTGCTTCCTTGGGAGATTGGCGTCTACAGCCAAAAGCTCACCGAGGCCATGAAGGTCGGCCATTGGGAAGAAGCCAGGCTCGATGCTGCCATGCTCGCCTTTTACGTCGCCGAAGCGCACGACCCGTTTAACTGCACCGACAATTTCGACGGTCACTTGACCAACCAAACCGGCATCAATGACCGATTTGGAACAAATCTTATCGACCGCTTCTCATCCTTTTTCCCGATGCGTCCGAATGATGCCGCTTTCATCAGTGATCCGACCGAGCACGGTTTTGACGCATGTCTGCACGCGCATAGTTGGCTCGAGGTCATCCAACTCGCGGATCGCAACGCTCGTTTGGAGAGCAAGTCCTACAATGATGAATACTTCGACCGCTTCTACAATCTGTCGGCGGGCACGCTGATTCGCCAGCTGTCTGATGCCGCCACCGATGTCGGCTCTTACTGGCTCACCGCCTGGACCAATGC